>ERZ501047.38-NODE-38-length-47835-cov-11.734847_pt1 | contig 47835 bp, 51 predicted proteins | sample MGYA00510868_ERZ501047 | MGnify/ENA primary metagenome ERZ501047 (study PRJEB25958, sample SAMN03398593) | human skin metagenome | study: EMG produced TPA metagenomics assembly of the Human Skin Microbiome Metagenome (human skin metagenome) data set. | reverse complement strand
TGGACCGGCTCACCTACAACGGCACCATCATCGAAACCGGCACCCACTCCTACCGACTGGCGCACTCCCGCACCCAAGCGGCCGGCTGAGCACGGATCGGACTGACCGGCCTACCAATCAGGGTCGAGCCGAGCCAGACTGCCTGCGATCTGCTCGGCAGTTTGAGCACGCGTGAGGTCCACGCCGTAGGGAGCCCAATCCGCGACGACACGGGCCTGCACCAACGCGGCGTCGACCCCGACCCCAGCGGTGATAACCACCTGTGACTCGCCCGGCGCGACGATGGCCCATTCCCCGGCGGTCGTGCCGGCGTCCCATCGATCGGCGGCCATGGGCTGCCCATCAACCATGATCTCCGTGGGAGTCCAACGTTCCCGATCCCGCCAGGACTCGAAGAGCTCCTTGACTTGAGCGGCGTCGAGGTGACGCAGTGAAGGCAGCCCCACAGCCACTTGAACGGCCCGTTGGCGTTGCTCGCCCGACTCAACGAGCCAGCGCGTGAGGGCAGTGCACACCACGACCCTCGCCGCTGCGAGTGAGGCACCCAACTCCACATCGTGGCTGGGCTGCCCCACCCGACCATTGGCATGAAGCACGACCCGGGCAACGTCCGTCCCGGGCTCACGCTCCGAAATCACGGCCTCGTGGGGGACCACTTCGCCTGGGCTCCAAAACAAGACGTGGCTCACTTGTAGTACAGACCTGAACACCACTCATGGCCAGTGTTGTCCACCAACGCGAGGAGCCACCACTTGTTGCTGCTGGACACAGTGAAGTTGGCGCCACCCGTTGAGCTGGTGTTGAAGCCGCCCTTGTACAACCTTGGGGTGCCGCCAGTCGCGCTGACCCACACTTCAGTGGTCCCATAACGCCCGCTACCCCAAATCGCCCGAACGTCAGAAGACAAGGCGATGATGCGAACGGTGCTTCCCGACCGGGACAGCGAGTACAACCCGCCGCAGTCGGAAGGGTCCAACGTCGGTGCGGCCGAGGCGGCACCAACTGTTGTGGTCACGGCAAGTGTCAATGCCGCCGCGACGCCAGCAGCTCTCTTGATCATCGAACGCATTGGTCCCCCACTTCAGTCACGGCGGCTCACCGATGAACTGCCTACTGGAAGGCTAGCCCTAGCCCACCAGCCCCGCCACCGGATCAGGAGCCAAAATCCACGGCCCCGCGCTGGGGCCAAATCAAGCCGTCACGGTGGGGCCAACTTCAGTTGACAAACTCAGCCGTCATCCCAACGCGTTACGGTCACACTGGCTGGGCTATCCGCCACCGGCGAGGTTTCTGGATATGCCGGGGTAGCAATTTGTTTGGCGGAAGAGGCTGGTTTCAGCCTGCGCAGCAGCGACTGCCGATTAGGCGACCACGGTGCCGCGGCGCCGGGCCGAGAGAGCAGCCTTATAGGTCGGCTCTACTCCAGCACTGTCACAGGCCGGCGCTCGCGCGCCTCCGGGTGACTGCGTCACGGCGACAGTAGCCTTGAGATGTGAAGGACGATTCGGCCCCGGACGCTGCGGCGCTCAGACGCGCTGGCGTCCCCTAGTCGCGGCTTTGGTCGCATGCCAGCCCGCAAGACGCGCCAGTACGTCACCGCCGCTGTCGAGTCGCTGACGATTGCCATTGAACTGTTCAACCGCCCGAGCCCGGCGGGCCGCGAGCATGCCACCGTGATGATGGCGGCGCACGCCTTCGAGATGCTGCTGAAGGCCGCGATCTACGAGGAACGGCGTAAGGTTCAGTTCTCGGGGAGCGACCGCTCGTTCGACTTCGGCAAGTGCGTCTCCGTTGCCGAGACCTCGCTGGGCATTATCGACGCCGGGGACCGTGTGGTGCTGCTCGCGCTGAAGGAGGACCGCGACGCCGCCACTCATGACGTGATCGCTATGAGCGATGACGTGCTGTGGCTGCACCTGCGGTCTGCGGTGACCATCTTCCGGAAGGTGCTGCTCGGACTGACGGGGCAGGACCTGACCGACGTGATGCCTGGACGGGTCCTCCCGGTCTCCGCCAGTCCGCCCACCGACGTGGGTCTGGTCGTAGGGAAGGAGTTCGAGCAGATCGCGGACCTCCTGCGCCCCGGCAGGAGGCGTAGCGCCGAGGCGAGGGCTCGACTGCTCCCGCTCATGGCCCTGGACCGCGCGGTTCGCAGCGAGGCCGAGCCGCCCACCGAAGCAGAGATCAACCGAGCCCTTCGGGCGGTGAAGGAGAAGGGCAAGTGGGAGACCGTCTTTCCGGGCGTCGTAGGGCTGCGGCTTGTCGGAGGCCCGCGCCCGTCGGATCAGGTCCAGGAGATCAGCCTGAAGATCGACCCGAAGCACGGCGACCTGGCTGCACGTCCTGCGCACGACGGTGAGGATGCCATCGCCTACCGCGAAGTGGACACGTTCGACCGCTACTCACTCAAGCTCAGCAAGCTGGGCGAGAAACTTGGGCTGACCCGCCACCAGGGCCTCGCAGTCATCCATGCGCTCGATCTTCGGTCTGACCCCAAGTGCTACAGGGAGAAGCGGACGGCCAACGGTCACGTTCAGTTCCAGGGTCTGAGCAACATCGCGCTGGAGCGCGCAAAGAACGCCGTAGTCGACGGTCTCAATGTGGATCAGGCTGTTGCCGACTACAACACCCACGTCGCGAGCAGGTCGAAGACCGCGCAAAGAAGCGGTAGAGGATGAACGGCAGGGACGCCGGGAGCGGCCAGGCGGCTTGGTCCCACGGCGTGCTGAGGGAAGTCGCTGCCGTGCTGGCGGACACCGACCATGGCCTGACTGGCCGCGAGATCGGAGACCTGCTTGCCCGTCTGAGAATGACCGACCCGCTCGCCGGAGCCACGAAGCGCGACCGCCTGACCGAGGCGTTCATCGCCCGCCAGAACACGGACCGTAGCCCCAAGCGCATTATCACGTTCATCACGCACGCGATGGAGCCTGTGCGCTACCGCGACCGCCCTGAACTGTTCACGCTGCGCCAGGACCGCCTCAACGAGCGACTCGCCTTTGTCGGGCTACACGTCAACGACAAGGGCCAGGTGGCGCGAGGTGCTCGCGCGCAGACACTCGATGAGTCGACGCGCATCGCGACCTCGATCCGTGATGAACTCCAGCGCCGCAAGACGCACTCCGAGGTGCTGCGGTACTGCTCGGTGGAGGTCCTGAAGCGCGCGCATTTCCACGCCTGCCTGGAAGCGACAAAGAGCATCTTCGACAGGCTCAGAACCATGACGGGCGTATCGGGCGACGGCGCGACGCTGGTGGACGCCGCACTCTCCCTGGGCAAGAGCGGCACTCCGGCGCTGGCGATCAACTCTCTGCAAACCCAAACCGAAAGAGACGAGCAGACTGGCCTCGCGAACCTGGTCAAGGGGCTCGGCGGGCTCTACCGCAACCCCACCGCTCACGACCCCCGCCTCAGTCGTTCGATCAGCGACGATGAGCTGCTGGATGTGCTGACCATGGTTTCTATGGTCCATCGTCGGCTCGACGGAGCGAGGTCGCCGGGTTAGTGCCGCCCTGGCACCGAGAAGCGACGTACGAAGTTGGCCGCGCTCAGTCCGTGATCGTTTAGGAGGCTGGTGACGCGAGCGGGATCGCGGAAGGCGTCGTTGGCCACCAGACCCGTCGCGAAGGCCGACACGGACTCTCGGAGCCGGGCAAGCCGCTTCGTCGTGACGACGCGACAGCCGGTCGGTATCGCGGCATGTGAGTCGAACCTTTCCTCCGGATGGATCAGCAGTGGCGTCGCCTCACTGTTGGGGTACTGCTGCCGGAACCAGTCCATGGCGTTCGAGAGTTGCTCGGCATCCTTCTTGTACACGGGATGTCCGGGGTCGGCCCCACTCTTCGCTTCAATGACATAGAACGTCCCGTCGCGAAGCGCCCATAGGCCGTCCGGCCCGCGGCCGAGGGTGTCCTCGGGCCGTTGCCCGATGTGACCGATGTGTTCCGCAAGGTCGCGCACGGCTTGCTCGAACTGTGGTGTACGAGGTCCCCAGTCAAGGTCCTGTAGGACGGCCTTGAACCCGAGCAAGAGATCATTGCCGGACGTGTACTTCGCTTGCAGCCAGGATGAAGCCTGTTCGCCCTGCGGGCGGCTCGCCGCCTTCAGACGCTCGTACAGCACACCCGTCAGGGGCCGGAGTAGCCGTCTGTTCGCGAGGTTGGCCGTCTTCTGGGTCTGCTGAGCCCCGGAAGGGTCGAAGAAGTTGGTGTATGACGCGAGCCGCTGCCTCTGGAGTGCCTGAGTCGCGGCGTCGTCTGTGATGCCATTTACGACTGTCTGCTGTTCCTGAGCTGCGACCACGTAGTCGCCGCGTAGGGCGGCATCGAACGCGCGCCGCTCAGCGCTGGCGGTGTCGGCGATCCGAGACGTGTCGTACCGGACCTGTGCCAGTGCGCCCTTGCTGTAGGCCACCCAGTCCTTATCGCGTTCGAGGCACTGCTCCATGATGTCGTGGAGGTCGTCTAGCGAGTCGGCCTCGACTTCGCTAGCGATCTCTGCTGCGAGGTCCAACTGCGCCCTCGTCGCGGGTGAGAAGAAGCCGCGTGCCTCCGGCGCATTGAGACGTTCGGCCAGCCGCGCCCCAAGGAGAAGGACCACAGCGTGATCCTCGTTCGACCGGGTGGCTCGTCCCATGCCCTGTTCCAGGCGCTGAATCTGTCGGCCAAGGAGGTTCGTTGATCCGGTCAACCGGGCCTGTGTCAGCCGCTCCGGTCCGTCGAGTGCTTCTGGTAGGCCATCCAGCACGAGGACGTGGCAGGCATCACCGGGCAGGTCGATCCCGTCGTAGCGGTTGATGAGCACTACTAGACCCAGTTGTGGGTTCTTGCGCAGTTGCTCGACGCCCTGATGAATGTTGTTGCGGTCCAGCACAAGAGCCGCGTCTTCTCGCCACCAGTCAGCGCGAGCGTGGCTCGGCACGATCACTACCACGTTCTGGTCCTCGGCCAGGTCCAGGACGAGATCACGGACCTCCTCGTCCGTCGCCTTGGGCACGAGTTGCTGTGGGACGAGGATCATCCGATCCCCGATGTCGCCAGCGCTCGAAGGAAAGATTGGCCGTGAGACTGACTCCGGTGCCGCGCCGAAGTGGCGGACCAGCACCGAGTCGTCAGCAAGCGTGGCGGTGAGGTAGACACGCCGCTGTGCCTGCGAGAAGCCGAGGAGTGTCTCTGTGGGATGGCAGGGCGGATAAATCTCGAACGCATCGCTGGTGATCACGGCGGTGCAGAGCGGGAGGCTGTCTACGACGAGCGGCCAGCCCCACTTCAGCGCGCTGTCCGAGATCGGATGGAGAATCGACAAGACCTGATCTTGCTTGTCCTGCCATGCCCAGAATGGAACCTCCTGTATCGCCGTCCGGCGGCGCGCTTCTAGGTCCAGCAGGCCGTTGGGCGACTGCGCTTTCAGGTCACCAGCGAAGAGTGTTAGCAGATCGCTGTACGCCTCCGAGTCGTCGTCGACGCGGAGCCGGAACACGTGGTCTGCCTGAGCGATGCAGGCGTGAGCGTCGTCAATGATCACCGCGCCAAGGCTGTGCGAGGGAGGCTTGGACACGCTGCCGCCGACTCCGAAGACGGACAGGCCGTTGAAGAGCTTCGCGAATGTCCCGACGAGCACCGCGCGTCCCTGCTGGTACTCGGGCGACCTGGGATCATTCGTGGTCGCGATCCCGACTCGTCCCGCCTCGGTCGTGACCTGTGCCGTCAGGAAGTCGTCAGGAACAAGATATGCAACGGGCCGGATACCCTCGTTGAGCCAACTGCGGGCGATGAGGAGCCCGACCAGCGTCTTGCCGCCTCCTGTGTTCATCTTGATCACGAGGTCGCGCTCGTCGCGACGGTCATGCCAGGCGGCCAGCACCTGGTCCTGGGGCCCTCGCAGGTAGTCGAGGCCAGAGACCTTCTCGGGTAGGGCGTTGAACAGGTCGCGGGGGTCGGTGATCGTGTTGGCTGGGACCGAGGCGCCCTGGCGCAGTCGCTTGAAGTTGACCTTGGCCATCGCGCGTTCTCCATCCTTCCCGGGCCCGTCCTCGGGCATGCTCATTCTCGCCCGCGCCTCCAACCAGCCGCGAGGGGCGCGCCGCCACGCCTGTCCAGAAGCGTTCGTTTCTGTCGCACCCCACAGCGCGGTAGCGAAGAGTCCCCGCAACGCTTGCCGATCAGCTCGCCGCCGAGCGAGTGATCTCGCGGTGGGGTTCGACCTCGACACGCTGCTGACGACGGCGCTCGGCACGCTCACGGAGGCGGGCACCGATGAGCAGGACCACGCTGACAGGGCCGATCCAGACCATTTTCAGGGCGTTCCAGATCGACCACAACACAACCAGGTGCAGCCACCTGGGACCGTTATCAGCGATGGCCTGCGCGCAGAGGTTCGCGATCAGCAGGTACGGGGTGGCGAGCAGCATCGCCGGGACGCCCCACCGCAACCCGCGCCTAGTGCGAATCGCGTCCAGCAGGATGTTGGTCGGCATCCAGGCGCGCAGGAGCAGGCGGGTACGAACGCTAAGGTTCCAGATCAGACGGATCATCGTGGACAGTCCTCTCCTCGGGGTTCCGTAGCGAACGAACTTCCCTGAGAGGGCCTTGTCGCCGAAGCGATGGGCCATGCCGCCGAACCTGTCGACGGCGCATATCTATGGCGCTACCTAGACATCATTCTACGACTGCACGCCGACATGAGGAAGGGCGCTGGCGACGGCCACCATCGGCCGCGTGTGCTCAGAGGCTCGGCCCTTGCCGGGTCGGGGCAGGTAGTCGGTGTTGCTGGTGGTGTTCGGGCTGGTCGGCGAGCTGGCGAAGTGCGGTCTCGGCTCTGGCGCGGTCGATCTTCTGTGCCGTGTTCTCCGGCGCCGGGCCGAGGGGCATGTCCTCGGTGAGGCCGTACCGGTCGCGGTAGGCGGCGACGGTGCGGGCGTGCCGGCGCCATGCCGCTGCCTTGCGGGGGTCACGCGGTGGCTCACCGAGGGTCCGCGTCCAGGGCTCCGCGGCGTCGCGCGCGGTGTCGAGTACCGCGTCTGCGCGGGTCTCGATCAGCTCTCGCCGCTCATCGAGGGCTTGCCGCATGTCGCGGGTCATCGGGCCGTCCGCGGAGGGGATGAGTCCGGCGATGAGCCGTGGCGTCTTGCGGGTGCGGCCTGAGCCGGCGGGGCGTGCGGTGGCGCGCGCAACGCGGTAGTGGAGGACGGAGGCGATGTCGTCGGCGTCTTCGAAGCCTCGCGCGGCTACCAGGCGCGGGAACAGGGTGTCGAGGTCGTGGTGGTTGGCCTCGGCGCGGCGCAGCTCGGCGGTGAGCGCACCGAACGTCTCGGACTCGATCACGGCGTCGATCTGGTCGGCAGTCAGACCAGAGGCACGGACGAGGGTGGCCCAGCGGTCTCGTTGTGCTGCGGCAGCAATCGTTTCGTACTCGGCGGCGAGCTGCGCGATAGAGCCCCAGTGCTCGTGTTCGGCGGTGATGGTCTCGTGTGCGGACAGCTCGGCCCCGGTGTGTTGGAGCACGCCGAACAGGACGGAGCGTCCGGTGGCGTCGGGGTTGTCGCCCGGATGCGGGTGGGCGTGTTCGTCGGCCCGGTCGAGGATGACGTAGGCGTGGTTGGAGTGCTTGCCGCGGGTCATCGCGACGTAGAGGTTCTCCCGCGTGGTGGTCGGCTCCACCAGCACGTGGGCGGTATCGACCGTGACGCCCTGCGCCCTATGCGCGGTGATCGCGTAGCCCAGATCAACATGGTCGGTCACGTAGCCGGCGGGCAGGACGATGGAGCCGCCGAACCGGCGGCCGGTCTTGCGGATGGTGACTGAGCCGTCGTCGCGGACGCCGGTGATGGTCCAGGTGTCGCCGTTGCGGACCCAGTCTTTGCCGTTGCGGAGGCGGCGGTCGTTGCGGCGGGTGATGATCGTGTCCCCTACCCCGGCAGTGGTGCCGTCGTTCAGCTCGACCTCCCGGCCCGGCTTCAACGTGCCGTCGAGGATCAGATCGGCACGGGCGCGCTGGTTGAGGGCGCTCACGTCCTCGCGGGTCTCGGCCACCAGCACCGACACCAACCCTCGCTCCCGGTCGGCGCGCCAAGCGGTGTAAGCGGCATCGGTCATCACCTCGGCGTCACCGTCGCGGATGCGGTCGTGGTCGAGGTAGGTGTCGATCACCTGCGTGCGTCCGTGCCGCAGTGCAAGGGATGCGGTCTTCTCCCAGGCGTTGGTGAACCGGTGCACGTCGACCAACTCGGGTGCATCGCCGCGGTCACCGACGAGAAGTCCGAACGCGCCGCCGGCGTCCACGGACTGGAGCTGTGCGTAGTCGCCGACCAGGAGCACCTTGGCCCCGGCTCGTTGGGCCAGGTGCGTGATCCGATCCAACGACAGAGTGCCGGCGAGGGAGGCTTCGTCGATGATGACGAGCTGCCCCGCCTCGAAGTCGGTGCCGTGGACGAGATGGTTCTGCCACCACTTCGCGGTGTTCTCCGTCGCGATCCCGAGGTCGTCGGCGAGAACCTGCGCAGCCACCGCGGACGGCGCGAGTCCAACCACGGAGCCCTTGCCGTGTTCCTTCTCCCACGCGCGCCGCAACGCGAACATCGCGGTGGTCTTCCCGGCGCCGGCCGGCCCGACCAGCACATCGAGCATCCGGCCAGAGACCGCGATCCTCATGAGCGCGTCGGCCTGATCCTCACCGAGCATCCGCCCCTCACGATCAGGCTTCGTGGTGACCTTCTCGACCGTCGCCAGCGGCACGGTCGGTCCGGTCAGGGCGCGGGAGCGTTCGAGCAGCCGGTCCTCGGCCGCGAGCAGCAGCTCGGAGGAGAACACGGTCGAGTGCTTCGGGCGGAACACGCTGGTGCCGTCCACCCGCCGAAACGCGGCCGGGCTCGTGACGAGGTCGGGCGGCGTCAACCGCAGCGATGCTTGCTCGGCGGCGTCGGCGATCATCCCCACGACGGCTTCGCGGTCGCGCATGGTGGCGAACCGCCAGCCCATCGTGTGCCGGGACGCCTCAGCCATCAGGTTCCACCGCCGCCACGTCGAGCGCTTCTCACCCACCACCTCAACCACGGTCTGCCCGAGTTCGGCAACGACCTCCAGCGGCACGTCGTCGGCACGCAGCAGCAACGCCTTGTCGTTGTCGGTGACAGTGCGCGCCCATCCGGTGGCGTCCTGACCGAGCACCCCGGTCGCGCGGGTGCGCCACTCGGCGGTGAGGTCGGCCAGCGACCGCACCTCCTTCTCCGGGCGTGTGGACAGGGTGGCTTGCGCGCGGAGCTTGATGATCGTGGCCGTGGAGGGCTGGCGACCGTGCCGGGCGACATACTCGGCGATCAACCGGTCCTTCTCGGCGTCGATGTGCCGGGCACGAGTCGAGAACTCCTGGACCAGCTCCTCCGGCACGGTGCTGATCGCCCACGCCGGGTTGCGGTCCCGGCCCATGTCGCGGGCTTCCCACTCGACGCCGAAGGTGCGCGTCATATGGTCGGCGAACACCGCCTCGTGCAACTCCGACAGCGCGACCACCGCGGCGTGCATCGGCCGACCATCCAAGCTCCGCCACTTCCCGTCGAACGCGGTCTGCACCTTGTTGGAGATGACGACGTGGGTGTGCAGATGGGGGTCGCCGGCGCGGGAGTCGAAGTGATCGAACGACGTCGCCACCAACCCGGTCACGTCAACCTGCGCAACGGCTCCGTCGCCGGCGGTTGCACCGGACCGCGTGGCTGCAACCTCCCGCTCCATGAACGCAACCACCTCCGCAACCGCCGCATGATGCGCCTCCCCGATCAGCGCCTGCGTCCCGGCATCAGCAACCGCCCACAACGCCGAGGCCGACTTCGGGATCGAGAAGGTGAAGTCGAACCCCGCCACCGCACGGCGCCTGCCGCGCTCGGTCTCCTCGGCCTCGATCCGCGCGACCGCCTCACCCTTCGCGCCAGGGCTCAGGCCGGGGTCGAGGTCGGCGATCCGGGCGTCGATCCGCTCCGGCACCGACTGGTAGGCGGGGAACGCGTGCCCGAGCGGGTCGCCGGTGATCGGGTCACGACCCATCCCCATCAAGAGCTGGAGCTGGGCCTCCGAAACCCGATCACCCACCGCGAGCTGGCCCTGGCCGAAGGAGGCGACGCCGGCCCCGAGCCATTGGCCCGGTGGTGTGCCCGCCTCCACGTAGTACCTCGTCAACGGCGTGGACAGCGCACGGTCGCCGTCCGCGGCCGCGACCGTGCGCAGCAGGTACTTGTAGCCGTCCCCGGCCGACATCACCCGCATCGAGACCGTCATGCATCGAAGGTGCGCGCGGCGACGATCGTGGCTCGTTGCATGGTGGTCGTGTCGCGCGGACCTCGTTCCGCCTCGGTCGTAGGATGGAGACGTGACTACGGACACACGGCACGAGCGGTAAGCCAGTTATCTGTGCTGCGCTCGCTATATAGAGGAGTAGAGCATGGCGCAGGATGTGTTTGTCAGCTTCGATTATGACCATGATGCGCGCCTGAAGGACCTGCTCATCGGCCAGGCCCGACTGCCAGATAGCCCGTTCGAGGTGGCCGACTGGTCAGTGAAGACTGCGAGCCCGACGTGGCGAGAGGACGCACGTCGTCGTATCCGCCGCTGCGACCAGGTCATCGTTCTCTGCGGTCAGCACACTGCTAGCGCGACAGGCGTGAGTGCTGAGATCGAGATCGCCCGCGACGAGGGTACGCCGTACTTTCTCCTGAAGGGCTACAACGTGACGTGTCAGCGGCCTACGGCAGCCTTGGCGAGCGACAAGCTCTATGACTGGACTTGGGACAATCTGAAACTGCTGATCGCTGGCAATCGATGAAGGAACCCACTCACGACACAGTGGAGCTCTACAAGTTGGCTGTCGAGATGGCCGATCGAGTCTCCGCTCGGCGCGGCCATGCTAATCAGTTCTACCTGACACTGCAATCGATCCTTCTTGGCGCTCCTGCTTTAGTTCAAGCAGTAGGATCACGAGGTTCCATCGAGCCGTTCTTGTCTTTTCTTCTTTGCGTTGTCGGCGTCGTCACAAGTGCGACCTGGTGGCTCCAACTGAAAAGTTACCGCGACCTAAACAAGGCGAAGTTTGCTGTCATCAACGCAATTGAGGAAGAGTACTTCGAGGTGCGTCCGTTCTTGGACGAGTGGAATCAACTTAAGAGTGACCCGATCGCCAGATGGCGTCCTAGATACGCTGAACTTGGTACGATCGAGAGAGTCGTCCCGGTCGTGTTTCTGCTGATAAACTTAGTGCTGGCTGTGATCGTATGGCTCTGAACTATATCGACGAGATCGCCGCGCGCATCGAGGCAACACTGGATCCGGAACAGCGACCCGACGACGACGCTTGGGCTCTCTATCGTCTGTATGCGTTGCTTGTACTGGTGAAGGGCGTGGACGTCTCGCTTGAAGACGTCCATGACGCTTGGTCTGTATGGATGGCGACGATCAATCCTAAGCACGATGCCCTCGTGCCCTTCTCTTCGCTCGATCCTGCGAAGCGATCGGAGGATGGTCCTTACGCGCAAGCGATAGCAGCCGTGGCGCGAGTGCTGAATAGTCAGTCGTTCGACGGCACAGGAGCGCGTTGATCTATGGGAAGTGCTGCACGCCCGCCGTCGTCACGTGCCGTGAAAGTCGAGATCGGACGGCAGCGCGTTGACGGCGATGACTCGCGTAGGTTCACGCCCGCCGCCATCACTTTCGATACACGCGCTCACACGCTGACTACCGAGATCAAAGATGACTGGGAAGAGCAGATAAAGAAGCAGTGGCTAACTAATCAATCGCATGTGAAAGAAGCGATTATCTACCAGTTCGGCATCGAAGACTTCGAGCAGAAGATTCGCGATTTCACCGATCTCGGTGTGGCGCCCTGGTCGGTTGTGGCGCTTCACAACGTCTACCTAGCGCAGGTGCGTAACGCCTTTGTCTCGGGGAGCTACTACTCAGCGCTTCTGGGGGCCTGCGGCCTTGGTGAACGAATACTGAATCAGCTAGTCCTGACATTGCGAGACGACTACTCATCGCATCCGGCGACTAAACACGTTGCTGGAAAGAAATCTCTCGATGACTGGCAAAAGTGCGTGCGGACGCTAAAGGAATGGGGTGTTCTCGACGAAGAGACCGCCCGTGACTACTTACGTCTCATGCGCATGAGGCACGCAGCCGTGCACTATCGCTCTGATCTCGACAGCGGTGACGCGCGCGACGCCGCACTGGCCGCTGTCGTTCTGTTATGCGAGCTGGTCCAGCGAATCTTCAGCCCTCATAGCCGAGATGAGAACTACTTTCCAGGCCCAATCGGACGCTCCTACGTGCGCCGTGATGCTGAAGCCATTCCTTTCGTCAAGCACTTCATACTCCCAGCTTGCGTGCTCGTAAGCCCTGTCTATCGATTCGTGGCCTCAGCGTCGGAACCAGGTGGATTCGCTGTCTACGACGATCCTGAGTACGGCCGCAATTCACCCTCTCTCAGCGATGACCAGTTCGCCGAGCCGTCGCGAGCGAGCCCTCAAGTTCAATACCCGTTCTGACCTCGGACAGCAACACCGATCGTGCCTCATGCCGCGGCTTAGGTGCTCATGGCGACTGCATCTTGACCTCGATGGATGGTGCTCGGATTTCGCAACGCGGGCATACCTGAGCATGCGCACGGATGGCGCTAGGTGTCGAGAAAATCCCACTCACTGCCAAGGACCCATCGCAACGCAGAGATTTTCCCGTTGAGCATGCCAAGTTCGAAATCTGAGTATGGTCCTAGCTCTCCCGGTTGCGTGTAGGTCCCCTCAACGCGTGCTCGCCCCTCGCCGGCGATTTTCCGTAACCGTTCGAGCCCGGCATAGTCGCCAGCATCCTCCAAATGGTACTCGTGTTGCAGTGAACGGTGGTACCAGATGCGATCGAAAAGCTCCTTCTCAGCGTCTTGGATTTCATCCAAGCGTCGCGGCTCCTCCACGAAATCGGTATCTGCGAACAGTTCCTCGATCTCTGGACTGAAGTGGTGACGAAGGACCCCGTTCAATCCGTCGACTCCCAGTGCGTAAGTGGAATGCTCCGATGCGAAGGCTGCCGAGATGTCTGGATGCGGCAGCCGCTTGTCCCCATTGGGTAATGAGAAGTCCTCGCTGTTGGACGTAACGAACGCATGGGGGTGTTGCGCAAGATCGACAGTTGCAATCGCGGTTGCGTACAACTCGAGCAGCAACGCGTCGGCGACACTGTTGCGCGAGCGGTGAAAAGGTGCTCGCTTCGAGAGACCTCGTTCGACCGCCGCGTGGCGTTCCGAGTCCGTGGCCTCCACTGCGCGGCCACCACGGAGCAGATCGAGGACTTCATCGAAGTTGCGGGTCGTCATCGCGCCAATCAGTGGTGCGTGGCGTGCAAGGTCTTCAACGGTCCTGAGCGCCTGCTCGGTGTCGGTGCCGCCGAAGTCATCAAGATCCTGTCGGATCAGTTTGAAGCGCTGAGCGACACTAGCGGTCATCGACGCCTCGACACGCTCTCGATTGCGCTCATACTCCTCGATGACGAGCGACGGCACGATCAACTCGACCTCACCCTGATGAACAAGGACGCGGAGGGCAACGATCCATCGCTGACCGTCACGTCGTTTGGACAGGTCTAGCCACGTCGAGGTGTCAACCAGCAAGTTGAGCATGGTACTCACGTTATCCGTCACCGACAGCTCCGAGCCGTAGTCGGCGACGAGGCGGGGGTCCGAGGCGCACGACGAAGGGGGCACCCTCCCTCGACCTGCAAGACGCGTGGCAGCTCAGAGAGGGCTGAGCGGGGAGACGGATCGGCGTCGGGCTGCCGGTCGAGAGCGGACGCGCTCCGTCGGGTTATCGGCGGGGTTCCGCGGGCGACCAGGCGGGATCGTGCACCTGGCAGGTGATCAGCCCGGCGACAGGGCGCCGTGAGGGGCTCGGGTTCGGGGTCACCGAACTGCCGGAGCCTTCATGCACGACCACACCCCGTCTGGTGAGCGTCGTCTGCGGGTCGGGTCGCTGTTGTCTCGATACGGCGGACTCGATCTGGCTGTCAAGTATGTCTTCGACGCCGAGACGATCTGGTTCTTCGAGATCAACGAACCCGTCGCCCGCCACTGGCCCGACGCGCTGAACCTCGGTGACGTCACCAGCATCGACTGGAGCGCCGTCGAACCGATGGACATCCTCTGCGGTGGCTTCCCCTGCCTCAATGTCAAGCCTGGGAGCGAAGCGCTCGGTCAGCGTACCCGGATGTCGCACGGTGTCAGTGCTGGGTGTCGTAGTGGTCGCGATGGGTCTGGACAGTGTCCATGTGGTCTTGCGCCCAGACCCTGAGCTGCCGGGTGGTCCGGTGGAGCGAGAGACCGAGGTCTGTGAGCGCGTAGTCGACGGTGGCGGGGACAGTCGGGGTGACCGTGCGGGTGATGAGGCCGTCTCGTTCCAGGGATCGAAGGGTTTGGGTGAGCATCTTCTGGCTGACACCGGCGATGAGGCGGGAGAGTTCGGAGTACCGCATAGACGCCGGCTCGCCGACGCTGCCGGTGCCGTCGCCGCCGAGAGCACAGAGGATGAGCACGACCCATTTGTCGGCGAGCCGGTCGAGGAGCTGACGGCTCGGGCACACCGCGAGGAACGCGTTGTACGCGCTCTTGGCCCGCTCGCGCTTCTCGGCCGCGGTCGTCGTCGCCATCATGTCCGCCTTTCCACAGGAGGTAACGCACTCCGAAGTGCGTACTTCCCAGAAGAGAGTTGCTCTCCAACACTGATACAAGACGGTGCGGAGCACCACCCCTGATCCGAACAAGGAAGGCACGACACGATGACCACAGCGTCAATCACGCTCCCGGCGGCACCTGGAACCTTGGCGAACGGAGTGTCACCCGCTTCGGCTACGGGGCCATGCAGCTCGCGGGACCCTGGGTGATGGGGCCACCGGCTGACCATGACGGCGCGATCGCGGTGCTACGCGAGGCGGTCGCGCAGGGCGTCACGCACATCGACACCAGCGACGCCTACGGCCCGCGGGTCGCCAACGAGTTGATTCGTGAGGCGCTGCATCCGTATCCGGAGTCGGTACTGATCGCCACCAAGGTCGGCGCGAACCGCGACGCCGAGGGCGGCTGGCCAACCGCGCGCACTCCCGAGGAGCTGCGCCAGCAGTTCCGGGACAACCTTGAATCCCTGGGGGCCGAGCGCCTCGACCTGGTGAACATGCGCATGGGAGATGCCAACGGCCCCCAGCCAGGCTCGATCGCCGAAGCCATGGAGACCCTCGCCGGCCTCCAGCAAGAGGAATTGATCGGCCAGCTCGGAGTCAGTAACGTCACCGCTGAGCAGGTTGCCGAAGCCCGCGCGGTGACACCGATCGTCTGCGTGCAGAACATGTACAACCTCGCCAACCGGTGGGACGACCATCTGATCGACAGCCTCGCCGCCGACAACATCGCCTACGTCCCCTTCTTCCCCCTCGGTGGGTTCTCCCCGCTCCAGGCCGATGCGCTCACCGCCGTGGCAACCCGTCTGGAGACAACCCAGATGGCTGTCGCCCTTGCTTGGCTGCTGCAGCGCTCGGAGAACATCCTCCTCATCCCTGGGACCTCGAAGGTCGCGCACCTGCGCGAGAACATCACCGGCGCCAGTTTGTCCCTCACAGAACAGGACCTCGCCGAACTCGACAACATCAACTCCTGACGACCCGATCCAATCAGGGAGACGCCTCACGCAGCCCGACGCATGTCCGGGACATCGTCCTCCTGACCACGGCAACTACTAGTGGACGTGGGCATGGCTCTCGATCTCGGCTCGCACTTGCGCCATGTCGAGCGCCCGTACCTGTGTGATCAGGTCGTCAAGCGCGGGCCTCGGGAGCGCACCGGCCTGGAAGAACACCCTGATCGAGTCGCGGTAGACCGCGATTGTTGGTAGCGCGCGGATTGCGAGTGACTCAGACAACTGCTGCGCCGCCTCCGTGTCGACCTTGCCAAAGAGGATATCCATGTGGCTCTCAGATGCTGCCTCGTACACCGGCGCAAACGCCTTGCATGCACCGCACCAGGTAGCCCAGAAGTCAAGGATGACGATCCCTTCCCGCTCGGTCACTTCGCGGAAGTTCTTGTCTGTCACATCAACCGTTGCCATCTTCCGTCCAATCGCTCGGTGAGCTAACAATGGACCCCAGGGTCCACTCTCATGATTGCCGATCTTCGCGAGCGGCGCAAGCGCCATGGGCCTTAAGCCAAAGGGCTGCCGGGAGAGCGCAGCGCCTTCCCTACGCGTTCGACTTGAACGTGTTCTGGACCCTCAAGTCCACAGATTCTAGGAGCCGGGCGAATCTCAGGGTCGCTGCGCTGGCCGAGCGGGGTGGGGCGCAGTCACGCAGAGTTGCTCTCCGTCGAGTACGCCCGCACCTGTGCGATGGCCATGTCGAGGACCACCCGCATGGGACGGACGTCTCGGGCCGTCTTAGCGAGTAGGTAACCTCCTTGGAGAGCAGCCAACAGCCCAGTGGCCAACGCGTGCGCCTCGGCGCTCGGGATTAGCACGCCGCGCTTCTTCAGCTCTTCAATCGCATCAGTCAAGAGTTGGAGCCAGGCGTCAAAATGAGCAGCAATGACTTTCCGTGTGTCTTCGTCATGATCAGCGATCTCATTCGCCAGCGCTCCTAGTGGGCACCCATAGGCGCCGTTTCGGAGCGCATTGCGTTCAACTAGCTCATCGCGCCAGAGTTCGAGTCCGCGCAGCGACTCGACCCTCGCAAGGCGACGGCGCTGCTGTGACAGCAGTGCCTCTGCACGTGCCTCAATGACTTCTTTCACCAGTGCGTCCTTCTCAGCGAAGTGCTGATAGAGCTGCGACTTCGACGTCCCACTCGATGCACGGACGTCGGCCAGAGTCGTCGAGGCAACGCCGCGCTCGTACATCAACTGATCGGCTGCCTCGATAATCCGTGCCTTCGTTGCGGCGCCGCGCGCCGTCAAGCGGCGCGGGCGGGGGCCGCTGGCGCTGTCAGTCATACCCCAAGGCTAATCGCCTCGGGTTGGGCGGTCTCTCGCCCGCACTCAGGTGCCAACGACCATCGGCGTGGACCACCCTTGCGAGCAGCCGACGAGAGCCTCATGTCGTACTTCAGGATCGGGGCCCTCGCGGTTGGGCATGGCTGTGCAGTCGTCAACCGTCACCGGACCCTTCGGGGGCGGCGAGGCGGATCTCGACCCCAGATGCCCGGGCCCAAACCTCAGAACCTTGCTATGTTGCCACGCTGGGCGAACTCCGCTCCGGTAGTACCCAGCCGTCGCGGGGGAAGTGGCACGTGTAGCCGTTCGGATACTTCTCCAGGTAGTCCTGGTGCTCGGGCTCCGCCTCCCAGAACGGACCGACCGGCTCGATACTGGTAACTGCCTTACCCGGCCACAGACCCGATGCGTTCACATCCGCGATCGTGTCGCGGGCGATCCGCTCCTGCTCCGGCGTCACCGGGAAGATCGCGGAGCGGTAACTCGTCCCTCGGTCGTTCCCCTGACGGTTCAGCGTCGAGGGATCGTGGATCTGGAAGAACAGCGCCAGGATGTCCCGATAGCTCGTCTTCGAAGGGTCGAAGACGACCTCGATCGCCTCCGCATGGCCTGGGTGGTCGCGGTACGTCGGGTGTTCGTTCTGCCCACCCGTGTACCCGACGCGGGTTCCTAAGATGCCCGGCTGGCGACGGATTAGGTCCTGCATGCCCCAGAAGCACCCGCCAGCCAGAACGGCTGTCTCCGCTCCCGAGACCTGCGCGATCGCTCCGCTGTCGTTGGTCCCGCTGGTCATGCGGTGGCTCCCTTCGTAGAGTCCTGGTCGGTGTCGAACAGTGCACTGAACTGGCCGTAGCCCTCCTCGACGAGCTTGGAGGCAGGAACGAAGCGCATCGCGGCCGAGTTCATGCAGTACCTCTGGCCCCCGGCGGCGGCGGGTCCGTCGTGGAATAGGTGCCCGAGATGGCTGTCGGCGCCCGCCGAGCGCACCTCGGTGCGGATCATGCCGTGCGTCCGGTCCGCCTTGGTCGTGACAGCGTCGGCGGCGATGGGCGCCGTGAAGCTCGGCCATCCCGTGCCGCTGTCGTACTTGTCGGTGGACGAGAACAGCGGCTGACCCGAGACGATGTCGACGTAGATGCCAGGCTCGTGATTGTCCCAGTACTCGTTCCGATAGGCCGGCTCTGTGCCGTCCTGCTGCGTCACCCGATGCTGCTCGTCGCTCAGGCGGCTGAGCAACTCAGGGGTCCTGCGGTAGTCGTTGGTGGTCACTTTGGCTCCTCCTAGCAGGTGACGCGCGGCCGCGCCATCACGTGCTGTAACGGACCGGGCGGTCCAACTATTCCACATGTCCTGCGTTAGAGTCGAGGCCAGACGATGCGTCGCCCCCGAGGCGGGGCGGCTGGTCTCGCGACGACCGACAAGACCGATGTCACGCGGCTGCTAGGGTCAAACCAAGACTCCTCGGCGATGCAGGTCCGGCGACAGAGGTTGGAGAGGAAACGGCATGAACGAACCCGAGGACCTGGGTCAGGTGACAGGAAGTATGGACCCACAGGACCAGAATCAGGCTGGTGGCGCCTTCACGGACACAGGCGCACGGCATGACGAGCCCGATGCCAGGTCGACGAACCTCGAGGACGGCACGTCGTTCTCGATCGCAGTGGATGCTCAGGCCAGCGCCTTCGTCGCAACCAAGGATGGCGTCGAATTCGGAGCCGTCCCGTTCGCGGACAAGAACGGCAGAGTGACGCTGTTGGCGACCTCGATCCTGCCGGACTACCGAGGACAGGGCTTGGCGACCGAACTCACCCGCAGGGTGCTGGACAGCATCCGCGCGGAGGGCAAGAGCGCGACCGTGAGGTGCCCCGTGTTCCGGTCCTTCATCGAGCGCAACCCCGAGTACGCCGCCATGGTGGACATTCCGGGCACTGGACGGGACGGTCGCGACGATGCCTGAGCCCGGCACCGAAGACCCGAAACCGGTACTCGGGAGTCTCCGGTTCGAGAACACTCGCTTCGACCCAGACATCACCCCGTTCCACGAACTTGCCAAGGACATGGCCGCACAGTTCGGGTACGCCGCAGAGCTGTCGGCGGACCGTGTCCTGCTACAACTCCTTCGTCTGCGCGTCGCACAGCTCAACCCCTGCTCCTACTGCCTGATTCTCCACGCCGAGGTGGCGGCCAGGATCGGGATCCGGTCCGAGCAGACCGCACACCTGGCGTCGTGGCGCGAGAGCGCCATGTACTCGCCCGGGCAGAGAGTCGCGCTCGCCTACTGCGAAGGTCTCACCTTGTTCCGTCACGAGGAGATTCCGGCCCTGCACAAAGAACTGCGGCTCCACTTCACGGAGCGCGAAGTCGCCGAGATCGCCGCGGTCGTCATCAACATGAACGTGTGGACCCGCCTAAAGCTGGCTCAGGGTGCCACTCCGAGCCTGGCGTCGTCCGGAACACCTACCCAACATCGCTCCCTCGTGAGCGACGCCGACCGTTCGCGCGGGCCACAGTAGAGAGTTCCCGGAGGAAGGGGTAGCCATGACAGTGATCAACAGCGGTTTCGGAGGACGAGGTGGCTCCAGTGACCCGCGACTGCCTCCTGGGCAGACCCACGTCTACGACTGGCCGGTGCTCTCGACGGGACCCACGCCCAATGTCGACGAGAGCCGATGGAGCTTCACGATCACGACCGAGGACCAGGTCGCGCACCGATGGAACTGGAGTGAGCTTCAGGAGGTGGGCGTCGAAGACATCGTCACCGATATCCACTGCGTCACCCACTGGTCGAAGCTGGACATGGCTTGGCGTGGCGTGCCCATAGACCGGCTGTTCGAGGATGTCGAGACCAGTTACGACTATGTGATGGTCCGTAGTTACGGCGGATACACCACCAACCTCCCTCTCGAGGATCTGCTCGATGGTCAGGCATGGGTAGCCACCGAAGCGGAGGGCGAGCCTCTCAGGCCCGAGCACGGAGGTCCTGCTCGACTTCTCGTGCCTCACCTCTACTTCTGGAAGAGCGCGAAGTGGGTTCGCGGGATGGAGATGATGCCCTCGGACGACCCGGGGTTCTGGGAACAGAACGGCTATCACCTCCGTGGCGACCCGTGGCGGGAGGAGCGCTACTGGTGATCACCTCTAACCGAGTCCGGTGGCACCTCGGGCGGGTGATCAGTCGGCAGTTTGAGACCGGCTCGGCCGTGCGTCTTGAACTGGCTGTGCCGACCTGGCCTGGAAACGACGCCGGAGCTCATCTCGACATCCGGCTCACGGCACCGGGCGGGTACCAGGCGTCCCGGTCTTACTCGCTGGCGTCTTCGGGTGAGTCGACACGGGTCGTGCTGGTGGTCCAGGAGCTACCCGGGGGCGAGGTGTCGCCGTTTCTTGTGCGTCAGCTCGCGGAAGGTGAAGAAGTCGAGGTACAAGGACCGCTCGGACGCTTCTTCGTCTGGATCCCCGCTGAGCCCGAGCAGTCACCGGTTCAGCTCATCGCGGGCGGCTCAGGGGTTGTGCCCTTGTTCTCGATGGCCTCGGCGCGTGAACGTGAGTTGAAAGGTGCTGAGTTTCGGCTGCTGTACTCGGTCCGCAGTCCGCGCGATGAGTTCTTCGCTGACGAACTGGCAGAGCTCTCACGAACCGTCGTCGAGATTGTCTACACGCGCGAGTCAGCACCTGGAGCGGGCCGGCCACCTGGACGGCTGACGCGTGAGGCGCTCGCAGCGTCGACCTTTCCCGCGTCGCTGTCGCCACGCATCTTCGTCTGCGGACCGACATCGTTCGTTGAGGCCGTCGCCGGTTGGCTTGTCGAACTGGGCCACGACCCCACGCAGATTCGTACGGAACGATTTGGAGGCAGTCGATGACTCACGTCGACGGAAACGCCCTCGCGGGTGCGTTCGCGACTGCTCTCGGTATCGAGATCACTGTGACGGTCGGCAGGTGCCGGGGCTGCGGCAGCTCTTTCAACCTCGCCTGCGCGCATGTCTTCATCACGGCCATGGGTGCAGTCATGCGATGCGGCCATTGTCAGGCGGTCCTGGGCGTCATCGTCCGCGGTTTCCGAGAGACGCTAGTGAACCTCTCGGGCCTGGACTACATCAGGGTGCCCCGCCTATGACTGGTCCGCTCGTCGCGATCGCGGCTTCTACCAGGCAGGAGGCTGCGGACTGATGCTTCGCATCTACGACAGTGCTGTCCGGGAGCTACGTAGCTTCGTCCCGCTGACCCCAGGACGAGTCTCCATCTATGTGTGCGGGCCGACCGTGCAGTCCGCGCCGCACATCGGGCACCTTCGTAGCGCCCTCGTCTACGATCTCTGGCGACGCTGGCTCACCCACCGCGGCTACGCGGTCACCCTCGTTCGCAACGTCACCGACGTCGACGACAAGGTTCTGGACCTAGCAACCGAGACTGAACCATGGTGGGCACGCGCCTACCGTGTCGAGACGGAGTTCGCGCGCTCGTACACCGCGTTGGGTGTTCTCCCGCCAACCCATGAACCCCGAACCTCCGGTCACATCCCGCAAGCACTGACCCTGATCGAACGACTCCTTCGCCGCGGACACGCCTACGTCGCCGGCGACGGCTCCGGCGACGTCTACTTCGATGTCAGCAGCTGGCAGGCATACGGCACGCTCACCCGGCAGACCCCCGACGCCGTGGTGGACCCTGACGAAGGGCCTGGCGGGGCAAAGACCGATCCCCGCGACTTCGCGCTTTGGAAGGGAGCCAAGCCCAGCGACCCAGCATCCGCTCGTTGGCGCTCACCATGGGGAACCGGCAGGCCGGGATGGCACATACAGTGCTCGGCGATGTCCAGGCACTACCTCGGCCGTGCATTCGACATCCACGGAGGTGGCCTCGACCTGCGGTTCCCGCACCATGAGAACGAGCTTGCCCAGTCCACCGCAGCAGGCGAGGAGTTCGCCAAGTACTGGGTGCACAACGGCCTCGTCACCGTCGGCGGTCAGAAGATGGCCAAGTCGCTAGACAACTCTCTGTATGCCGACGAACTCCTCCGCCGCGTCGGCCCGGCGACCCTGCGTTACTACCTGCTCAGCGCGCACTACCGCAGCGCCTTGGACTATCACCAGGAAGCCCTCGCGCACACCGAAGCTGCGGTCACGAGAATCGCGACCTTCCAGCGCCGCGCACGAACACAGCTCGCGAACACAGCATCCGACGTCCCGAAGCCGCCCATTGCCTTTGCGGCCGCGCTCGACGACGATCTGAATGTTCCAGCGGCGCTCGCGGTATTACACGACCACGTGCGCGCGGGCAACATCGCTCTGGATAACGGCGATGCAGCTGCCGTCATGTCCGCGTACGAATCGGTGCTCGCGATGACCGAAGTGTTAGGAGCCGAGCCCGGCGGCTTCACGACCGCCCCGCGAGCCGACGTGCAGAGCAGCACGATCTCTACCCTCGTCGAGGTCCTGCTCGCGAATCGCTCTCATGCGCGAGACGCAGGAGACTTCTCCACAGCCGACCGCATCCGGAACGAACTGGCTAGTGCTGGGATCGCCATCCAGGACCACACCTCCGGCACCACCTGGACGCAGGCGTAGCCAGCTCGTGCACGATGGCCGAATATTCCCAGTCCGGGGTGATCCGATCAGAGCAGGAGACCGAGTGAAGCGTCCGCCAGACGTCGAACCGTCATAGAGGCAGAGCTGTCTCGCTTGTCCGCCACAGTGTCGGTACCAAGCGAGGCGTCAACCCACGCCTGCACAATGGTAACCGCGGCCGGAGCGTCCAGGTCGGCGGCTAGTGCCGATAGCACGGCCTGCACGACCGGTGCTGCCGGCGCCCCGCTACCGAGCGCCAGGGCACGCCGCCACTGCTTCAACGTGACGAGTGCGGCAGGGAGTTCGGCGTCTGTCCACTGCCAGCTTGATCGGTAGTGGTGCCGCATGAGGGCGAGGCGGATGGCCACAGGGTCCACTCCTTGCTTTCGCAGAGAGGAGACGAAGACCAGGTTTCCGCGCGACTTCGACATCTTCTGGCCGTCGTAGGCAACCATCCCGGCATGGACGAAGGTCTGCGCGAACCGATGCTGTGGATGAATGACATGACCGAGTCCTGCGGACATCTCGTGGTGCGGGAATGCCAGGTCTCGTCCTCCACCCTGTACGTCGAAGGATGGTCCCAGATATTCCTGGGCGATTGTGGTGCATCCGATGTGCCATCCGGGTCGTCCCGGCCCCCACGGACTGGGCCAGAACGGCTCCCCTGGCCGCTCGCCGCGCCAAACCAGACAGTCGAGCGGATCGCGCTTGCCTTTCCGGTCGGGGTCACCACCACGCTCGGCGAAGTCCTTCAGCATCACGTCGCGGTCGAGTGACGATATACGGCCGAAGGATGGGTCGGCAGACACCTCGAAGTAGAGGTCGATCCCCACTCGGTAGATGGAGCCGCGTTCTTTCAACATCTCGATGCGAGAGATGATCTTGGTGACGGTCTCGGCAACCCCGATGTAATGCGCGGGTGGCAGCACGCGTAAGGCTGTCATGTCCTGCCGGAATCGCTCGATCTCGCGTTGTGCGAGATCACTCCAGGGAATGCCTCGCGCGTGGGCGCGTTCCAGCAGCGGGTCATCGACGTCGGTCACGTTCTGGACATAGATGACATCGCGCCCAGCGTTTCGAAGGGCGCGGTTAAGCAGATCGAAGCCGACGTAGGTGGCCGCATGGCCGAGATGAGTGGAGTCGTACGGTGTGATACCACAGACGTACATCCGCGCGGCGTCGTCCGGCCGCAACGTCACCAACGATCGCTTCTCAGTGTCATAGACCGAGACTGCGGGCCCGTGCACATCCAGGCGTGGAATCTCTAAACGGGGCCATGCCAACATGTCGTGGTCCTCGTAGTCGATGAAGCCACACCAGAGGATTCGGCGTGGATTCCTGATCCTGCTGACAGAGTGTCGCGAGGGGTCATGCGGGCGTCCACCCGCGCAGGAATGCCAGCACCTTGGCTTCGGATACCTCACAGGGCCGTAGGTGCTCTGCTTTGCGAGTGCGGTACACGTTGGCGCTGATCAGGTCTTCGCCTCCTAGCTCTTCGGCCGAGATGCTGATGCTCTGGCCCTGCACTCGCGTGGTCCGGGTCAATCCGTATGAGCGACCTTCGTATGCGACGACGGTCCAGCCTTCAGGAACCCGGTCGACCATTGCCCGCAAGCTGGCCGTGGCCTGACTCGCACCATCATGCTCGGGAGGCATCGAGTGGAGAGAGCTCGAACTGTGAAAGGCCGGGGCAGAACTCCTCCTCACGGCATGGCTCGTGGAATCGTCCGCGGGCTCTGGGACTCGTGCCTCAGAAGGCATGTGCTCTCCTCCGCAGTTCACTCTGCGGCGCTCAGCGCGACGCGGATGGAGTCGAGAGCCATGTCGAGCGCGATTGCCATGCTGCGCTCGTCCCGTGTGGTCTTGACGAGGAGGTACCCGCCTTGGACAGCCGCCATCAGACCGACGGCGAGTTCCTCAGCATCTGCGTCCGGCCGTAGCTCGCCTGAGTCCTGCATGCGCTCCAGTCCGAGACGGAACCAGTGCTGCCAGACGCTGAATCCTCGCTGGAGATTCTCACGCGCAGTCTCAGACCGGCCAGCGATTTCGCTCGCCAGCGACCCCATCGGACAGCCGTGAGCACCTCGCCAACCACGCACTCCTACCACGATCGCATCCCGCCAACGCTCGAAGCCGCGCATCGTGCGCAGGTCGTCGAGGAATGGTGCCTGCTCGCCAAGCACCCGCTCAATCTGGGCCCTCACGACTGCCTCAACCAACTCGGTCTTGTCCGAGAAGTAGTGGTAAACCTGAGACTTGCCCGTTCCACTGGCCTCTATGACATCGTCAACGCTGGTGGCCTCGACGCCCTGCGAGTACATGAGATCGGCGGCTGCCGCGACGATACGCAGGCGAGTGGCCTCGCCCTTGGCGGTCAGCCGTCGCGGCTTCTTCTCACTCACCGTGCTCCCGATCTGGACTGAACCCGCCAGCCTCGGAGGTCACGATGAGTCCTGCGATCGAGTGGCTCCCGTCCGCGGTTTCTCAGCCGTACCGCCACCTCCCGGTACGTCAACGGCACCTGACGACCGGTCGCGTTCCCACTGCTCAAGAACCGAGTTGATGGCATGACTGATCGAGTGCAGATCGGCTTCGGTGTTCTGAGAGATGTGGAACGTCTCGATGTCTCGCGCACGGTCCCGGTCCGACTCCCGTCGCTGAGTGAGCAGAATCAGCGGTCCCTGCAGAGCCGCGACGATCGCCAGAGCCGTTCCTAGATAGTCCAGCATGGCCGTCGGGTGGGGATAAAAGAGCGGCAGGATAGTGTTCACGACAAACCACGCGAGAATCGCCACCACCAGGATTAGCAGGAACGGCCATGAGCCCGCGACGCTCGCCACCCAGGCAGCGGCCTTGTCTCCGGGGCTCGACCGCGCTTCTCTGAACATGCTGAGTTGGTGCCCGCAGTGCGGGCAAGCGAACATCTCGCGGCCAACGCTGTCGTTGGAGTGGTCGCCCGCCTCCGGCTCGGCGTGGTGTCGAGAAGCGCTGCGGGAGCCAGGGCTATCTCCCGTTCCAGCGTCTGGTGATGGTTCTGTCCGCTCGTCGCGTCCCGGCTCGGTCATCGCTCTCGCTCTCCCCGGGCGCTCTCCCCGGCACTGGCGCGTTCCTGCGCGATTTGCTCACGGAAGCGCGCGTCCTCCTGTTTCACCGCTGTCGCACCGAGTAGGACCTCGTCGATCTCCGCGCCGGGGATGATGACCGCCCCCGATCCGTCGGCGAGAACGTAGTCGCCCGGCATGATGCCGACACCATCCAGCACCACGGGAACGTTCGCCTGGTGTGGAGTGATCAGCGCACCGCCAGCCTCGACCGCTTCCCCGGCGCAGTACGCGGTGAACCCGTACGTTCGAAGCTCGGCGTAGTCCCGGAGCCGGCCATCTGTCAGCACCCCGTCGAGCCCGTAGTGGTGAACGCGGCCAAGCTTCGTTCCACCACCGACCGAGACGCCTGGATGGCCGTTGGTCGCGAGCACGAGGACCTTTCCCTCGGCGTCGTCGCCAACCGCCTCACGGATCAGCGATCGGAAATCGTGTACAGCGGGGTCGACGCTGGCAGCGCAACTGTGGAAGAAGGCGATAGTCACGACTGGTCCGAAGAGGACCCTGCCGGGGGTGGGACTCTCCAGCCCCAGGATGTGCGCACGGTGGCGGTGACGACGACCCAGCGCATCGACCACGTCGGCACAACTGATCTGCTCGGCCTGGGCACGCCGATGCTCGGCACCCCAACCGTTGGCCACACGAGGATCTCCACTCACAGCACATCACGATGCCAGAGCCATTTATGTACCGTCAAGTACGATCTTTGATACCAATGGCGTGAGTATGGGTTGGGAATCTCGCAGCCTGCGATGCCCTAGTTAGGTCCAAGACTGAGGTAGAACTCGTTCTATAGTGCGCTAAGTCTCCCGCGCATGACGGTGACATCTCCCGCTCGGGAGCTACGACACGTCTCACCCCCTTCGCCCGCGACTCGACACCGACGCGGCGACCGCGAACTCAGCCACAGGCGGTCAATTGTACTATCTGCTACATTTTTTACCGTGATGCCCGGTGGGAGACCACACACGCGGCAGAAGCCGTGGCAGGCCCTTGGGCGGGGATCCAAGCACCATTGCTGCCGGAGGAGAGGACCAAGAACGCCGACTATGACCACCCCGACTTCACCATGGCGCGACCGGTCGGCCAGTGGGCTGCTCGCCGCGACGCGCTGGGGTAGGGCTGCCCGACCCCCCCTCTGGGGGTCAGCCCCGTGACGTCTCTGGTTCCTAGACCTCGTGGCGCCCCACCAGCGACCGCAATGAGAGGCTGCGCGCCATGACCCGGCCCACGCCTGGTGCGGGTCGGCCGTAGCAGGCATGTATGCCTTCGGCGCGCCTTCAACCAATCATTGCTCGCACTTGCAGCATCCGTGTGCCTATCGCGCCCGTGGCGCATGACTGCGTCAAGCTGATCTTCGTCCGCGCAGGATCTGCGATCGTGCTCAGCGAGTTTGGTGAGAAGCCCGTCTGCGCCGGTGACGTCGTGGCCCTGGGTGCCAACACCCTGTGTGGTGGCGAACCCGAAGATCTTGTCACCGTCACCACGCTCTACCTGGACCGAGACTACGTCGTCGACCAGGTCTTCTGGCAGCATGCCGAGCTGCTTGCAGACCGGCTCGATGCCCATGACTTCGCCGACGAGATCTACTCCGAGTCGGCCCAGATACTCCGCCTCGGAGAGAACCGCACTCGGATGTTCACGCCACTCCTGGACGAGCTGGTCGCGCTCAGTGTTGACGGACCGTGCACCAAGAGGTTCTACCGGACGCAGGCCCTGCTCTTTGCCGTGCTCGATGTCGTGAGCCCGTATGTGAAGACCTCGCCCGTATCACGAACCACGACCCAGAAGAGGACGGGTCGTCCTGGCACACCACGTTACCGGCGGTTCGCGCCCCTGCGGGCCGAGGCTCGCGAAGCGCTCGACCTGCTTCGCAATGCACCGGCCGAGGACTGGACACTCGGTCGACTCGCCGCCGGAGTACATCTATCGCCCTCACAGCTCGGGCGGATCTTCGTGGACGCTTACGGCAAGACCCCCATGACGTACCTCACTACTGTCCGAGCCGAGCATCTGGCTCGGCTGCTGCGTGAGACTGACCTGTCTATTGAGGCAGCGATGCGCGAAGTGGGGTGGCGCAGTCGCGGTCATGCCGCGCGGATGTTTCGCCACGCCGTAGGTGTCACACCAACTCGCTATCGGCTGATGATCCGGCAGAGAGCGGCCGCCTGATCCTGAAGGTACACATCGCAGCGTCGACGGTACGGATCTCCGCATCCTTCCCGCCTGCTGGCAGGGAACGCGCCAAGGGCTAGTAGTGGTGGGGACTCGCCGGGTTCACCGCCGTGCCTGACGGTCACATGGCTTGTTTCGTTGTCCGTCTGCCGTTGCTGGTTTTCGCGGCGTACCTGATGGTCACCGAGCCTGGTCGGCCCGGTGCTCAGGGTATCGGGAGGACACGCCGATGGCGAAGACACGAGAGCAAGCGCAAGCCGCAAGAGAGGCCAAGCTCGACGAGCTGCACGAGAGCCTGACCGGCGCGGTCGAAGAACTGGTGTCCGGGCCGGATTGGGCGCGCGCGTTGACGTTCGCGGCCCGGTTCCGATCGAGGAGCTTCAACAACACCCTGCTGATCTGGGTCGCCCACGCGGAAGCATACGAGCAGGGCCGGGTGCCGGAGCCGTTCCCCTCGTACGTGGCCGGCTACAAGCAGTGGCAGGCCCTCGGACGGCAGGTGGAGAAGGGCCAGCCGGGCTACCAGATTCTCGCGCCGGTGACGGGCAGGTTCGCCTCGGCTACACCGCAGGATGCGGAGTCTTGGCGCCGGCTCGGTAAGGGTGAGAAGCCGCGTGCCGGTGAGGTGGTGCGTTCCAAGATGGTCGGCGTCCGACCTACATATGTGTGGGACGCGAGCCAGACCGCCGGTGACCCGATCCCCGAACCCCCGGCACCGCGGGTGCTGGAAGGCGAAGTGCCCGCCGGGTTGTGGGGCGGTCTGGCGGCGCAGGTCGAGGCGGCCGGGTTCGCGGTGCTGCGGGTACCGCACGAGGGCATGATCCACGGCGCGAACGGGATGACCGACTACACCGCGAACACCGTGGCGGTGCGGGAGAACATGGATCCCGCCGCGCAGGTCAAGACCCTCGCCCACGAACTCGGCCACGTCCTCCTCCACGGCCCCGACGCCGAGGATGTCCGTCAGCATCGCGGCATCGGCGAGGTCGAAGCCGAGTCCGTGGCGTTGATGGTCGGTGCCGCCCACGGAATGGACACCTCCGGGTACACGATCCCGTACGTGTCGACCTGGGCGACACGGGTCGATGGCACGGAGCCGGTGGAGGTGGTCAAGGCCACCGGGGAACGGGTCCGCAAGACCGCCCTGGCGATCCTGGACCAGCTCGACACCGCGCAAGTCGGTGACGGTACCCCGCCCGGTTTGGACCGGGCGGCGGCCCACCGCGAGACACCCGCGCACGTACCACCGGCACCGGAGCCGGTGCCGTCGCGGCAGGTGGCGTCGCTGCCCGAACCAGGTGCACGCCCCGTCCCGGTGCCGGCGCTCGAGGGGCGGGGACTGTGATGGCCGAGCACGGCGCGGTCTCCTCAGTGCTGCTGCGGATGAGCGGAGCGTGGCCGTTGTCGGCGGCCGCGCGGGAGTTCGCGTCGGCGGGGGTGCCGGTCTTCCCCTGTGTGGCGTATGGGAAGCGGCCGGCCACCGGACACGGGTTCCACGACGCCACCACGGACCTCGATCAGGTGCAGGCGTGGTGGCGGCAGTCGCCGGGCGCGAACATCGGTGTCCCGACCGGCGCCGCCTCCGAGGTCGTCGTGGTGGATCTGGATGTGCACGGCCCGGTCGACGGCCGGACCAGTTTCGACCGCGCCATGCGCGCCGGCCTGGTGGACGGGTGGGAGCTGCTGGTCCGCACCCCCACCGGTGGACTGCATGCCTACTACCCGGCGACACCCGGGACGGAGCAGCGGTCGTGGCAGGCCGGGCGGGCCGGGATCGACTTCCGCGGCGACGGCGGCTACATCATCGTCCCGCCCTCGACCCGCTCGATCCAGGGCACCACGGTCGGCTACCAGGTCGAGACGATCAACACCCGCCCCGCCGGCCTGCTGGACTCAAACGCGCTGCGGGACTTCCTCGACCCCCGCCCCGCACCTCGTCCACGGCCCGAGACCTGGCAGCCGGCGGGCCGGGACGATGCGCAGCGGCTGGCGGCGTGGCTGGACCGGCAGGACACCGACCGCAACCTGAAGCTGTTCTGGGCGTCCTGCCGTCTCGCCGAAGGCGGGGTCCCGCTCAACGATGCCCTCGACGCCGTGCTCACGGCAGCGAAGTCGGACTTCGGGCCACGAGAGATCACCGCCACGGTCCGGTCCGCCTACCGCACCGTCCGCGGCGAACCTGCCCGACACGGCCCATCGTCGCCGCCGGTACGCGGTGCGTCGCCGCAGGTCGCGGACGGCTGGTTCCGTCGCGACGCAAGCGCCGCAACGGGGACATCGAGGGTGCGGGGGCTGTGATGACCACCCCGGCCGCGAGCAGCACGGTCGCGAGCAGGACGGCGGGTCGCCGATGGGCGGTGATGACGGCGGTGTCGGGGACGGTGTTCATCGCCGCCGGCGCGTTCTGGCTGTCCTTCACCGCGCTGGCAGACCTCGCGGCCCGAAGCGGCATCGGTACAGAGCAGGCGTGGGCGTGGCCGCTGATCGTGGACGGCATCATCGTCGTCGCCACCGTCGCCGTCGTCGCCCTCGCCGGCCAGAAGTCGGCCTGGTATCCCTGGGCGCTGCTGATCGGCGGCGCCGCGGTGTCGGTGACCGCCAACGCGATCCACGCCGTGGTCGCCGCCGACGCCGACGTACCTGGCGTACTCGCTGCGAGTGTGGCGGCGGTGCCGCCGGTGGTGCTGGCAATCACCCACCTGACCGTCATCCTCACCCGCCCCACACCCGACACCGCCAGCCCTGATGACCCCGCCAGTCTCGCGGCGCCCGAACCCGCGGTCCTCGACGCGCCGACGCAGCCACGCCGTGTGGAGCTGACCGTGCCACCCCGCCCAGATGACCCGGCGCCCGGAATGCAGGCGCCCACAAGTGACACGCCAACCGCCGCAACGGAGCGAAGGAGCCAGGCGGCCGAGCTGCGGCGGCGGGGCTGGTCGAACAAGCGCATCGCCCGCGAACTCGGCGTGCACCCCTCCACGGTCGGGCGCTGGTTCGCCGGTGCGCACCTTTCTGACAGCAACGATGGTGAGGAGGCGACCCGATGAACGGGAACCCACACGAACAACACGAGCGGCGACGGCCGATCCCTGAGCCCGAGCGCGAACGGGAGCTGGCCGAATCGACCGGCACGCCGGACGCGGTGGGAGCCGCGCACATTCGCCGCGACGACCAGGAGCACACGCCCGCTGGAAGGCGGGCGCGGGGTGTGGAGTGGGTGCGACCCACCGACCTGATCGCCCGGCACGGGGCGACGCTGTCGGGGCGGGGTATCGACTTCGAGGCCGAGCTGGCCCGCCGCGCCCGCGCCCCGATCGCGAACCGGCTGCAGGACCTCACAGACCGGGCGCGACGGTTGCCCCCGTTGTCCGCCTTCGGCCGCAGCGGCAACGCGTCGTCGGGGCCGGTACGCGCTGGTGTCGGAATGAACAGGTGACCGGCCATGACCACCACAACAGACCACGACGAGGCCGGCGAGGGCTTCACGACCAGTGAGGGCCTGCGTGCGCTGCTGAACCGGCTGCATGAGGCGGGCGAGGGCGCGTGGGCGTCCGATCCGTCCGCGCGGGAGCTGATGGCCTACGCCGCGGAGAAGTACACCCCGCTGGCGCGCAAGCACGGCCTCGATCCGTGGGAGGCCGCATCTGCGGCGTTCGACGCGATGCAGTACGCCTCCACCCGGCGCGCGGACGATCCGTGGGCGATGGTCACCCACGGGGTGCGGATCACCTGCATCTTCGAGGAACGCGCCCAAGGACTGCTCTGCTCGGTCCACCAAGCCCGCCGCCCGCACGTGTCCGCGTTCCACGACCCGGAGCGGTTCGCCGACCGGGACAACCCGCTCACCGACTACCACCCCGCCTTCCACGTCACCGACCCCACCTCGGCGGACACCGAGACCGACGCCCGCACCGATGCGGACGACAACGGCAGTTCCGGCGGCGGGTCGGATCGGGCGTGCATGTCCGCGGGATCGGCGGCCGAGGACGCCATCGCCTTGCTGTGCCTGCTGGGCTGGGCGCCGGAGACCGCGCGGGCCTCGGTCGAGCACGTGTGCGGGGCGCTGATGCGGGCCGGCACCCGGCAGTCCGCGTATGAGGGGCTGCGGCGGGGCCGGCACGCCCGCGTCCTACTGGACCTGCCCGGCCGATCCTGGACCGTGCTGCTGCGAGCGCTGCTCGGCAGCCCACACCCCGCCTACGCCGCCACGAACGCCGGGAAGGGGGTGCTGCTGCGGCTGCTGATCGGCGAGACGCTACCGGTGCTGCTACGCGACGACGACCTGGTGCTCTCCCTGTCCCTCGCCGCCCCCACCCACAGTGACCGTGATCGTGGCGGGGGTGATGTGCTGTGAGTGAGGTGCAGGCCGGCGGAGTCCAGCTCGACCGGGTGGTGGACTCCATCATCGTCGGGACACGGCACCGCGCCGACCTGGGCGACATCGACGCCCTGGCCGCCTCCATCGAACGCGAGGGCCTGCTGCAACCGCTGACGGTCACCATCGACGGAGTGCTGGTATGCGGGGCGCGGCGGTTGGCGGCGATCAAGAAACTCCGCTGGCGCACCGTCAGCGTCTGGGTTCGCTCGGGCCTGTCGGATCGTCTCGGGCAGTTGCTGGGCGAGCAAGACGACAACATGCTGCACAAGCCGCTGACCCAGCTCGAAGCCGCCGCCCTGTACCGGGAACTGAAACAGGAGATGGCCGAAGACGCCGCCCGGCGGCAGGCCGCGACCCGCTTTACCAGCGACCACCAGCCCGGAAGCGACGGTGGTGGACAATGTCCACCACCGTCAACCGGGCAACTTGGCAAGACCCGCGAGCAGGCCGCCTCCATGATCGGCGGCGGCGCCTCCTACAAGACCTTCGAGCGGATCGGCTACCTAGAACGCATCGCCGCCGACCCCGCCCAACCCGAACCCCTGCGCGCGCAAGCTGCCGCGGCGTTGGAGCAGATCGAGGCCGGCGCACCAGTGCACCCGATCTTCCAAGCCGTCCGCGATGCCGCGACCATCGCGCAGGACGTTCGGGAGGCCGACCTGCACCAGATGGCCGACGAGGCCGTCGCCCGCGCCACCGCCGCCAAGAAGCAGAAAGACAAGACGTCGGCGCCGCGTCCGGTGCCGCTGACCGATGTGGATGGGGAGCCGGTGCGGTATCCGGTGCGGGCGTTCATCCACACCTGGGGCGAGCTGACCCAGTGGTGGACCCACTACGACCCAGACCAGCTCGCCACCGAGCTGACCGACGAGCAGATCGAAGCCTTCCTCGACACCGCCGAAGGCACGAGCCGGTTCGCCGACGAGCTGCGCGCCGCCCGCGACCGCGAACCGGCCGACGACGCGCCCTCGGGCCGGGGGCACCTGCGCGCCCTCTGACCGACCCGTTCTGAGTGCGAGGGAAGGACCAGCGCACCTGTCGGGTATGAAGACTCCCTTCGCTGCGTCTGATGCTCGTGCCCGGCGCCGGCTCATCGCCCTGGTCTCTGCGCTGGTGGTGATCGTGGTGCTGGCCGGGGTCGGCGTCTACGGCCTCCTGGCCGGGCCGCCCACCAGCGATCGCAGCCCCGACCGTGGCGGCGGCACACCATCGGCTCCGGTGGTCATTGCTCCTGGCGAGCCGACGCCGACCGGAACTCCGTCCGTTCCCGCCTTGCCGGAGGTCGAGGCGTCGGACGACCCAGAGACGTTCGCCCGCAACGTCGCCGAGACCTTGTTCGCGTGGGACACCGGCAGCGAGTTGATGCCCTTGGATTACAGCTCGGTGGTCCTCGCTGTGGGTGATCCTTCGGGTGCGGAGCAGGCTGGGCTCGCCTCTGATGTCGCGGCCTATCTCCCGACCAGGGAGGCCTGGCTGGAGCTGCGTCAGTACGCGACCGCGCAGCACCTGACCATCGAGGACGCCTTCGTGCCGGAGGCGTGGGACACGGCGGTGGAGCAGGCCCAACCCGGACAGCTCGCCGAAGGCACCATCGCATACACGGTCGAGGGCACCCGCCACCGCACCGGCGTCTGGAACGACGAGCAGGTGACCTCGGAGCATCCGGTGGCGTTCACGCTCTTCATCGTCTGCGCACCCACGTATGACACCTGCCATCTGCTGCGCCTGTCCCAGCTCGACAACCCCCTCCGATAGCCGCCTGGGGGTGAGTGGTTCGTGTTGAAGAAGGTCGTCGTCGCCACGCTGGTCCTGGTGTTCTTCGGACCCGTCCTGGCGTTGTTATCGGTCGGGGTCCTGATGAACCCCGCCGCCACCGCGACCGTCGCCTGCACAGTCAACAGCGGGGTCACAGTCGGAGACGTCCCCGACTCACTGACCGTGACGACCGCGAACGGTGAGACGTTCACGCTCAACCGGCAACAGCTCACCCACGCGGCGACGATCATCGAGACCGGCAGCCAAATCGACGGGGTGACCCGCGACGGGCTGGTGATCGCGTTGATGGCGGCGCTTACCGAGTCCACCCTGCGGATGCTCTCCAACACCAGCGCCTACCCCGAGTCCGCGGACTACCCCAACGACGGCGACGGCTCCGACCACGACTCCCTCGGCCTGTTCCAGATGCGCCCACAATCCGGGTGGGGCACGGTCGCCGAGCTGATGGACCCCATCTACCAGGCGCAGGCGTTCTTCGGCGGACCCACCGGACCCAACCATCCGAGCCCCAGAGGGCTGCTGGACATCCCCGGCTGGGAGCAGATGGACAAGGGCGAGGCCGCCCAAGCCGTCGAAGTGTCCGCCTACCCCGACCGGTACCGCAACTACGAGCCGGTCGCCGAGACCATCCTCACCACACTCACCACCACGACGAGCGCGGGCGCGGGCGGCGAGGTCGTACAGGTGGCCGGGCCAGAGTCCTCGCGAGTGGTGTTCCCGGTCCCGGAAGGCACCTGGGTCCTCACCTCCGAATACGGGCCACGGGTGCATCCCATCACCGGAGAGGACTCCTTCCACACCGGGACCGACTTCGCCGCCCCGGACGGCACCGCGCTCTTGGCGGCAGCGGACGGGACGGTGACGGTGGCGGAGTTCTCCGGCGGGTACGGCGGGCTCATCGTCATCGAGCACACCATCGGCGGGCAGACGGTCGCGACGGCGTATGCGCACATGTGGGAGCACGGCATCCACGTCCAAGCCGGCGACACCGTGACCGCCGGGCAGCACATCGGCGACATCGGCTCCTCCGGCAACTCGACCGGCCCGCACCTGCATTTCGAGGTCAGCCTCGGCGGCACCGATGGCGAGCACACCGACCCCGCCGCCTGGCTCAACAGCCATGACGTAGCCGACCTGCCCGAACCCGAGACCGGCACACCGGGCCAGGAGTGCGACCCCGACACCGGCGGTGCGCCTGGTGGGGCGCCGGAGCCGTTCGAGGGCGACCCGAACCAGACGGTCGACGACCCCACCAGCGGCGGGCAGATCACCGCCCGCCTGCTGCACCTGTACACCCAGACCATCGCCGCGTTCCCCGACACGAGCTGGGTCTGCTACTCACCCCGGCCCGGCACCGTCTCCGAACACCCCCTCGGCCGGGCCTGCGACGGCACCTTCGGCAACGCCATCGGCTCCCAGCCCACCCCGGCACAGCGCGAGCTCGGGTGGGAGGTCACCAACTGGATGAAGGACCACGCCGAAGCTCTGGGCGTGGAGTACCTGATCTGGGACGGCCGCATCTGGTCCATATCCCGCGACGCCGAAGGCTGGCGCCCCTACGACGGCGGCGGGATGCATGACCCCGGCGACGTCACCGGCGGCCACTACGACCACCTGCACGTCACCGTGTCTCAGAATCCGTGATTGTTCGCTTACCTCTGATGCACGAATCTTGCGTCAGAGGTAAGCGACGGGTCGGCCACCGCCCGGGTCACCGCGGCCCGCTGAGACGGCGCGGGCGATCCGAGCGAGTGCCCTGGTCGCGGCGTTCCGCAGGACCAGGCGGGCGGTCCCGGCGCAGTTGGGCCAGCGAGTCGCACCTACCGGCATGAGGGCTATTCCGGCAGTTCGATCATCGGACACCACCAGCATCGCGTCTACCCGCTGCACCCGCGAAGGGCACGCCAGTGGTGATGCGGCATGAACGTGTTCCCCGACTTCGACGGGCTCGGCGGCATCGGCGACCTGCGGGCCGTGATCGGCGCGCTGCTGACGTTCGTGCTGATCGTCGCGGTGCTGATGCTGATCGTCTCCGCGATCGTGTGGGCCATCGCCGCCGCGAACGGCAACCACGTCATGGCCGGCAAGGGCCGCACCGGCGTCCTCGTCGCCCTCGGCGCCGCCGTGCTGGCCGGCGGCGGAGTGGCATGGATGAACTGGCTTATCGCCCTCGGCGACCAACTCTGACACCCGCCCTGCGCAACCATCGCCACCGATGCCGTCTCACCCTGCCCCGGGTGCGACATCCGTCTGTCGCGGGCCTCTCGGCGGGCGGGCGCGGTGCGTGGACGTGTGCGCGCACCTGATGCGTGAACCCCGTCCGTGTTCCCCGCCTTCGCGGCGGGTCCGCATCCGTCAGGAGCCCATCGTGTTCGACCTCGCCACCGCCCTTCTCGCCGCACCCGTCGTGGTGCCGATGGACATCAACATCGACCCCAACAGTGACGGCCTGCCCGGCATCGCGCAGTTGCGCACCATCGTCGGCGCCGTCATGACGGTCGGCCTCATCCTCTCCGTCCTCGCCCTCATCATCAGCGCGATCGTGTGGGGCTTCGGCGCCAACAGCTCCAACCCCCACCTCGCGGGCAGAGGCAAGATCGGCGTCCTCGTGAGCTGCGGCGCCGCCGTCATCTGCGGCGCCTCGGTGACGCTCATCAACTTCTTCTGGAACGTCGGCCAGCAGGTCTGACCCACCCACCAAACGTCTCAACTTCTGAGGAGTGATCTGCGGTGGGTGTATGCGATATCCCCCTGGTCTCGACCGTCTGCGACACCGCCGGCGAAGCCGCAGCCAGCCTGGTCTCCGCCCCGTTCGACTGGCTCGCCGGCGCGATGGGCGCCGCCGCCGGCTGGCTCTTCGAGGCCGTCTGGTCGGTGTTCGACACCACCACCCTCGTGGATGTCACCAGCGATGAGTACGTGGCGGTCTACAACATCCTGTTCGGCATCGCGATCTTCGTGATGCTGATCTTCTTCTGCCTCCAACTCATCACCGGACTCATCAGACGCGACCCCACCGCACTGTCGAGAGCGGCCCTTGGGCTCGCCAAGAGCGTGCTCGGGTCGTTCGTGGTCATCACCCTGACCGCCCTGCTGCTGGAGATCGTGGACCAGCTCTGCGTCGGGATCATCCAGGCCGCCGGGGAGACCACCGAGAGCATGGGCGACAAGATCGCCCTGCTCGCCGCCGGCCTGGTCGGAATCAACATCGCCGCACCAGGAGTCGGCGCGATCATCACCATCTTCCTCGCCGGCCTCGCCATCGCCGCTGCCGCGATCGTCTGGCTCTCACTACTGGTGCGCAAGGCGCTGCTGCTGGTGGCGATCGTGTTCGCCCCCCTCGCCTTCTCCGGGGCCTCGTGGGACGCCAGCCGGGGGTGGATCAGCAAGTGGACGATGTTCGTCATCGCCCTGATCTGCTCCAAGCTCGTCCTGGTCGTGATGTTCCTCGTCGCCATCACCCAGGTCAGCGCGCCGATCGATGGGGACCTGGCCTCGGTGGCCGACCCGATCGCGGGGATCGTGCTGATGGCGATGGCCGCGTTCGCGCCCTACCTGACGTATAAGTTCATCGCGTTCGTCGGGTTCGACATGTACCACGCCATCGGCTCCGAACAGGACGCGAAGAACGCCCTCAACCGACCCGTCCCCACCCCCTCGAAGCCGCAGGGCGGCGCGGAGCCGAAGAAGGTCCTCGACGGTGACAACGACGGCGGCGGTCCTGGAGGTGGCGGGAAGAAGCCGCCGGAGCCGAAGAACCCCGCACCCGCCTCCAGCGGCACGGCTGGCGCAGGCGGCAAGACCGCCGCCGGCAGCTCCGCAGGAGCCGGTGCCGGTGGCGGGGCCGGAGCGGGCGCTGGGGCTAGGGCGGGTGCGGCGGCTGGCCCAGCCGCCGCCGCGGTGGTGGCCGCGAAAGTCGCCAAAGACGCCGCCACCGCCGGTCCCAAGGCCGGCAAGGCTCTCGGCAATCAGGGTGACAGCGCCGCCGACTCCGCGGGCCAGACCGACACCACCCCGCCACCGGCCGCGCAGGCACCCCCGCCCTCGACTCCGGCTCCCAAGACGCCATCGGCAGGCCCCTCGGCGCCGGGTTCGCGTCCGCCGAAGCAGCCACCGCCCCCGGCGCCGAAGCCGACCGGCAAGGAGTAGCCGCCATGTCCGCGAAGCAGAACGAGCCCGCCGCGTCGTCGGGCGAGCTGGTGCCGGTGAAGTTCTCCCGCCTCACCCGCCGCGGCATCCTCCTTGGACTCTCGCTCTCGCAGCTCATCACCCTCGCCATCGGCATCCTCTCGATTGTCGGTGCCCTCTACGCCGGGGGCGGCCTCCTGCTCGCCTACACCGCCCCCGTCTGGGTGATCGCCGCCTGCCTGACGTGGATACCCGTAGCGGGGCGTCCGGCGGTGGAATGGCTGCCGGTCGCGGTCTGGTGGCTCTGGCGCACCACCGGCGGACAGCTCCTCTACCGGCGCCGAGTCGTCAAGCCCCGCCCGGTCGGGACGCTGGCACTGCCCGGCGACCAGGCGCGGCTGCGGGAGTACACCGACCCCGAAACCGAGGCTGGGATGATCCACGACCCCACCGCCGGCACGCTGACCGTGGTCTGCGAGGTCACCCACCCCGCCTTCGTGCTCCTCGACCCGGGCGAGCAGGAACGACGGGTCACGTCCTGGGGCCGCGTGCTCGCCACCGTGTGCCGGTCGGGACGCATCGCCACCTTGCAGGTGCTGGAGCGGACGCTGCCGGACTCCGGCACCGGACTCGCGGAGTGGTGGGAAGCCCACGGCACGGCGGATGACTCCTGGGCCGCACAGACATATGCGGAGCTGATCGACCGCGCCGGCCCGGCCGGGGAACGGCACGCGACCACGCTGTCGCTGGCGCTGGACATGAACGCGAGCGCGCGGCAGATCAGGACCGCCGGCGGCGGCCTGCGCGGTGCCGCCGCGGTGCTGCGACAGGAGATGAACACCCTGGTCGCCGCCCTGCGCTCGGCCGACCTGTTACCGTCCGGGTGGCTCTCGCCGGGACAGATCGCGGTGATCCTCCGCAGCGCGTATGACCCGGCGATCGCCGCCACCCTCGAACGCCACGGGCAGCTTGGCCAGTCCCTCGCCACCGCCGGCCCGGTCGCCGTCAACGAGTCCTGGGCGCGGCTGCGCACCGACTCGGCCCACCACGCGGTGCTGTGGGTCTCCGAATGGCCCCGCTCGCTGGTGTATCCGGGGTTCCTGTCCCCGGTGCTCCTCTCGACGGGGATTCAGCGGTCGTTCTCGTTGCTGTGCACGCCGATGCGCTCCGATCAGGCCGCCCGCGACATCCGCAAGAAGAAGGTCGAGCACATCTCCGACCAGGCGCAACGGGCGAAGATCGGACAGATCGAGGACGCCGCCCAGACCGCGGAGTACCACGACGTGCTACAGCAGGAAGCCGACCTCACCGCCGGCCACGGCGTGCTGCGCTACACCGGCCTGATCGCCGTCTCCGCCCCCACCGTGGAAGAACTCGACGCGGGCGTGGCGGCGATCGAGCAGGCCGCGATCCAGGCCTCCTGCGAGACCCGCCTCCTCGTCGGGCAGCAAGCCGCCGCGTTCACCGCCGCCGCGCTCCCGCTCTGCCGCCGAATCTGACCCGGCCGCCGCGCGTGGGAGCGATGGTGCACCTGACCGGTGGCCCCCGAATCGCGGGGGTACTCGCCCGCGTCCAGGGAGGCCGTCATGCCCACGTTCCACGACCCACTCGCCGATGCCGCCGAAGCATCCGAGGCGATACGCGGTCTCGCCCACGCATCCCGCGTATTCGATGGCCCGGCCGACACCTACACCGTGTTCGGCGACCTCACCGCGGCCATGCGGTCGCTGCGGCAGGTGCTCGACCAGCTCGCCGCCACCCACCTCGCCCACCGCGAACGCGCGCACCACGACGACGGCGACCACCTCGCCGGTGATCGCTCAGCCCTCGCCGCCGCGGACGAGCTGCACCAGGCCGGCACCCTGCTCGACCAGGCCCACGACCACCTCAACGCCGCGTTCTCCCACTCGGGTCGCATCGCCTGGCACCCCGCACCCGCGCAAGCCGGGCTCGACCACGACCCCGCCACGTCCACCGCGACGGCGGGGACGCTGAGACTGACGGTCTGGCCCGATGCCCCGGTGGGTGAGCACCAGCGCTACGCCTACCGCATCACGGACACCACCACCGGGCAGGAGCTGGAGGGACGGGACCTGTTCACCGGCGCCGGCCAGCCCGTCGGCCCCGACCACGCGATCCACGACCTCGCGACCTTCCTCGGCGCCGCCGGTGAAGCCCGTCAGTACGCCCTCGACCACCCCGACACCGAGCCCGAGCACGCAGGTCTGTTCCCGAGCTGGGTGGCCGAGGCCGCCCGCACCAACGCCGACGCCCTCACCGAACTCACCGAACCCGCCGAACGGACGGCTATAGCCGAAGCGTCCCGGCCTGAGCGCCGGTGGATCAACGTGGTGTTCCTGCAAGGCGAGGACGCCGACGAAGTGCTGGACCTGATCGACCGGGACGGCACCGCCGCGGGCGTCGAGCACCTGAAGGGCTGGGACTACGGGGAGGAGACCACCCAGGCAGCGCTGGAGAACGGCTACGTCTACGACGAGCCCCCGACCGGCGCACTGGACAGGGTGATCACCGGCGAAGACGGCTACACCCTCACCTACAACCCGTTCGCCGGACACGTCAGCCTCCTCCGCGAGTACGCACCAGCCTCCGACGTCCTCGAAGACGCCGTGGTGCCGGCGCGGGAGGCGATCACCGGGATCGGCGCCCCGCCCGCACCTCAGCCGGCGCAGGCGTCCGCCACGCGGCGGACGGCCCTCGGCGCGGACAAGGACTGGTTCGCCGGACCCGCCCGCACGACCGGATCGGCCGGGCGAGGGCTGTCCCTGTGACCGGCACGGAGCCCGAGCGGCTGCACACATCCGTCCTGGTCGCCCCTGCCGCCGAACGCCGCCGACTGCGCAAGCAACGCCGACAGGCCGCCGCCCGCCTCCAAGCCGAACAACGCGCAGTCGAAAAGGGGGCGGCACGGGCAAAGGCCAAAGCCGAGAAGGCTGAGCGGCGCGCGACGACCTACCTACCGGCCGCCGGCGAACCCGGCCCGGCGGCACTCAAATCGCCGGGCCGGTTCCGGCTGCCCCGCCATCAAGACACGTCCGCGACGCTGGCCGGGGCGTATCCGTTCGTCGCCGAAGGCGGCCTCGGCTCCGATGGCGTGTTCGTCGGGCAAGACCTCTACTCCGGCGGATCGTTCGTCTACGACCCCTGGGTGCTCTACGCGCGCGGGATCATCACCGCACCCAACATCGTGCTGGCCGGCATCGTTGGCTCCGGCAAGTCCTCACTCGCCAAGTCCCTCTACACCCGCTCGTTGCCGTTCGGGCGCCGCGTCTACGTGCCCGGCGACCCGAAGGGCGAGCACACCGGCGTCGCCGAAGCGGTCGGCGGGCGGGCCATCGTGCTGGGCCACGGCCTCCACACCCGCCTCAACCCGCTCGATGAAGGCCACCGGCCCTCCGGTCTCTCGGATGAACAGTGGGCCTCCACGGTCGCCTCCCGGCGTCGTGACCTGATCGGCGCCCTCGCCGAGACCGTGCTCGCGCGGGGGTTGACGCCGCTGGAGCACACCGCGATCGACCTCGCCCTGACCGCCACCGTTGCCGAGAACACCGTGCCGATCCTGCCGATGGTCGTCGACCACATCCTCAGCCCGACCGATGCTCCGGATGGTCGCCTGGCGGAGGACGGCCGGCTCGTCGGTCACGCCCTACGCCGCCTCGTCGCCGGGGACCTCGGCGGCCTATTTGACGGCCCGAGCACCGTCGCCTTCGACCCGTCGCTGCCGATGATCTCCCTCGACCTGTCGCGCGTCACCGAGAACTCCACCCTCATCAGCGTCCTGATGACGTGCTCCAGCGCGTGGATAGAATCGGCGCTGCTGGACCCCAATGGTGGGCAGCGGTGGGTGATCTACGACGAAGCATGGCGCCTCATGTCCCACCCCGCCCTGCTACGGCGGATGGACGCGCACTGGAGGCTGGCACGGCACTACGGGATCGCGAACATGCTGATCTTCCACAAGCTCACCGACCTCGACAACGTGGGCGACCAAGGCTCGGCCATGCGCTCCCTCGCCAACAGCCTGCTCGCGAACGCCGAGACCCGGATCGTCTACCGGCAAGAGTCCGACCAGCTCGGCCCGACCGCGAAGGCCCTCGGGCTGACCGGTACCGAGCAGAAGCTCCTCCCCACCCTCGGGGTCGGACAGGGGCTGTGGAAGATCAAGTCCAGGAGTTTCATTTCGCAACACCAACTCCATCCCGTCGAGCTGGACCTGTTCCGGACCGATGCCCGCTACCTGGGCGGTCAGTCATGAGTGGCCGCAACCCGCTGCACCACACCTCGTCCCAGCAGCCCGACGAGACACCGGTGGTGCTGCCCCACGTCGTCATCATCGTCACCGAGAACAGCACCCTGGACGTCACCGTCGACGGCACGCCGTTCCCGCCCCCTGCCGCGGGTTCGGAGTGGACACGTGGCACCTTCGGGCTGCTGCTGGACGCGGTGACCAAGGACCGCACCATCGCGGTGCGGATCGAGGTCCGTGAGGTCGACGGGACCGTGTTCACCGACCTCATCCACACCCGCCGACGCCCCGCCTCCGAAGCAGACAGCACCGCGGCACCGACGCGCCGTGGCCGGCGTGCCCGCCAGCAGCAGCCGCCGGTGCTGGTTGAGGTCACCGGGGACGGGTTCGTGCCCGGCGAGGACATCGCCGTCGCCGTCATCGTCGCCCACACTGACGCCACCGGCACCGGCGCCGCCCGCGCTCTCCTCGACCAACGCCAGCTCGACGCCTTGGCCGAGAGCCCGCACGAGGTGGTGCTGTATGGGCGCATCTCCGGCACCACTGTGGTCAGGCGGGTACCGTGAGCAGCCCGCAGGGTCGTCAGACCGGCTCGTTCGGGGACGAGTTGACCAACGCCGCCCTCATCGCCCTCGTCGGGATGTTCGGCGTCGCGCTCGTCCTGCGCGCCGCCGGCAGCGTGGCGGCGTTCCTCACCGGCACCGCCCAACCCGCCGCGGGACCGGCGTCCGGGCTCGGAGTGCTGTTCAACCCCGGCGACCCCGCCGTCGCTCTCGACGCCGCCGCCGGGCTGAACCCGGTCGTCTACTGGATCGTCACCGCCGTCCTGCTCGCCGGCCTCTCGGTCGGTGGCGGGTGGGTGTGGGTGCGGCTGCGCCGCCACACCCGCAAGACCGAGACCGACCCCCGCCGCCTCGCCGGCACCGCCACCGGGCACGAAGTCAGCCAGACCGCCTCCGGGAAGGCACTGCTGCGCCGCGCCAGCACACTCCGCCCCTCCCTGGAGGCTCCCGCACCGGCGGATGTGGGCTACCTGCTTGGCACCAGCCTCGGCAAACAGGTCTGGGCATCGGTCGAGGACTCGATCCTGCTGCTCGGCCCACCCCGCTCCGGCAAAGGGCTCCACGTGGTGATCAACGCCATCTTGGACGCGCCCGGTGCCGTCGTCACCACCTCGACGCGACCGGACAACCTCACCGCCACCCTCCGCGCCCGCCAGCGCGACGGCCGACCGGTGGGGGTGTTCGATCCCCAGCACCTCGCCGAAGGCGTCCCCGCCGGACTGCGATGGTCCCCGGTCCGCGGCTGCGAGGACCCGCTGACGGCGATGGTCCGCGCCACGGGCCTCGCCTCAGCCACCGGGCTCAGCAGTGGCGGTGTGGAGTCCGGCGGGTTCTGGGAAGGCAAGACACGCACCGCCCTCCAAGCGCTGCTGCACGCCGCCGCCCTGGACGGCCGGCCACCGGCCGAACTGTTCCGGTGGACCCTGGACCCCTCCATCGCCGCCGAAGCCGTCGCCGTCCTCACCAACCACCCGAACGCAGCGACCGGATGGGCGGACTCGCTCGGGGCGATGATCGACTCCGACCCCAAGACCCGAGACTCCATCTGGCAAGGCGTCTCCCTCGCCCTCTCCGCCCTGGCTGACCCGCGCGTCCTGGACGCCGTCACCCCACGAGCGGGTGAGGACTTCGACCCCGAAGCCTTCCTCACCCAACGCGGCACGCTGTATCTGCTCGCGACCGGTGCGGGGGCCGGAGCGTCCGCGGCCCTGGTGGCGGCGTTCGTGGAAGACCTCGTGGAAGCCGCCCGCCGCCTCGCCGCCCGCTCACCCGGCGCCCGGCTCGACCCACCACTGCTGCTCGCGCTGGATGAGATCGGCAACCTCTCACCGTTGCCCTCGCTGCCGACACTGATGGCCGAGGGCGGCGGCACCGGTATCACCTGCCTCGCCGTCTTGCAGTCACTGGCACAGGCACGGGAGAAGTGGGGCGACAACGCCGCCGGCGCCATCTGGGACGCGAGCATCGTCAAGATCATCCTCGGCGGCGCCTCCAACTCCCGAGACCTCCAAGACCTGTCCTCCCTCATCGGCGAACGCGACGAGTACACCGACTCCGTGACCCTGGGCGATCACGGCACGAGATCGAACCAACGCTCCATCAGGAGAGTGCCGATCCTGCCGCCCGACCGCATCCGCACCCTGCCCTTCGGCACCGGCATCACCCTCCTCCGTAGTGCGCCGCCGATCGTGACCGACCTGCGCGCCTGGCCCACCCGCCCCGACGCCGCCCAGCTCGGCAAGGACCGCTCGGCCATCGAGGCACTGCTGCGGCGCCCGGCGGCGACCTGACGCACGGGGAGCCGGTCGTGCACCTGCCTGGTGTAGCCGCGCACCGTTGACGCGGCCTGACACGGGCAGGAGCACAGCATGTCGATCAACTCGCGACCCTCGATCCGGGGGTTCATCGCCAAAGATCCCCGCGAGCTGGAGACCCAGGACGGCGCCCTGTACGTGAAGGTGCGGTTCGGGCAGGAACGCAAGCACCGCGAGGAAGACGGCTCGTTCACCGACCTCGGCAAGACCTACGACACCTTCGTCGCCTACGACGACAACGTGCAGCGAATCATGGACAACTACGTCCCCGGCGACCGGTTCATCGCCCAGGGCTATGTCCGCAAGTTCCCCAAGGCCGACACCGGCATGGAAGGGGAGGTCTTCGTCGTCACCGGCATCGGTCACGACACCGCCTACACCCGCTACGACGTGGACCGCAGCGCCCGCCGCACCGGCCCCGAACAGACCGCCCCCGAGCACACCACACCGGCACGCACCGCCGAGCGGGACGCAGCGGCGTTCAACCCGCCCGACCGCCGGCCAGCCAGCACCGCGCCAGCGATCAGCATGTGAGGGGCGGCAGACCGATGAACGAACACACTCCCCACCCCGAACACCTGGACGACCCCGACGAACTGAACGAGTTGAACGAGTTGGACGAGTTGGACGAGCTGGACGAAGACAACCTCGTCCCGGACGACGACCCGCTGGTTGCCGAGCCTCCGCACCCGATCAACTGGAACCTGCTCACCGCCGCCGACGCCGAGGTCGAATGGTTCGAGCTGAACCGGTGGGTCCGATGGCTGCGCACCACCTACGGACTGCCCGCCAGCGTGATCCCACCGTTCTGGCACCACCACCCCGAGCTGGTCTGGGAACTGTCCGCACTGCACCTGCACTGGCTGTGCGCCTACGACCCCGACATGAGCGGCAGCGCCCCGCTCGGCTGGCACCGCGACTTCGCCGACGCCCGCAACCGGCTACGCGAATGGGTCGCCGCCTCCGGCACCCGCCTCGACCGAGACCGGCCCACCCGCCAGACCACCTGGCCCGGCGAGGACCCCGCCCCGCCGGTCGAAGACGTCATCATCGCCGACCGCGAAAGCGAGTTCGTGGACTTCATGATCGCCGACGTCGAGCGACGCCGGCAAGCCGAGGAGGAGTTCTTCGCCGCGATCGCCGGAGAGGAACCGTGAGCACCGATACGACCTGCCCACCTCCGGCTGAGGTGGGCCAGGTCGTCGCCGAGCCCGCCCATGCGGCTTTCGCCGCCGGGTGGCGGGCCGGGACGCTCCGGCGCGACACCCAACCGGCCTCGCAGGACGTGATCGAGCAGATCGCGACGATGCTCGATGCCGCCAGCGTGGCCGACGCTCTCACTCGACCGGAGTGATCCTCAACCGCTCCTCGGTCGGTGCCGTGCCCGGCAGCGCGTCGATCCGGTGGATCATCCGCCGCAGATAGGCGCGCTTCTCGGTGATCGTCCTCTCCTTCCACGACGCGATCAACGCTGGGCCGTCCTCGATCGGGAACTCATCCAGCTCCATCGCATCCAACCGTCGCTGGAGACCATCGACACGTCGCTGCGCTTCAGCGATCAGCGACAGCAGCACCGTCACCATCGCACCCCGATACTCCCCGGTGCCCTGCTTGGACAGCAGCGCGTCACGCTCGGCCCTGGCCTCATCGAGCTGGGACAGCACCTCGTTGATGCCCACGTCAGCCCGAGCGGCACGCCGTCGGGCACGCACGGCAGCCAGCGCATCATCGGTGATCTGGGCGAAGAACCAGCCCAGCACGAATGCCTCGCCCTTGACCGCATCGATCGTGCATCCACCCGAGCAGTTCCCCGGGCCTCGGACCTTGTTGGCTTGGCAGCGGTATGCGAACGCCGGCACCCGCTCGCCAGAGGCGCGCTTGCGGTACTTCTGATGCCCATACAGGCGCTCCCCGCACTGGCAATGCAGCAGCCCGGTCAGCAGCCACTCGTGCGAGCCCCACGGTCGCCTGGTTCGCGAGGTCTTCGCTTCCTCCAACAGCCGGCGCACCCGCAACCAGGTCGCCCGATCACAGACCGGCTCCTGAGCGATCACCGGCTCGCCCGAAGCGTCCCGGGCGATGTGGTCCAGCAGGTCGAGCTTCACACCGCGCTGGTGCTCGGGCACCTGCCGCATCCGGTAGCCGATCATCCGGGGCGAGACCAGCGACCGGTACACCGTCGCCTCATACACCGGCCCGCCCGCGGCAGCGGTGATCCCGTACTGGTCGCTCCAGTAGCGGGCGATCTGAGCCAGGCTTTTGCCCGCCAGCACCATGTCCACCGCGTCTTTCAACGCCGGATGCTCAACCGGATGTGGCACCAGTCGCACGCCGGAACGTCCGAACTCATCGACCACACGCGGGCCAGCCATCCACCCCAGCGGCGGCGTGCCGCCATGATGGAATCCGGCCTCGGCCAGGTGCCGCTTCGACGCCAACTGCCGCTCGCTCATCGAATCGGTCTCAACCTCCGCGAGCAGTGCCTTGATCCCGGTCACCAGCTTCGCCCCCGCGGTCGCAGTGTTCAGCTCATCGGCGCTGTCCTGATGTGAGACCAGATACACCCCTGAGCGTTGGCACTGCCCGATCCACTCGATGCACTTCGCCGCGATCCGGTTCGTGCGATCCAACTTCCAGAACGCCACCGCCGGAACCGTCCCCGCCTGGATGTCCTGGTTCAACTGACGCCACCCCTTGCGGCTCTTCGCCGCAGAAGCGCTCGCTGAGTCGTTGTCGATGTACTCACCCATCACCGTCCACCCACCCTCGGTGGCGAGCTTGCGGGTCAGATCAAGACGCTGACGCTCGATCGCATCCGCCTTGTCCTTGTGATACTTCGACAGCCGCAGATACAGATAGATCGGCCGCGTGTCCCCGGCCGGCATGTTCGGCCCCGTCTGATTGAACGCCGGGTAGACCACCGCCCGCGTCGCCCGACCCGGCCGCGCGTTCGCGCCAGGCTGCTTCGTCCTCGTCGTCATCAGTGACCTCCTTCGATAAGGAGGTGCACTTTCCATTGCTTGCCTCGTCGAGGAAGAGCACACCACGGTGCGCAGCCGTCACCGCACCGGGTGAGG
>ERZ501047.37-NODE-37-length-48053-cov-14.130443_pt1 | contig 48053 bp, 50 predicted proteins | sample MGYA00510868_ERZ501047 | MGnify/ENA primary metagenome ERZ501047 (study PRJEB25958, sample SAMN03398593) | human skin metagenome | study: EMG produced TPA metagenomics assembly of the Human Skin Microbiome Metagenome (human skin metagenome) data set. | reverse complement strand
GCCGCCGGCGGCTGCGGGGGCTGGCCGGGCTGCGGCGGCTGACCGAGGTGCTGCGGCTGCGGCCGGTTCAGGCCGAGGTCGGGCTGCTGCTGCGGGGGCTGGAAGGGAGCGCCAGGCTGCCCGTACGCCGGCTGGGACGGCTGGCCGAACGGGGGGAACCCCTGCGACGGCTGCGAGTATGACGGTCCCGCCGGCTGGCCGTACGAGGGCTGACCCGGCTGGCCGTACGGCTGGTTCGGCTGCCCGTAGCCCTGCTGACCCGGCTGGCCGTAAGGCTGCTGGCCATAGGGCTGCTGGCCGTAGCCAGGCTGGCCCTGAGGGGCGTACGGGTTCTGCGGGTTCGGCTGGCCGTAGCTCATGGCGCGAAGCATAGACCGGAGGGCAGTCACGGGAAGGGGCTCCCATAGCAGTCTGTCGGTAGGCTTCGCCGGTGACCTCCGAGCCCGTGACCGACCCCGCCGTCGACCCCGCCGCCGCTGCCGCGCAGCTCGAGCGAGACCTGTCTGAGCAGATGGTCGTGCGGCGAGAGAAGCGCGCGCGGCTGCTGGCCGAGGGCCGCGAGGCGTACCCCGTGCACGTCGACCGCACCCACTCCCTGACGCAGGTGCGCGAGGGCTGGGGCCACCTGCAGGCCGGCGAGGAGACCGACGACGTGGTGGGCATCGCCGGCCGCGCCGTCTACCTGCGCACCTCCGGCAAGCTCTGCTTCGCGACGCTGCAGGACGGCTTCACGGCCACCGACAACGGCGAGCGGCTGCAGGTGATGGTGTCGCTTGCCGAGGTCGGCGAGGAGTCGCTGGCGCGGTGGAAGAGCGATGTCGACCTGGGCGACTACCTGTACGTCAAGGGGCGGGTCATCGCCAGCAAGCGCGGCGAGCTGTCGGTGATGGCGACCGAGTGGGCGATCGCATCGAAGGCGCTGCGTCCGCTGCCGACGCTGCACAAGGACCTGTCGGAGGAGACCCGCGTCAGGCAGCGGTACGCCGACCTGATCGTGCGCCCCGAGGCGCGCGACATGCTACGGCTGCGGTCGGCGACCATGCTCTCGCTACGGCAGACGCTCACCGACGAGGGGTTCCTCGAGGTCGAGACGCCGGTGCTGCAGACGATCCACGGCGGGGCGGCGGCCCGCCCGTTCCGTACGCACCTCAACGCTTTCGACATCCCCATGACGCTGCGTATCGCGCTGGAGCTCTACCTCAAGCGCGCGATGGTCGGGGGCGCCGATCGCGTGTACGAGATCGGGCGCATCTTCCGCAACGAGGGCATCGACTCCTCGCACTCGGCGGAGTTCACGATGCTGGAGGCGTACGCGGCGTGGGGCGACCAGTGGACGATCGCCGCGAGCACGCAGCGGATGATCGTCGACGCGGCCGACCGGGCGCTGGGCACGCGGGTCGTGCCGGGTGCCGACGGGCAGGAGATCAACCTCGACGGGGAGTGGCGCTGGCTGTCGTTCTACCCGGGGCTGTCGGAGGCGCTCGGGGAGGAGATCACCCCCGATACTTCGTACGAGCGGCTGCAGCAGATCGCCGATGCGCGGGAGGTCGCGTACAAGCCTGGGATCTCGATCGGCAAGCTCGCCATGGAGCTGTTCGAGGACGCGGTCGAGGACTCGCTGGTCCAGCCCACCTTCGTGTGCGACTACCCGGCCGTGGCGCAGCCGCTGGCCCGGCCGCACCGCGACGACCCGCGACTGGTCGAGGCCTGGGACCTCATCATCGGCGGTGTGGAGCGGGCCACCGGGTTCTCCGAGCTCATCGACCCGGTGATCCAGCGCGAGCGGCTCACGGCGCAGTCGCTGGCTGCCGCCGCGGGAGACCCGGAGGCCATGCAGCTCGACGAGGACTTCCTGCGCGCGCTGGAGCTGGGAGCCCCGCCCATGGGTGGCATGGGCATGGGCGTCGACCGGCTGCTGATGCTGCTCACCGGCGCCGGCATCCGGGAGACCATCTTGTTCCCGCTGCTGCGGCCGGAGGGCTGAGGCTGGTCCTCGGACGAGTCATCCCATCCCGACCGCGCTGGCGCGGCTGACGCGCTCGCGCGTGGGCGTACGCAACCGATGCCGACGAGGTCGTCCGGCTGACGCGGGGCGAGCGGAGCTGCGGGCGCTACTTCCAGAGCGTGGCGATGGCGAACGCGGCCGCCATGCCGCCCATGCCGATCAGGATGTTCCAGTTGCCGAGATCCATCATGTACGGGATCCGGTAGCCGGCGATGTAGTAGACGACGAGCCACGCCACACCGAGCAGGCCCACCGTGATGAACAGGGGAGGCACCCACGCACGCTGGCCGGGGATGCGTACGGGACGCTGCGTCGCACGCCGCTCCTTGAGCTCGACGTCGCGCTTGACCTGCTTCTTGGTCTCAGCCGCCTTGCGGGTCTTCGACTCAGGCACCGGCGCACCTCCCTTCCTGTCCGGACTAGGGTAGTGAATCGCCGCCGATCCGCACACTCGCGGCCGCCAGTCCCCAAGGAGCGCCATGCCGGGCCGCCCGCTCACCGCGCGCGTACGCCGCGCCGTGACCCGCGCGCGACTGCGCACCCGCGCCCGGCGGCGTACGGCGAGCGAGCGGCTGCTGACGGCTGTGGCGCTGCTCGTGGCGGGATTCATGCTCACCTCCGCCGCCGGCATGGCCCGCGGGCAGGACCTGCGGCCCAACCGCAACACCGACCTGGTGCAGCTGGTCCGCGAGCAGGCGGAGCGCAACGAGGAGCTCGCTGCGGAGGTGTCACAGCTGCGGGCCGAGGTGGACCGCGTCGCGCAGGAGAAGGCTCCCCAGCCGGTCGACACCTCCAAGGCGGCCGCCGATGCCGCGCTCACCGCGGTCGCGGGGCCGGCGGTGTCGGTGACGCTGTCGGACGCCCCGACGCACGTGAAGCCCGCCGGCGTCGCCGAGGAGCTGCTGATCGTGCACCAGCAAGACATCCAGGCCGTCGTGAACGCGCTGTGGTCCGGTGGGGCCGAGGCCATGACCATCCAGGGGCAGCGGGTGACGAGCCGCACGGGCGTGAAGTGCGTCGGCAACACGGTCTTGCTGCACGGCGTGCCGTACGCGCCGCCGTACGTCATCGTCGCCATCGGTGACCAGCGCCGGCTGGAGGCCGCGCTGGAGTCCTCGAGCTACCTGCAGGTCTACCGGCAGTACGCCGACCGGTACGGGCTCGTCTACACGCAGCGGCGCGTGGGGGACGTACGGATGGACGGCTACAAGGGCGCGGCCGACCTGCAGTACGCGACGCCGACCCGCTGACCCCCGCCGAGCCGCATCGGCGGTCCCTCAGGCACGTACGGCCATCAGGGGCGCCAGGTCCTTCGCACGCTCGGGGGCCCCGGTGTCGCCGCACTCGGCGAGCCAGGTGGCGAGCATCTGGTAGCCGCCCTCAGTCATCACCGACTCTGGGTGGAACTGCACCGACTCCACCGGAAGGTCCTTGTGGCGCACGCCCATGATGACGCCGTCCTCGGTCCAGGCCGTCACCGTCAGGTCGGGCGGCAGGGTCTCCGGCAGTATCGCCAGCGAGTGGTAGCGCGTCGCCACCAGGGGCGACGGCAGCCCGGCGAACACGCCGACGCCATCGTGGAACACCTGCGAGGTCTTGCCGTGGCGCAGCTCGGGCGCACGGTCGACGACACCGCCGTACGCGACCCCCATCGACTGCAGCCCCAGGCAGACGCCGAAGATGGGCACCTGGCCCCCCAGCGAGCGCACCACGTCGATGCACACGCCGGCCCGCTCAGGCGTACCGGGGCCCGGCGAGAGCAGGATGCCGTCGAACCCGTCGGCCCAGCCCTCGGTCGCGAACCGCTCGTCGTCGTTGCGCCACACCTCGACGTCGGCGCCGATCTGACCCAGGTACTGCACCAGGTTGTAGACGAACGAGTCGTAGTTGTCGATCACGAGGACGCGGGCCATGCGCCCATCCTGCCTGACGCCAGCGGGCCGCCCCGCCCCGGGTCAGGACTTGGTGGCGCTGGGGGTGGGCTTCTGCGAGGCGGTCGCGCTCGCGGTGGCGGAGGCCGTGGCGGTGGGCGTCGGCGCCGCCGTCGTCGGGGTGGGGGTCGGCGAGGGTGCGGCGGCCTTCGCGACGTACACCACGACCGGCTTGGTGCGGTCCAGCATGGTGCCAGCCTTCGGGTTGGTCTCGATCACCGTGCCGGCGGCGGCGGTGTCGGAGTCGCGCAGCTCCACCGACACCTGCTTGAAGCCGCTGTTCTTGAGCTGAGCCACCGCGGCGTCCCGACCGAAGCCGGAGACGTCGGGGACGGCCGAGGCGCCCGTGGAGTAGTAGATGGTGACCGGGGTGGCCTTCGTGATCTCCGCGCCCGCGGCGGGGCTGGTGCTGATGACCACGTTCGCGGCCACGTCGTTGGGCTCGGTCGGCGACTGGGCCAGCTTCACGTCGGTGAAGCCGAGCTGCTCCAGGGCCTGCTTCACCTGGTCCTTGTTCTGGCCGACGAGGTTGCCCGGCATCGCGAGCTTCGCCGGGCCGACGTTGACGGTGATCGTCACCTGGGTGCCGGCCGCGACCGGGGTACGGCTGGTGGGGTCCTGCCGCAGCACCGTGCCGACGGTCTGGTCGTCGGGGCCCTCGACGGTGGCCACCACCGCCTTGAGCTGGCTCTGCTCGAGCGTCTCCACCGCGGTCTGCTGACGCATCGACACCACGTGGGGCACCTGCACCATCGGCACCGCCGTCGCGCTCGGCGTCGGGGTGGTCGCGGGCTTCGGAGAGCCGCCCATGAACCACCAGCCCAGCCCGATGCCGAGCGCCGCCAGCACCACCAGCAGGCCCACCACGATGGCGGTGCCGCTGCCCCTGCGAGCCGGCTCCTCGACCACGTCCGGCACGGGCTCGATGGCGCGCTCCGGCTCGTACGGGCGGGCGACCGCCTGCTGCGTGATCGGCGCGGCCACGGCTGTGAGGGGCTGCACGGGGGTGTCGCCCTCGCTGACGACGGCCGGGATCTGCGCCGTCGGCTCCTGGCCTGCGAGCAGCCGCGCGATGTCGTCGCGCATCTCCTTGGCGGTCTGGTAGCGGTCGGCGGGATCCTTCGCCAGCGCCGTCAGCGTGATGGCGTCCATGTCGCGGGTGATCTCCGCGTCCAGCTGCGAGGGGGGCACGGGCGTCTCGCGTACGTGCTGGTAGGCCACGCTCACCGGCGAGTCACCCTGGAACGGCGGCTGGCCGACCAGCAGCTCGTACAGGAGGCAGCCGGCGGCATAGATGTCGGAGCGGTTGTCGACGGTCTTCTCACCGCGCGCCTGCTCCGGCGAGAGGTACTGAGCCGTGCCGATCACCGCGGCGGTCTGGGTCATCGAGGCGGAGGTGTCGGCGACCGCGCGCGCGATGCCGAAGTCCATCACCTTGACCTGGCCACCGGAGGTGAGCATCACGTTCGCGGGCTTGATGTCGCGGTGGATGATGCCGGCCTGGTGGCTGTACTGCAGCGCGTCGAGCACGCCCATCGTGAGCTCGAGTGCCCGTTCGGGGCGGATCTTGCGCCCCTCCCGCAGCACGTCGCGCAGCGTGTGACCGACGACCAGCTCCATCACGATGTACGGCACCGAGACGCCTGAGGGATCCTCCTGCTCGCCGGTGTCGTACACGCTGACGATGTTGGGGTGGTTCAGCCCGGCCGCCGCCTGAGCCTCACGCCGGAACCGTGCCTGGAAGGTGTCGTCACCGGCGAGGTCGATGCGCAGCCGCTTGACGGCGACGTCGCGGCCGAGCCGGATGTCGCGTGCCCGCCGCACCTCCGCCATTCCGCCCCGGCCGAGCACCGGGCCCAGCTCGTAGCGACCGCCCAGGAGCACACCCCCCTGCTCGGTCATCGGCACCCTTCCATCTCACCCCGCCCCCGGCAGGGGGCCCACGACATTGTCACCAACAGAGTTGAGAGACACCTGAACATAGCCTGGTAGATCACCGCGACGCCTGGATCACGGCTCGGGCGACGGGGCCCGCCAGCCGCCCGCCGGCGATGTCGGACCGCTCGATGTCGGCCTCCTCGATGAACACCGCGACCACCACGTCGGGGTTCTTGGCGAAGGCCACGAACCAGGCGTACGGAGGCCGCGACAGGTCGGACTGGGCCGTGCCCGTCTTGCCACCGACGACCACCCCGTCGAGCTGGGCCTTGCTGCCGGTGCCCTTGTCGACGACGTTCACCATCATCTGCTGCAGCAGCTTCGCGTTCTCGGTCGACATGGCCCTGGTGTCGTCGGGCCCGTGGCGGTAGAGCACCCGCAGGTCGGGCGAACGGACCTCCGAGACGACGTACGGCGACTTCAGCACCCCGTCGTTCGCGATGGCCGCGGTGACCATCGCCATCTGCAGCGGGCTGGCCGCGACGTCGTACTGACCGATGCCGGTCATCATCGTCTGGGCCGCGTCGGGCTTCTCAGGAAACCGGCTCGCCACGCCGCCCAGGTCGGAGAGCTGGCGCTGCCCGAAGCCGAACTTCTGCGCCTGGGCCCGCATCTTGTCGGCCCCCAGCTGGCCGGCCAGGTTCGCGAAGGCCGTGTTGCAGGAGGTCTGCAGCGCCTGGTCGAGGGTGACCTTGGCACCGCCGCAGTCGACCTGGTTGCCCAGCACGGCGCTCGACCCCGGCAGCTTCAGCGTCGCGGGGGAGTCGATCAGCGCGTCGGGCGCCATCCCGTTCTCCAGCGCCGTCGCGGCGGTGACCAGCTTGAAGGTCGACCCGGGCGGGTAGATCTCGCGCGCGGCCCGGTTCGCGAGCGGCTTGTTCTTGTCGGCGTTCAGGGCGTCCCACGAGGCCTTCGCCGCGGCCAGGTCATGGCTGGAGAGGGTGTTGGGGTCGTACGTCGGTGCGCTCACCATGGCCAGCACCGCGCCGGTCTTCGGGTCCAGGGCGACCACGGCCCCCTTGCGGCTGCCGAGCTGCTGGCTGGCGACCTGCTGCATCTTGGCGTTCAGCGTGGTCTGCACCGTCGCGCCCCGCGGCGTCGCACCGGTGACCGTGTCGACGAACCGGTCCAGGGTCTGCGACGACGCCTGCCCGGCCAGCTCCTTGCCCCAGGTGGCCTCCAGCCCGGAGCGGCCGTAGTCGTACGCGTACCAGCCGGTCACCTGCGCGTACAGGGGGCCCTGCGGGTAGGAGCGCTGGAACAGGAACCGGTCCTTGACCGGCGTGGTCGACGCGATCTGGGTGTCGCCGACGAGGATGGCGCCGCGGTCCTGCGCGAACTCCAGGTCGGCGGTGCGCCGGTTGCGCTCGTCGGCGTTCAACGACGGCTCCCGGATCAGCCCCATCACGCTCGCGTTCAGCAGCAGGGCCAGGAACATCACGGCCACCACGGTGGCCAGGTGCCGGATCTGACGGGTCATGCGCCACCTCCGCGTACGGGTCGGGACGCTGTGGCGTCGGGGTCGTCCGGGGCCGGCCGGGGCGGTGGGGCCTGGAAGCCGCCGGCCGGTGCGTGCGGGTCGCGTACGGCCGGGATCGCCTGGGTCGGCTCCCCCGCGCCGATCACCTCGGTGCGGTCTGCCGGGGCCACGCCGATCGTCTGGGTCCGGTCGTCGACCGCGTACGCGTCGACCACCTGGGTGCGCGCGTCGGCAGCGGTCAGCTGCTGCGTGCGGGCGGCCGGGTCCACCTCGGGATCGTGCGTCACGGGCTCGACCACCGGCTCGGGCCGGGGCTGCGGGTGACCGGTGTGGATCGGGATCACCTGGGTGGCGTCGCCGGCAAGCACCGCCACGCCCGCCTCGTCGGTCACTGCGGCCAACGGCGCGGGCCGGCGGCCGTTGTGGCTGATGACCAGCAGCATCGCGAGCACGATCCAGTTGGCGACCATCGACGAGCCGCCCTGCGACATGAACGGCGTCGTCAGGCCGGTGAGCGGCAGCAGCCGGGTGACGCCGCCGACGATGGCGAACACCTGGAGCCCGAAGGCGAACGAGAGACCGGAGGCCAGCAGCGACCCGAACGGCTCGTCCACGGTGATGGCGGCCCGGAGACCACGGAAGACGATGACCGCGTACACGACGATCACCGCCATCAGCCCCACCAGGCCCAGCTCCTCCCCGATCGCGGTGATGATGAAGTCGCTCTTGGCCAGCGGGGTCAGGCCCGGGCGGCCGAGGCCCCAGCCGCGGCCGAGCAGCCCCCCGTACGCGAACCCGAACTGCCCCTGGATCACCTGGTAGTTGGCCTGGTAGTCGGAGAACGGGTCGAGCCACGACGAGACGCGGCGCTGCACGTGGCTGAACTTTCCGTACGCGAACCACGCGCCGAGCGCGAAGAGCACGCCACCGAGCACCACCCAGCTGGTGCGCTGCGTGGCGACGTACAGCATCGCCACGAACAGGCCGAAGAACAGCAGCGAGGTGCCCAGGTCGCGCTGGTAGACGAGCACCAGCAGGCTGGCGCCCCACATGATGCCGATCGGGCCGAGGTCACGCAGCCGCGGCAGCGTCAGGCCCAGGACCTTCGGGCCGGCCAGGGCGAGCACGTCACGCTTCTCCGCCATGTACGCCGCGAACGCGACCGAGAGCACGATCTTCGCCACCTCGGCGGGCTGGAAGCTGTAGCCGGCGACGCGGATCCAGATCTGGGAGCCGTTCAGCTCCACGCCCAGCGGGGTCAGCGGCAGCAGCAGCAGCGCGAGGCCGACGCCGAACAGGATGTACGGGTAGCGCTGGAAGCTGCGGTAGTCGCGTGCCAGGACCAGCGTGACCACGAGGCAGACGACGCCGAGCGCGGCCCACATCAGCTGAGTGCGCGCGTCGTCGCGGGGCGGCTCGTTGATGAGGTCGATGCGGTGGATCATCGCCACGCCCAGGCCGTTCAGCAGCACGGCCAGCGGCAGCAGGAACGGGTCGGCGTACGGGGTGCGCCACCGGATCACGCCGTGCGCGACCAGGCCGAGAGCGACCCAGCCGGCGGCGACGTACGGCCAGGGGCCGGGCAGTGCGCCGTCGAGGTTGAGGTGGGTCAGCAGGTAGCCGCCGATGCCGATGGCCTGGGCGAACAGGAGCAGCAGCAGCTCGGTCGTGCGTCGCTTGCGATACATGACGGGGGCATCGACTGCGGAGGTCGACGCCATGTCAGCACTCTTCGGGCGAGCTCGGGGACGGCGACGCTGACGGGGTGGGGGTCGCGCTGGGGGTGGCGGAGACGGTCTCGGTGAGCGTCGCACCCGGGGTGGCGGGGGTGGCCGGGGTGGCCCCGGGGCTGACCGGCGGCAGCACCGTCGGGCTGGGCGTGGGTGTCGGCGACTGCGTCGCCACCGCCCGGTCCAGGCGTTGCTTGATGCACTGCTCCGACTTCAGCCGCAGCTCCGCCACGGTCTGACGGGCGGCATCGACGCCGCCGTCGCGCACCACGATCCCGTTGCGGACGCGCTGCTGGAAGCTCGGGGGCAGGTCGGCGATCTCGATGCCGGTGGGCTCGACGAGGCGGTTGGTGCTCAGCCCCACGACGTGGCCAGGGATGCCGCGGTAGATGCCCACCTGAGTGGTGGCGGGAGCGATGAAGAACTGCGTCGAGGCGTACGCATAGGTGCCGTACGAACCGAGAGCGAGCGCGAGCACGACGGCCAGGACCGCGATCCAGACGCCGGCCCGGGGCCGGCGGCGGCGCTCGGCTGCCTCGGGCTCGTCGGTCGCCTCCTCGGCCTCAGCCGGGGCGAGCTGGGCGACCTTGGGCGACCCCGGGGTGGGTGCGTCGGGGATGAAGTTGCCGCTCTCGTCGGTGTGCTCGACGTCGCCGGTGGGTCCGTCGATGTCGATGGGCCGGGAGCGTAGGGCGGGGATCTCCCGGTCCACCGCGGCGCCGAGCAGCAGACCGGCCCCCACGGAGCGGCCCGGCACGATCACGGTCGACTCTCCCTCGACCACGTCCTCGTCGTCCTCACGCGGTGGGGCGGGGGTGTTGCAGGCGACCGCGTCGGAGACGATGATCGTGATGTTGTCGTGACCGCCGCCCGCGTGGGCGGCGGCGATCAGCTCCGCCAGGCACTGCTCACGGTCGGGCTGGGCCAGAGCCGCGTCGATGACGTCGTCGGTGACCAGCCCGCAGAGCCCGTCGGAGCAGAACAGGATGCGGTCTCCCTCGTGCACCTCGACCAGGCCCAGGTCCGCCTCGGCCAGCGGCTGGCCGTTGAGCACCTTGAGCAGCAGCGACTTGTGCGGGTGGAAGAGGGACTCCGCCTCGCTGATGCGGCCGTCGTCGACCAGCGACTGCACCCAGGAGTGGTCGTGGGTCAGGCGCTGCAGCTTGCCGTCGCGCCGCAGGTAGCCGCGCGAGTCGCCGATGTGGATGATGCCGAGCTGCTCGCCGTCGAACATGGCGCCGCAGACGGTGGTGCCCATGCCGTCCAGGGAGTGGTCGTCGGCGACCAGCTCGGCCAGCCGGTCGTTGGCCCTCTGCAGCGCGCCCGCGAGGGTCTCCAGCATCGCCTCGCCCTGCTGGTGACCGTCGGCCTTGCGCAGCTCGTTGATGGCGACGGCGGATGCCAGGTCGCCGGCAGCCGCCCCGCCCATGCCGTCGGCGACGACGATCATGGTGGGCGACGCGTACCCCGAGTCCTGGTTGTTCTTCCTGACCAGCCCGATCTCGGAGTGCGCGACGGTGCGTAACGACGTCGGCATCAGGTCTCCAGCCTCATCTGGGTTCGGCCGATCTTAATGTCGTCGGCGGCGGTCACGATGGTCGGGGCGCTCAGACGGGCACCGTTGACGAACGACCCGTTCGTCGAGCCCAGGTCGGTGAGCACCCACTGGCCGTCGGCGCGGCGCTTCATCTCGGCGTGGTCGCCCGAGACGTAGTCGTCGTCGAGGATCAGCGCGCAGTCGGCGGACCGGCCGATGCGGAAGTGGTCCACCATGGCCAGCCGGGCCCCCGCCTGGCTGCCCGACGTGATGGCCAGGATCCGAGGCTGGGCGGCGGGAGCCGTACGCACCGTGGCCTGCGGTGCCGAGGACGGGACCGGACCCGCCGAGCCACCGGCGGGGGCGGGGCGGCGGCTCAGCATGCGGCCGCCCATGATGTCGGTCCGGATGGCGCCCGCGACGATCAGCACGAAGATCCACAGTGCTGCGACGAAGGCCACCTTGAGCAGCGTGACGATGAGGTCTGCCATCGACGCGACTCAGAGGGCTGCAGGGGCGTGGACGAGGAGGCGGGTGTTGCCGATGTCGATGCGGGTGCCGTCGGTGACCGCGGCCTCCTTGACCTTGCGGCCGTTGACGGTGATGCCGTTCGTGGAGCCGAGGTCGACGACCGTGATCTGCTGCTGGTCTCCGGCGCCGGTGACGACGAGCTCGGCATGCCGCCGGGAGATGCCCGGGTCGTTGATGCGCAGGTCGGCCTCGGTGCCGCGGCCGATGACCAGGCCGGGAGGGGTCAGCGGGTGACGGACGCCGTTGACCTCGAGCACCAGGGCAGCCTTGCGGATGCCGGTGGCAGAGGCCTCGCCCTCGACCTTCGCCTTGGCGTCGGAGACCACGGTGAACCGGCCCGTGGGCAGGTCGGTGCGCTCCTCGTAGTGGATGGCGATGGCGCCGTTGAAGACGTACCCCCGGTCGGCCGCGTAGTCGCGCAGCTCGGGGATGATCTCCTCGTTGAGCGTCTTGGAGTACGGGAACAGCCGCGCGTAGTCCTGCGTGCTGAGCCCGATCAGGAAGTCGTTGGGCACCAGCCGCTTGTCGCGCGAGAGCAGCTGTGCCTCGCTGTCGAGCTCCTTCTGGAGGCGGGCCGTGATCTCCACCGGCTGCACGTCGCCCTTGAACGCCCGCGCGAAGAGACCGCTCACCGCACCCTCGATCGACTTCTCGACCTTCCCGAGAAAGCCCATGACTCACCCCCTGTACAACCCGAACGGCGCCTGCTGACCCGACGATGCTACCCACTGCCCGGCTGAGAGCGGCTCAGAGGGTCCGCGTGCCGTCGGATGCGCGGTCAGTCGGCACGCCGTGCCCGGGCCTCCACCGTCGGGGGGTGAGGCCGGCCGATCCCGGCGGAGTGGCCGGAGCCCCGTACTAGGGTGCCGAGCACGGCCTGCCGGTCGGCGGCGGGCGTGAGGCAAGGAGATGTCATGACCGATCACCTCCCCGCTGGCGGACCGCTCGAGGACCCCGCCATCACCACTGCTCCGCTCGACGACCCGGCCGTCACCAGCATCCCGATGGAGGCGCCCGCCCCGGGGCAGCCGGTCGACGACCCCAACGCTGACCCGGCGACCGACCCGGCCGCCCCGGGCATGGCCGCCGGCGACGAGCACCCCGCCAGCAACGCGTTCGGCGACGCTCCCGACGGCCCGCTCCTGGCCGGGGGAGGCCACGACCCAGGCGACCCGCTGGACGCGCTGGGAGCCGGCACCGCGGGCCCGCTCGACGAGTCCGGCCCGCCGCAGGGCGCCGGCAGCTGGTGAACAGCTGACCGCCGGGCCGTACGTCGCGACGTGCGGCCCGGTGCCATGTCTGGGCCCTAGCGTGGGCCGAGCCGAGACGGGAGGACACCATGGTCAGCCGGATACCGCAGGCGCCCGAGGAGCCGCACCGCACGTACGTGCTGGCGCACGCCCACCCCGACGACGAGACGCTCGCCACCGGGGCGGTGCTGCTGGGGCTGCGGGGCCGGGGTGACGAGACGTACGTGCTGACTGCGACCCGCGGCGAGAAGGGCGAGGTGGTGCCCGGGGCGCTCGACCGGTACGCGGCGGGCACGCCGCTGGTCGAGGTGCGGGAGGCCGAGCTCGGGTCCGCGGTGGCGGTGCTCGGCGTGCACGGGCACGCCTACCTGGGGCGGCCGCCCGCCCGCGCCGAGGGTCTGGCACCCCGCCGGTACGAGGACTCGGGCATGCGCTGGGTCACCCCGACCGTGGCCGGCCCTGGCGAGGACGCCGGGCCGGAGTCGCTGACCTCGGCAGACGTCGCCGAGGTCGCCGGTGACATCGCGGCGTACGCAGCGGCGGTCGGCGCCACGGACCTGGTCTCGTACGCCGACGACGGCGGGTACGGGCACCCCGATCACGTACGCATGCACGAGGCAACCCGGGCCGCGGCGGTGCAGCTGGGACTCCCGTTCTGGATCATCGTCAGCGAGCAGGCCGAGGGTGACGACTGGTTCGACGCCGCCGACCGTCAGGCGCTGGACGCGGCCCATCATGCGTACGCCACCCAGTTCACGCTCGAGGGCGACACCGTCACCCACGTCGGCGGTCAGAGCACCCCGATCGTGCTCGCGGCCGGGCTGCGCCGTCAGGGCGGCCCGAGGCGCTGACCGGCGTCACGGCTGAGCGCGGTCAGCGCCCACGCGCGGCGAAAGATGCGCCGGGGCGTCAGAGCTGGGTCCCCGTCAGAGCCAGCCAGAACCACGACCAGAACCGGTGCTAGGGACGGTGCCAGACGCGCCACCACCCTCGGTCGTCATCACGCGGCTGGGGCGTGGAGGGGGATGTCGTCGGGCTGGGGGTCGCCGGAGGGCGGGGTCGGCTGCGGGCTGCTCGCCGAGCGGGTCGGCTGCGAGAAGCTCGGCGCGGCGGTAGGGGCGCTCGTAGGGGCCGGCTGGGACGTGCTGGGTGACGGCGCCGGCTGGGACGTGCTGGGGGACGGCGCCGGCTGGGACGTGCTGGGGGACGGCGCCGGCTGGGACGTGCTCGGAGCCGGCGCCGGGGTCGCTGGCTCCGACGGGCCGGGGATCGGAGAAGCGGTGGGCGTCGGGGCCGGGGCGGGCGCCGTCCGTACCAGCGCGTCGAGCTGGCGCCCCACGATGCCGCGGAAGTCATAGGTGATGTGGTTCACCCCGGGCAGCACGTCCACCCGGGCGTTCACGTACCCCCGGGCGGCGAACTGCGCCTGGGCCTGTCGCGACACCGATAGGGCCGACCAGGTGCGGGGCAGCGCGGCCCCCTCGACGTCGTTCGAACCCACCTGGGGCAGCAGGGCGCGAGGGTGTCGATCCTCGCAGCCCCCATCGATCCGAGCAGCATGCATGGGGGCTGTGCGGATCGATGCAGGCTGTGAGGATGCGAGATGGGGAGCGGCCCCCGGTGCCAGGGGCCGGTGACGTCAGACGTGCCCGTCGGCGTGCAGGTCGCCGCTCGGCCGCACCGTCTGTACGTCGGGCGCCGGGTCCGCGGGCGGCACCCCCTCGCCGGGCACCAGCAGCTTGGCGTACGCGGACGCGAGCAGCGTGGCCGTCGCCCCCCAGCTGAACCGCCGGGCGTGGATGCGGGCGACGACGCCCATGCGGGCCAGCAGGTCGGGGTCGGCGAGCAGCCGGATCATCGCCGAGGCCCAGTCGGCCGCCAGCCGGCTGTCCATGAGCTGGCCGGTCTCGCCGTGCACCACCGCCTCGCGCAGACCGCCGGCCGCCGACGCGATCACCGGGGTGCCCGACGCCGCCGACTCCAGCGCGATCAGGCCGAACGTCTCCGAGTGCGACGGCACCAGGCACAGCAGCGCCCCGCGCAGCATCTCGGCCAGGCGGTCGCGGGTCTGCGGCCCCGTGAAGGTCACGTAGTCCGACAGCCCCAGCCGGTCGACCATGGCGCGGAGCTCGTCGGCGTACGCGGCGAAGTCCTTGCTGACCTCGCCGGCGACGACCAGGTGCGGGCGAAGGTCGGCCGGCACCTGCGCGAGCGCGGCGATCGCCAGGTCGGGCCCCTTGAGCGGCTGCAGCCGCGCCGCGAACAACACGTAGCCCTTGGCGCAGGCCGGCCCCTTCTCGTGCGGCCAGGTCCACTTCGGCTCGCCTGCGGCGCGCGGCCGGAACAGGGTGCCGTCGACCCCCGGCGGGATGATGACCACCCGGTTCGGGTCGGCGCCGCAGCGCTCCACGACCGTACGTGCCTCAGCCGCCGAGATCGCCACCACGAGGTCGGACTCGGTCGCCAGCCACGCCTCCCCGGCCACCCGGTTCGGGGACTCGGGCGGCTCGCCCTCGCTCAGGTAGTCGCCCGGCCGCGCCGCCACCGAGTGGTAGCTCTGCACGTGCGGCACGCCCCACTCGCGCGCCAGGGGGAGGCCCGCCATGCCCGACATCCAGTGGTGGGAGTGCACGACGTCGTACGGCCCCAGGCGCGCCATGCCCGCCCGGAACTCGTCGACGTACTGGTCGATCTCCGACTTCGCGATCTTCGCCACGGGGCCGGCATCGACATGGTGCAGGACCACACCCTCGGCCAGCTGCACCGTGTCGGGCTGCGCGGGGTCACTGCGGCGCGTGATGATCTCGACCTGCACGCCGATCGCCGCCAGCGCATCGGCGGTGTGCCGCTCCACCACGTTCATGCCACCGGCGTCGCCGGAACCGGGCGTCTCGTACGGCGAGGTGTGCATCGACACCATCGCCAGCCGCAGAGGGTTCGTTCCAGGCACGAACGCAGCCTACGGCGCGTACGCCGCCGCCATCACCGTGCAGAGCTCCCCGTCAAGCGCCCCCTTGCTCAGAGGGCACGCCGGCCGTCGCTCGTGCACGCCTCCGCGGGCGGCCGGCTCAGACCGCCCCGGGCACCTGGAGGCTGCACCGGCCGTTAGCATGCGGGGATGACGACCGACCGAGTCGTGCGGACCCCAGCGCTGGGCCGTGGCGCCGGTCAGCCCGACCAGGGCGAGCACAACCTGCGCGTCGTCGCTGACACGATCCGTCGCGCCGACCCCGCTGGCATCAGCCGGGTCGAGCTGACGCAGGCGACTGGGCTGGCCAGCCAGACGATCACCAACGTCGTCCGGCGGCTGCTGACGAACCAGATCGTCGTCGAGGGCGGTGTCCGCAGCACTGGCCCCGGCAAGCCTCGCACCCTGGTGCGGCTGAACGCCGACGGCGCGTACGCGTTCGGCGTGCACGTCGACCCGCTCGTCGTCGACGTCATCCTCATGGACCTGCGCGGCACCATCCTCGCTCGCGCCGATCACGCCGCCCCTGACGACGAGGAGCCCTCGACCACCCTTGACCTGCTGGCAACCACCATGGACGGCCTCGTCGAGCGCACCGGGATCGACCGGGGTCGACTGGCCGGCGTCGGCGTGGCAGCGCCCGGGCCGATCGACCTGGCGACCGGGACCCTCATTGACCCGCCGCTGCTGCCCCACTGGCACGGCACCCCGCTCAGCCAAGAGCTCCAGCGCCGCACCGGCCTCGCTGTCGCCGTGCGCAAGGACGTCGCCGCTGCCGCCATCGGGGAGATGTGGGCGCGCACGCACGTCGACACCGCGAGCTTCCTCTTCTGCTACCTCGGGACCGGCACCGGCATGGCGGCGACCGTCAACGGCACCCTCCACGAGGGCAGCAGCGGCAACGCCGGCGAGATCGGGCACTGGCCGCACGCCGGTGTCGGGCCGAGGTGCGCAGCCTGCGGCCAGCACCACCTCGGGTACGCCACCGCTCCCGCCTCCTGGTGCGCCGAGGCCGTCGCGCTCGGCCTGATGACTGCACCCGCACTTGAGCACCCACTGCCCCGCGAGGTGGCCGAGGGCGTACGGCAGCTGGCTGGCCTGGCCAGCGCCGGTGACCCGCAGGCTCGTGGCATCTTCGAGCGGGCGGGCCACGCCCTCGGCTCTGCCCTGGCCGACATGAGCGACCTCTTCGACGTGCCCGAGGTCGTGCTCGGAGGGCCGTACTGGGAGCTGGTCGGGCCCATGATGGGCGACGCCGTGACCGCCCAGGTCACGCGGTTGCCCGTGCTCTCGTCGCTGCGGCCCGTCGCGACGCGTACCGCCCAGCACGGGCGGGACTGCAGCGCCATCGGGGCTGCCAGCCTCGTCTGGCACCGCATGCTGGGCGGTCTCCCGGCGCTGACGGCAGTGCGACCCGGCGGCTGACACCGCGCCTGCCCGATGCAGATCGCGCCTCGGTGCGCGGTCGGTCCGGTGCTGCGCGCCGTTCGCCGGCACCATCGTGATCGCGGCGTGGGTGCTGCCGGAGATCGTGGCGTCGTTCGCCATGTACGCCTTCTTCTCCGACGACGGCACCCTCTCGTCACTGTCGCGGGCGATCGGAGTCACTCTGCCGAGCATGCTGTACGAGCACCCGATGCTCTCGGTGATCCTGGCCAACATCTGGCGGGGCACCGCCTTCTCGATGATGGTCTACCAGGCCGCGCTCGCCGACGTGCCGCCCGAGCTGATCGAGGCGGCGCGGGTCGACGGCGCAAGCGGTTGGCAGCGGCTCTGGCGCGTCACCCTGCCGCTGATCCGCCAGGCGATCAGCACGAACCTGATGCTGACGACGCTGCAGACGCTGTCGGTCTTCACGCTGATCTGGGTGATGACCGGCGGTGGCCCGGGCACGAACTCCTCCACGCTGCCCGTGCTGGCCTACCAGGTGGCTTTCAAGTTCTCCCAGGTCGGCTACGGCACCGCGATCGCCACCGTGATGCTGCTGATCGGCGCCGTGTTCTCGGTCGCCTACATCCGTGTGCTGCGATCGGGGGACTGACGTGACGACGACCTCGCCCTCGCCCGTGACAGCTCCCGCGCCACCCACGCCGGCCCCGGCCCGTACGCGCCGTGCCTCCCTGGCCTCCCCCGGCAGCCGGGGGCTGCGCATTCTGTGCGCGGTCGCGCTGACCGTCATCGCCATCGCGTTCCTGCTGCCGTTCGGGTGGCTGGTGCTGGCGTCCTTCGACGCCGGCGCCACCCTGAACGCCAAGCTCCCCGAGGTCTGGACACTGAGCAACTTCCAGAAGGTCGCCACGGCGCGTACGGCGGGGGTGCCGCTGCTGAACTCGCTGCTGCTCTCGCTCGGGTCGGCGGCCATCACGGTGGCGTGCGCGGTGCTCGCGGCCTACCCGTTGTCGCGCTTCCGGATGCGCATGAACGACGCGTTCATGTACGGGATCTTGTTCGGCACCTGCCTGCCGATCACGGCGATGATGGTGCCGGTGTACGCGCTGTTCGTGCAGCTCAACCTGCTCGACACGCGGTTCGGCACCATCGCCTTCCTCGCCGCGACGGGCCTGCCCATGGCGATCTTCATGACGAAGAGCTTCATGGACTCGGTGCCGATCTCCCTGGAGGAGGCCGCCTGGGTTGACGGGGCCACCTCGATGCGTACGCTCTGGTCGGTCGTGCTGCCGCTGATGCGCCCGGGGCTGGCCGTGGTGTTCGTCTTCAACTTCGTCGGCGTCTGGGGCAACTTCTTCGTGCCGTTCATCCTGCTGCTGTCGCCGGAGAAGCACCCGGCCGCGGTCAGCATCTTCTCGTTCTTCGGCGCGTACGGCGCCGTGGCGTACGGCCAGCTGGCCGCGTTCTCCCTGCTCTACTCCGTGCCCGTGCTGGTGTTGTACGTCATCGTCCAGAAGTTCCTCGGCGGCGGGTTCAACCTCGCCGGGGCCGTCAAGGGCTGAACGCCCGAAGGAGCCTCATGCACGACCAGTCCGCCCGCACGCTGCACCGCCTCCAGGTCCTCGTCACCGAGCGTCTGAAGAACGCCCTGTACTCCGCCAGCGCCCTGCTCGACGTCACCGCGTGGGAGGTGCCCGACGAGCCGGTGCCGTTCGCCGAGGCGGTCGAGCAGACGTACGTGCCGATCTCCGTCGGTGACCCGTGGGGCCGCCCGTGGGGCACGACGTGGCTGCACCTGACGGGGGCGGTGCCCGCCGACTGGGTGGTCGACGAGCGTCATGCGGTGGAGCTCGTGGTCGACCTCGGGTTCGGGCGGCAGATGCCGGGGTTCCAGTGCGAGGGCACGGCGTGGACGCCGGACGGCCGCATCATCAAGGGCATCGAGCCGCTGAACGACTGGGTAGTGGTGCCCGAGGGGCCGATCGACCTGTACGTGGAGGCGGCGTCGAACCCGACCATCCCCGAGGGCACGTCGTGGATCAGCCCCACGCCTCGCGGTGACAAGGCGACGGCGGGCAGCGACCCGCTCTACCGGCTGGCCGCGGTCGACGTACGGCTGCGCGACCTCGAGGTCTGGCGTCTGACGATGGATCTGTGGACGCTGCTCGGCTTGTACGAGGAGCTGCCCGAGACCTCGACCCGGCGCGCCCAGCTGCTGGCGTGCTTCGACGACGCGCTGGCCGCCATCGACCCGGCTGACGTGGCGGGCACCGCGGTGGCCGGCCGGGAGGCGCTGCGGCCGGCGCTGGAGGCGCGCGCGTCCGACCCCGTTCACACCGTTCATGCGATGGGCCACGCGCACATCGACTCGGCGTGGCTGTGGCCGACGCGGGAGACGCGTCGCAAGTGCGCGCGCACGTTCAGCAATGTGCTCGACCTGATGGATCGCGACCCTGACTTCACGTTCGCGTGCTCGTCGGCGCAGCAGTACGCCTGGATCCAGGAGGACTACCCGGAGCTGTTCGCGCGCATCCAGGAGCGTGTCACGGAGGGCCGGTTCGTGCCCGCGGGCGGCATGTGGGTGGAGTCGGACACCAACCTGCCCGGCGCCGAGGCGCTGGTGCGGCAGTTCGTGGAGGGCACGAGCTATTTCATCTCCGAGCTGGGGGTGGAACCGCAGGAGGTGTGGCTGCCGGACAGCTTCGGCTACACCGCCGCGATGCCGCAGATCGCTGTGGCAGCAGGGAAGTCGGCGTTCCTCACGCAGAAGATCAGCTGGAACGACACCAACCGCTTCCCCCACCACAGCTTCGACTGGGAGGGCATCGACGGCACGCGGATCCTCACGCACTTCCCGCCGTCCGACACGTACAACTCGCTGATCTCCGGTGCCGAGCTCGCCCGCAGCGAGCGGCAGCTGAGCGAGAAGGGCCGCAGCGACATCGCGATGCTGCTGTTCGGGTACGGCGACGGCGGCGGCGGCCCGACGCGGGAGATGCTGGCGGCGGCATCGCGGACGCGTGATCTCGCGGGGTCACCCCGGGTGAGGCTCTCGACACCGCAGACGTTCTTCGACGAGCTGCGTACGGACTATCCCGACCGGCCGGTATGGACGGGCGAGATGTACCTGGAGTACCACCGCGGCACGTACACGTCGCAGCACCGCACCAAGGCCGGTAACCGGCGCAGCGAGAACCTGCTGCACGAGGCGGAGCTGTGGGCGGCGACGGCGGCGGTGCGTACGGGGGCGGCCTACCCCGCCGACGCGCTGCGGCGGCTGTGGCGCGCGGTGCTGCTCAACCAGTTCCACGACATCCTTCCCGGCACCGGGATCGCCTGGGTGGCGCAGGACGCGGAGCGTGACTACGAGGCGATCACCGCGGAGCTGGAGGGGCTGATCGCCGATGCGGTCGCCGCGCTGGCTGGTGAGGGCGATGAGGAGCTGGAGTTCAACGCGGCCCCGGTGGCGCGAGCTGGCGTGGCGGCCCTCGGGGCGGGGGCGGCGACTGCGTACGCGCCGGTGGATGTCGCCGCGGAGGGTGACGACTGGGTGCTGAGAGACGACCGGCTGCGGGTCGTCGTGGACGCGAAGGGCGAGATCACGTCGATTCGCGACCTGGTGGCCGACCGCGAGGTGGTGCCGCCGGGCATGGTGGCCGGGCGGCTGCACCTCTACACCGACGTGCCCAACGAGTGGGACGCCTGGGACATCAACCACTTCTACACCGATCGCGAGGTGGTGCTGGAGGCGGCGGCGGTGTCGACGGTTGCTGGTGGGGTGTGCGTGGTGCGGGGGACCGCCGACTCGCGCATCGAGCAGACCATCCGGGTCGAGGGCGGGGTGCTGCGGCTCGACTTCACCGTCGACTGGCACGAGCGGCAGAAGCTGCTGAAGCTCGACCTGCCCGTCGACGTGCACACCAGCGAGGCGGTCTCGGAGATCCAGTTCGGGCACCTGCGACGCCCGATCCACCAGAACACGAGCTGGGACGTGGCGCGGTTCGAGACCGTGGCGCAGCGCTGGGTGCAGGTCGGCGAGGCCGGGTACGGGGTGGCGGTGGCGAACTGCGCGACGTACGGGTACGGCATCTCCCGCATCGAGCGCGAGGGCGGTGGCACGGCGACGCTGATCCAGCCGTCGTTGCTCCGCGCGCCGGTGTTCCCCGACCCCGAGGCCGACCAGGGGCGGCACGAGCTGTCGTTCGTCGTGGTGCCTGGGGCCGGCGTCGGCGAGGCGGTGCGGGCGGGCTACGGGCTCAACCTGCCGCCCCGGCGCGTACGCGGTGGTGGTGCCGTGGCCCCGCTGGTGATCGTGGACGACGAGCGCGTGGTGATCGAGACCGTGAAGCTCGCCGAGGACGGGTCGGGCGACGTGGTGGTGCGCTTGTACGAGTCGCGGGGCGGCCGGGCTGCGGCGGTGCTGACGGCGGACTTCGAGCACACGAGCGTGGAGGCGACCGACCTGCTGGAGCGGCCGGTCGAGCACGGCGGGGTGGTCGCGGAGGACGGCGGTGTACGGGTGGAGCTGCGCCCCTTCGAGCTGGTGACCCTGCGCTTCAGCCGCTGAGAGCGATCAGGGCGGCAGTGTCGTTCCGACATCGGAACAAAGCTGCCGCGTTGTGGTGGGTCTGAGCCCTACGCCGGTCGAGCAAGGACGAACCGAGCTTGCGAGGGTCGTCCGTGTCGAAATCGCACCTGACGGAGCGAGGTGAGGGGCCAGCTGACCCCAGCGCCACCCTCAGGCCCCCCGGCGGGGGCTGTCAGCGGGGTGGGCCGACCGTGGACGCACGGCCACCCCCCGGGTCAGACTGGAGACCTCACCGGAGCTGCTCCGGGAAAGGGGGGCCCATGCGAGACCTGGGCGCGGCACTGGCCGCACAGCAGATCTGGGTGGAGTCGTTCGGCCTGGCCGGCCACCGGCTCGACCTGCACGACGCGGTGGCCGAAGGGATCGACCTGCGCTGCATCACGACCCTGAGGGGTCACGACCTCACCGACGTGGACCTCAGCGGGCTCGACCTGCGAGGCATCGACCTGTCCGGGTCCGTGCTCGCGGGCGCGTCGTTCGAGGACGCCAACGTCGCCGGGTCGGTGCTCCGCGGCGCAGACCTGGTCAGGGCGAGCTTCGTCAATGCTCGGATGGTGGGGTCCCAGGTGCAGGGCGCCTCGCTGCTGGAGACCCGAGCCTGGGACGCCAACTTCACGTGCGCCGTGCTCGACGGTGCCTCCCTCCAGGGGGCGCAGCTGCACCGGACGCTGCTCATCGACGCCTCCCTGCGCGGAGTCATCTTCGGGGCGACTGCCCTGGACCGCTGCGACCTCACCGGCGCTGACCTCACGGGGGCGCGAGGCACGCTCGCACGACCGCGTACGCCCCCTCACTGGTCGTGGGGCGGCGACCTCGTCGAGCACCTGCGCAGGTCGGGCGCCGACGTGACGTACGCGTGAGCGGCGACCCGCTCGATCTCCCCGGCCGGCCGCTGCCCGCACGCTGGACCGACGACGGCGCGCCCGACGCGTTGGGGCTGAGCCGGCTGACCGAAGCCGTACGGATGCATGAGCTGTGGTTCGAGAACGACGGTCTCAGCTCGGCGCCGCTGCTGGTGGCGAACCTGGGGTCGGCGGCCGCTGAGCTGCGTGGCTCCTCGGTGCTGCGCGGGCGTGAGCTGAGCTGTGCCGACCTCACGGGTGCAGACCTGACGGACGCTGACCTGAGAGGTACGCGGCTCGTCGACGCCCGGCTCGTCGAGGCGGTGCTGACCGGGGCCTGGGCGGCCGGGGTCGACCTCACCCGCGCCGACCTCTGGAGTGCCCGGGCGCTCGGCACCGACCTCACGGGGGCGACTCTCGCTCAGGTGCAGGCGCTGGGCACCGACCTGACGGGGGCGCGGCTCGATGGGGCCGACCTGACCGGGGCACGCCTTGACGGGTGCTGGCTCGTGCGAGCGTCTCTCCGCGGGGCGCGTCTGGCGAGCACGGACCTGGCCGGCTGCGACCTCACCGGCATTGCGGCAACGGGCGCCAGCGGTACGGTGCGGCGCCCCATGGGCGAGCCTCACCCGTCGTGGCAGGGAGACCTGGTGTCGTGGCTGGAGGCCGCGGGCGCGCAGGTCGTGTACGAGTAGGGCTCGCCGGCAGCTGTCGCGTGGGCCTCACGGGTGCACCGGCAGGCATGACAGTGCGTGCGGGGGTCTGGCGGCGAGCTGGTTGTTGGTCGCCGAGCCGTCGGCTGGAGCTGAGGCTCGTGCCCCGCGCAGTCCGTCAGGCCTGGCGGCGGGTGGCCGGACGGGCGTTGGCCAGGGCCACGACGGCGGGCGACGCGGCGGGTCCCTTGCCTTCCTTGGCCCGCTTGACGATCAGCTTCGCGGCCATCACCTCGAACGGGTAGACCCGGATCACCTCAGACACGGTCGACCTCCTCGGGCGTCTGGAACTCGTCCCCCTCAGTGTAGGTTTCCTCCACCCGGTTGACCAGGGTCTCCAGCACGGCCGTGATGAGGGCCTGTTCCTCCTTGCCAGCGAGCGAAGAGCCGTCGAGAACGTCGAGCGCGGCGACCCCGATCGCCCGGTTGCCCGCGTCGGGTCCGGCGGCCATCTCAGCCGCCCACCGCACGTTGCGCAGGAGCTCTTCCCGGCGGGCGTCGCGACGTGCCAGCAGTGCGTGGAAGACCAGCACGCTCTGAGCGATCAAGACACCGGCCAGCGCGATCAGGGCCACCGCCAGCGTCGTGCTCATGGGCAGACACTACGACGCGTACGCGCACGGCAGACTGTCTGCCATGACGCTGCCTGTCGACCTGCCGATCGCCCCGATGCTCGCCAAGGCGGTGGCCACGGTGCCGGCGCCTAGCAAGGTCGAGGGCGGCTACTCGTACGAGCCGAAGTGGGACGGGTTCCGCTGCATCGTGTCGCGCGACGGCGACGCCGTTGAGCTGGGGTCGCGCGGCGAGAAGCCGCTGACCCGCTACTTCCCCGAGGTGGTCGAGGCGGTGCTGCGGCTGCTGCCGGAGCAGGTCGTGGTCGACTGCGAGCTGGTGGTGCGCCGCGGCGAGCCCGGAGCGCAGCGGCTCGACTGGGAGGCGCTGGCGCAGCGGATCCACCCAGCCGAGTCGCGCATCACCCGGCTGGCCGCCGAGACCCCCGCCGAGATGGTGTGCTTCGACCTGCTCGCCCTGGGCGACGAGTCGCTGCTTGACCGGCCGTTCCACGAGCGCCGTACGCGCCTCGAGGCCGTGCTCGGCGGACTGTCTGGCGACGACCCCATCCACCTCACCCGCACCACCGCCGACCCCGCCGAGGCGGAGCGCTGGTTCGAGGAGTTCGAGGGGGCGGGGCTCGACGGGGTGATGGCGAAGCCGATGAACGACCCGTACGCCCCGGGCAAGCGCACCATGCTCAAGATCAAGCACAAGCGGTCGACGGACGCGGTGGTGTACGGCTACCGCGTGCACAAGTCCGGCGTGGGGGTGGGGTCGTTGCTGCTCGGCCTGTACGACGAGGACGGTCAGCTGCGCCCCGTCGGCGGCATCGTCAGCCTGCCGGACGCGATGCGCAAGGCACTCGTCGAGGAGCTGGAGCCGCTCGTGCGTCGTGACGACTCCGGCGCCCAGGAACGCGCGGAGAGCCAGCGCTCCCGGTTCTCGGTCGGCAAGGACGCCGGGTTCGTGCCGCTGGAGCCGTCGCTCGTGGTCGAGATCGGGTTCGACCAGCTCGAGGGGTCGCGGCTGCGGCACGCGGCGTCGTTCGTGCGCTGGCGCCCCGACCGCGAGCCCGAGTCGTGCCTGCTCAGCCAGATCGAGCGCGCACCCGCGTACGATCTCGGCGACGTGCTGGTGCGCGGCTGACTCAGCCCAGGCAGAGGCAGAACGGGTGGCCGGCCGGGTCGAGGAACACCCGGAAGGTCTCGCCCGGCTGGTGCTCGTGCTTCGTGGCGCCCAGCTCGAGCACGGCCTTCTCGGCCTCGTCGAGGTCGTCGACGTCGACGTCGATGTGCATCTGCTGCGGCACGGTCTGGCCGGGCCAGTCGGGCTTGGTGAGGGTCTCGACCTTCTGGAAGGCGAGACTCTGGCCAGGCTCGCCGTGGATCTCGGACCAGTCGTCCTCCGTCCTCACCACCTCCCAGCCCAGCATCGCGGCGTAGAAGCGGGCGAGCGCGTCCGGGTCGGTGCAGTCGATCGCGATCATAGGGTTGCGTGCGATAGCCATGCCGCTGACGCTAGACCAGGCCTCGGACAATCCGCGTCCGGATGACGCAGTGGAAGAAATCGGCCGCGGAACGGGCCGATTCGGGGTTCTGCGGAGGCGTGTTCCGCGGTCGATCTCGTTCAGTGAGGGCTTCTCCCGCTGCGCCTTGATCGGGTGAACGCGCCCGCCATGGTGGGCGCGTTCACCGGCGTCGGACGCGTTCCCCCGAGGTGGGCGCATCTGGCTCACGCCAGGGTGAGGCGCTGCCACCAGGCGTACGTGACTGCGGTCAGCGCCGCGCCGGTGACGGGCACCACGAGGAGCCGTACGGCAGGCACAGGCGCGCCCAGCGCCGGGCCGAGCGCCCACAGCGTCGGCACCGACCACGGGAACCAGCACCCGGCGGGCAGCGTGGCTGCGATCTGAGCGACCAACGTCAGACCGATCAGCACCGCGACGGCCGGGAGGTAACCACGGCCGACCGACGCCGCGAGAGCGCCCGCGGGCGCCAGGAAGGCGGTCAGCACGGCGACGACGCCCAGGCGCACCAGCCCGTACACGTCACCCTCCGTCGGCCACCCCATCATCAGCCCGACGGCCCCCGCGACGACGGGCGTCAGCACCCCCACGCCGACGCCCCACGCCACGACCAGCAGGGTCTTCGCCGCCGCGACGGCATCCCGCCCGGTGGCGGTGGCGAAGAGCGAGCCGACCGTACGATCCACGAACTCCCGCCCCAGCGCCCACGCGGCGACGATCCCCGTGCCGAGAAGGGTGAACGCTCCGGTCATCTGGGTCAGGGCGCTGAGGTACGCCTCCCAGCCCCCGCCTGCGAGCCCGCCGGCCTTCGCGCCCAGCGCCGTGCGTGCCCCGCTCACCCGCACCATCACCAGCGCCAACCCGGGCGGTGCCACCAGCAGCAGAACCGTCGCCACCAGCACCGTGCGCGCCCGCCGCAGCTTCAACCACTCGACCGCCAGCGCCGCCCTCACGCCGCGCCCCGATCAGCAAGGCCACGGCGCACGTCGTCCGCGTACGCCATCGCGAAGAAGTCCGACTCCACGTCACCGCCCACCTCGCCGAGCAGCCGCCCGCGGTGGATCGCGACCGTACGCGTCGCCACCCGCGCCACCTCGTCCAGGTGGTGGCTGGACACCACCACCGCCGAGCCCCGCGCCGCGAGGTCGGCGAGCAGGTCCCGGAGCCGTACGACCGCCGCCGGGTCGAGCGCGTTCGTCGGCTCGTCGAGCACCAGCAGGTCGGGCGCGTGGACCACGGCCGCCGCGATCCCCACGCGCTGGCGATTGCCGAGCGAGAGTGTGCCCGTGCGCCGCCGTGCCAGCTCACCCAGCCCGAGGGAGTCGAGCGTGCGAGCGACGGCGTTTGCGACCGTACGCATCCCGTGCAGCCTCGCCGACGCGGCGACGTTCTCCGCCACGGTGAGCTCGGGATAGGCGAACGGCGTCTCGATGAGGTGACCCACGCGAGCCCAGGAAGCGTGGCCGACGGGAGCGCCCAGCACGCGCACGCGCCCGGAGTCCGGCCGGCTCATCCCCAGCGCGAGCCGCATCAGGGTGGTCTTGCCCGATCCGTTCAGGCCGACCAGGGCACAGATCTCACCGGGGTCGACCGTCAACGAGAGGTCGTCCAGCGCGACGACGTCGCGGTAGCGCCGGCTGACCCGGTCCAGCGTCAGCGCGGTCATCGCGCGCCGTCCAGCACGTCGAGCGCCCGGTCGAGGTGTTCACGAAGGTCGTCGTCTGTGAGCGCCCACGCCAGGAGCGCCTCTCCGAGCCCGGCCACCACAGCGGCGGCCGCGACCTGAGCGTCGAGCGGCGCGGCATCACCGTCGGTCAGCGCGGCAGCGACAGCCCCCTGGCTCGCGGTCGATGCGGCCGCAGAGGCAGCCCTCAACGAGGGGGTCAATGCGACGATTCGTACGCGCCGTCTCACCTCAGCCGACGCATCCGCATCGAGCCCGTCGAGCGCCGACCGGAACCCCGCCACCGCGCGGCGCAGCGGGGGAAGATCCGTCGGCTGCGCCGCGACGGCGTCCCCGATGGCGGCGTCGAACAGGTCCTCGACGACCAGCGCCTCCTTGGTGGCGAAGTGCCGGAAGACGGTCATGTGGCTGACGCTCGCGGCGGCAGCGACCTCCGCGACCGTGGTGGCCTCGAACCCCTGCTGCTCGAACAGGTCGAGCGCCGTCTGCTGGATGTGCGCCCGGGTCCGGGCGGTGCGGCTCATGCCAGCATGTTCGTCACTAACACAACGGGCTGGAGACCGAGATGACCTGCATCTTCTGGCTCCTGGCGACATCACGTGCCAGATGTGGCACGTGGTGCTTCCAGCGACCAGAAGATGCAGGTCAGCGGAGCCAGCGACCCCGCAGCAGCGCCAGCACGGCGACGCTCAGACCCAGCATCACCACGGCGAGCGCCATCGCGGCGGCGGGGTCCTGGTCGAGAGCGACGTACACGGCGAGCGGCGCGGTCTGCGTACGGCCCACGAAGCTGCCAGCGAACGTGATCGTGGCGCCGAACTCGCCCAGCGCGCGGGCCCAGGCCAGTACGGCTCCGCTGGCGAGCCCCGGGCCGATCATGGGCAGGGCGACAAGGGTGAACGTACGCAGGTCGTCGGCCCCCATCGTCGCCGCGACGTCGAACAGCTCCCGGTCGAGCGCCGCGAACGCCCCCTCGACGGCGAGCACGAAGAACGGCAGCGCCACGAACGTCTGCGAGAGCACCACGGCGACCGGGGTGAACGGCACGCTCACGCCCCACGCCTGGAACACGGGGCCGCCCACCAGCCCCGTACGCCCCCAGGCCATCAGCAGCGCCACCCCGCCGACGACCGGCGGCAGCACGACGGGCACGGTGACCACGGCGCGTACGGGGGGGACCCACCGCCCCTCCGCCCGCGCCAGCCACCAGGCCAGCGGCGTGCCGAGCAGCAAGCACAGCACCAAAGACACAGACGTGGTGATCGCCGACAGCCGCAGCGCCGGCCAGGCGTTCGCCAGGCCGAGCAGCGCAGGCAGCCGGCCCCACTCCACGCGCAGCAGCAGCGCCACCAGCGGCACCACGATCACCGCCAGCCCCAGCAGAGCCGGGGCGATCAGCAGGCCTGAGGTTCGCGTACGCCTCACGGTGCCTGGAAGCCCGCCGCGGCGAGCGCGTCGCGACCGGCCGTGCCCACATACACCGCGAAGTCCCTTGCCAGGGCAGAGTCGTCGAGCCGGATCAGTGGGTACGTCAGCCGCTGGTTCACCTCCGTCGGCACCGCCACGCCCACGACCGAGCCCTTCGAGGTGGCGATGTCGGAGTGGTAGACGATGCCCGCGTCCGCCTCGCCCAGGCGCACCTTCGTGAGCGTCGCCTTCACGTCGGCCTCGCGCGAGACGATGTTCGGCGTGATGCCGGCCTGCTTGAGCATCGCATCCCCAGCGGCCCCGCACGGCACCTGCGGGGCGCAGACGACGACCTTGAGGTCGGGGCGGGAGAGGTCCGACAAGGCTGTCACCTTGCCCGGGTTGGCGGGCGGCACCGCGATCTCCAGCACGTTGACGGCGATGTCGGTGGACCCCTTCGAGAGCTCGGGCTTGAGCGGCTTCGCGGCGTCCTGCCCGGCGAGCGCGATCAGCTGGGCGGGCGCGCCCCCGTTCACCTGCTGCACGATCGTCGAGCTGGCCGAGAACGAGAGCGCGACCTTGACGCCCGGGTGCGCCTTCTCGTACGCCGCCCCGATCGCCGTGAACGACTCTGTCAGCGATGCTGCGGCCAGCACCGTGAGGGTGCCCGTGAGCTGGGGGCTCGCCGCCGACGAGCCCGGCCGCCGTCTCGTCGGCGCGCGCCTGCTCGCCCGGCACGCCCGCGACGTCGAGTGCACCCTGCTGCCGATGGCCGCCGGCCGGGACCTGCCGGAGGAGCTGCGCACCGACGACGACCTGCGGTGGAGCGCCCTCATCCGAGCGAGCGCGCTCGGCGGCGTCGACGCCGACCGGATCGAGGCCGCGGCCGAGGTCGACCCGACCGTCAGCGGGCGGCAGCACCGGCTCACGGCGCTCGCGGCGATGCCGGACGCGAAGGCCAAGGAGATGTCCTGGCTGGAGATGACGACCGACCGGACCCTCTCCGCGCACGAGGCGATGGCGATCGCGCGCGGCCTGTGGCTGGGCGACCCGCCTCTGGCCGACGCGCTCGCCGACCGGTGGCTGGTCGACGTCCCGACGATGTCGTCGTGGATGCGCGACGACGCGCTGGCCCGGCTGGCGACCGCGTCGTTCCCTGCGGATCGGGTCGATGGCGCCTTCCGCGGCCAGGTGGCGCAGGCGGCTGCCCGGGACGACCTCAGCGCGGGGATCCGGCGCGTCCTTATCGACCAGGGCGCCCGGCTCGACGAGGCCCTCGCCTCACGGGAGCGCTTCGGCGGCTGAGCGCGGGGGCGGTCAGGGGCGGACGACGATCCGCCCGGTCGTCCCGCCGCCGGTGAGCCGACCGAGCGCGGCGGGCACGTCCTCGAGCCCGACGACCTCGGCGATGAGCGGCTCGAGCCGGCCGTCCGCGGCCAGCCCGAGCAGCTCGTCGTGGCACTGCCGGACGAGGTCCGGGGTGTGCTCGAGGTAGAGGCTCCAGTGCAGCCCGAGGATCGTGTAGTTCTTCACGAGCGCGTGGTTGAGCCTGGCCTGCTGGCGCGTCCCGGAGGCGAAACCGATCACGACGATCCGCCCCTCGAACGCGATGCAGCGGGTCGACGCCTCGAACGCCGGGCCGCCGACCGGGTCGTAGACGACGTCTGCGCCGTGCCCGTCCGTGGCCTCGAGGACGGCCGCGGCGAGGTCGACCGGCCCGCCGCCGACGGTGGCCTTGCGGTCGATGACGACGTCGCACCCGAGCGCGCGGGCGACCTCGACCTTGTCCTGCCCGCCGACGACGCCGATGACGTGCGCGCCCGCGGCCTTGCCGAGCTGGACGGCGCTGCTGCCGACCCCGCCCGAGGCGGCATGGACGAGCAGGTGCTCGCCGGGGCGGAGGTTCGCCCTGCGGTGCAGGGCGAACCATGACGTCTGGTAGCCGATGTACAGCGCGGCGGCGGTCACGTCGCTCACCGCGTCCGGCACGGGGAACGCGGCGCTGGCGTCCATGAGGGCCCGGTCGGCGAACCCGCCGGCGGGCAGCGCGGCGGAGCCGAGCACCCGCTCGCCCACCGCCGGCGAGGTCACCCCGTCGCCCGTCGCGAGGACGCGCCCGCACACCTCGAGCCCCGGCGTGAACGGGCGCGGCGGCTTCACCTGGTACTCGCCCCTGCACAGCAGCGAGTCCGCGAAGTTCATCGCCGAGGCCGCGACCTCGACGAGGACCTGACCCGGGCCGGGGACCGGCTCGGGGACCTCGCGGAGACGAAGGACCTCCGCCGGTTCGCCGAGCTCGGCGACCTGCCACGCGCGCATGCTCATGAGACGGGAGGGTATCGACGCATGGGGGGGCGGCATGATGCGCACATGAGTTCCACGCCCGCGGTGGCGACGGTCCCCTCGAAGGGCGCCGACCCCACCCGCCTCGAACGCCTCGGTCGGCTCCCCTTCACCCGCCGTCACGGTCGGCTCGTCCTCGGCTCCGGTGCCGGCTGGGCGCTCGACGCCATGGACGTCGGCCTCATCTCCTTCGTCCTCGTCGTCCTGTCGAAGCAGTGGGAGCTCACCCCCGCCGAGAAGTCGTGGACCGTCGCCATCGGGTTCATCGGGATGGCCATCGGTGCGACCTTCGGCGGGGCGCTCGCCGACCGGTTCGGGCGGCGCACCGTCTTCGCGCTGACGATGCTCGTCTACGGCCTGGCTACCGGCGCCTCGGCGCTCGTCGGCGGTCTGGCGCTCTTCCTCGTCCTGCGGTTCTTCGTCGGCCTCGGCCTCGGGGCCGAGCTGCCCGTCGCCTCGACCCTCGTCAGCGAGCTCTCACCGACACGTCTGCGCGGCCGGATCGTCGTCGCACTCGAGTCCTTCTGGGCCGTGGGGTGGATCCTCGCGGCACTCATCGGGTTCTTCGTCGTCCCGCACGGGGAGAACGGGTGGCGCTGGGGCCTGGCCCTGGGGCTCCTGCCGGCGCTCTACGCGATCGTCGTCCGGCTCGGTCTGCCCGAGTCGGCGCTGTGGCTCGAGCGGCGCGGGCGGGTCGACGAGGCCGAGAAGGTCGTGCGGTCCTTCGAGCAGTCGGCCGGCGTCGAGCCGCAGGCCTCGCGTCCGCTGCCCCCGCCGTCGGCGAGCGGACCGGCGGGGCTGTGGACCTCCGCCCTGCGGGTCCGCACTCTGGGGATCTGGGTGGTCTGGTTCTTCGTCAACCTGTCGTACTACGGCGCCTTCATCTGGATCCCGACGATCCTCGACGAACGGCTGTCGGCGATGACGAAGTCGTTCGAGTACACGCTCATCATCACCCTCGCGCAGCTGCCCGGGTACGCCGTCGCGGCCGTCCTCATCGAGCTGTGGGGCCGACGCTCGACGCTCGCGACCTTCCTCGTCGGCTCGGCGGTCTCCGCGTGGTTCTTCGGGCAGGCGACGACCGGCACCGAGCTGCTCACCGCCGGGTGCGCCCTGTCCTTCTTCAACCTCGGCGCCTGGGGTGCCCTCTACGCGATCACCCCGGAGATCTACCCGACGTCGGTCCGCGGGGCCGGGGCCGGTGCGGCGGCCGGGTTCGGGCGGATCGCCTCGATCATCGCGCCGTTCGCCGTGCCCTTCGTCCTCGCCGCGAGCTGGGGCGGGCAGGGCGTCGTCTTCACGATCTTCGCGGCATCGTTCCTCCTCGCGGCGGCGGCAGCCTTCCTCCTGCCCGAGCGGCGCGGGGCCCAGCTGACCGAGTGAGCCCCGCCGTCCGGCACCCGGGGTCAGCGCGGGTGCCGGACGGGGCGAGCCGAGGTGCCTGCGGCCCGGCGCCTTCGTAGGCTGAAGGCGTCCGGTCGTCGACGGTGACGACGTCGTACCGACCGCCGGAGGCAGCCGTTCACACCGTTCTTGCGTTCCTCGCCGAGGAGCCCCTCGTCCACCTCTTCGTCACCGTGGCGATCGGCGCCCTGCTGGGGAGCATCCAGGTCGGGGGCATCCGCCTCCACGCGGCCGCGGTCCTCTTCGTCGCCATCGCCGTCACCGCTCTCGGGGTGGCGAACGGGGTGACGATCGAGATCTCCACGCTTGTCGGTGACCTCGGTCTGGCGCTCTTCGCCTTCGTCATCGGCATCACGAGCGGCCCGAGCTTCTTCCACGCAGTGCGCACGGCATGGTCGCGGATCCTCGTCAGCGCGCTCGTCCTCGTCGTCGCCGGCGGGGTGACGGCCGCCGGCGGCCGGCTGCTCGGCCTGGCCCCCGACACGACGGCCGGGACGTTCGCCGGGGCCCTGACGAACACGCCCTCGCTCTCAGCGGCCGGAGGGACCCCCGGTGCCACCGTCGGGTACTCGGTGTCCTACCTCTTCGGCGTCGTGGGGATGCTGGTCGTCATCAACATGGCGCTCGCGTACCGCCGCAGCGACACCGACGCCCCCTCGGAGCTGTTCGAGCAGTCGGTGCGGGTCGAGCGGGACGACCGTCCGACGGTCGAGGCGATCACGCAGCGGCACGGCTCGGACGTCCGCTTCAACCGGATCCGGGAGGGGCACGGCGATGCCGCGACGCAGCACGTCGCCACGAACGAGGACGTCCTCGAGCAGGGGATGGTCGTCACGGTCATCGGTCCGCGGGAGAAGGTCGAGGCGATCGTTCGAGAGCTCGGCCACCCCTCGTCGTTGGCCCTGCCGAAGGACCGTCGCTACCTCGACTTCCGACGGATCACCGTGTCGGACCCGAAGCTCGCCGGCCGCGAGATTCGCGAGCTGAACCTCGAGCGGACGTACGGCGCGACCATCTCGCGCGTGCGTCGCGGGGACGTCGACATCGTGGGTGTCGGCTCGACGGTGCTGCAGCTCGGGGACCGGGTCCGGGTCATCGCACCGGCCTCCCGGATGAAGCAGGTCAGCGCGTTCTTCGGTGACTCCGCGCGCGGGCTGACCGACATCAACCCCGTCGCGCTCGGCGTGGGGCTCAGCCTGGGACTGGTCCTGGGGGCCATCCCGATCCCGCTGCCGGGCGGGTCGACCTTCGCCGTCGGCTCGGCCGCCGGGGCACTCGTGGTCGGCCTCGTCATGGGTCGCGTCGGGCGGGTCGGCCGCTTCGTCACGGCGCTGCCGCACACCGCGGCCATGGTGCTCACCGAGCTCGGGCTGACGCTCTTCCTCGCCTACGCCGGGACGAGGGCCGGGAGCCAGATCGCCCAGGCCTTCACCTCGGGCGAGTGGTGGCGCATCCTGGTCCTGGGTGCGGTCGTCACCGCCTTCTCGGGTGCGTCGGCGTACGTCCTCATGCGGTTCGTCCTCGGTCTCGGCGGTACCCGCCTGTCCGGGGTGCTCGCGGGCATGCAGACCCAGCCGGCGCTGCTCGCGTACGCCAACGGGCGGACCAACCACGACCCGCGGGTCATGCTCGGCTACGCGCTCGTCTACCCGACGGCGATGATCGCCAAGATCCTCACGGCGACGGTCCTTGCCGCGTTGTAGCAGCCTCGGCCCGTTGCGGTGCGGGCCTCAGCGGTAGTTCGTGAACTGGAGGGCGACCGGCAGGTCCTTGCCCTTGAGCAGCGCGATGACGGCCTGGAGGTCGTCGCGCGACTTGCCCATGACGCGCAGCTCGTCGCCCTGGATCTGCGCCTTGATGCCCTTGGGCCCCTCGTCGCGGATGATCTTGCTGATCTTCTTCGCGTTCTCCTGGTCGATGCCCTCCTTGGTCGGGCCCGACAGGACGTACTCCTTGCCCGATGCCTGGGGCTCCTTCTCGCCGAAGTCGATGTTCTTCAGCGAGACGCCGCGGCGGACGAGCTTGGACTCGAAGACGTCGAGGACGGCCAGGACGCGCTCGGCGGTGTTCGCCTTGATGACGACGTTGTCGCCGCTCCACGCGATGGAGGCGCCGACCCCCTTGAAGTCGTAGCGCTGGGCGACCTCCTTGGCCGCCTGGTTGAGGGCGTTGTCGACCTCCTGCCGGTCCACCTTGCTGACGATGTCGAACGAGCTGTCGGCCATGAGTGTCTCCCGGGGGGTCTTCCGGCATCTGCCGGTTCGGTGATCGGTGCGCGGCTTGCTATCCTTTCACGCGCGCTGGCCGACGCTCCTGACTCGGAGCAGGCCCGCGAGCCCGGCAGGTTGTCCGAGTGGCCAATGGAAGCGGACTGTAAATCCGTCGCGGTAACGCTACGCAGGTTCGAATCCTGCACCTGCCACCCCGTGGAAGGCCCCGGACGCTCGTGCGTCCGGGGCCTTCCACGTCAATGACCTCCGCCGCGTTGTCGGCGGTCCCTGCCATCGTCGGGGCCATGCCGAAGATCCCGAGCACCCCCGTCGCGGGCAGCGGTCTCGTCACCGGGGAGGACGGGCTCGCCCGTCCGCCGTGGGCCGCCTCCGACCCGCTCCTGCGCGAGTACTACGACGTCGAGTGGGGGATGCCCGTCACCGACGAGCGCGGCGTCTTCGAACGGCTCAGCCTCGAGGCCTTCCAGTCGGGCCTGTCGTGGGCGACCATCCTGAGGAAACGGTCGGCCTTCCGCGAGGCCTTCGCCGACTTCGACCCCGACGTCGTCTCCGTCTTCGACGACGGCGACGTGGCGCGCCTCCTGGCCGATGCCCGGATCGTCCGCAACCGCCGCAAGATCGAGGCGACGATCGTCAACGCGCGGGCCACAGTGGCGCTGCGGGAGGCCGGCGACCTGCCGGACGGGGCGCGGGACCTCGCCGGGCTCGTGTGGGCGTTCCGGCCGGCGACGACGCCGACCCCGACGCGCGTGACGGACGTGCCCTCCACCTCGCCCGAGAGCGTCGCACTGGCCAACGAGCTCAAGCGGCGAGGCTTCCGCTTCGTCGGGCCGACCACGCTCTTCGCCCTCATGGAGGCCCTGGGCATCGTCGACACCCATGTGATCGGCTCCCATCGGCGGGGGAGCTCGGGAGTCTGGACCGAGGGGGGGAGCCGGGCCGATTTCAACCCCGGCGGTCGGGGCGTGTACCCTCGCCTAGCGCTTCCCGCGCAGCACGTGCGGGAGACGCCCCCTTAGCTCAGTCGGCAGAGCGTTTCCATGGTAAGGAAAAGGTCGTCGGTTCGATTCCGACAGGGGGCTCTGGGTGACGAGACCGGCCTGCCGGGACCGTCGTCCTCCTTGGCGGGGTAGCTCAGCTGGTTAGAGCGCACGACTCATAATCGTGAGGTCGCGGGATCGAGCCCCGCTCCCGCTACGGCTCGGAGACGCGGGTGTCCGGGGCGATCGTCGATCGTTCCGGACCTCGCGTATCCTTGACGGTTGCAGGTCCGCTCCGCGGACCACCCGGCCGCAGCCCGAGGGACCACCTCGCGTGCGTGCCGCCCTACAGACAGCAGGACCCGAGAGAAGGTAGGCCCATGGCCAGCAACAGCAAGGACGTGCGCCCCAAGATCACGATGGCGTGCACGGACTGCAAGGAGCGCAACTACATCACGAAGAAGAACCGGCGGAACGACCCGGACCGCCTGGAGCTCGCGAAGTTCTGCCCGCGCTGCAAGAAGCACACGGCGCACCGCGAGACCCGCTGAGCCGGTCCCGCCACACGCCCGAACCGCCTCCGTCGCCGCTGCGACCGGGGCGGTTCGTGCATTCCCGACGCCGTTAGGCTCCCCGCATGCCGCAGACCGACCCCGTCCGCCTCGCCGACCTCACGACGATGCGGGTCGGTGGCCCGGCGCAGCGCTACCTCGAGGCGAGCACGACAGACGAGCTCGTCGACGCCGTGCGCGAGGTCGACGACGCCGACGAGCCGCTCCTGATCGTCGCGGGCGGGTCGAACCTCGTCGTCGCCGACGAGGGTGTCGCGGGCACGGTGGTCCGGGTCGCCACGCGGGGGATCACCGTCGAGTCGGCCGACCACTGCGGTGGGGCGATGGTCCGCGTCGCCGCGGGGGAGTCCTGGGACGGCCTCGTCGAGCGCGCGGTGGCCGAGGGGTGGTCGGGGATCGAGGCGCTGGCGGGGATCCCTGGGGCGACCGGCTCCACGCCGATCCAGAACGTCGGAGCGTACGGCCAAGAGGTCGCCCAGACCATCGCGTCCGTCCGTGCGTGGGACCGGCACGAGCAGGCCGTCCGCACCCTGACCAACGCAGAGTGCGCCTTCACCTACCGCCACTCCCGGTTCAAGGGCAGCGACCGCTACGTCGTCCTCGACGTCCTCTTCCAGCTCGTCCTCGCCGACCTCTCCGCGCCGGTCGCGTACGCCGACCTCGCCCGCCAGCTCGGCGTCGAGCTCGGCGACCGCGTCCCGCTCGCGGACGCCCGGGCGGCGGTGATCGAGCAGCGCCGCCGGCGCGGCATGGTGCTCGACCCCGACGACCACGACACGTGGTCCTGCGGCTCGTTCTTCACCAACCCGATCGTCTCGGCGCCGGACTTCGAGCGGATGCGAGAGGCCGTGCACGCCCGGTGCGGCGCTGACGCCGAGCCGCCACGCTTCGATGCCCCCGACGGCCAGGCGAAGACGAGCGCGGCCTGGCTCATCGACCGTGCCGGCTTCGGCAAGGGGTTCACGACGACCGGGCGGGCCGCCCTGTCCTCCAAGCACACCCTCGCCGTGACGAACCGCGGCGGTGCGAGCGCTGCCGATGTCATCGATCTGGCCCGCACGGTCCGGGACGGGGTGCGCGACGCCTTCGGGGTCACTCTCGTCAACGAGCCGGTGCTCGTCGGTATGACGCTCTGACCCCCCGGTCGCCCGCGCGGGTCTCAGGTCGGCGTGGCGAGCCAGGCGTCGACCTCGCCGAGCATCTGCTCCCGCAGCGTGCGGGGGGCGCGGCTCGCGCGGATCGACCCACGGGCGAGCTCGGCGACGGTCTCGTCCGGCAGCCCGTGGACGTCCCGGGCGGTCCGGTACTGGTCGACGAGGCGGGAGCCGAAGAGCAGCGGGTCGTCGGCGCCGAGGGCGATCGTCGCCCCGGCGTCGACGAGCCGGCGCAGCGGCACCTGCGGGGCGTCGTCGTAGACCCCGAGCGCGACGTTGCTGCCCGGGCACACCTCGAGCGCGACCTGCTGCTCGACGACCCGGTCGAGGACGGCTGGGTCCTCGACGCTACGGACCCCGTGCCCGAGCCGGTCCGGGTGCAGGGCGTCGAGGGTCTCGACGACGGCCTCGGGCCCCAGGAGCTCGCCGGCGTGGGGGACCAGCGCGAGACCGGCCGCGTGGGCGATGCGGAAGGCTCCGGCGAACTCGGGGGTGACGCCACGACGCTCGTCGTTCGACAGGCCGAAGCCGACGACGCTGCCCGGACCGTCGCCGGCGTGGTGGGCGGCGAGCCGAGCGAGCGCGCGGGCGTCGAGCGGGTGCCGCATCCGGGACGCGGCGACGACGACCGCCACGGGGGACACCGGCCCGCCCGCGGCGGCCTCCGCCGAGACGGCACGCGCCTCGTCGAGAACGATCTCCAGCGCCGGGGTGATCCCGCCGACGAACGGCCCGTAGGACGTCGGGTCGACCTGGATCTCAAGCCAGCGCGAGCCCTCCGCGTGGTCGTCCTCCGCCGCCTCACGGACGATGCGGCGCATGTCGGCCTCGGACCGCACGCACGCTCGCGCCGCGTCGTAGAGCCGCTGGAAGCGGAACCAGCCACGGGCGTCGGCAGCCTCGGTGAGCTCTGGCGGCCACTGCGAGCGGAACACCTCGGGCAGGTGCAGGCCGTGCCGATCGGCCATCTCGAGGACGGTCGGAACGCGCATCGACCCCGTGAAGTGCAGGTGCAGGTGGGCCTTGGGCAGGAGGGTGAGGTCGCGCACGGTCCTCAGTCGGCGTCGATGATGTGGACCGCGGCCTCCTCGGCCGACGCGCCGGCGCCGTCGACACCGACGTCCCGGCCCAAGGCCTCGCTCGTGTCGTCGCCGTGCGAGCCCTCGTCCGGGGCGACGAGCCGACCGGCGCGCCGGTCGCCGACCTCGGCGTCACCGAGCCAGTCGTCGTCCGCGTCGATCGCGTCGGGGTCGTCGCCGCCGACCCGCTCGCGGTCGAGCCCGGACTCGTCGTCGGGTGCCCCGTAGGCGGTCGCCGGGTCCGGCACCTCCTGGCGGATGCGCTCCTCGATCGTCTCCTCGTGGCGCGCGTCGTCCGCGGTGACGCCGTGGGCCATCGACCCACGGGCGGAGTCCGGCGGGGAGTAGCCGCGGTCGAGGACGTCGTCGACGCCGTCCTCGATCAGGGTGTCCTCGGGCTGGAGCTGGTTCTCGAAGTCGCTCGGGTCGCTCGCGTACCGCTCGAGGCCCTCGCCCGCGGCGCTGCCGTCCATGCTGCTCATGCCGTTCCTCCGATCTGCCCGGCGTCGCCGAGCGCCTTCTCCACCGCGGCGAGCAGGACGCACGTCGCGACGATCTCCATCGCCTCGGTCACCTCGGCCACCGGCGGCATCGTCGGGGCGAGGCGGATGTTCCGGTCGCGCGGGTCCTCCCCGCGGGGGAAGGACGCGCCGGCCGGTGTGAGCGCGACCCCGGCCTCCTTCGCGAGCGTGACGACCCGGCTCGCCGTGCCGTCGACGACGTCGAGGTTGACGAAGTAGCCGCCGGCGGGACGGTTCCACGTCGCGACGTCGTACCCCTCGAGCTTCTCGGTGAGCACCCGGTCGACCTCGTCGAACTTCGGCGCGATGATCCGTCGGTGCTCGACCATGTGGCGACGCACCCCGTCGGCGTCGCCGAAGAACTCCGCGTGCCGCAGGTGGTTCACCTTGTCGGGGCCGATCGAGCCCGTGCCCAGGTGCTTCAGGTACCACGCGACCTGCTCGGTCGAGGCCGCGAGGAAGGCGACCCCGGCGCCGGCGAAGGTGATCTTGCTCGTCGAGGCGAACATGATCGGGCGGTGCGGGTGGCCGGCGGCGGAGGCGAGGCTGAGCACGTCCGCGCTCTTCGCCTCGTCGTCCTTGAGGTGGTGCAGGGCGTACGCGTTGTCCCAGAAGATCTTGAAGTCCGGGGCCGCCGTCTCCATGCCGACGAGCCGCGAGGCGACCTCTTGGCTGCAGACCGCCCCCGCCGGGTTGGAGTAGGTCGGGACGATCCACATGCCCTTGATGCTCGGGTCCTGGGCGACGAGCGCCGCGACCGCCTCGGCGTCGGGGCCGTCGTCGCGCATCGGGACGGTGACCATGTCGATCCCGAGCGACTCGAGCAGCGTGAAGTGCCGGTCGTAGCCAGGGACGGGGCAGACGAAGGTGACCTTCTCCTCCTGGCTCCACGGGCGCCGCGAGTCGACCCCGCCGAAGAGCAGGAGGTCGACGAGACAGTCGCGCATCATCGTCAGGCTGGAGTTGCCACCGGCGACGAGCTGCTCGGTCTCGACGCCCAGGAGCTCGGCGAAGATCGTCCGGAGCTCGGCCAGGCCCTGGAGCCCGCCGTAGTTCCGCACGTCCGTCCCGGAGGCGTCCGTTCGCCGCGTGGGCAGGCGGAGCATGCCGTCGGACAGATCGAGCTGGTCCGACGACGGCTTGCCCCGGGTGAGGTCGAGCTTCACGCCCCGCGCGGCGAGGTCGGAGTGCTCGGCGGCGAGTCGGTCGCGCAGCTCGGTCACCTCCTGCGGCGACAGGCGGGGCAGGGGGGTGCGGGCGGCGGGTGTCGTGCTCACCCGGTCATCCTCGCACCACACCCCGCCCGGACGGGGCCGCGGTCTCGGTTCGCACCGGCGGCCCCGGTTGCGTATGATCGGCCCTTGGTTGTCTCGACCATCGTCTCGTCGTGCCCGGATCCGTCCGGGGGCGAGTGAGGTTGGTCAGCGGCCGCGGAGCTCGCCGCCCCACCGGCGGGTTCCGAAGGGCAGTGGCTCAATTGGTAGAGCACCGGTCTCCAAAACCGGCGGTTGGGGGTTCGAGTCCCTCCTGCCCTGCGTCGAAGGACCCCGCAGCCGCTGCGGGTACGCGGTGCTCGTCCCCGGGCATCCGGAGCAGTCCGGGCACGCCGGAAGACGACGAGAAGAGGACATCGTGAGCGAAGCGGGCACCACCGCGCGCACGTCGGACGACGCGGAGCGTCGCCGCACGACGAACCCGATCACGTTCGTCGGGCAGATCGTGGACGAGCTGCGGAAGGTCGTCCGGCCGACCCGTTCGGAGCTGCTCAACTACGTGCTCGTCGTCATCGTCTTCGTCACCGTGATGATGGCGCTCGTCTCGGCGCTCGACTTCGTCTTCACCAAGCTCGTCTTCTGGGCCTTCGCGGCCTGACGCGCGCACCGACCCGGCCCGCCCCGCGCGGCGCCCACCCATCCACCGAGGAGCCCTCATGAGCGACCTGGAGCCGACCCCCGAGCAGGAGGCGCCCGTCGTCGACCTCGCCGACGAGCTGACGGCCGACGTGACCGCCGAGGCCGACACCCTCGGCGAGCCCGCGAGCGACGCGGTCGCGGACGCTGCCGACGCGACCGCTGCTGACGCTGGCGAGGCGGTCGAGGACGGCTCGCAGGACGACGAGCTGCCCGCGGACCCGGTGCAGGCGTTCAAGGACGAGCTGGCGGGCAAGTTCGGCGACTGGTACGTCATCCACAGCTACGCGGGCTACGAGAACCGGGTCAAGCACAACCTCGAGACCCGGATCTCGAACCTCGACATGGAGGACTACATCTTCGAGGTCGCCGTGACCATCGACGAGGTCACCGAGATCAAGAACGGCCAGAAGAAGACCCGCAAGCAGCCGCGGATGCCCGGGTACGTCCTCGTCCGCATGGACCTCACCGACGAGTCCTGGGGCGCCGTCCGGCACACGCCCGGCGTCACGGGCTTCGTCGGCAACGCCCACGACCCGGTCCCGCTGAGCCTCGACGAGGTCTACACGATGCTCAAGCCGGCCGACCTCGAGGCGTCGGCCAAGGCCGCGGCCGAGCTCGCCGCCGGTGGCTCGGGCGAGCAACGGGACGTCCTCGCGACGACCGCCGCCCCCGTCGAGGTGGACTTCGAGGTCGGGGAGTCGGTCACCGTCATGGAGGGTCCCTTCGAGACCATGCCCGCGACGATCTCCGAGATCCTGCCCGAGTCGCAGAAGCTCAAGGTCCTCGTCTCCATCTTCGGCCGGGAGACCCCGGTCGAGCTCGGGTTCAACCAGGTCGCCAAGATCTGATCGAGCCCCACCCCGGCCGCCGCGACCGCGTCGGCCGTGCAACCGGGTCATCGCCCACGGCGTCGGCCCACCACGGAAGAGAGCACGCATGCCCCCCAAGAAGAAGGTCGCCGGCTTCATCAAGCTGCAGATCCAGGCCGGTCAGGCGACGCCCGCCCCGCCGGTCGGTCCGGCGCTCGGGCAGCACGGCGTCAACATCATGGAGTTCGTCAAGGCGTACAACGACGCCACGGCGGACAAGCGCGGGAACGTCATCCCCGTCGAGATCACGGTCTACGAGGACCGTTCGTTCACCTTCATCACGAAGACGCCGCCGGCCGCCGAGCTCATCAAGAAGGCCGCGGGCATCCAGAAGGCCTCGGGCGAGCCGCACACGAACAAGGTCGCGCACCTCTCGCACGACCAGCTCAAGGAGATCGCGGAGACGAAGATGCCCGATCTCAATGCGAACGACATCGACGCGGCGATGAAGATCATCGCCGGCACCGCCCGCCAGATGGGCATCACGACCGACCTCGGCTGAGGCCGGTTCACCAGGACCCCGGGCGCGCCGCGTCCGGTGTGGCAGGGCCAGCGCTGGCCCGACGACCACGACTCCACCGCTCACCGCAGGAGCAGCACATGAAGCGCAGCAAGAACTACCGCGCCACCGCGGAGAAGATCGACGCCGACGCCCTCTACGGCCCGCTCGAGGCCGTGCGCCTCGCCAAGGAGGGTGCGAAGGCCAAGTACGACGAGACCGTCGAGGTCGCGTTCCGGCTGGGCATCGACCCGCGCAAGGCGGACCAGATGGTCCGCGGCACGGTCAACCTCCCGCACGGGACGGGCAAGACCGCCCGCGTCCTCGTCTTCGCCAACGGGGACAAGGCCGAGGCCGCCCGCGCGGCCGGCGCCGACTACGTCGGCAGCGACGACATGCTCGAGAAGGTCCAGGGCGGCTGGCTCGACTTCGACGCTGTCGTCGCGACGCCCGACCTCATGGGCAAGGTCGGCCGGCTCGGCAAGGTCCTCGGTCCGCGTGGTCTCATGCCGAACCCGAAGACCGGCACGGTCACGATGGACACCGCCAAGGCCGTCTCGGACATCAAGGGCGGCAAGATCGAGTTCCGCAACGACAAGCACGCGAACCTGCACTTCATCATCGGCAAGGCCTCGTTCGACGAGACCAAGCTCGTGGAGAACTACCAGGCCGCGCTCGAGGAGATCCTCCGGCTCAAGCCGTCGGCCTCCAAGGGGCGCTACATCGTCAAGGCGACGATGAGCACGACGATGGGCCCGGGCATCCCGCTCGACCACACCCGCACCAAGGCCCTCCTCGAGGAGGCGGCCCCCGTCGCCGCCGCGGAGGTCGCCGAGCAGGAGTGACCTGACCGCACCACCACGCAGGCCCCCGTCGACAACCCCGTCGGCGGGGGCCTGCGTGTGGTTCAGGGTGGCGAGCTGGTGTCTTGACGGCTGCCTCGACCGCAGTGGTACCGTCAGCCACACGTGGGGGGGGGGGCTTCCCTCGGCGTCTTCGTCTCGCTTGAGGAGATCGTGATGAGGGGTATTCGTAAGACCCTTGGCCGGGTCGCGGCGGTCGCCGGGGTCATCGTGGCGACATCAGGGGCGTTCGCGCCGGCCATGGCCTCCGATGACTACGTGAACTGTCGATCGGGGAACCTGTGCGCGTGGGTCGGCCCGTACTACACGCAAGCGCCCGTATCCGGCGGCTCTCAGTTCTCCCAGGAGAACGCGCGCTGGGACTCGGGGTGGATGATCACCAACGCTGACTCGTCTTGGTACAACAACAGCGCGCAGAACCGCTTCGCGGCCGTGTACGAATATCCGAACTTTGGCGGTCGTGTTGAGGTGTGCCTACGGCCTGGGCAGAGGATTGGGTACCAGGCCCTCGACAATCTGGGCACGTCGAACCGGTGGCCTTACACGGCGGGTGGGTGCTGACCGGGTGATGGGTCGGCACGTCCTGGGTCGGCGGACCGCGGCACCTGCTGCAGCCGTGCTCCTCTGCATTCTGCTGGCCGGGGGTTGCGCCTCCTCGGGCCAGAACGTCGCAGACACCCCGTCGACGAGCTCCAGGAGCGACGAGGTCGTTCCGCCGCTGCCGGAGGCGGACCAGCGGACCCTCCACGCGGCTCAGATGAAGCTCGTCGCCCGCTGCATGAAGGATGCCGGCTTCGAGTTCGAGGAGACGTCTTTCGACGAGATCAAGGCGAGTGACGACCGGGCGGTCGAGATCGCCGCTGGTGCGTCGAGGCGGGACGAGGTCGAGAAGGACCACACCCTCGCCCGGAAGATCGGCTGGGGCATCGACCCCGACACCGCGCCGACGCCCGAGCCGGCAGAGGACGTCCAGCCGCCGGCCGGGCCGGACGATCGCGCGCGCCAGGAGGCGCTCTTCGGGACGCGCTACGAGAAGGTTCGCACCGCGCAGGGCTCGGTCCTCGAGTACCCGACGGACGGATGCCAGGCGTCAGCGGACCGTCGTCTGTACGGCGACGTCGGGGGATGGAACGTCTCCACGTTCCACGCGGCGAACCTCGACTCCATCGTCGGTGCCGTGGTCGACAGGCGCAGTGACGTGCGGACCGTGACCCGCTCGTGGCGACGGTGCGTCAAGGACGCGACCGGGGAGGCTGTGAAGGATCCGGACGGAGCCTACGCCCGAGCGTTGGAGTGGAACGCCGACGGTGTACCGCAGGCGAAGGACCGCGAGATCGCGTTGGCGACGGCGGTGTACCGGTGCGACGACCAGCATCGCTACACGCCGGTCGTCGACGCGGCGTGGCGTACAGAGCTCCTGAAGGAGAAGAAGGCCCCCAACGGCTTGATCGTGCGGTATCTCGAGCTGCGGGCCCGCGGGCTGCGCGAGGCCCGAACGGTGCTCGAGGAGTGACGTACGACGAGCACCCTCGCCGGGCGGCCCGTCGTCGCCTGCTGGTCCTTGCCCTTGTCCTCGCTCTCGTCGCGGTCGGGTCCTTCGTCGCCGGCCGGAGCTTCTCGACCCCGGCGAGCGAGGCGGCGAAGGTGGCACCCCCGGACCTCAGCCGGATCACCGCACCGGTCGAGCGACGACGGATCCGGGATGCCACGCCGCTCACCTGCACCCCGAAGATCACCGAGCGCCCGCTCCGGTGGGCCGGCGGTGGGGGGATGGCGGTCGTCACCTCGGTGTCCGACGACCTTGCCGGCTCCATCCCTGCGGGGTGGGTGCCCCTGTACGTCCAGGACCGGCCGATCGTCGTGCTCCCCGGGCGCCTTCCCGTCTATCGGTCGCTGAGGACCGGAGCGCGCGGCTCGGACGTCCTCCAGCTCCAGGACGCGCTCGCCGCAGCCGGTTACCCCACGGGCGAGCGGGGCAGGATGGGGGCGGGGACGGTCCGCGCGCTCCGCTCCCTCTACACCCACCTCGGAGCGCCACCGCCGATCCGTACCAGCGGCCGGGGAAAGAAGGCGACCATCACCATCGATCAGGGTGAGTTCGTCTTCGTCGACAGGCTGCGGGCCGACACGGTACGCATCGCCGCGACGGTCGGCCAGGTGCTCGAGCCGGGCAAGCCGTTCGCCACCGCCACGACCCGAACGGCCAGCCTCTCCTGCCGCGGAGCAGCTGCGGTCGGCGCGGGGCTTCGCGTCGAGGTCCGGGGCGCCGGCGGCACGCAGCAGTGCCGGACGGCAGGATCGACCAAGGGGAAGGTCGCCGTCCGGTGCCCGCGTCCGACCCGGGGGCGTCCGACAGCCGAGCTCGTCCGCGCCCAGTCGTCCGGGGCGGTCCTCGCCGTGCCCAGCACCGCCGTCGTCGTTCGCGGCGCGCAGACCGTCGTGCGGGTCGCGACGGGCGACACCGTCCGTGAGGTGCCCGTCACCGTCGGCGTGGCGGGCGGGGGTTACACGGCGGTCAGCAGCACCGCGCTCTCGGCCGGTGACGAGGTCGTCGTCGGCGAGCGTGAGGCCGACCCGGCATGACAGACCCGCTGATCGTCGAGCTGCGGGACGTCGTCAAGACCTACCCGGGGCCGCCGGCGGTCGAGGCGCTGCGGGGGGTGAGCGTGTCGATCGCGGCCGGCGAGCACGTCGCCGTCGTCGGCCGCTCCGGGTCGGGCAAGTCGACGCTCATGGCCATCCTCGGCCTGCTCGACCGCCCGTCGGCCGGGCACTACGCACTGGCCGGGGTGGAGACCTCCCAGATGCCGGACGCCACCCGATCCTCCATGCGGGCGGCTCATCTGGGGTTCGTCTTCCAGAGCTTCCACCTGCTTCCCGACCGGGACGTCGTGGAGAACATCGCCCTCGGGATGCTGTACGGCGGGTGCCCCGCTGACGAGCGGCGCGCTCGCGCGATCGACGTGTGCGAGCGCGTCGGGCTGGCGCACCGCGCCTCCGCCTCCGTCCGCCACCTCAGCGGCGGGGAGCAGCAGCGGGTCGCGATCGCGCGCGCAATCGCAGGAGCCCCCGCTCTCCTTCTCGCCGACGAGCCGACCGGCAACCTCGATCCGGACAACGCCGAGGACGTGCTCGCCCTCCTGGACGCGCTGCGCACGGACGGGACGACGCTCGTGGTCGTCACCCACGACCCGGAGGTCGCGCGGCGCGCGGACCGACGGCTGCGGATGACGGCCGGGCTCATCGAGGACGGCGAGGGATGAGGCGGGCATCGACCGAGCTGTGGACGGAGGCCGCCATGGCGATCTTCCACAAGCCGGCCCGGTCGTTCCTCACCGCCCTCGGCACGGTGCTGGCCATCGCGGGCATCGTCGCGGTGACCGGCCTTCAGGCGACCGGGCGCAGCCAGGTGACCGACAGCTTCTTGTCGATCGAGGCGACGACGGTCGCGCTCGTCCCGGCGGGAGACGGCCGCGGGCCCATCGATGCGCGAGCACGGCGCAAGGTCGAGCGGCTCGACGGCGTCGAAGCGGTGTCCGTCTACGCGATCCACCAGGACGACGTGACCGTCGATGCCGGCGCGCCGGGGGTCAACGCGGACGCCGGGGTCGAGATCATGGACGCACAGTCCTTCGCTGCCCTCCAGCCCACGATGTCGTGGGGGCGAGACCTCACGACGCTCCGCCGCGACGGCCAGTACCCACCCTGCGCCGTCGGCCGCGAGGTCGCCCAGGTGCTCGGGCTGACCTACCTCGACTCATCTCGCGTGCTGTCCGTCGAAGGAGCGCGGTGCGTGCTCGCCGGCGTCGTCCGATCGGTCGAGCGGCGCCCCGAGCTGGTCGGCTCGGTCGTGATGCTGGACTCGACCTCGGTGCCCGGCCCGTGGTCGACCGAGATGCTCGTCACCGTCCGTCCCGGTGCCGCCTCCGAGGTCGCCGGTGCCCTTCCGCTGGTCGTCGCTCCGGCAGCCCCCGACTCGGTCATCGCCCAGGCATCGCCCGAGATCGGCGCGGTCCGGGACACCGTCCTGGCCGACTTCGGGTCGGTCATGTGGGTCACGGTCGCCGTCGCACTCATCGTCGGGGTCCTCGGCATCCTCACGGCGACCCTGCTGTCGGTGTCGCAACGCCGCTCGGAGTTCGGGCTCCGCCGCGCGCTCGGCGCTCGGCGGCGGGACGTCGCCTTTCAGGTGCTCGCCGAGTCGGTCGTCATCGGGCTGCTCGGCAGCGTCAGCGGCGTGGTCCTCGGGCAGCTGGCGGTACTCATCGCCTCGACCATCCGAGGCTGGGTACCGGTGATGTCCCCGTGGGCCCTCGTGCTCGGCCCGCTCGCAGGGCTGGTCATCGGCTCGGCTGCGGGGCTCCCGCCGGCGATGCGAGCAGCCGCCATCGAGCCGTCGACCGCATTGCGCGATTCCGCAGGCTGAGGTGCACGGGCCGGCGGCGCGCCGGCTTCCTGGGCTACGGTGACAGGCGTTCCAACCACAGACGACCCGCAGGGGAGACAACCCATGAAGAAGACGATGGGGAGCGCCGCTGCGCTCGTGGCTGGCATGGCGATCGCGCTCACGGGCTGCGGCGCGACCGGTGGTTCCGACGGTGGCAACGGTGGGGGCGGCGCGAGCCAGGCGCAGGACGTCAAGGTCGGTGACACCGTCCCGGTCAAGGAGCTCGCTCAGCGGATCAGCGGAGCGACGTCCGAGAAGAAGACCGTCGCGGTGGAGATGAACAGCGAGAACGAGAAGGTCACGGGCGCGGTCCGGCTGGGCGACACGCCGGCCTTCACGATGAAGGGCGACATGGAGAGCGCCCCGATGGAGATGGTCTACATCGACAAGACTCTCTACCTCAGCGGCGATGGCGTCGACCAGGTGTCCGGCGGCAAGAAGTGGATCAAGATCACCGCCGACGGCACCGACATGATGAGCAAGATGATGGGCCCGGTCATCGGGGTCTTCGAGAACATCACCGACCCGGGCAAGCTCATCGGCGGGATAGACGGTGACGCGAAGGTGAAGAGCACCTCGGGCGACGAGACGACGTACGAGATCACCCTCACGGCCGAGCAGCAGAAGAAGCTCGCCGAGAAGCTCGACCCGAACAAGGGCTCCAGCAGCTCCTCGACGTCGGCCCCGTCGGCCTCCGCCGCGGACCAGAAGATCGAGCTGACGGTCGACAAGGACAACCTCCCGGTCCGGACCCGGGCCACCAACTCGAGCACCCCGATGGAGGTCACCTACTCCGACTGGGGCAAGGACGTGACGATCGAGGCGCCGCCGGCCGGCGAGGTCGGCACGGCGCAGATGCCGGAGATGAGCTCCGGGTCCACCGGCGCCACGCTCTGACGCCGCGCCGCACGGCGCAGGGCCCGACCGCACGCCGCGGTCGGGCCCTGCGGCGTCCTCGGGGCGGGACGCCTCGCGTGCATCGACCCCGGTGAAGGGGCGCGAGGGGGTGACCCGGGCGCCGATTGGACGCCCGCCCGACGGCCGCGTATGGTCTCCCCTCGACCACAGACCGCCGGTCGTCCTGATCCCCGTCCCGGGGTGACGG
>ERZ501047.31-NODE-31-length-52913-cov-7.497162_pt1 | contig 52913 bp, 51 predicted proteins | sample MGYA00510868_ERZ501047 | MGnify/ENA primary metagenome ERZ501047 (study PRJEB25958, sample SAMN03398593) | human skin metagenome | study: EMG produced TPA metagenomics assembly of the Human Skin Microbiome Metagenome (human skin metagenome) data set. | reverse complement strand
GCTGTGCGGATGCGGGTCAGACCTCGCGGGTCGGGCCTGCGGGGTGTACGGCCACGGCGGAGGCCGCCCCCGCGTGGTCGGGGTGCTGCGAGGCGTACGCATCGAGCCACCGCCCCGCGAAGGCGTCGGACCCCTCGGAGTCGACCAGCGCCCACACCGATCCCCCGAACCCGGCACCGAACGCGGAGGCGGCGTGCGCACCGTCGGCCAGCGCCAGGTCGACCAGCGCCTGGGTCTGCGGCACCACGTTGCCGAGCATCTCCGCGGCGGCGCGGTGGGAGTCTGCGACCTCCCTGCCGAAGGTGGTGAGATCGCCGGCGGCGAGGGCCTGAGCGGCGGCCGGCACGTACGTCTCCGACTCGGCGAAGAAGTGCTCCAGCCGCGTGGTGAGCTCCGCGTCGCCGGCGACCGCCCCCCGCAGGCTGGTCCTGGCGTCGGGCACCTCACGCAGCGCCTGGCCGATGCTGTCGCAGTGGTGGCCGGTGGCCTCGTTCCACCTGGTCACGACGGCCTTGGCGCGGGCCGACGCGCGGTTGTAGAGGTCGCGCGCCGCCCCGGTCTTCTCGGCCAGCACCCCGCTCATGCAGACCACAAACGACAGGTGGTCGGGGAACGGCAGGTACGCCTCCGCGACCGCCGGCCCGAACCGGTACTGCGCCAGGTGGCCGTCGCGGGCGCACACCATGGCGGTGTGGTCCTCCGAGCCACCGAAGGTGCCTACCCCGGCGTCGCCGGTCAACGGCCCGAACGAGGAGCCGTTCTCGATGCACGCCAGGTAGGTCGCCAGGTCTTCCGGCGTCTGCAGAGTCGAGGCCCAGGCGTCGGTCTGGTCGAGGCCGTGGTGGCGCGCCAGGGCGAGCGCGCTGGCGACCACCAGCGCCGAGGAGCTGCTCATGCCGCTGGCCAGCGGCAGCGTGGAGTCGACATCGATGCGGCACGGCGGCAGGGCACCGAAGTTGCGGCTGAGCCGGGCGACGACGGTCTGGACGTAGCGGGCCCAGTGGCCGGCCTCCAGGTCGGTCCGTGCCAGGTCGACCGCTCCCGGTGCCGCCGTCGTCGACGCGACCAGCCCGGAGGCGGCGTCGCTCACGGTGACCGTCACCCCCCGGTCGAGCGCCGCCAGCAGCGACCGCCCGCCCGCATAGTCGGTGTGCTTGCCCAGCACCTCGATGCGCCCCGGGGAGAACCAGCTGGTCATGGCTGAGCATTCTGCCGTGCCACCGCAGCCGCCCGGACACCGGCACGACTACGCTCGGCGCGTGAGCAACCACCCCCAGCCGTACGGCCAGGCGGGTGCGTACCGGCAGCAGCCCCCTGGCCACGGCTACGGTCCCCAACAGCCCGGCACGTACGGCCCGGGCTCGGCGACGCCGAGCCCCGCGGGCCTCCCGCAGGGGACGTACGGCCCGCAGGGAGGGGGCTACCCCGGCCAGCCGCATGCTCGGCGGGCTCAGGAACGACTCGAAGGACTGCGGCCCGAAGCGCGCCTCGGAGTACTTCACGTCGTCGTCCACAGACGACTGCATCGTCCAGGTGGGTGCAGTCCTCAAGCAGGGTGACGCCGTCATGCCGCTCGAGACGGTGCCTGACCGCGACCGGGGATATGGCCTGCTCGTGCTCTACACCACGCCCGATGCCGCCAAGACCACGGTGAAGACGCTTGACGCTGCGATGATCTCCTGCCGGGGCGGGGCGATGACGGCCACGGGATCGGAGCCGAAGCAGTCGCCTGCCTGGTACACCTATGACGGCCGGCTCAGCGCCGAGATCCCGGTGGCGCAGTTGATCGTGGTGCAGTACGGGAACACCGTCACGCTGAGCAGCTCGGGATCACCGATGGCCGCGGCGCCGTACGCGGCGGAGCTCAAGAAGCGGGTCGACGCGCTCGTCCGGTAGCGCCACCGGTGACGCGGCCCCGGCGAGGATTACGCTTCGCCGCGTGAGCAGCCATCCTCAGCAGCCGTACGGCTCCGGACCTCAGCCCGGCGGGTACGGACAGCAGCCTCCTGGCCAGGGCTACGGGCAGCAGCAGCCCGGCTCGTACGGTTCTGGCCCATCGGCGCCCCAGAGCCCCGCGTCGTTCCCGCAGGGCGGGTACGGCCCGCAGGGTGGTCAGCCGGCCGCAGGCTACCCGGGTCAGCCGCACGGGCAGGGCTACCCCCAGCAGAGCGCTCCCCAGCCGGGATCGCAGCAGGGCCCGCAGCACGGCGGGTACGGCGGGCAGCCCGGCGGTTCTCCGTACGGTGGCCAGGCGGGCTCTCCCCCGCAGCACGCAGGCCCCTCGCAGCAGCAGCACCCCGGCCCGCAGGCGGCTCAGCACCCGGCACCTGGCCAGCCGGGCCAGCCGCCAGGGCCGTACGGCAGCAGCCCGGCACCCGGCGCCAAGCGCAGCAGGACCCCCCTGCTGATCGGCGGTGGTGCGCTCGCGCTGGTGCTGGTGCTCGGGCTGCTCGGCTGGTTCCTGTGGCCATCGCTGGCGAAGCAGCCGACGCTGGCGCAGGACAAGGTCGAGCAGGTGTACAACCCGGCGATCGGGGGCATGGGCAACCGCAAGGACGTCAAGCCGCGCCCTGCGTCCGGATACTTCAAGACGTCGAGCAAGGACGAGTGCGTCATCCAGGTCGGCAACGTCCTCGCCGGCGGGCAGGTGGTGATGCCCATCGACTCGGTGGCCGACGAGGGTGCCTCGGAGCACGGCTGGTTCGTGCTCTTCTCGACCCCCGACGACGCCAAGGCCACGATGAAGACGCTCAACAGCACGCTCACCTCGTGCCGGGGAGGCGGCCTGAAGGCCGGCAGCTCCAGCACCCGGAGCGCGCCTGCCTGGTACACCTACGACGGCCCCTTCGACGCCACGGACAAGACGCCGTCAGCCCAGGTCGTCGCGGTCCAGTACGGCAACACCATCACGGTGTCGACCCCGCAGGCGGCGAAGTCGCCCGCGACGTACGCGAAGCAGCTCAAGGACCGGATCGACTCCCTGACGGCGTAGCCGACCCCGGGGGCTGGACCCCCTTTGGACCTGTCTCCCAGATCTGAGAGAGTGTCCCCACCTGTTGTGGTGCGGCACGGGCCCCCCATCCCCCGGCGGGCCCGTGCCACACGGGAGCAGGTCGCAGGCGCGAGACCCTCGGTCTCGCGCCTTTCTCCTTGCGCGGCGCTGTAACACCTGCCCCGCTGGTGGACACTTCGGGGCATGGAGCAGCAGGAGCGGTTCGAGGCCATGTCCCTCGAGAACGCCGACCGCGTCATGCTGCAGCAGGTGGCGGACGCTCTCCCGTACTGACGGTGGTGCCGCTGAACTATCGCGTGCAGTGACCACCCACCCGCATCATCACATCCGTTTTTGCGTCGCACGTCCGTCCAGACGGATGCGAAGCACAGAAACGGATGTGATGTTGCGGGAGGGGCGCCTCACCCCCAGGAACGACGAAGCCCCCGCCGGATCACCGGCGGGGGCCCGTACGTGTGGTGTCAGGAAGCGACGACCGTCACGGGGATGTGGGCCGAGACGGCGTCGTGGAGCTTGACGCCGACGGTGTGGGTGCCCGTGGTGCGGATCGGCTTCGTGATGACGACCGAGCGCTTGTCGAGCGCCGGGCCACCGGCGTTCTTGACGGCGGTGACGATGTCGCCGGCGGTGACGGAGCCGTACAGCGACGTCTCCCCGCCCTTTGCCGAGGCGCGGGCCTGCAGCTCGACGTTGAGGCCCTCCAGCTGCTGACGCACCTGGTGGGCGTGCTCGACGCCACGGATCTCACGGGCGTCACGCGCCCGCTGGATGCCCTCGATCTGCTTCTCGGCGCCCTTCGAGTACGCGATCGCGAACCCCTGCGGGAGCAGGTAGTTGCGCCCGTAGCCCGGCTTGACGTCGACGACGTCGCCCGCGACCCCGAGCTTGTTCACTGCGGCGGTAAGGATCAGCTTCATGTCAGTCTCCTTGTCAGCGCGCGGTCGACGCGTACGGCAGCAGGGCCACCTCACGCGCGTTCTTGATGGCGGTCGCGATCTTGCGCTGCTCCTGGACCGACAGGCCCGTCACGCGGCGGGCGCGGATCTTTCCACGCTCGGAGATGAACTTGCGGAGCGTCTGCACGTCCTTGTAGTCGATGTGACCGACGCGCACCGACTTCATCGGGACGATCTTCTTCTTGCTCACAGGCTTGCGCTGTGGTGAGGCCATTGTGGTGCTCTCCTTCATGAGCCCGGCGCGTGGCCGGAATGTGCCTGGCCCGTCATCGACGGGCACGTGTGTGTCTCTGCTCGATCAGAGCCGGATCAGCGCCGGCTCGACCAGGGCCGGATCAGAACGGGGGCTCCTCCGACTGGGCCTGCGCCCACGGGTCGGCCGTCTCGTTCGACGACCGGCCGCTGTCGGACCAGCCACCGCCACCCTGGCTGCCGCCGCCCTGGTTGCCCGAGGACTGCGGGCGGCTCCAGCCGCCACCGCCACCCTGGCCGCCACCGCCGCCGCCCCCGCTGGTGCGAGTGACCTTGGCGGTCGCGTAGCGCAGCGAGGGGCCGACCTCATCGACCTCGACCTCGTACACCGTGCGGCGCTCGCCCTGACGGTTCTCGTACGAGCGCTGCCGCAGGCGGCCCTGCACGACGACACGGGTCCCCTTCTGGAGGGACTCGGCCACGTTCTCCGCGTACTGCCGCCACACCTCGCAGTTCAGGAACAGCGCCTCGCCGTCCTTCCACTCGTTGGTGTTGCGGTCGAACGTGCGCGGCGTCGAGGCGACCGTGAACTTCGCGACGGCCACGCCGGTGGGCGTGAACGTCAGCTCAGGGTCTGCCGTGAGGTTGCCGATCAGGGTGATCGGGGTCTCGCCTGCCATGGGTCCTCCAGAGGTCTGATCGCTGCTAGGCGCCCAGCGTGCTGAGCACACTGGCCCTAAATCAAGCAGAGGGGGCCCGGACTGTGGACAACTTCGGCCGCCCACAGCCAGGCGGGATCACTTCGCGTCGGGCCGGAAGACCTTGTTGCGGAGGATCTTCTCGTCGAGGGTGAGGCGACGGTGCAGCTCGTCGACCGCAGCGGGCTCGGCAGACAGGTTGCAGACGACGTAGACGCCGTCGGTCTTGTACGCGTTCTCGGAGTGGTTCTTGATCCGGTACGCGAGCCGGCGACGGCCCATGTGGTCGACGTTGTCGATCGTGCCACCATTGTCGGTGATCGTCTTCAGATGGTTGTCGATCAGCGTGGGGACCTGACGGTCGTCCACGTCGGGATCGACGATGACCATGACTTCGTAGGTGCGCATACGCGAACTCCACCTCCTCTGGTCTCAGCGGCCGCGGGTCGTTCCCGAGGCAGGAGGGCGATGCGATGGCCGTCTGCAGCAGAGTCGAGACAGCCGAGGGGCCACGATACCGGGCGTCGCCCAGCGGTGTCGAACCACGGGGCGACGCCTGGCAGCGTCCGGTGGACTCGTCGCGAGACTCCCCCAAGCCTCAAGATCCTCGTCACGACCCGGCATGTCGCTCCCCCACAAGGGGGCCCGACCAGCAGCATCAGGATGCTCCTGCGGGCAGCCGTTTCCCACCCAGGTCAGAACATCCTCATCATCCGGGATGAGGTCTGTGACCTGCGTTCAGCTCGTGAGCGCCTTCAACGTCGCCCGGGTCCGGCGCCACAGCGACGCCTTGGGAGCGGCCGGGATGCGTACGCCCTCACGGTCGGCGACCTCTTCGTACAGGTCGATCATCGCCGCGTCCTGGCTGGCGATGGTGAACTGGCCGGCCAGCTCCCGGCTCACCTCGGCGGCGCGGGCGCGCCACTCGGGGTCACCGACCCGGTCGATCATGCGCAGCATCGCCCCGGCGAGCGCGTCGGCGTCGGGGGCGCAGAACTCTCCGTTGACCTTGTCGCGCACCACGAGGTCGAGCTCTGAGTCGCACACGATCAGCGGCAGCCCGGCGTGGGCGGCCTCGTGCAGCACCAGCGCCTGCGTGTCGGTCATCGACGGGAAGACGAAGACGTCGGAGGCCGCGTAGTAGGAGCCGATCACGCTGCGGTCGACCTCGCCCGTCAGCCGTACGCGGCCCTTCGACCGCGCCCGCACGAACCGGGGCCGTAGCAGCGGGTCCTTCTTCCAGGCACCGACGACGAGCAGCTCCGCGTCGGGCACGTGCCGCTTCACGATCTTCATGGCGTCGAGCAGGATGCCCATCCCCTTCTCGGGGGCGATGCGACCGGCGTAGAGGAACCGCACCCCCGAGATCTTCGGCACCCTCACCGACGGGCTCACCGGCAGCGGGTCGACGCCGTTGGGGATGACGCGGAGGTCGACATCGGGCGTCCACTGCCGCACCCGCGACGCGGTCTTCGGCGACGGCGTGGTGACGACCGTGGCCGCCTCGAGCATGGCGGTGCTGGCGCCGAGGAGGTCGGCGTCGGCCCTGGCCCGGCCGGCCTCGCGGGCCTCGCCGGCGATCTCGATGGTGCGCTCGATGTCGACCGACTGGGCGCCCGCGCGGGCGCGCCAGAGGCGCCAGGCGCCGGCCATGACGGGGGCGAGGGCGGAGTAGTGCTCGACGTACGCGTCGAAGTCGGTGTGCCAGGTGACGATGAGGGGGATGCCCGTACGACGTGCGAGCGCCACGCCCATCAGGCCGACGAGGCCTAGCCCGTGCACGTGGATCAGGTCGGGCTGCATCGCGGCAACCCGCTCCAGGGCCTTCTCGCCGCGGCGACCGGTGGCGAGGCGGGCAGGCACGGCGGGGATCCGTACGCTCTCCAGCCGCACCTCGGTGCGGTTGCGATGGTCGCGGTGCGGGTTGGGGCCCTTGGCCTTGGGCGCGACGACGATGACCTCGTGGCCCGCGGCCAGCAGGGTGCCCTCGAGCTGCTGGACGGCGTACAGGATGCCGCTGCGCCCCGGGCCGTAGTTGTCCGTGAACTCGGCGATCCGCAGTCGTCGGTCGGTCACCCGGCCCACCCTAGTCAGGGGCGGGCCGGGCGCCTATCGTCCCCCGCCCGTCGTGCGGTCGGGCGGCCAGACCAGATCGGCGGTGGACTGCATGTACTGGCCGAGGTCGCCGCCGTTCTCCGCCCACGCGGCCAGGGCCCCCTGGGCCGCCACGAGCGCACACCCCGCCCACACCCGTGCCCGAAGGGGGTCCAGCCCGGCGTCGCGCAGGGCCTCGGCGACGACCGCCTCCAGCCGGTGCTGCTTCAGCAGGTCGCGCGAGCGGAGGTCGTCGGCCGAGTCCAGGGTGTGCTGCCGCCAGCGCAGCTGCTCGGCGCCGTACGGCTCGAGCAGGCGGGCCATCTCGGCCAGGGCTGCCCGCAACGCCGGCTCGGGGTCGGATGGGTCGATGGCCTGCGTCGCCAGGGTCTCGTGGAGCTGGCGCTCGTGGTCAGCAGAGTCGGCGAAGAGCAGCTCCACCTTGTCGGGGAAGTAGCGGTGGAACGTGCGCGGCGCGACGTCTGCGCGCTCGCAGATGTCGGCGACCGTGACCTCAGCCCAGGGACGGTCGGCGAGCAGCTCCCAGGTGACGTCGACGATCCGCTGGCGGGCGCCGTCGATGCGGCGCTGGGTGCGGCTCGGAGCGGGCATGGGGAGATTGTGCCGCACACTGCCATCTGGCAGCATCTGCCACATGACATCAACTGTCGTTCTGGTCGGTGGGTCTCAGGGTCTCGGCCTGGCCACCGCACGTCTGCTCGCAGCCTCCGGCCGCCGGGTGATCGCCACCGGCCGCGACCTCTCGGCCTTCACCGACGCAGACCGTCAGGCCGGGATCGAGCCGGTCGCGCTCGATCTGGGCGCCCTGTCCAACGTCGACGCGTTCGTGGCCGGGCTGAGCGAGAGGGGGATCGAGCGGGTTGACGTGCTGCTCGGCAACGCCGGCGCTCAGAGCCGCGACCGGCGGTGGACGGCCGACGGCTACGAGATGACCGTGGGGGTCAACCACCTCGCGGCGATGCGGCTGGTGGACCGCATCGCGCCCTTGATGCCCGCGGGCGGCAGGGTGGTGCTGACCGCCTCCGGCACGCACAACCCCGACGAGGTGAAGAACGTGCCACCCGCCTTGGAGGAGGCGACCCTCGACGCCCTGCTGCACCCTGACGCGCCGGCGGGCATGAGGGACGGTCTGCAGCGGTACGCCACCTCGAAGCTGCTGATGGTGCGCTGCGTGCCGTTCCTGGCTCGCGCGCTGGCTGAGCAGGGCATCACCGTCAACGCGTTCGACCCGGGCCTGATGCCGGGCACCGGTCTGGCGCGCGACCAGGGTGGGCTGGCCCAGGCGCTGTTCCGGGTGCTCACGCCCCTGTTGTTGCTGGCGCCTGGCGCGCATCGCGTCAGCACCAGCGCGCGGCACCTGGCTGATCTGGCCACGAGCCCGCGCTACGAGCGGATGTCGGGCGCGTACGTCGTCGATGACCTCCCCTCAGGAACCTCCATCGCGTCGCACGACCTGGCCGCCGGCCAGCGCTTGTACGACGACACCCTCCGCGTCATCGAGGCGACGACGTTGAGTGGCCACTGACACCCCTGAGGACACGCAGCACTAGGCGAGACGGCGTCCAGACGCCCCGGCCCTACAGTCAGCGCATGGCGATCTACCTGCGGATCCGCAAGGTGAACGAGACGGCCACGCATGTCGAGTACGCCCTCCTGGACTCCGACGGCCAGACCAGCCAGACGCTGGTGATCGACAAGCGCGCCGCCGAGGCGCAGCTGGAGGCGCTGAGCGACCCTCAGCAACGACGTGCGCTGACGATGGCGGTGGCGCAGCAGCGCCGTACGGGTGAGTGGCCCGACAACGCGGTCAAGCAGAGCTAGCGCACTGGGAGCCTGCACGTGCTCAGGTGTCGCCAGCCGTACGTCGCTGACGCCACTGCGCGATCGTCGACTCGAGCGGCAGCGGTGCGACCAGAGGCATCCGCGTGCCGCGCTGGTCGCGGTTGCTCTGGGCGATGCGGGCTGCGAGGTCGCGAACGATGGTGCGGGCGTGCTCCTCGTCCGTCACGCTCGCGAGGGTGTCTTGGATCGCGCGTCGCTCGCGCCGCAGCAGCACCTCCGGCGGCAGCATCGCGTCGGAGGACAACCCCTCGTCGGCGATCTTGCGGTGGATCCACCAGTTCTCGGAGGTGTCGGCGTACCAGTCGGGCGGCAGCGGCTTGCCCGCCCCGGTGAGGTTGTCGAACTCGCCGCGCTCGCGCGCCTGCCGCAGCAGTCGCTCGACGTGGTTCTCGAACAGCTCGGGGCCAGGGACGTCGGGCACGCCCTAGAGGCTAGGTCCTCTGCACAACCGGTGCGCATACGTGCGCAGGTCGGTCAGGAGAGGACCTGCGCACCCATTCGCACCGGCTGTGCAGGTCGCAGCATCCGGAGCAGCGGCTTGTTGAACCAGACCGGGCCGCACGAGTACTCGACGCCGTCACCAACGTAACCGTTGCGCTCGTAGAAGCGCTGCGCACGGGCGTTGCCGCCGACGATCCAGAGGTACGACGCGACGCCCTCGGGGACGACCAGGTCCAGCAGCGCTTGGCCGAGGCCGGAGCCGTGCGCCTCGGGGCGTACGTAGAGGTGGTTGAGCTGCAGCATCCCTTCGGCCCACGGCACCCCCAGCGCCTGCTCCCACGGCTGCTGGAACGCCGTGGTGACGGCAATCCCGACGATGCGCGCGTCGTGAGTGGCGATCCAGGTACGTCGGGCCGGCTCATCGCCCTGTCGCTCAGCGGCGACCTCGGCATCGAGACCTGTCGCCCGCTCCTGCGCGACCGCAGGCACCTCGGCCAGCCGCGCCGCGGCGAACTCCGGGGGCATCAGGTAGCCGTAGGTGCCCCCCACCATCTCCGCGTCGGCCTGCGCGTACGCGAGCGCGTCGGACCCGACCGCTCGCCTCACCGTGTACGGACCGACAGCCAGCCGCTCGTCCACGCCTGGAACGGTCACCCCGCCGCGCCCGTTCAGTGCGCCATGCCTCCCCACTCGGGGTCGTCGGTCGGCAGGTAGGGCCAGTCGGCGCGCCGAGGCAGAACCGCGCGAGCCCTCTCGACCGCAGCGGGGGTGAGGAAGATCCCCATCAGCTCGTTGCCGCCGTTGACGGCATACAGCAGGTGCGTCCCCCCGGCCAGCTGCCGGTTGACGGCGTCGAACGGCGCGAACGTCCCCATCCCCCACGGCTCCGCGTCTGGGTCGTCGGAAGCCTCGTCATGCACGACGTACTCCCGCCCCAGCGCCCGCTCCACGTAGCGTTCGCCGTCGTCCTCTTCTTCGATGGAGTCAGGCTCGACGCCCAGCTCGCGCATGTGCCCGGCCAGACGCGCGTACGCGCCGCCGACGCCGCCCTCGGCAAGGTTCTCCGCATCGAGGGGAATGGCCGCGTCGTAGTCGATCGCGCCGTCGGCACCCACGTGGTCACGCATCGCCGAGCGCGTCCTCCAGCCGCTCCAGCTTGCCCGTCAGCTCGCCTGTGTGACCCGGGAAGATGTCCGCCTTCAGCACGAGACCGACCCGTGGGCCGTACGCCGCGACGGCGTCGCATGCCCCCTTCACGACGGCCATGCACTCGTCCCACTCACCCTCGATGGTGGTGAACATCGCATCCGTACGGTTCGGGAGCCCGGAGTCGCGCACCACGTTCACCGCTGCTGCGACGGCATCATGCACGTACCCGTCGCTCGACCCGCCACCTGACACCGAGAACGCCACCAGCATGAGCGCCAGTCTGCCGCATGCGACCCCGGCCTTGGTCACCACGCGATGCGGCCGATCTCGAAGACCCCGGCACGAATGCCGTTGTCGCCGCGGACATTGACGGTTGTCCACAGGAAACACGAGCATCACGGGTTGTCCACAGCTTTGGAGAAGGGTCTTTTGCAACGCAAAGCCCTGGGCCAGGATGTCGTTTGCCTGTAGCCCCCCAAGCAAGGACAGAGATGACTACGACGTCACTCCCGGCACGGCCGGCCGGAGCCCAGCTCCGCCCCCGCCGCAGCCCGCGGCTGATGCTGCTCGGTCTGCTGCTGGCGTGCGTCGGTGCCCTGGGAGCAGTGGCGATCTACCAGGCGGGTACGAGCTCGCAGACGGTGCTCGTCGCGGCGCGAACCATCAGCCGAGGCGAGGTGATCCAGGCCGCCGACCTGCGAGTGGTGGACGTCACGGGCGCGCCCGGGTTGTCCGTGGTCCCAGCCGACTCGATGGGCGAAGCGGTCGGGCAGGTGGCCCTCATCGACGTCGGCGAGGGCGCGCTGCTCACGCCGGGATCGTTCGGAAAGGCCAGCGTCGCGGAAGGGACGGTGCAGCTCGGTCTGCGACTCACACCGGGCCGGCTACCCGTGCGCGACATGCCCGCCGGCACACGGGTGCGGCTGATCGCCGTGCAGACGAAGGACGCCACCTCCGGCACGGGCGAGCTCGTCGGCGTCGCCACCGTCGTGACCCAGCCTCGGGAGACCGGAGACGGGGCCGCGTTCGTGCTGGACGTCGCCGTCCGGGCAGACCAGGGTGCCGCCGTGGCGCAGCTCGCTGCCAGCGACCGCCTGGTGCTGGTGCGGGAGTCCTGATGCCCGTCATCATGCTGGCTTCCGCCGCGGGGTCACCCGGCGTCACCGCGACATGCGTCGGGCTCTCGCTCGTCTGGCCCAGCGACGTCCTGCTCGTGGATGCCGACAAGCACCCCACCCAGTCGGTGCTCGCCGGCTACCTGCGCGGTGCGGGCACGGCTCAGAAGGGGCTGCCGGGGCTGGCTCGAGCGGCACGCGAGGGCCGCCCACTCAGCCCCCAGATCGCCGACGAGTGCGTGCCGCTCGCCGACGGTGCCACCCGGCGCCTCTTCCTGCCCGGCTTCGCCAACCCCGCCGCAGCCGGACTCTTCGAAGGAGTCTGGAGCCGGCTGGGCGAGTCGTTGCAGGAGCACGCGGCCGCTGACCTGACGGTGCTGCTGGACATCGGTCGCATCAACGCCGACGGCCCGCCTGCGGGTCTGCTGCAGCACGCGGACGCGCTGCTCGTGCTCACCCACAGCCATCTGCCCGCCCTCGCAGCCCTGCGCCTCTACCTGCCAGCGCTTGCGGAGCAGGTCGAGCGCAGCCAGAGCTCCGTCCAGTTCGGCCTGCTCGTCGTCGGGCCGGGACGCCCGTACGGCGTGTCGGAGATCGAGCGACAGTTCTCCCTCCCCGTCTGGGCCGCGCTGCCGCACGACCCGGCCGCCGCGGCCGTCCTCGCTGAGGGCGCGGACGAGCCGCGACGCTTCGCTGACGGGCCATACGTCCGATCCCTGCGTGAAGCGGCCTCGGCCATCACCACGCGGGTCGACGCTCGCCGGATGAGAGTGCGAGGTGTCGCATGACGTCGCTGTCGCAGGTGCCGCTGTTCCGCGACCACGTTTCTGCCACGTCGTGGGTCACGGGCGATCACCTCACTCCGAGGGATGACGCCCAGCCCGATGGCGTCGACTGGGCGCTGGTGGTGCGGCTTCGCCGCCAGGCCGCCGCCGACATCAGTCGTGCCCTGCAGCAGCACGTGCAGGACTCGGGGCGGCCCATGGGTGCCGACGACCGGCTGCTGATGGGCCGGTCGGTGATTCGCGGGATCGTCAAGGCGCACGCCGAAGGCATCGCGAACCGGGGGGAGGCGCTGTGGCCGCCCGCCCTGGAGCAGCGCTACTCGCGGGCCGTCGAGGACGCCGTCTTCGGCTACGGCCGGCTTCAGCCGTTGTTCTCCATGCCCGACGTCGAGAACATCGAGATCAACGGTCATGAAGTGGTCCGGGTCCAGTACGCCGACGGGCGTCGCGTCACGCAGCCACCGGTGGCTGACAGCGACGAGGAACTGGTCGAAGCGATCCGGTTCCTCGGCGAGAACGCGGTCCCGTCCCGGCCGTTCGATGCCGCTCATCCCACGATGACTCTGGCGCTGGGCGACAAGTTCCGTCTGCACGCGATCGGCTTTGGCCTGTCGCACCGCCCGTCGATCACGATCCGTCAGCACATCCTGACGGCGGTGACCCTGCGCGACCTGGTCCAGCGCGAGATGCTGCCCGAGCCAGTGGCGCAGTTCCTCCACGCCGCTGTGCTGGCGCGCAAGTCGATCGTGGTCGCCGGCGACCAGGGTGCGGGCAAGACGACCTTCCTGAGAGCGCTGGTGGCCGCGATCCCGGACACCGAACGCTTCGGCACCATCGAGACCGACTACGAGCTGCTCACCCACCTGCAGCCTGGCCGCGAGAACGTGGTGGCGCTGCAGGCGCGGGTCGGCATGGGCGAGCAGGTCGACGGTCATCGCATCGGGGAGGTGACGGTCTCCGACCTGATCCCGGAGGCGTTGCGTCAGAATCTGACCCGCATCGTCGTCGGCGAGGTGCGGGGCGGTGAGGCCGGTGCGATGTTCGAGGCGATGCAGGCAGGTGCCGGGTCGATGAGCACCACGCATGCTCACTCCGCAGCCTCGATCATCGACCGGCTCGCGGCGCGTGTCGCGCAAGGGCGCGTGGTCGACATGACGGAGGCGTACCGGCAGATCGCGCACAACGTGCACCTCCTGGTGCACATCGAGCTGCGAGACGAGACCTGGCGAGGCGGCCAGCGCCGTCGCTTCGTCTCCGAGATCAGACAGCTCACCGGCGCCCTCGAGGGTGATCGCCCCACAACGCACCTCGTCTACCGCTCCAGCGGAGCCGACGGCGAGTTCCACCCTGACGCGACGTTCCTTGCAGACCTGGCGCCGTATGCATCGGGCTGGAGTCACGGATGACCGGGCTGATGGCGGTGTGCGGTGCTGCTGTCGCTGCAGGCCTGCTGCTTGCTGCACTCGGCATGCTGCCACGCATCACGCTGTCCACACGCTCGTCCACACCTGTGCACAGTCGCGTTGCCACAGGTGTCAGGAGCAAGGCGACGCGCGCACAGCTGCTGCGCATCGTCGCGAGTGTGACGCTGGGGTTGCTGGGGCTGGCAGTCACGGGGTGGCCGATCATGCTCGCGATCGGGCCGTTGGCCGTGCTGGGGCTGCCGGCGCTGCTTGCCACCCCACCGGCACGCGAGCTCGAGCTGCTGACGGCGCTCGACCGGTGGGTGCGCACGCTCACCGCCTCGCTGCCCACGGGCCGTTCCATCGCCGATGCCATCCGCCTCTCGGTCCGCCAGGTCCCTGACGACCTGGCCCCGCACGTGGAGCTGCTGATTCTCCGTCTCGACGAGCGCTGGTCCACATGGGACGCGCTGCGCGCCATGGCCGACGATCTGGACAACCCCCACGCGGATGCGGTGGTGGCATCCCTGATGCTCGCGGCGCGGCGCGGTGGCACGGGTGCCACGGCTACGTTGCGCGGCATCTCGGACTCGCTCCAGGAACGCCTGCGTGCGATGCGCGACATCGAGGCGGAGCGTGCGAAGCCACGCGTCGTCGTGCGTCAGGTGACCATCATCACAGTGGCCGTGCTGACGCTCGCGCTCCTCGCCGGCCGCGACTTCTTCGCTCCCTACTCGTCCCCGCTCGGTCAAGCGGTCCTGGCAGCTCTGATCGCCGCGTACGCCGGATCCCTGGTTCTGATGCGGAGGGTGACGCGAGCGCGCCGCCGGGAGCGCATCCTTGTGGGGATGGCGCGATGATCTCCGTCGGAATCCTTGCTGCGCTCTGTGGCACCGCCATCACTTCCGGGCTGTTCCTTGCCGTCTCATCGCTCGTGCCACGGCATCTCCGGCTCGGCGACGCACTCGCCCAGCTGGAGGGGCGGCAGACGGTGACCGCCGCCGCCCCGGCTGAGGCCTCTTCCTGGACCGACCGGATCGGCTCGGCCGCATACCGGAGCCTGCGGCTCCCGCTGTCGTCCAGGACGCAGAGCCTGCTCGAGCTGCGCGGGCGGTCCATCACCGAGCACCACGCGGACAAGGTGGTGCTCGCTCTGGTGGGTCTGGCCACGCCCCTGGTGGTGGGTGGTGCGTTCGCATGGCTGGTTGGCACCAGCTGGTCGGTCCCGGTGGGCGCCGCGATCGCACTCGGACTGCTGGGGTTCTTCTGGCCTGACGTTCAGCTCCACCGCTCAGGACAGGTCGTGCGGGAAGACGCCGGCGAGGCGCTCCTGGCTTTCTTCGACCTGGTGACGCTCGAACGGCTCGCCAACCAGTCAGCCCCGCAGGCCCTGGCGTCCGCGGCGAGCGTGTCGGACGGGACGCCGTTCCGTCAGATCCGAGCGGTACTGGAGCGGGCGCGGCTGGAGCAACGACCTCCGTACGCAGACCTTCGACGCCTCGCCGACGAGCTCGAGCTCCCAGAGCTGCGAGATGTGGTGGACGTCATGAGTCTCGACGAGCAGGGCGCGTCACTCGTCGAGAGTCTGCGCGCGCGAGTGCGCGAGCTGCGCGACGCGCACCTGACCCGGCAGAAGATCGCCGCCCACGAGACGACCGAGCGGATGACGATCTTCATGGTCCTTCCTGCCCTTGTCTTCGGCCTGATCTTCCTGGCCCCTCCGATCCTGCTGCTACTGACCTGACCCCAACACACGAAGGAGATATTTCGATGACGTCCACACTTCTTGCCCGCCTGATCGGGTTCTTCCTCGCACCCCGCGACGACCGGGGGCTGTCGCAGAGCACGGAGAACGCCATCCTCCTCGCAGGCGCGATCGCCGTCGCGGGGATCGTGGTGGCCGCCGTGACCGCATACGTCACGACGCGCATGCCCAAGTGAGATGAAGCGCTCGGACAGGGGTGTGTCCGAGTCCGTGCAGTGGGCAATCATCCTTCCGGCCCTGCTCCTGTGCGTGCTCGGGCTCGTGCAGGCGGGCGTGGTCATGCACGGACGCCAGGTGATGCACACCGCGGCCGCTGCAGCCGCAGATGCCGAGGCCGCCGCTGGAGCCTCGAACGGCGCTGGAGCCGCTGCAGCCAGAGCGGTAGCGGCGTCTGGCGGGGTGAAGAACATCGCGGTGGACGTCAAGACGACGGGTGACCTGGTCGAGGTCACCGTCAGCGGTCGAGTGGCGACGGTGGTGGACCTCGGTCTGGCCGAGGTGAGAGCACACGCGAGTGCACCGAAGGAACGGGTGACGAGATGACGGCGCGTAGGCGTACGGATCGGGGCGCTGCGGCAACGGAGCTGGCGATTCTGGTGCCGGTGCTCGTACTGCTGCTGAGCGTCGTCGTGGGTGGCGGGCGGGTGTGGACTGCTCGGTCGTCCGTGCAGCAGGCCGCAGGGGCAGCCGCGCGAGCGGCGTCCCTGGAAAGGACGCCGGCGGCAGCCCAGGCGGTCGCACGGCAGGCGTTCACCCGTAACCTGGCGCAGCAGGGGCTGACCTGTGCGTCCGCCGCCCTCGACGTCGATGCGCGAGGGCTGGCGAAGCCGCCCGGGACATCGGCGACTGTCTCGGTGCGCGCGCGTTGCCGCGTCGAGCTGAGAGACGTGCTCGTGCCCGGCATGCCGGGAGCGGTGGACGCCGAGGCCACCGGGGTGGCCGTCGTCGACACGTACAGGGGGCGTTGACATGCGAGTGCTGCGGGGGATCGGGGCGGCCCTGGTGCTGGGCGTCCTGGTGGCCGGCGTCCCGGTCATCCTCGTGTCCGTCGGCCAGCTGGGCCGCTTGTCGAGCATCGACTGGTCGCACGTCCTGGTGCAGCGTGACGACGGCAGCCTGCTGCTCGGGGTGCTCACGCTTCTTGCCTGGGCGAGCTGGGCGGTTGTCACCGCATCCGTCGTCCTCGAGACCGCGGAGGCCGTCCGCAGGGTTCGCCTCCCGCACGTGTCGGTCCCGACGCTGCAGGTGCCAGGGCTGGACCTGCCAAGGCTGCTGGTCCGGGGTCTCGTGGTGGCCGTGGTCACGCTCGTGCTCGGTCTGGGACAGCAGGGGCGAGCAACCGAAGCAGCGGTCCCCCAGACCCTGTCGGCCGTCCAGGGGGTGGACCGGGCCTCGACAGACCCCACGGAGTCAGCTGCTGCGCGACCCGCGGCAGAACGGGAGGAACGGGATGCGACACCCGAGTCCCACATGACGCACGAGACTCCTACGCAGTCCTTGCATGTCGTCGCCCCTGACGACGATCTGTGGAGTCTCGCCCACTCGACGTACGGCGACGGCACCCAGTGGCGTCGGATCGTGCAGGCCAACGCGGACCTGCTCCAGGGACCTGCCGAGCTGGTTCCGGGGACGCGCCTGGTCCTCCCTGGAGTCACGCGTGACGATGGCGGGTCCGTGGTCGTCGTGAGAAAGGGGGACACGCTCTGGCACCTGGCCAAGACCCACCTCGGCGACGGAAACCGGTGGCCGGAGATCTATGCCGCGAACCGTGAGCTCATCGACGATCCCGACGAGATCGAGATCGGATGGCGGTTGGTGATCCCGCCGCGCACCGTCGCCCCGTCGACGCCGCTCACCCCCGCGGCCCCGACCACCGCCCCGCCGACGACGCCAGGGGTCGGAAAGGGAACCACGACGACTCCCGTCGTGAACCCAACGACCACAGCTCCCGGGAAGCCGACCGCTCCCGCAGCACCGTCGACACCAGACAGCACCGGGTCACGAGTGACGAACCCTTCTGCTTCCGGGCAACCGATGCCTACCCGCACGATTCCTGTCGCGACACCCACGGCCCCAGGGACGACCATCGTGCCGGTGACGACGGCGACGGCCTCGCGAGCACCGCAGACCGTGCCCAGCGCCACAGCCGCAGGGCGAGTGACGGCAGCCGGGGCGAACGAGTCGTCGCGGGTGCCTTCCGCGCCGGCAACGACGGTCGCACCCACGGCACCAGGGACGACGGTGCCCACCGGGGCGGCTGCATCCACGACTGGCGCGGGTGCACCCACTCCTGCCTCCACGACGAGCGGGACGCCGAATCCCACCGCCGCCCCTACCTGGACCACGCAGAGCGGCGCGTCGACGCCAGCACCATCGAGATCCCTGCCGTCGTCCCCCACGACCACGGCACCGGCCGCGCCCGGCACGCTGCCCAGCGTCGCGGGATCGCGCGGCTCGAGCAGCGCGCCAGCCCCTTCCACGTCCGCCCCGGTGGCGCCGGCGACGTCCGCCCTGGTATCGCCTCCTGCCCCGTCCGACGACACCCCCGGGCCGTCTCGCGAGTCGCTCGCCGCCGCGCTCCTCGGGGTCCTCGGCACCGGGACTGCCGCCGCCGTCATCAGGTCGCTGCATCGGCGTCGCGAGCTGCAGCTGGCGGTACGCCCGTTGGGACGGCGGATCCCGCATCCCGCGGCACCGGCGCAGCGCTTCGAGCAGGCTTTGTCGCTGGTCGCGGTTGAGGACCTGCCAGGCACGTCACTACCGGGCCACACCGGCGACGAGGCCAGGGGCGACGACACGCACCGGGCGATGCGGGGTGTCGTGACGATCGGCTACGAGGGGCCGACCCCGCGCACAGTCGACTTGGAAGAGTGTCGTGTCCTCAATGTCGATCTGGACGACCCGGAGGCGACCTGGGGCTGCGTGGCGGCAATGGCGCTCGAGCTTGCCGTGGCAGACGATCTGGACGGCTCGGGAACCGGTCGGCAGGTCGTCGCTGTCGGTGCGCTGGGAGAGGTGCTGGCCCCGGCGGGGCTGGAGACGGTCATCGAGCTTCCGACGGTCGCGGAAGCGCTGGCCGACATGCGGCGCAACGTCGAGAACCAGCGTGCCGAGCTCAAGGAGCAGGAGCGCTCGCTGGCCCAGGCGAGGGACGACGACAGCTCACGCGACGCATGGTGGTCACGGACCTACCTCTTCCCGCCCTTGACCGACGCCGAAGCGCACACGCTCAGCGATCTCCTCGGCGGAGGGCAGCAGACCGCCATCAGTGCCATCGTCGTCGGTGGCGAGCCGGAGGCGTTCACCGCCGCGTCCCCAGCTCGGGCTGCGGACCAAGCAGCCGAGCGACCGTTCATGCCCCCGCCGCGGCCCCGCCGCGCTCTTCCCCAGCTCGGGACCCAGATCACCGGGACGAGTCGCGAGGCGCACGTCGACCCTGATGGGGCCACCGTGACGCCGGTCGGGCTGGAGTTCCCCGCCATCAGGGCCGTCACGACTCTGCTCGGGACGACGGGGCGTACGGACACCGAACCGGCCCCCTGGTTCGCCGGACCGCTGATCCCCGACAACGTCCACGTCCTTCACCCGCGCACGGCTTCTGGATCTCTCAAGGAGGTCGCCACCATGGGCACTGACCAGCCTGGAGTCACGGACTTCGCCCACCCGACCCTGCTCCTGCTGGGGCCCATCGGGCTGATCGGTGCCGGCGGCGAGCCCCCTGCCCGCGCCGAGCGTTCGTGCATCGAGTACTGCGCCTGGATGCTGGAGAACCCCGGCGCCACCGCTGCGCAGATGGCCTCCGCGCTGCTCGTCGCCGAGGGCACGAGACGGTCCAACGTGAGCCGGCTTCGCGGATGGTTGGGGACGGGGGCCGACGGCGCCCCGTACCTGCCGGACGCGTACACCGGGCGTCTGCGTCTCGACCCCTGCGTCAGCTCCGACTGGCTACGGCTGCGGATGCTGATCGGGCCCGGCGTGGCCAAGACCTCGACCGACTCGCTGGTGGCGGCGCTGCGCCTCGTCCGCGGGGCCCCGCTGGCAGATGCAGCGCCGGGCCAGTGGCGGTGGGCCGAGGAGCTGCGCACCGACATGGCGTCCACCGTCCGCGACATCGGTGCCGTCCTCGCCGAGCGCGCGGTCGCCTCCGGCGACATCACCCTCGCCCGTTGGGCGGCGTCACGAGCCCTGCTGGCGGCTCCCGACGACGAGCTGCTCCTACGCTGGCGTGTGAAGATGGAGCACGTCGCGGGCAACCGGACGGAGGTGGAACGGCTGGCGTTCCGGCTCACCCGGCATGCGCGTTCGATCGGCGTCGACCTCGACGACGAGACGGTGACGGTCATCCAGGAAGCGATCGAGGGAAGGTCCAGAGCCCGTGCCTGACAGCTCCGCGAGCGGCGTCGAGACCAACGTCCTCGGCGGTCCCCTCGTGGAGTGCGGCACCGACCCGCTCACCGGCTACCACCGTGACGGCACCTGCATCTGCGGCCCGTACGACGTCGGCCTGCACGCTGTCTGCACCGTCGTCACCGAGGACTTCCTGGCCCATCAGCGTGAGCTCGGCAACGACCTGGTCACCCCGATCCCGGAGTTTCGCTTCCCCGGTCTGCGCCCCGGCGACCGCTGGTGCGTGGTCGCGGCGCGCTGGTTCGCGTCCTACCTCGCCGGCCGCGCCGCACCCGTCGTGCTGCAGGCGACCAGCATCCGCGCGCTCGAGGTCGTCCCGCTGGCCGCGCTGCAGGCCATGGCCGCCGACGTGCCCGACGACCTCGGCGAGCTCGGCCTGTGACCGCCCTCAGCTGCGCGGTCGACAACCTCGACGAGCCCCTGCCCGGCACCGCCCCCGGGGGCACCACCTTCGTGATGCTGGAGCACGGCGGCCCGTGGCCCGAGAAGCCGCTCGCCTGCCTCGAGCCCGCGTACGCGCAAGCACTCGGCGCTCTCCCGGCCAGCATCGGGCTCATCCGGCGCCCCGACGCCGAGGGGATCATCCGCCAGGGTGTGCCCGACCATCCCGTGGTGCTGGTCTCCGCGCCCGGCCTGCTCGTGCGCAGCCGCCCCGCCGCCTACCCGTCGGCGGACGAGCTCGCGGACGTCATCGACTCCGTCGAGCGCGGTGAGGTCCCCAGGGGCTGGGAGCCGGTGCCGTACGCCGTCGCCATCTGCACCCACGCCAAGCGTGACGTGTGCTGCTCCCGCCTCGGCATCCCTCTCGCCGAGGCCCTGCTCGCGCTCGACGCCGAGCACATCTGGACGACGACCCACCTCGGCGGCCACCGCTTCGCCGCCACCTGCCTGGCGCTGCCGGCCGCGGTCTACTACGGCCGCGTCCCCGTCGAGCGGGCCTCCGAGCTGCTCGACGCCGTCCGTACATCCCGTGTCCTGCCCGACCTCATGCGCGGCTCCGGCGCGTACGCACCGGCCCTCCAGGCAGCCGAGATCGGCGCCCGACGCGTGCTCGCCGAGACCGGCCCGATCACCCTCGTCTCCGCCGAGGGCCCCGCCAGCACCTGGCAGGCCACCGATGCGTCGGTCGTCGTCGTCGTCGAGGAGCGCCAGGGCGACCCCCGCAAGGCCTCCTGCGCCAAGGACAAGCTCTCCCGCTACCCCGAGTTCTTCGCCCGCCCGGTCGACGACGAACCCGCGTACGCCTCCGCCGCCCCGACGACGATCAACGCCCTGGCCGCCCGCATCGACGCCCTCCACGAAGGATCCCGCCCCGTGGTCGTCGCCGTCGACGGCCGCAGCGCCGCCGGCAAGTCCACCCTGGCCGGCGCCCTCGCCGCGGGCCGCCCCGGCTGGGCCGTCGTCCACACCGACGACGTCGCCTGGTGGCACTCGTACTTCGACTGGGCCGACCTGCTCACCGCCGGCGTCCTCGCGCCCGCCCACCAGGGCCGTCCCGTCTCCTACCGCCCGCCGGCCTGGGACGAGCGCGGCCGCGACGGCGCCGTCGAGGTACCCGCCGGCACCAGGGTGCTCGTCGTGGAAGGGGTCGGCTCGTCCCGCGCCGAGCTGCGCCCGTGGCTCGACCTGGCGGTCTGGGTCCACACGCCCGTCGCGACCGTCCTGGACCGGGAGGCCGAGCGCATCCGCACCGGCCACACCGAGGCGGCCCTGTCGCAGGACTGGCTGCCAGCCGAGGCCGCCTTCCTCGCAGCCGACCGGCCCTGGTCGCGTGCGGACGTCGTCGTCTCGGGCACCAGCGGCGCCACCACGCCTGTTCTGCTGTCAGCGCAGGCGAATCCCACCCCGACTCTCAGCCCTCGGTGACCGCCTAGGCGCGCCGGCCGGAATCCTTGTGTGCCATGAGGAGAACCGGTCTATGATGGGAGGTCGGCTCGGCAGAGAGCCACGAAGCGGGTCGTGTGATCATCCATGACCGTCCGTGGCCTCCAGCGCTGGCCGTTTGTCGGGGGCGAGTGTGGTGACAGCTGAGCTGCCGGGGGGGTTGTCTGCCCGCCCGCTGGTGACGGCCGATGCGTCGGCCGTGGCCGCGCTGGAGCGTCTCTCCGCGATGTCTGACCTCGTCGAGGCGCGCTCCGTCCCTAGGATCCACGCGGCGTGGAGCCGACACGACTTCGACGCCACCACGATGACGTACGGCGTCGTCGACGGCACCGACCTGGTGGCGTTCGCCGAGCACCTGGGTGGCGACCGGTGCCTCGCGTGTATCCACCCCGCCTACCGCGACCAGAACCTCGCGGGCATCCTCTCGGCCTGGGTCATCGGGTCGGCGGCCGAGCGAGGCCAGACCACCGTCACGATGCACCTGCGCGAGGAGTCGCTCACCGCCGCCATCGCCCGCCGGTTCCACTGGACGGAGCGTCACCGCAGCTGGGTCCTGGAGGTCGGTGCCGGCCGGGAGCTGCCGGCGTTCCCGCCGCCACCGGGCGTGACCATCGGCGACGCCACGCTGGTGGAGCACCCGACGATCTGGTCGCTCACCCAGCGGGCGTACCTCGAAGGGTCCGAACGTCGCCGTCAGTCCCTCGCGGAGTGGCGACGCGCGTCCGTCGACAAGCCGGGCTTCGAGCCGTGGCAGCTGCGCGTCGCGCGCGACGCCACTGGCGGGATCATCGGCGCCGCCTTCCTCCGCCTCGACGGCACCGACGGCGCCGTGGAGCGGATCGCCGTGGTGCCGGAGCTGCGCGGGAAGGGGCTGGGCAAGGTGCTCACCGCCGACGCCTTCGCCCTCCTCGCCGCCCACGGCGCGGTCCGCCGCTCGCTGGAGACCAGCTCCTGGCAGGGCGTGGAGATGCTGCAGCGCGAGGCCGGCATGAAGATCACCGCCACCTGGGTCAGCCTGGCGTTCGACGTGGGATGGCCCGCGAGCGAGCCCGCGCTGTCGAGCGAAGCCCTGGCGGAGCGGCTGGGCGAGACCGGTGGTGTGTTCCTCCTGCACAGGCGCAACACGCTGCACGCCGTGCAGGAGGTGCTGCGCGAGCGTGGCGACGGCGTGGTCACGGTCGACGCGGGCGGCTGGAGCGATGTCAGGGACATGTACGCGACGCTGCGGTCCCGCCTGCGGCTGCCGCGCTACTACAAGAACCCGGACGAGCTGCCCGAGGCGCTGACCGAGCTCGTCGCCTCGGCCCGGCCCGCGGGGTTCGACCGCCCCTCGTTCGCGGTCGTGCTCGACCGGTTCGACGTGTTCATGAGCCGCAACAAGGCCGGCGCCCTGGGTCTGGTCGATGCGTTCGCGACGGCGGCGCGCAACGCCCGGATCGACGATCACCGGATGACGGTGGTGCTGCAGACCGCCGACCGCACGCTGCGCCTCACGCAGGCCACCGTCATCGACGATCCCACCTGAGGCGGGTCGCGCTAGCCTGACCGCGAGATGAACGAGTCAGTCGCAGCAGACAGGTCTCCGGCACCGGGCGCGCTCGCACGGGGGGCACTGGGGCTGGTGTACGACCGTGAGGTGCTCGGCAAGGTCCTCAGCGATCTTCGTGCCAAGGGATACCGCCTCGCGACCTTCGACTGCCGCAAGTGGGAGACACCCCTGGCCGGGGCACAGGAGATGGCGACGACGCTGGTGCTGCCGGAGTCGATGCCGCGCACGCTCGAGATGGTCGGGGCCTGGCTGTCCGAGCTGGCGCACAGCGACGCGCCGTACGGTGACGAGCGTCTGCGCCTCGCCGTGGTGCTCGGCGTGTTCGACGACTTCGCCGCCCGCCACCGCGCGGAGGCGCTGCTGCTGGTCGACCAGCTCGGCCAGGCCTCACGGATGGCCGTGATGTTCGACCACCGCGTGCTCGCCGTGGTCCAGTCCGACGACCCCGGGTTCCATCTCGCTGCCGTGCCGACACTGGCGATCGACAGCAGGCAGACGTTCCGAGACGGTCTCTGGCCGCCCCATCCTGCGGAAGACACTGCCTGACGCGTACGGCTCTGGGCCCGCGTCTCGGTCCTGCCGGCCGGCGCGGTCAGACGGACAACACCCGACCCGTCTCGGACAACACCTGCCCTGGTTCGGACAACACCTGAGCCAACACGCCGGTGATGGTCTGGGTGCTCCCCGACAGAGGAGGACCGATGACCGTCAGCAGCGACAGCATCACCCGGTTCGACGACGACTGGCATACCTGGCAGCACCGCGAGCTGGCCGACGGGTCCCTGTCCGCCGCCGACGCCCTGACCAGAGCTCAGCGCGAGGGTGATCCCTGGTTGCTGTCCCTGATCGCCCGGGCACAGGAGGGCGACCAGGTCGCTGGCCGGGTCGTGCTGCAGCACCTGGTCCGGCTCCTGGTCTGGCTGACGGTCCGCGACGAGCGGTTGTCGGTCGAGGCACTGGCCGCTGCCGTGTGGCTCAGGGTGCTGGCCTACCCGGTGGCGCGCCGCCCCCGCAGCGTCGCCGCGAACCTGGTCCTCGACGCCCGCAAGGACGTGCTGGCCGAGCTCCGACCGTTGGCTCAGGCTCCGACCGTCCTGCCCCGACGGGTCGATACCGCCCGACAGCTGCTGGCCGACGCGTTCGACCTGGGTGTCCTGCGCGAAGACCTCTGGGCGGCGATGGGAGCGGTGTACGTGGAGGGGCTGACGAGCGCCGAGGCGGGCGCCCACCTGGGGGTCACGCCGGAGACCGTGAGGTGGCGCTGCTCGACGGGGGTAAGGCGGATGCGGCAGTACAGATCGCTGCTGAGCTGCGCCTGATGGGACTCCTGGTTGTTGCTCCGACGAGGCGTGGCTGGCTCCCCGGCGCGTCCGGTGCCTGCCTCAGTGTGCAGCCGAGGTCGAGAGTGCTGGTTCAGTCGTCCAGACCGTGCACCACCCCGCTCTGTGGTGTGCCATGCTGAGCGCACCACAACGTGGTTCAGGGCCCAGGGGGTTGCTGGGGGCGTCCCGCAGCCCCCTGGTGTCACACGGCAGAGATGCCGTCGGTCTCCCGCGTGGCCTCGGTGCCCCGGTCGAAGGTGCTGGCGCCCTCCTGGCGGGAGATGAGCTGGAAGATGAGCCCCAGCAGCGCGTACGCCACCGCGAGCCCCAGGAAGACGGGGGTCGAGACGCCGTTGCTGGGCAGGACCGCGGCGGCGAGGACACCGGCGACGACCTGCGCCAGGTTGAAGACCATGTCGTAGAGCACGAACACGCGGCCCTTGAACGAGTCCTCGATGTGGGCCTGCACGAGGGTGTCGGTGCAGATCTTGAACGACTGCGCGACCAGCCCGAGCAGGAACGACGCTGCCACCAGCGCCGCCCGGTGGAAGATCGAACCGGGCACGGCCTGGAACACGGCGGCGGCGGCGCAGAGGGCCACCATCCACCGGCGCACCCCGAACCGGGCCGCCATGGGCGGGGTCACGGCAGAGGCCAGCAGGAACCCTGCCGTGGTGGCTCCTCCCCAGATCGCGAGGTCGGCGATCGCGGCGGAGACGTCCTCCAGGGCATGGAAGTGGTTGCGGTAGATCAGGATCGTCCCCACCATCGCCACCCCCCAGATGACGCGCTGGGCACCGATCGTGGCGAGGGCCAGAGCAGCAGGGCGGCGGCGCTGCAGATGGTTCATCGCCTTGCCGAGACCGGCCAGCACCTCACGGGCGCTGTGGTGCTCCTGGTAGTCGGGCCCGAGCTCCAGACGCCCGAACCTGGCGGCGAGCGCGGCGGCCACCCCGAAGCCGCAGGCGGAGATGGCGAAGGCGAGCGCGTCGGCCTGGTGCGGCTGCCAGACGACGCCGAGAGTCGCACGGAGGCCGATCACGATGCCGCCCCCGACGAGCACACCCAAGGGCCCCACGAGCGGCATGACGGTGTTGGCCGACAGGTACTCCTCAGCGTCGATGGTGTGCGGCAGGGCGGCCGAGATGGCGGCCATGACGAAGCGGTTGAGGCTCAGTGCCACCAGAGCGGCACCGCCGATGGCGAGCTGCATCCCGCCGGCTCGATCACCGCTGAGCACCAGCCCGCCGATGACGAGTGCCAGCAGCACCCGCACGCTGTCGGAGACCAGCAGGATCTGGCGCCGTGGCCAGCGGTCCAGCACGATGCTCACGAACGGCCCGAGCACGGAGAACGGCAGCAACGTGATGGCGAGCACGGCGGCGATCGACCAGCCATCGGGCTGCTGGTAGGGGGAGAACAGCACGTACGAGGCGAGGCCGACCTGCACGCAGCCGTCGGCTGCCTGCGTGACGATGCGAAGGAGCAGCAACCGCCGGAACTTCTCGTGCCGCCAGAGACGAACCACGCTGCTGTAGACCGCCACCGCACCTCCTCCTGCGCCCTTGCGCAGCGGCCCCGATGCTACAGGCGGCCCCGTGAGGGGCACGGCGTGGCCCGGGCTGCGGCTGTCGGCTGCCGGGGTTCAGGGAGCAGCGATGGTCCAGTGGCCCGGGAGACCGCGCGCGTCCGCAACCTGCTCCTCTCGCGTCGGCGCGACACGGGCCGCCAGCTCGTAGCCGTCAGCCGGCGTCGCGGGAGGACGGGTCGAGCACCCAGCCGAGGAACTCCTTGAGGTCCCCGGTCTCCCCGTCTCGCCCGCCGCGCCCGACCACCAGCGGCGGCGGGGTGGGTCGGACGGTGACGCCGCGGAGCCGGTCCAGCAGTCCACCGCCCGGCACGGTGAGCTGGTAGTAGCCGCCGTCGGTGCCGATGGCGATGGAGCGGTTCTTGCGGAGGTACCACCCCGACAGCGACGTCTTCACCTCTGCCCCCGAGAAGGTGGTGGCTCTCAGTGGCTGCGGCGCGATCCCCCGTCGGCGCGCCTCGACGATGAACTCGTCGATCATCGCCTGCGCCTGCTCGGACTCGTGCCGGCTGTGCGCCTCCGCGAGCTCGGCCATCCGGCGGGCGTCATCGGCCCGGCTGCTGCCTGCCTCGGACATCGGCACCTCCTTGCCGACAGCGTACGGCGCGCGCCAGGGGGTGTCTCGAGCAAGGTCTATCGATCTCTAGCAGATTCACCAGAGCCTTCCAGAGACGGTGAGAACCCCTCGTCCCCCGTCCCCCAAGTCGCACGACGGAGGCGAGGAATGGACGGGTGCGGGGTTGCGAGCGGGGGGCCAACCCGGCCGTCGGGAGGCAGTCAGCCCGTCCGGGCCGTGGCAGGCGCACCCGCGCAGGGCCAGGCCACGGCCCCACGGTGGTCGCCGTCTCGCCCGGGAACATCGGTCACGCCGCCGGTCAGCCCACGGTCATCGAGCCCCCAGCCGGGAACGCCCGTCCTTGCTGGCCAGGGTCCGGCACGATCATCGACGTCCCTGCCCAGGACCACCGAAGCGATGCCAGTCGGGGTCAGTCCCCGCGGTCGGCGGCCGGCCCCCGGACACCGAAACCATGCCGGCCGGATCAGGCCATCGCCCCCACGGCGGTCGGCGTCCAGCCCGGGAACACCGAGGCCATGTCGGCCGGGGTCAGCCCGAAGCGCTTCATGCAGACCTCGGCGAGCAGGTCGCGGTAGTCGTTGCTGCCCGGCACGTCGCCCTCGTCGAGGGTGCCGAACCCGTCCCAGCGGCCCTTGACCCCACCGCGTACGCCACCGCCCAGCACGAGCGCGACACCACCGTGACCGTGGTCGGTGCCACCCGACGCGTTCTGCTCCACGCGACGGCCGAACTCGCTCATCACCACGACGGTGGTGCTCGCGGCCGCGGGCCCGAGGTCGTTCATGAACGCCGACAGACCGTTCGCCAACGCGCTGGTCATGTTGAAGAAGTCACCCGAGGTGGCCGACCCCATCTGCGTGTGCATGTCCCAGCCGCCGAGGTCGACGGTCGCCACGCGAACGCCCTGCCCGGTACGGATCAGGGAGCCGAGGGCGGCCAGGGCCTTGCCCCAGTCGGTGTCGGCGTACCCGCGGTCGGTCGGCTTCGCCTCCGTCGCGTTCAGCTTGCCGACGGTGTCGGAGGCGGTGAGGGCGAGCAGAGACTGCCGCGACATCGGGTGGTCGAGGCCGGTGTAGAGCTTCTCCAGCGCCGTACGCGTCGCGCCGTCGAGCGAGCCCGTCCCCTCGATCGCGAACGACTTCAGGTTGCGCATCATGACCGGCGACCCAGCGCCCAGGAGGGACCGTGGCGCCGCCGCACCGCCGCCGATGGAGCGGAAGGTGGTCCCGGGGCCGAGCACCGACAGCAGCCGGTCGAGCCAGCCGCTCTGCGCCCCGCTGCCCGCCGCGCCGCCACGCTCCAGGCAGTCCTGCGCCTGGAAGTGGCTGCGGGTGAGGTTCGGCGTCGAGATGGCCGGGACCGCTGCCAGCTGACCGCCGCTCACGAACCGCTGCAACGGAGCGAGCGCCGGGTGCAGCCCGAAGCCGCGGTCGAAGCCGAGGAGCGACCCGCCGCGGATGGCGACCCCCGGCCGGGCGGCGAGCAGCGTCGGGTCCTCGATCGGCACCAGCATCGACAGCCCGTCCATGCCGCCGCGCAGGAAGACGACGACGAGGGTCCCGGTCGACAAACCGGCGCCGTACGCGACCCGGGTCGTGACCAGCTGGGAGCCGACGGCGGCGACGCCGACGCCCATGCCGCCGGCTAGCACCCGCCGGCGCGTGAAGCCCTTCGACCAGACGCGCTCACGCTCGGCCTCGCGCTGCTCGTGCACGTCGGCCATGGCGCGGACGCCCGCGTCGGCGGTGGTGGGCCCGAGGCGCTGCCAGTCGGGGCAGTCGGGGTGGAGCGAGTCGGCCGGGCGGAACCCGAGGGTGGTGGTCATGTGAGCTCTTTCGGTCAGCGGGCCTGGCAGTAGAGGGAGTCGAGCACGAGGGCGGCGAGGTGGACGCCCTTCCACGTCAGCCACGACGGGATGACCGACGAGGCGGGCACACCGAGGAACTCGACCAGGGCGGCGCGCGCGCTCGCCGGCAGGGTCCCTCCGACCACGTACCGGCCGATGCGGTCGACCCAGGCGGTGGCGGTCTCGTTGGCGCGCGGCGCGAGCTCGGCCATGGCAGCCGTCGGCTTCATGCCCTCGTACCACCCGCCCGCGAGCGCCCGGTGCGTCGACCAGCGCTGCAGCACCTGCCCCGAGGACTGCCACGCGGCCACCACGTCGGGATAGCCGTTCGGCGGCGCCCAGTGGAGCGGGGCGTTCCCGGCGTCCCACAGCCGCCAGTACATGCCGGCGACGCCCTTCTTGACCGTGGCTGGGTCGTCGATCGGTATCTCGAGCACGCGGGCGGAGAACACCAGGTCCTCTGCCGGCCGACGGGTCTTCTGACCCACCGACGCCCAGAACTCGAGGGAGCCGAACATCGTGCGCAGCACCGGCACGATGGCCGTGTTGTTGTCGAGGTACGCCTGCGCCATGCGGTCGACCAGGGCCTGAGGCGGGTTGTCAGACACGAAGCGGACGGCCAGCTTGCGCGCCACCGTCTGAGCCGTGGCGGGGAGCTTCGCGAGGTACGTGAGGTAGCGGTCGCCCATCGCCTCGCCCTGCTCCGCCACCGTGTTGGGGTCGGAGAAGCCCATCACCTTCACGGCCCCGATGTAGTGGCGCCTCGGGTCGTACTTGTAGAGCTGCGGCTGGTAGTCGAGCGTCCGGCCCGACAGGATGCGCGCGGAGCCGACGACGTCGGCCTCCGTGTAGCCGCCAGTGACGCCGACCGTGTGCAGCTCCAGCAGCTCGCGGCCGAGGTTCTCGTTGACGTGGGCCCGGGTGGACTCGTCGTTGTTGAGGTATGTCAGCATCGCCGGGTGCCGCATGGCGGCGAGCAGCATGTCGGTGTAGGAGCCATACGCGTGCTTGCGGATGACCTGCTGCTGGTAGTCGGGGCCGCACGACCAGAGCGAGTCGGACGGCATCGTGCAGTTGAGCAGGTTCGCGAAGACGTCGACGACGATCTCGAAGAGCTGCCGGCCGGAGAAGATCCAGCGCCCCAGCACCATCTGGCCGGCCTCCACCTGCGCGTCCCAGGAGTAGCGCTCGATCGAGCCCACGACCTGGGGGATGGATGTGCCTGCCTGGTTGAACTGGGCGGCGATCGCGTCACCGGTGGGGTCGGCCATCGGCTTCAGCTGGGCGTCGATCCAGGCGTCGATCCCCATCTGGTCGAAGTCCGCGCGGTCCTGCTTGCGGGGCCCGAAGGTGGCGCGGCGCAGCAGGTGGGCCTTGGCCTCCTCGGGGCTGAGCAGCCCGGCAGCGCCGAACACGGTCGCCTGCTGCACCGCCTTCATAGCCACGCCGGCGATGCCCGACTGGGCACGAGGGGCGGCAGAGGCAGTGATCAGTACGGAGCCCTGGCGCCCGTTGGCGCTGACCGTGCCGGAAGCGGTGGCGACCCCTGCGGCGGTGACCGCACCGGACGGACTAGACGTGACCCGGGAGGCCGTGACACCTGCGGGGCTGGACGACGCCGCACCGGACGGGCCGGCAGTCGCGGCCCCGGCGGCGGTGAGCGTGCTGGTGGGAGCAGCCGCCGTAGGCGACGCCTCAGAGGAGGCGGCCGACGCGGTTGGCGCCGAGGTGGTGGGCGCTTGAGGAGCGGTGACCTCCAGAGCGGTGTCGACGACCGGGGTGAAGTCGACGTACTCCTTCGGACCGGTCGCGGGCTTCTCGGCCAGGGTGAAGCTCTCGTCGCGGTCGGCGGCGTCGGCGGCCTGCTTCGGGACGGTGATCCTGGTAGCCCCTGGGGAGGGCTGCTTGGCCGGGGTGGCGGTCTGGGACGCAACGGAAGCAGCGGGAGCGGCCCCCGCAGGCGTGGCGCTCGAGGCGGTCGACGTGCCGGCCGCGCTGGCCGACGGCCCGGCCGTATTGGCGGCGGCGGTCGGCGCGCTGCTGGGCAGGCCACCCGCAGCGGAGGTGGCCGCCGTCGGAGCTCCGGCGGCGGTGCTGGCCGCGGAGCCGGCACCATCGGCGGCTGTCAGAGCGGCCACCGCGGCTCCGGCCGCGCCGATGCCGGCCGCGCCGAAGAGTGCGGCGGTCAAGACGGTTCTGCGGTTGCCGCTCTCGGGCGCGGCGGGCGGGGCTGTCTCGGTCACGACACTCCTGAGATCTCGGGGCGGGGGCCCGGGTGCGGACAGTGAAGCAAGCCGCGACCCCGCCGTGGTCTTGCGTGTGGGGGTTCTCATGTGGATACCCGGAGGACTGAATCTGAGAGTCTCCTGACAGATCCTCAGGAAACTTTCATCCATTTCTGCGAGGGACGTCTCTGCGACACTCTTCGCCGTTATCGGGAAATCCCTAGAGGGCCGGATACGGTCCGAGCATGGACCCGGTGCAGAACCCGTACGCCCCCGGCGCGGGCCAGCGGCCGCCCGAGCTGGCCGGCCGAGACGAGCAGCTCGAGCAGTTCGGCGTGGTGCTGGAACGCATCGCCCGCGGTCGGCCGGAGCGCTCGCTGATCCTGACGGGGCTGCGCGGGGTGGGCAAAACGGTGCTGCTGAACGCCATGCGCTCGTCGGCCGTACGTGCCGGCTGGGGCACGGGCAAGCTGGAAGCACGTCCCGACCAGGGGCTCCGCCGCCCGCTGGGCGCCGCGCTGCACATGGCCGTACGCGAGCTCGCCCATCCCGACCCCGCTCACGTGCTGGGCGTGCTGAAGGCGTTCGTCGAGCGTGACGCGCCCAAGGGAGCCAAGCCCGCCGAGCGCTGGCAGCCAGGCATCATGGCGCCGACCGTCACCGGGCGCGCCGACTCCGGAGACATCGAGATCGACCTGGTGGAGCTGCTCACCGACGTCGCCGGCCTGGCCGCCGACCGCGAGCGCGGCGTCGCGGTCTTCATCGACGAGATGCAGGACCTCGGGCCCGACGACGTGTCAGCGCTCTGCGCGTCGGTGCACGAGATCGGGCAGCAGGGGCTGCCGCTGGTGGTCGTGGGCGCCGGCCTGCCGCACCTGCCGGCCGTGCTGTCGGCGTCGAAGTCGTACAGCGAGCGGCTCTTCCGCTACCACCGCATCGACCGGCTGAGCCGCGAGGCCGCCGACCGGGCGCTGGAGTCGCCGGCAGCCGACGAGGGTGTGAGCTGGTCGGAGGACGCGCTCGCCGCCATGTACGAGATCACCGGCGGCTACCCGTACTTCGTGCAGGCCTACGGCAAGGTCGTCTGGGACGCGGCACCCGCGTCACCGATCGGCCCCGACGACGTACGGGTCGGGGTGCCCGACGCCGAGGCCGAGCTCGCCGTCGGGTTCTTCGGGTCGCGGTATGAGCGCGCCACCCCCGCAGAGCGCGACTACCTGCGCGCGATGGCCGAGGCCGATGCCGACGAGGGATCGGTGCCCACGGCTGAGGTCGCGCGCCTGCTCGACCGCACGGCCCAGTCGCTCTCCCCCGCCCGGGACGCGCTGCTCAAGAAGGGCCTGGTCTACTCCGGCGAGCGCGGCAGGGTCGCGTTCACCGTGCCGCACTTCGGGAGGTACCTGCGCTCCGTGGGGTGACTCGCGGTGACGATGCCGCCCGCTGAGGTCTCCGGCCGGCTGCTGGCTGCGCCGACAGCCGTGGTCGTCCGCACCCTGCGCCTTCCCCCTCACGGCATCGTGCGCGCTGGCCATCCTCCGTACGCGCACGGACGGCAGGACCCTCCGCGGGCCCTGCCGTCCGTACGTGCCGTCAGGCGACCCAGTAGCTGTACAGGTCGGCGTTCACGATCGTGAACTTCAGCTTCACGGTCTGGCCGGTCAGTTCGGCGAGCTTCTCACCCTTGCTGAACTTCACCACCTGGTCGAGCTTGTCGCCCTCGATGTCCTTGGACTCGTACCCGGGGATCGGGGTGCCGTTGGCGTCGAGCACGGTGACGACGATGCGGCCGCCCTTGCGTACGTCGGCGTTGAGCCGCAGCTCCGACCCCGACAGCACGATCGGCTTGGTGATCACCTGGCCGGCGTCGCCCACACCGGGCCGGGACATGTTGGTCAAGGACGCGAACCCGTCGCGGCGCCACGTGGCCATGCCGGTCATGCCCTGGTGGACGTTGCGGTCGGGGTTGTTGGGCTCGGCACCGCCGTGGCCGTTGTTGAACCCGGCGTAGTACATGACGATCTCCTTGTCGGTGACCAGCACGTTCGACGCCGTGTAGAGAGCACCGTCGTCCCAGGCGCCGCCCTTGCTGGGCGCGATCAGCGGCGTCCGGACAGGCCGCTCCCACCGCAGCAGGTCACGCGAGGCAGCCAGCTGGGGCGTGACCGGCCCGTCGGCGGCGGTCTTGAACTGGCCCGAGGTGAAGTTCAGGATGTCGAACACCCACGGCACACCGATGTAGGCCGACTCGTACGGCAGCACGGGCATCCCGTAGATCTGCGACTCCAGCCCGCCCTTGGCGTACGCACCGCCGTCGTCGGCGAAGTCGCCCATGACACCCAGCTGGGGGTTCGACCACGTGACGAAGTCGGGGCTCGTGGACACGAATGCCGCCCGGTCGTAGCCGGAGGTGTCCGCCGTGAACATCCGCTTCTTGATGGTCGCGATATAGCGCTTGGTGCGGGGGTCGTACGTCACGTTGCTGACGTCACCGTCGAGCAGCCGCGGCACGCCCGGCTCGAAGTCCACCCAGTGGATGCCGTCGGCGGAGAAGCTCGCGTAGTAACCCATCGTCTTGTTGACCTCGCCGCCCTTGAAGAACAGCTGCGCGAAGCGACGCTCCGGCGGCGCGTCGGGGTTGTACGCGATCGTGCCGCCCCCGGCCTGCACGATGTTGTTGTCCTTGGAGCCCTTCCACTCGTACACCCCGAGGCTCGGCTTGGTCCACGTCACCCCGTCCTTGCTCTGCGCCATGCAGAGGTAGTAGTTCGGGGCCACGTCGTTGTAGCAGGTGTAGTAGAGCCGGTAGGCGTCGCCGAGCTTGAGCACCGTCCCGTACGTGTAAGCGCTGATCTCCCACGGCTTGTCCGGCCGCACCACGGGGTCGGGTCGCTTCGTACCCTCGTGGACGACGCGCTCCACGTCGTTGGCCGACTCGATGCGGTAGTCGTCGAGGAACAGCTCCCGGCCGGTCAGCTTCGGGTCGTACGCAGGAGCGGCCGGCCGCATCGAGAGGTCGTCGAAGTACGTGGTGCCCGCGGTCGCCGTCGTGCCGGAGATGAGCACGGCGACCAGGTCGGCCCGCTCCGGCGCCACGCCGGTGAGCGTGAAGGGGGCGAACGTCGCCGAGGTCGGCGTGTACGACACCTCGCCCACCACGGCCTTGTTGAAGTCGTAGAAGCGCAGGATGACCGTCGCACCGGTGCCGGAGGCGACCTTGGCCTGCCCGGTCAGCGTGTACGCCACCCCGGCCGTCGCCACCTCGCGACGCCCGGCGACGGTCACGCCGGAGCCGGCCACGTTCTTGATCTCCAGGGAGCCGGGGCCGACGGTCTTGTCGGCGGCCCGGTAGACGACGGTGGCGGCGGAGCCCGAGCCGGAGACAGACGTCGCCCAGCCGATCGGCTTGGCGAAGAAGTCGGCCGCGTCGAAGCCGCCGTTGGGCAGCATCTCCCCGGCCTCGGCGACCTCGGGCTGGGGCAGTGTCTGGGCCGTGGCGGCCGGGAGGGTGGAGATCGCGATCGCGACCGCCGCGGCAGCGGCAGCGAGGCGACCCGACCGACCCACGAGACATCGGGGCATAGGGATGAGTCCTCTCAGAGAGTACGGATGCGCACACTCTGAACGGCACGACGTTCCACGTCAAGAGGTCATCTGAAACATCATTCCGGATGTGTGGACTCCCCCCGGCTCCTCACTCCGTCGGCACGTTCTCCAGGTCGGCCAACCAGATGCGGGCGTTCCCGTCCGACGGCGCCCGCCAGTCACCACGCGGCGACAGCGACCCGCCCGCGACCACCTTCGGCCCGTTCGGCAGCGCGGAGCGCTTGAACTGCGAGAACCCGAAGAACCGCTTGATGAACACCTCGAGCCAGGAGCGGATCTCCCCGAGCCCGTACGTCACCTTCTCCTCCTCCTTCAGCCCCGCCGGCCACTCGCCCTCACCGGCGTCCTTCCATGCGTGCCAGGCGAGGAACGCGATCTTCGTCGGGCGCAGCCCGTGCCGCAGCGTGTAGAACAGCGAGAAGTCCTGCAGGTTGTACGGGCCGATGGTCGCCTGCGTCGACTGCGGCTTCTCGCCCTCGGTGGTCGGCACCAGCTCGGGCGTGATCTCGGTGTCGAGGATGCTCTGCAGCGTCTCGTTCACGCCCTTGTCGAAGAGCCCCTCGGCGATCACCCATCGGATCAGGTGCTGGATCAGCGTCTTCGGGATGCCGGAGTTCACCGTGTAGTGCGACATCTGGTCACCGACCCCGTACGTGCACCAGCCCAGCGCGAGCTCCGACAGGTCGCCGGTGCCGAGCACGATGCCGCCGCGCTGGTTGGCGGCGCGGAACAGGAAGTCCGTACGCAACCCCGCCTGCACGTTCTCGAAGGTGACGTCGTAGACGGGCTGGCCGCCGGCGAACGGGTGTCCGAGGTCGCGCAGCATCTGCTCGGCCATGGGCACGATCGAGACCTCCTCGAACGTCGCCCCCAGCGCCGTCGCCAGCGCGATGGCGTTGTTCTTGGTGTGGTCGCTGGTGGCGAACCCCGGCAGCGTGAACGCCAGGATGTCCGACCGCGGTCGCCCCAGCCGGTCCATCGCGCGCGCGGCCACGATCAGCGCCTGCGTCGAGTCCAGACCGCCGGAGACGCCGATCACCAGCTTCGGGTTGCCGATCGCCTTCAGCCGCTGCTCCAGGCCGGACACCTGGATCGAGTACGCCTCGTAGCAGTCCAGCGCCAGTCGCCCGGCGTCGTTGGGCACGAACGGGTACCTGTCGAGCGGCCGCCGCAGCCCGATGTCGTCGGCCGGCGGGTCGAGGGTGAGCTCGATCTCCTCGAAGTACGGGCCGACCTCGCGCCGGTTGTCGTCGAAGGTGCCCATCCGCTGCCGCTCCTGGCGCAGCAGGTCGAGGTCGATGTCCGCGACCGACCGACGGGCCCCCGACGGGAAACGCTCGGTCTCGGCCATGATCTGCCCGCCCTCGAACACCATGGTCTGCCCGTCCCACGACAGGTCGGTGGTTGACTCCCCCTCCCCGGCGGCCGCGAACACGTACGCCGCCTGGCACCGCATCGACGCCGAGCTGCACAGCTGCTTGCGCGCCTCCGCCTTGGCCACGGTGATCGGCGAGCCCGACAGGTTGCAGAGCACGGTTGCGCCGGCCAGGGCTGCGTACGAGGCCGGGGGGACCGGCACCCACATGTCCTCGCAGATCTCCACGTGCACGACCAGCCCGGGCACGTCGGTGGCGCGGAACAGAAGGTTCGCCCCGAACGGGACCTCGTCGTCGCCCAGCCGGATCATGCCCTCGACCCCGGCACCGGCGGCGAAGTGCCGGCGCTCGTAGAACTCGCGGTAGTTCGGCAGGTACGACTTCGGCACCACGCCCAGCACCCTGCCCCGGTGCACCACCACCGCGCAGTTGTACAGCCGCCCCTCGAACACCAGCGGCGCCCCCACCACGAGCACCGGCAGCAGGTCGGCCGACGCCTTACGCACCGTCTCCACCGCGGCGAGCGCGGCGTCGATCAGCGGGTCCTGCAGCAGCAGGTCCTCCAGCGCGTACCCGCTGAGGCACAGCTCGGGGAAGACCGCGACCGCGACCCCCTCGTCGGAGCACTCGCGCGCCACGGCGAGCACGCTCTGGGCGTTCGTCGCGGGGTCGGCGATGGCGACGGGCACGGTGCAGGCGGCGACCCGGGCGAACCCCTGGGCGTACGCGGAGAAGAAGTTCACCGGCACAGTCTTGCAAAGCCCGCTCATCAGGGGTATGATTGAACCATCAACTAAACGGAAGGCAAGACCATGGCGGCTCTCACCGAGCTCAAGGGCACGTACGCGATCGATCCCGCCCACACCCGCGTCGGCTTCTCCGCCCGCCACGCGATGGTGACGAAGGTGCGCGGCGAGTTCACCGACGTCGAGGGCACCGCGCAGCTGGACGGCGCGAACCCCAGCGCGTCCTCGGTCACCGTGACCATCCCCACGGCCAGCTTCACCACCAACCACGAGGGCCGTGACCAGCACGTCAAGAGTGACGACTTCCTCGCGGTCGAGCAGTTCCCGACGCTGACCTTCAGGAGCACGAACGTGGAGGTGACCGGTGACGACTCCTTCACGCTGACCGGCGACCTGACGATCAAGGACACCACCCAGCAGATCTCGATCCCGTTCACGTTCGAGGGCGCCGCGACCGACCCGTTCGGCAACGAGCGCATCGGCTTCGACGGCTCGACGACGATCAACCGCAAGGACTACGGCATCACCTGGAACGCCGCGCTCGAGGCCGGCGGCGTGCTGGTGAGCGAGAAGATCGGGCTCGACTTCGAGGTCTCCGCGATCAAGCAGGCCTGACGCCACGTCGTAGGCAGCCCTGATGCCCCGTCACGCCGCGTGACGGGGCATCGGTGCGCCTGGGTCTCAGTGGCGGGCGCGTGACCGTGCCCACAGGAAGACCGCGATGGCGGCCACCAGGATCAGCAGGCTCGCGACGACGGCGACGATGCCTGTCGGGTACGACCGCGGGGTGTCCAGCAGCCGACCGTGCGCGACCCACCCGAATCCCCACGCCAGACCCAGGCCCGTGAACAGGCGGCCCGGGAAGTAGCGCACGAACGCCATCCCCAGGCCCAGCAGACCCGTGACGCCCAGCACCGCCCAGACATCGGCGCCCACCCAGAGGGCGGGCACGCCCCAGGCCTCGAGCAGGTGGGCCACCGCCCCGCCGAGCACCACCGTCACCCAGCCCAACGTGAGCGCGAACGGCACCTGGGTGACCAGGCGCACCGGCAGCGTGGAACCGATCGGAGCCACCGCCCGCAGCGCCAGCGCCAGGCAGACGATGAGCAGCAGCACGGCCACGGGCACGCCGGGGCGGTCGGCCTGGGCGATGTACGGCCAAAGGCCGGTGAGGAACAGCGCGCCGGCGGCGGGCCAGGCGCTGGCGACCGTACGCGGCTCGTCGCGCGCCGCGGGCAGCCACTGCCAGACGGCGTACGCGAGAAGCAGGGCGTAGGCCACCCACCAGATCCGGTACCCCGGTGCCGAGGGGGTGAGCAGCGACGGCGCGGTCTCCAGCGGGCCGGTGATCGAGCGGCCGCCCACGACACCCGAGGTCAGCAGTGCCGCCTGCAGGCAGAACACCGCGGCCGCGGTCACGACGCCACGCCGCACGTACGGGCGGGAGGCGACCTCGTGCCAGGTCGCGGTTGCGGTGTCAGCCTGCATCTCGCCCCGTCCCAGGTCGTGGCCGTCGCCTCGTCGCGCCGGCACCGGAACTCTAGCCGCGGCGCCCACAAGGGTGGGAGGCGGGCTGGGGCGCCCGATCGCCCTTGTCTGGGGCCCAGGCCGGGAGCAAGATTCGAGGACTCCCGACCGACGCCCCGGCCGGGGGAGCGTCAAAGGGGATGCGACATGGTGACTGGTTTCGTGGCATATGCAGGTCGGGCCTGGCCCGTCGAGCAGGAGCCCGACGCGCACCGCAAGGTGGGGAGCTTCGCGACCTTGAGCGAGGCGTTGTGCGCCTTCGCCTGCGTCGACTTCCGCCCGCTGCCCGCCCTGGGAGGACGCCTGCGCTGGAGAGGCTGGAGCCCGCACGCAGGGCTGATCGTGCAGATCGAGCGGCAGGTCTCGACCGACCGCGCCGACGGCGAGAGCCGTCGACCGGTGGCGCTGCACGTCGCCTGAGCCCCCCTCACGTCGGCGCCCCGGTCGCAACGGCACGGCCGGGGCGCGGACCCTCGCAGCACCCGACCTACGCTGGTCGCATGCCCGTCGTGAGGTCGATCCAGAGCCGGCTGGGCGCCGTCGTGCGCTCCCGAGTCGCCGGTGACGAGCCCCTGGAGCGTGACCAGCAGATCTGGGGGGCTCCCGGCCCGCGCTGGTTCTCGAAGAGCGACCCGGTGTGGCGGGTCCACGAGGACGCCTCGATGTTCGCCGGCGGGATCGCCGCGCTGCTGATGCAGGCGCTGCACCCGCTCGCGATGGCGGGCGTGGCCGGGCACTCCGGCTACCGGTCCGACCCCTGGGGCCGTCTGCAGCGCACCAGCGACTACATCGCCATGACCACGTACGGCACCGTGCCCGATGCCGAGGAGCTGATCGGCCGGATCCGTGCGGTGCACGAACGGGTGCGCGGCAAGGACCACCGCGGGCGGCCGTACCGCGCCTCCGACCCGCACCTTCTGACCTGGGTGCACGCCGCCGAGATCAGCGCGTTCCTGGCCGCCCACCGCGCGTACGGGACGACGCAGCTCACCGACGCCGAGGCCGACACGTACGTCGCGCAGACAGGTCTCCCCGCCTCCCTCCTCGGGGTGCCGGAGCCGCCGGCCACGGTCGCGGAGCTCACGGCGACCCTCGACTCCTACCGCCCCGAGCTGGAGGTGTCCCCCGCGGCGCTGGACACCGTGGACTTCCTGCTCCGCACACCCCCGGTGCCGGGGCTGGCGAAGCCGGGCTACCTGATGCTCGCGGCCGGCGGCCTCGCACTTCTGCCCGGCTGGGCACGGGAGATGCTGGGCGTCCGGCTGCCCGACCCGCTGGTACGGCCCGTCGCGCGCCCCCTGGGCAAGGCAGCCACCGCGGCCGTGCGGTGGGGGCTCGCCGGGGTCGAGAACCGGCGCTCGAACGCTGCCTGAGCCTCCGTCGCCAGGGCGGCGTCACCGGCCATCTCCCCTCGTCGCCCCGAGGACCGGCGACCCCGTACGCTTTGCTGCGAGCACTGTGCTGCGGACGCCGTGCCGACACCGTGAATGGAAGTGAGGACCTCATGAGCCAGCCTCCCTACGGGCAGAACCCGGGTGGACAGAACCCGGGCGGGCAGAACCCGGGCGGCCAGCCGTCGTACGGTCAGAACCCGCCGTCCGGCCAGTCCTACGGCCAAGGCGCCGGCCAGTCGTACGGCCAGGGCACCGCTGGGCAGTCGTACGGCCAGGGCACCGCTGGGCAGTCGTACGGCCAGGGCACCGCCGGGCAGAGCACCCCGGGCCAGGCCCCGTACGGTCAGGCCTCGTACAACCAGACCCCCCAGCAGCCGTACGCGCAGGGGACGCCCACCGGCCCGTCGCACCCGACCACCCCGCCGGCGAAGAAGGGCCCGAACATCGGTCTCCTCGTGGGCGCCGGTGTGCTCGCCCTGGCCCTGGTTGCGGGGTTGATCTGGGCCTTCACCCGCAAGGACCCGACGACGCAGACGACGGTGGCCGCGAGCACGCCCGTGGCTCCCACGTCGGCGAGCGGGTCCGCGAAGCCGTCCACCTCGACCTCCGCCTCGAAGGCGACGGCGTCGGCCTCGGGCTCCGGTGAGGGCTTCACCGCGTCCGGCTCCACCCTGACGGGCAAGAACTTCACGACGACCCTGCCGTCGGGCTGGTCACTGAGCGACAAGAACGGCTCGGCGAGCTCGAAGAACCAGGGCCAGATCATCGACAAGAACAAGAACGTCATCAGCTACTACGAGAAGGTCGGCAACCAGCCCACCGGCGCCGAGGCCAAGTGCAAGACGCTGATCGAGGGCATCCGCGTCACGCCGGACGACAAGGTGACCCCGGCCCCCGCGCTCACGATGGGCGGGCAGCCGGCCTACGGCGCGGAGATCACGGTGAAGCGGGCCGAGGAGACCCGCCAGGAGGTCTTCGGCTACTACTGCACCGACCGCCCCGAGGGCACCTCGGTCGTCGAGTCGATCGCCTGGATCGACGACGAGGCGTCCGTCCGGACCGCCACGCAGAAGGTCCTCTCCGCCTGGAAGTGGAAGTAGGGCTCTAGGCCCGCAACGACAGGGGCCGTACGCCGACCGGACTCGATCCGGTGGCGTACGGCCCCTTCGTCGTGCCTGGTGGGCGTCGCTCCTCCGCCCGCGCGGTGGGCGCTGACTGCTAGATGCGGCGGCGCGCTGCCCCGCGGTCGGCGGACTGTGCCAGCGAGGCATAGATGCGCAGCGCCTGCGAGACCTCGCGCTCGCGGTTCGCCGGGGCCCAGCCCTGCTCATCGCGGCGAGCGCGACGGGTCTCCAGCTCCTCGTCGCTCACCAGCAGCGTGATGCTGCGGTCAGGGATGGAGATCTCGATCTCGTCGCCGTCCTCGACCAGGCCGATGGGTCCGCCGGCCGCCGCCTCCGGGGAGACGTGACCGATGGAGAGGCCTGAGGAGCCGCCCGAGAACCGGCCGTCAGTGACCAGGGCGCACTTCGGGCCGAGGCCGATGCCCTTGAGGTACGAGGTCGGGTAGAGCATCTCCTGCATGCCGGGGCCGCCCTTGGGGCCCTCGTAGCGGACCAGCACCACGTCGCCGGCCTTGATCTTGCCCCCGAGGATCTGCTCGACCGCCTCGTCCTGCGACTCCGAGACGCGCGCGGTGCCGCGGAACGTCCACTGCTCGCTCGGCACGCCGGCCGTCTTCACGATGCAGCCGTCGGGGGCGAGGTTGCCGTGGAGGATCGCCAGGCCGCCGTCGGCGGTGTACGGGTGGTCGACCGAGCGGATGCAGCCGCCCTCGCTGTCGGTGTCGAGGGTCTTCCAGCGCACGGTCGACGAGAACGCCTCGGTGGTGCGGACGCCGCCCGGAGCCGCGTACCAGAGCTCTTGCGGCTCCGTCTTGCCGCCGCGGATGTCCCAGGCGTCGAGCCAGTCCTGCAGCGACGGGGAGTGCACGGCGTGGACGTCGCCGTGCAGCAGGCCGCCGCGGTTCAGCTCGCCGAGGATGGCGGGGATGCCGCCGGCGCGGTGCACGTCCTCCATGTAGTAGGAGTGCGAGTTTGGGGCGACCTTGGCCAGGCACGGCGTCGTACGGCTGAGCTGGTCGATGTCGGGCTGCGTGAAGTCGACCTCGGCCTCGTTCGCGGCGGCCAGCAGGTGGAGCACGGTGTTGGTGGACCCGCCCATGGCGATGTCGAGCCGCATCGCGTTCTCGAAGGCCTGCTTGGTGGCGATGTTGCGCGGCAGCACCGACTCGTCGTCGTTCTCGTAGTAGCGCTTGGCGATCTCGACAACCAGCCGGCCGGCGGTGAGGAACAGGTCCTTGCGCGCGGCCGCGGTGGCCAGGGTCGAGCCGTTGCCTGGCAGCGCCAGCCCCAGCGCCTCCACCAGACAGTTCATCGAGTTGGCGGTGAACATGCCCGAGCAGGAGCCGCAGGTGGGGCAGGCGTTCGCCTCGATGCGGCCGAGCTGCTCGTCGTCGATGGAGTCATCGACCGAGCTGACCATGGCGTCGATGAGGTCGAGCGAGGTCTCCGCCTGCCCGTCGGCGATGATCGCCTTGCCGGCCTCCATGGGGCCGCCGGAGACGAAGACCGTCGGGATGTTGAGCCGCATCGCAGCGATCAGCATGCCGGGGGTGATCTTGTCGCAGTTGGAGATGCAGACCAGGGCGTCGGCGCAGTGCGCGTTCACCATGTACTCGACGCTGTCGGCGATCACCTCACGGCTCGGCAGCGAGTAGAGCATGCCGGCGTGGCCCATGGCGATGCCGTCGTCGACCGCGATGGTGTTGAACTCGCGGCCCACGCCGCCGGCCTCGGCGATGGCCGAGGAGACCAGCTGGCCCATGTCCTTGAGGTGCACGTGGCCCGGCACGAACTGGGTGAACGAGTTGGCCACGGCGACGATCGGCTTGCCGAAGTCGCTCTCGGTCATGCCCGTGGCGCGCCAGAGGGCGCGGGCACCGGCCATCTGGCGGCCGTGGGTGGTGGTTCGGGATCGCAGCACAGGCATGGCGAGGGTCCTCTCGTGATCCCCGTCAGCCTAGTCCGGCCCGCGTGGCCCGAGCGGCGAGGATCAGGGAACGGAACCTCCGGCCCGGCCGCTGGGCCAGACGGACGGACGTGGACCCGCCGGCCGTGCCGCCGCCGGCGGGAGCAGGGACGGCGGCCCACCACGTTCCGCGGGCGCCTGCACAACCGGTGCGCATAGGTGCGTTCCCCCCTCCAGGGCTGACCTGCGCACGCATTCGCACCGGTTGTGCAGACCGTAGGGGCGAGGCGTCGCGGTCCACCGAGCGCGGGTCGGCAGGAAGGACGACCTGTCAGGCCGCGGAGATCTCGGCACCCTCGGGCACGGGCGACGCGGTCGGGGCCGGGCGGGCGCGCAGCAGCGTGGTGACGTACAGGGCCAGGCCCAGCCAGACCAGGCCGAGGCCGACCCAGTAGGCAGGCGGGACGCGCTGACCGATGACGAGCACGCCCAGGAGCAGCTGCATGGTCGGGGTGATGAACTGGATCATCCCGAGCAGGCTCAGCGGCACCCGCGCGGTCGCGATGGCGAACAGCCAGAGCGGGATCGCGGTGACCGGGCCTGCCGCCGCCAGCCACAGGCTGACGGTGGGATCGTTGCCGAAGCGGCCGTCGGGCAGCAGCAGCAGATAGGTCAGCGCGATCGGCGTCAGCACGCCCGACTCGAACGCCAACCCCTCCAGGGCACCCAGGGGTGCCTTCTTCTTCACGGCCCCGTACGCGGCGAACGACCCTGCCAGCGCCAGCGCGACCCAGACCGTGCTGGTCATCGCCACGCCGATCACCACCACGCCGGCGGCCGCGACCACGATCGCGGCGAGCGACGCGCGCGAGAGGCGCTCGCCGAAGACCACGGCCCCGATCAGCACGTTGAGCAGCGGGTTGAGGAAGTAGCCGAGCGAGGTCTCCGCGACGTGACCGTGGTTGATGGCCCAGATGAAGGTCACCCAGTTCAGCGACACCAGCACGGCGGCCAGCGTGAGCCGCGGCCAGTGCCTGCGCACCTGGCGCAGCCACGTCCAGGGCCGCCGCGTGACCAGCAGGCAGATCACCACGAAGACCAGCGACCAGACGATGCGGTGGGCGAGGATCTCCCACGCCCCGGCGCTCTTCACGAGCGGCCAGAACAGGACGACGAAGCCCCACAGCACGTACGCGAGCGCGCCCCGTGCCGCTGCCCCCTTGTCCAGCTGGTCTTTCATCCCGCCACCCTGGCACAGGCGGACCGGCGGGATGGGGGCGTCTCGGCACGGCGGGGACCGCCCAACCCTCGGTCTGGCGCTCGCCGCTGCCCGTGGCGGCTCAGGCCTTCTGCAGCCGGCTGGCCGGAAGCATCGCGACCACGAGGGCGCCGTCGTCGAGGTAGGCGACCCGTGCCGACCACATGTCGGCAGCTCGCAGCCACTCCAGCACCAGACCAGGGCGCTCGCCGTCGACGAGGCAGAACGGCGTCGTCGGCCGCCGCACCCGGTCACCGATCGACCCCAGCTCCGACCGGATCCTGCTCGACATGGGGCCGACCCTAGGGACCACCTCCGACAGTCACCGGCCGGCGGTCACCTGCATCTTCTGGTCGCTGGCCGCACCACGTGCCATATCTGGCGCATGGCGCTGCCGGGAGCAAGAGGATGCGGGTCAGCCGGGCAGGCGGATGGTGCGGACCACCGCCGGTGGGAGGTTGATCCACGCCGGGACTGTCGTGCCGTGGTGCTCCGCGTGCACGCGACGCAGGTACCCCTGCACGGCGAGCTGCTTGTCGCGCTCACGTCCGGGCGGGGTGAGGGCGATGCGGAGCTGGGCGCCGCGGTAGGCGAAGTACGAGAAGATGCCGCCAGGAGTCAGGTCGGCGAGCAGCCGCTCCACGATGGTCTCGACCACGTCGGCGGAAAAGATCGCGAACGGGAGGCTGGAGACGATGTGGTGGTACGGCCCCGGCGCGTCCAGGTCCTGCAGCAGCACGGCGTGCACCTCAGTCGTCACGTCGGGGCGCTGGGCGCCCAGTGCACGCAGCCGCTCCGTGAACCCGGTGTTGGGCTCCACCACCACCAGGCTGCTCCCGGCCGGCAGTCGTCGCAGCAGGCCCTGGGTCATCGGGCCGGTGCCGGCGCCGACCTCCAGCACGCGTACGGGATCCCCGTCCGGGTCGATGGCCGCCGTCATGGCCGCCACCAGCTCACGCCCGCTGGGAGCGACCGCGCCGATGCTGTGGAAGCTTGCCGCCGCGTGCCTGGCGAACGTCAGGTGGTCACCGGCAACGTCCAGCACACGGCGCAGTGGGGAAGGCACGGCCGGACGCTAGCACGCACCCCAGCAACGGATCGGGTGTGCACCGCCTCACGGCATCCCCCGGATCGTGGCCGTCAGGCCGCCATCCATGGGTCCGCCGGTCCTGTCGCGCCCAGCAGGCACCGACCAGCCTGGACTCGTCCTACGGCCGGTCAGTCCGCCGGTCGCTGTCACACCAGAACTCACAACCAGCCGTCAGCGAGGGTCTCCACGTGGTCACCGCGTACGGAACCGCGGCAAAGCCCATCGGCGGCGCAACAAGCACCATCGACAGCACGACGGGGTGCGACGGCTACTCACTGTCGTCGGGCAGCCCCGCCCCGAGCCTTCACCCGTGATGCGTTCTGCGTCTCACCAGCCCACCGGGTGCGTGAGGCCCAACCCGCACCACCCACGGCTGAGCAAGGCCAACGACCGTGCAGCAGGTGCGCGGTGGCGGCGTCCTCGGCCAGCCCGGCCATTCAGCAGCGGCTCCAGCAGGGTGCCCAGCACCACCTGCAGCTCCTCCGCGCAGGTGAGCGACCCCTGGACCACGGGCGCCGCCTCGTCGAGTGCCTTCTCCCACTCGCCCGGTAGTGACTGGTCCGGGTGGACCGCTGGCACGCCTCGCAGTCGCTGGCGCTGGTGCGGGGCTCGGCGAGCCAGGCGTCGAGCTCCTGCTGGGCCTTCTGCTCGCCGCGGACGTGCGATGCCAGGGCGTACGCCAGCTGCTTCGCCGGCTCCAGCCCCTCCCCCACCTCGCGGTAGAGCGCCGAGCCGTCGGCCCGGCCGCGCCACCGCGCGACGGGGCCGTCGCCCTTGCGGGAGACCACCTCGATCTCGTCGGTGACCAGGAACGCCGAGAGCAGACCGATGCCGAACTGACCGAGCAGGTCCGCACGCGCCTCGCCCAGGTCGCCGCGCTTGCTGGAGCGGCCGATGGTGGCCAGGAAGGTGCCGATGTCATCGGCGTCGAGCCCGGTGCCGGAGTTGAAGCAGTGCATCCGCCCGTCGGCGCTGACGTCGGCGCCGGTGAGCAGCACGGCCAGCCGCGAGTCCAGGCCGCCCCGCGCTGTGACCGCGTCCACGCCGTTCTGGAGCAGCTCCCGCACGTACAGCCGAGGGCTCGAGTACAGGTGGTGGGAGAGCAGGTCAACGAGCCCCTGGAGGTCGACCTGGAACGTGCTCTGCTGCGCCTCGTCGTTCATCGCCGCCACTGACAGTCCGCTGGTCGCGTTCACGAATGCGTACGCGGATGCCGACAGGCCCACCCTCGCGCGGCACCCGGCCAGCGCTGGCGGAGCAGCCTCAGAGGGGGGTGCGCCGCAGCCGGAGGGCGTACAGCACGAGGTTGAGGAGGAAGTGCGTCAGCCCTCCGAGCACGACGATCGCCAGGAACAGGGCGAACGACACAGGCGCGAACAGCGCGAGCACCAGCGCGCACCCGAGCACGGAGTCGATCTGGTCCAGCACCACGAACACCCACGACCAGCGGTCGCCCTTGGTGAGCCCGGGGGTGATGCCGACGCGCCGCTTGAGGAAGCTGTTGGGCAGCTCGAACAGCCCGTACGTGAACCCCAGCAGCGCTCCCGAGCCGGCCGCCCAGGCGTGGGTGTTCTGGTGACGCAGGAAGAAGAGGTCGTACGGCTCGGCCGCCGTCCCTCGCAGCGCCGCTCCCCAGAGCCACCCCGTGACCGCGCCCAGCACCGTGACCCCGAGCAAGCCCTTCCACGTCTTGTTGTCGCCGAGCAGGCGACGCCCGTCACCCAGCGTGAGCCAGCCGTCGATGGGCCGGGCGAGCCCGGGCAGCGCGCGGGTCTTCACCCAGACCATGTTGAGCACCGCCGCGAAGATCGCCGGCGCCAGGCTGGCGTAGATCTGGCCGACGGCGTGGAGCACGGCGTCGAGTGTCCCACGGCAGGGATCGCTTCGTGAGCGCCGCCGAGTGGCGGAGCCGCGCCCTCTTGGGCAATAAGGGACCCGATTGTGTCCTTTCCTTCGTGGGCACCGGTCCGCAGCGCGCTTACCGTTGTCCTTGTGCTGAAGACAGGTCCGCGGGGGGCGGACACGGTGGTCGAGCTGGGTGAGGCCCAGCTGCTTCCCGGGGCGGGCGGCAAGGCGCAGACGCTGAGCGATCTGGTGGCCGCGGGGTTCGACGTCCCCGAGGCGTTCGTGGTGGCGTCCGAGGCCTTCCGGGTGGCGCTCGGCGAGCGGGCTGGGCAGGTCCAGGCCGTGCTGGACGCGCTGTCGGACGACGTCGCTCTGGCGGCCGGGCAGCTCGCCGCGCTCACGGCCGACCTGATGCTTCCCGCCGAGGTGGCGGCCGCGGTGGCTGGGCGGCTCGACCCGGAGGGTGCGTACGCGGTGCGCTCCAGCGGACTCCACGAAGACGATGTCGAGCACTCCTCGGCGGGGCTCCACGACTCGTACCTCGATGTCACCGCGGCCGAGGTGCCAGCGCGGATCATGGACTGCTACCGCTCCTCCTTCTCGGTGCAGGCCCTCGCCTACCAGCGCGACCGGGGCCTGGTGCCGGCGGTGGCCGGGCTGGGCGTGATCGTGCAGCGCATGGTGAGGGCCGACGTCGCGGGCGTCGCGTTCAGCGTCGACCCCGTCACGGGCGCCGACACCCACGTCGTCATCGAGGCGACCGCCGGCCTCGGTGACGAGATGGTCGCCGGCCGCGACGAGGCGCGACGCACGGTCGTGGACTGGTACGCGGGGAGGGTGCTCGCCGACGCCGGCCTGCTGAGCGCGGCGGAGCGTACGGCGGTCGTGGACCTGGTGCTCGCCGTGCAGACGCATCTCGGCCTGCCGTGCGACGTCGAGTGGGCCATCGAGGAGGGTGAGCTGCACCTGCTGCAGGCCCGCCCGGTGACCCGCGTGCAGCAGGTGGGGCTCGAGGGTCAGTGGACGACCGCCAACTTCAAGGACGGCGGTGTCTCTGCCGGGGTCTGCACGCCGCTGATGTGGAGCCTGTACGAGCGCGTGTGGCAAAGCTGGCTCTCGAAGTTCCTCGTCGGCTCACGGTTGGTGACGCCTGAGCAGGGCAGGACGCGGCTGGGCCGCCTGTTCTACAGCCGCCCCTACTGGAACCTGTCGCTGGTGAAGGTCGCCATGGCGAAGGCCCCTGGTTACGTGGAGCGCGAGTTCGACGCGGAGCTGGGGGTGGGGATCGCGTACGACGGCCCGGGGACCACGACCCGGCTGACGCCACGGTCGCTGGCCGAGATCGGCCGCGTGGCGCTGGTGCAGCGCCGCTGGCTGCGCGAGATGGAGCGCGACGTCGAGGGCATCAACGCCCGGCTGGTCGCGGTGGCGCAGGCGCACGAGCGCGCGCTGGCGGCCGGACCGCCCGACGAGGTGCTGCACCGCCTCGTGACCGCGCTGCTGAGCCGCGACGTGCTGCACTCCCAGGGCTGGTACTTCTGGCAGATCTTCATCAACACCATCCACCAGCAGCTGGCCCGCGAGGCGATCGTGAAGGCGGTCGGCGCGGAGGCGTACGTGGACCTCATCGGCGGCCTCGAGGACGTCTCGCACCTGCGCCCGTTCCGCGACGCCTGGGCGCTCAGCCGCCGGCTGCGCGAGGACCCGTACTGGGTCTCGGCGTCTCCGTCGCAGGTCGTCGCCGACCTCCGGGCCGGGGTCACCGCCCACGGTCTGGACGAGGTGCGGGCGTTCGTCGGCTTGTACGGGCACCACTCGGCCAAGGAGCTCGACCTGAGCCACCCGGACTTCTCCGAGGACCCGGTGCCCCTGGTCGCCATGGTGACCGACGCGGTGCGGCTCGACGACGAGTACGGACCGGACGCCGATGTCGCGCGGCGGAGCGAGCGCTACCAGGCGGCGCTCGCCACGGCCGCGTCGCGGATGTCGCCGACGCGGCACGGCCGGTTCGTGCGGCGCGTGGAGCGCATGCGCCGCCTGCTCTGGTGGCGCGAGGAGCTGCGCGACACCTCCACCCGCATGCTGCACGTCACCCGCCTGGCCACCCTTGAGCTGGGCCGCCGCCTCACCACTGCCGGGGTGCTGGATGCCGCCGACGACGTGTGGTTCGCCACCGCCGACGACCTGGTCGCCTATCTCGCCGGCGGGCTGCGGGCCGAGACCCTCCGCGAGCGCATCTCCCGTGATCGCACCTACCACCTCTCCTTCCGTCACTTCCATCCTGACGACGAGCTCGGACAGAAATCGGCTGCTCCGGTCGCCGATCCCCTGGCGGACGAGCAGAAGCCTGTGGTGACAGGGATCCCGGCCTCCAACGGCACGGTCACGGGCACCGCCCGGGTGATCACCTCCTTCGACGAGGTCGACCGGCTGCAGCCGGGTGACGTGCTCGTCACCCGGTTCACCGACCCCGGCTGGGCGGGCCGCTTCGGCATCCTCGGTGGTCTGGTGACAGAGACCGGCGGCGTGCTCTGCCACGCGGCCGTGGTCGCCCGGGAGTACGGCATCCCCTGCGTCGTCGCCGCCCCCGCCGCGCTCCGGCGGATCCCCGACGGGGCCGTGGTGCGCCTCGACGGGGGCACGGGCAAGGTCGCGGTGCTGGACCTGCCCGGCACAAACGATGCGCATAGCGGCACTGCCCCCTCCACAGCCGACCAGCGCACCAATACGCACCAGTGGTGCAGGCCGGAGCCCGACCACCCCGCCCTGCCCGGCGCCCCCGCCACCGAGACGGCCTCAGCCCACGCCGGCCTGCCTGGCGTCGCCGCCACCTCCCACCCCGGGACAACCGGTGCGCATAGCGGCACTGCCCCCTCCACAGCCGACCAGCGCACGAGTACGCACCACTTGTGTAGGTCGACCTCGCTGGAGGACCCGTCGTGAGGTTCCTCGGCACCTGGGCGCCGGCCATGTGGCTCACGCTCGCCGGGGGGAGCTGCGGCGCGCTCGGCATCGCGGCAGCGGTCACCGGCCGCCCGTCTCTCGCCTGCGCGCTGCTTGTACTCGCCGGGCTCGCCGACCTCTTCGACGGCCCGGTGGCCCGCCGCCTGCACCGCGACCTCCGCTCCGAGCAGATCGGTGGCCAGCTCGACTCGCTGGCCGACACCATCTCCTTCCTCGCGCTCCCTGTCGCCCTCACGGCCGCACTGGCGCCGGGATGGCCCGTGGCGGCCGCCCTCGCCTACGTCCCAGCCGGCCTGATGCGCCTGGCCGTCTTCAACCTGGAGCACGTCCCCGGCCGCCGCACGCACTACCGGGGCGTGCCGGTCACCTACGCCGCCCTTGTCATCCCGGTCGTCGCCCTCATCGCGCCCGCCGCCCTTCCTCTGGCCCTGCTCGCCCTCGCCGTCGGCTTCGTGCTCGACGTGCCCGTCCGCAAGCCCCGCGGAGCCGCCTACCTGATGCTGGGTGCCGTAGCAATCGTCGTGCTCACCCTGCTGGCCCTCCGGGGTGTCCGGTGAGCGCCGAGCAGACCAGCCCGCCGCTCCCGTACGACGGCTCGGTCACCACCATCAAGAGCGACCACCGCCCGGCCTCGATGCCGGGCCGCATCTGGCTCTACCTGCGCGAGATGTACCCCCTGCCGTCGCGCCTGCTGGTCTCGGCGATCCTGTTCTTCGAGATCTACTTCGTGCTGCTGCTCAACTACGGCATCACCAGCTTCCACATCGGCGTCCGCGAGGCCGTCGGCACCTGGACGGTGTTCTCGTTCCTGCTCGTGCTGCGCATCGCCGACGACCTCAAGGACGCGGAGACCGATGCCCGCCTGTTCCCCCACCGGGTGCTGCCGTCGGGGCGGGTCGACAAGCGCGACCTGTACGTCCTGCTCGGCACCGTCGTCACCCTCGCGACGGTGCTCAACGTCGCGTACATGAACAACCTGATCTTCTTCGCCGTGCTGTTCGTGTACGGCACCGGGATGTCGATGTGGTTCTTCGCCAAGTCAAAGATCCAGCCGAACCTGCTCCTGGCGCTTCTCACGCACAACCCCGTGATGATGATCCTCAACCTGTACGTCATCAGCTACGGCGTCATCGCCTACGACCTCGATCCCTTCACCTGGACGACGTTCCTGCTGGCCTGGACCATGTACTTCCCGAGCCTGATCTGGGAGGTCGTCCGCAAGGTGCGCGCGCCGTCTGAGGAGACCGCCTACGTCACCTATTCCTCCTTGTGGGGCTACAAGCAGGCCGCGTGGTTCGTGCTCGGGCTGGTCTGGGTCGACGTGCTCACGAACCTCTCCCTCGTGTACGCCGTCAGCCGGCTCGTCATGGTCCCGCTGGCGATCAACGTGGCCTGGGTGACCTGGACGATCCTGCGCTGGATCCGCCGCCCCGAGTCGTTCAAGCTGCGCGAGAAGGTCGACCGCTACACGTACGTGGTCGAGAGCCTCATGGTGATCGCCGTCGTGCTGTTCCTGACGGTGGGCTACTACTGATGAGCAAGGCTGACGGGCTCCTCCGGCTGCAGCAGCTGGGGCTGCCGGTGCCGCCGTTCCAGACCGTACGTGCCGACTCCAGCCCCGACGCGATCCTGGCTGCGTACGACGCCGTCGCCGGCCCAGCCGGAGTCGCGGTGCGCAGCTCGGCCGAGGGGGAGGACGCGAGCGGGGCCTCGTACGCCGGCCAGTTCGCCAGCTTCCTCGCCGTGACCAGGGGCGATGTCGTGTCCCGGGTGCGCGAGGTGCACGACTCGTACGCCTCCGCCGGCGCCGGCGCGTACGGGTCGCGGGTGGGCGGCCAGGCGACGGACGGCCCCGTCGTCGTGCAGCGCATGGCCGAGGCCACCCTCTCCGGCGTCGTCTTCAGCGCCGACCCGGCTGGTGTGCTCGACGACGTCGTGATCACGCTCGGCTCGGGTGCCGGTGCGGTCGTCGCCGGCGACGGGCCAACCACGACGGCACACGTCTGCGTGGTCGACGGGCAGGGGTACGAGACCGGCGACGGCCCCGCCATCCCAGCATCCCTGCGCGAGCAGCTGGTCGCCCTCGCCCGCCGCGCCCAGGAGGGCTTCGGCCACCCGGTCGACCTGGAGGTCGCGGTTGACGCCGAGGGCACGGTCTGGGTGCTGCAGGCCCGCCCCATCACGACGCTGCCCGACGGCAGCACCACGACGCTCGACGCGTCCAACATCGTCGAGTCCTACCCCGGGCTCTCCTTGCCGCTGACGGCCTCGTTCGTGCCCCGTGCGTACGCCGGCGTCTTCATCTCCCTCGCCCGCCGCCTGGCACCGCGGGTGGCCGACTGCGACGACGTACGCGCCGTGCTCGACCACATGGCCGCCGCGTCGTCGGGGCGTCTCTACTACCGCATCGACCACTGGTACCAGGTGTTCACCCTGATGCCGCTGAGCGGCGTCTACACGCGCATCTGGCAGGACGCGCTGGGCGTCACCGACCGTTCGTACGGACCCGCGCCCCTCCTCCCCGCCTGGCGCAAGCCGATGGTCGTGGTGAAGCTGCTCCGGGCGCTCGCGGCCACGCCGCGGCTGCTCGCCGGTCTGCACGACGAGGTCGAGTCGCTGCGCGGGTCCGTACGCCCCGAGGCCGCCGCGACTCTGGCCGAGCTGCGCGCTGCGTACGCCGACGTCGAGCGCCGCGCCCTCGCGCACTGGGACGTGACGCTGCTCAACGACGTGCACGCCTTCGTCTACCCGGCCCTGCTGAGCGGTTGGCTACGGCTCACCGGCCGCGGCGATGCGAACGCGCTGATCTCCGGCATCGCAGGGATCGAGAGCCTCCGTCCGGTGCACGCGATGCAGCGGCTGGCCGCGCTGGAGCCGGATCTGAGCGACGTGCACGACGACGCCTCCGCCCGGCGGCTGCTGGCGCGCGACGACGAGCTGGGGCGGCAGCTGCGCGCGTACGTCGACGAGTTCGGCGACCGCTACCTCGAGGAGCTGAAGCTCGAGTCGCCCACGTTCCGCACGCACCCGCTGCTGCTCGTCGAGGCGCTGCGACGCGCCGACGAGACGGGCGCGGCGACGAGTGCAGCCGCGACGGCCACCCGGGGCAGCGGCGTGCGCCAGCCGGGCGAGGACGACGACGCATCCGGCCCGAGCACTCCCCCGGCGACCTGGCGCGGCAGACTCACCGGCCGCCTCGTCAAGGACA
>ERZ501047.29-NODE-29-length-53781-cov-7.469977_pt1 | contig 53781 bp, 51 predicted proteins | sample MGYA00510868_ERZ501047 | MGnify/ENA primary metagenome ERZ501047 (study PRJEB25958, sample SAMN03398593) | human skin metagenome | study: EMG produced TPA metagenomics assembly of the Human Skin Microbiome Metagenome (human skin metagenome) data set. | reverse complement strand
GCGGCCCGGGCCCACGAGCCCGCGGTCACGCGCAGCGGCGCCCGGGTATTGGTGGAGTGCAACGTGGGGTCGCTCGCCGATGCCGTCGCCGGCGCCGCGGCCGGGGCGGAGGGGTCTGGCCTGGTCCGCACGGAGCTGCTGTTCGGCGACCGTGCCGCAGCGCCGCCGGCCGAGGAGCAGGCGGCGGCGTTCGTGGAGATCGGGCGGGCGCTCAGGCAGCCGGTCACCGCGCGCACCTGGGACCCGGGGGGCGACAAGCCCCTCCCCTTCCTCCCCAGCGAGCCCGAGGCGAACCCGATGCTGGGCGACCGCGGTATCCGGGCCATGCGCGGCGCTCCGCACCTGCTGCGCGAGCAGCTGCGGGCCGTGCTGCTGGCCAGCCGGGAGGTCGCCATCCGCGTCATGTTCCCGATGGTCACCGAGCCAGACGAGGTGCGCTGGGCGCGTGAGCTGCTGCACGAGGTCGAGCAGGAGACCGGTATCCCGGCGCCGGACGTCGGGATGATGGTCGAGGTGCCGGCCGCGGCCGTACGCTCCGGCGACTTCGCCGGGCTGGTCGACTTCGTATCGATCGGCACCAACGACCTCACCCAGTACGCGACCGCCGCGGACCGCGGCAACGGCCGCGTCTCCCACCTCGCCCGGCCGGGCGCACCGGCGGTGCTCGACCTGATCGGTGCCACGTGCCGCGGCCTGCCCGGCGTGCCGGTCGCGGTCTGCGGCGATCTCGCCAGCGACCCGGAGCTCACGGCGACGCTGGTCGGGCTGGGCGTCACCGAGCTCAGCGTGCGGCCGCCGCTGGTGGGCCTGGTCAAGCAGGCCGTGCGCGACGCCTGACCTCAGCCAGGCTCGGGAGAAGGGCGGGGTGTCCTGCCCGGACGGATCCCTGCCGACCGGTCATCCCGGCTCGGCGCGAGTGCCGAGCTCACATGGCGCCCCTCAGCGCCGCAGCTCCAGCTCCTCGTACAGGGCGACGGCCTCCTTGAGGCCCAGCCCGGTCTGGTCGCGGATCTCTTTGACCGCGTGGATCTTCTGGCCCCGCCGCATCAGCGTGAAGACCGTGTCGCGATCGGTCAGCCCGCCCGGCCGCTGAGGTGAGGGGACCAGCGGCGGAGAGGACACCGGCAGGGCCTCGACGCGTCCACCCGCGCCGCCGCCCGCCTGCATGGATGTGATCTCCTGGCGGAGCTGCGCCACCAGCTGCTCCAGGTCGGCCAGCCGTCGCTCCTGCGCGGCGACCTGCCTCCGCAGGCCGTCGTCACTGCCCCACACGAGGTCAGACCAGCCTGTCCTGAAGGCGTTCCACGACCTCCGCGGCGTCTCGGATGTCCACGCCCGACTGCTCGCGCACGAGCCGGATCGCCTCCAGCTTGCGCCCGCCCCTCAGCAGCGTCATCACCTGCTGCTCGTCGACACCGGTCACGACCGGAGGAGGCGGCGGGGCATCCTGGGCCGCCGGGGGCGGAGAGGGCCGCTCGGGGGCCGGGTGGGCGGGCCGCTCGGGGACACCCTGCGAGGGACGATCCGGAGCTGGGGAGGACGCCGGCGACGGCTGGGCCGCGTGCGCGAGGACCGGCGGCAGGGGCACCCCCACCCGCTGGGCCAGCATCTCGACCACGGCCTCCAGCCGCGCGATGCGCGCGACGAGCTCGGTCTCGGCCGGGGACATGTCGACCACCTCTCCTACAGTGCCTGTGCCGTCATTCTTGCCGAGCTCAGGGAGCGACGGAAATCGCCGGGCCAGACCCCGCCGCGGAGCTGGGACCGGCGCCAGCGACGCCGGGCGGCCCGACGTTCACCGGCTTCTCCCGGCGGACCAGGAGCCACAGGACGAGCGGTGCCAGCAGCACCGCCGCGAACGTCTGGATGCCGTCTGCGACCGTCACGGCCCCGGCTCCGCGATCCATCATGTGCGAGATGTCCGTGAACGGCAGCACCCACGACGCGACCATGTTGTTGACCACGTGGAAGGCGATCGAGGCCTCCAGGCCGCCGCTGATCCGGACCAGCCAGCAGCTGACCATGCCGAAGGAGAAGTAGAAGACGTTGAGGGCGACGTTGCTGGCGAGATGGAGGCTCGCGAACACCAGGCTGGTGACCACGGCCCCGACCCACCAGGCGACCTGAGGGCTGCTGAACCAGGAGGCGATCGCGCGGTTGCCGAGACCCCGCAGCCCGATCTCCTCGCCCGCGGCCTGGAGCGGAGTGGTGAGGAGGATCGAGACGATCATGAACACCGACGACGACCGCCACTCCAGGGTCGGGAGGCCGGAGACCAGCAGGGACACTCCGTTGAGGACCAGGTACAGGACCGTCGTCGCGGCGACGCAGCGCAGCAGCCAGCCCCACCGGAGGCCGCCCACCACCGACGACAACCACCGCGGGCGCTGACCGGTGCAGGCCCAGTGCGACAGGTAGGCCGCAGGGATCATGGCCACGATGGTGAGGTTGTTCGCCAGGTACAGGCCCGGGGTGAACGTCAGGTTCAGCTCGCCCCTGCTCAGCTCTTCCAGGATGGCGGGATTGTTCGCTGCCTCGTAGAGGAAGTACACGCCGACGACGACCGTCGACGCCACCACCCAGGTCGCGGCGAACAGCAGCAGAGCGAGCAGACCCTTCCACCACTTGTTCGCGGGGGCCCGGTTGAACATGTGGTACGGCGTCTCGACCACCGGCAGCACCGGCGGGACGGGCCGTCCCTGACCAGGCAGCGCGTAGACCAGCCTCCCCGCGGGCGGCGGGACGCCGGGTCCCCCCGCGGGGCCCTCGGTGGTGGCTGGCCACCCCGCTCCCCCTGCCGCAGGAGGCGCCTCCTGGCCCGCGAGGGTCCCGTACACCCCAGGGGCGGGACCGTCCGCGCTCCCCGTCCCGCCCAAGGTGTCTGGGTTGGCCCCGCCTGGCAGCGGCGCGTCCCCGTACCCGGCACCCGGCACTCCCCCGCGCCCCGCTCCCGGCGCGGGCACCCCTGCGGGCACGGCACCCTGCGCGGGCACCTCTCCGTACGCCCCGGGAGGGGCCGACGACCCGTACCCGGAGTCACCGGGGCGCGACTCGGTCATGCCAGGCCTGGGAACCAGAGGGCGATCTCCCGGGCGGCCGACTCGGCGGAGTCGGAGCCGTGCACCAGGTTCTCGCGGTTGGACAGCGACCAGTCACCCCGGATCGACCCGGGAGCCGCCGCGACACCGTCGGTCTTGCCGTTCAGGGTGCGGACCGTCTCGATGGCCCGGTCGCCCTCCAGCACCAGCGCGACCAGCGGCCCGGAGGTGACGAAGGCGCGCAGCGGCGGGTACCACGCCTGCTGCAGGTGGTCGGCGTAGTGCGCGTCGGCCTGCTCCCCTGTCGCGGTGCGCATCTCCATCGCCACGAGCGTGAGCCCCTTGGCCAGGTAGCGGTCCAGCACGCGGCCGGTCAGGCCCCGCGCGACGGCGTCGGGCTTGATGAGGACGAAGGTGCGTTCGGTCATGGTGTGGACTCTACCGACCGGCTCCGACAGACCCGCGGCGGGTCGAGCCAGCTCAGCCCCGGGCGGCCGCCGCGGCGTCGAGGCGCTTGCCCAGCACGAAGCTCACCACCCACAGGATCGCGAACAGGCCCCCGACCGCGTACTGATAGGGAGTCAGCAGGCCGAGCAGCACGCCCACCACCTGGGTGAGGTGCCCCAGCAGGAAGCCGGCGGCGCCCCGCCGCAGCAGGCTGGCGGCGAGCAGCGCCAGCAGGATCGCTCCCCCGGCGGCGGCCAACGACACGCCCACGGAGCGTCCGCTGACCTGGATCATCCCTGGGATCGCCAGGCCGAACACGATCACCTCGAGGATCAGCAGGGTCGACAGCACCCGCGTCATGGGGTTGCCGGGCGGCAGCGTCATCGGCCGTCCCACTCCCGGCCCGCGAAGCGGTCGGCATCGGGCTCGTCCGGCACGTCCCAGGTGTCCTGGTCGTCGGTGTCCTCGACCGTCAGGTCGTCGTCGGATTCGTCGGCCTCAGCCGTCTCCTGGTCCCCGGTCACCAGCAACGCCCTGGCCTCGCCTGCGAGCGCCGCCGAGCCGATCACCAGCACGCCGGCCGTCGGCCCGGCGTCGTCGGCGAGAGACACGGCCGTCTCGATCGCCCCGGCCAGGTCGGCGCGGACGTGCACGCGCTCCTCCCCCAGCACGCTCACGGCCAGCTCGGCGAGCTGGCCCGCCGACATGGCCCTCGACCCGGACGCCTGGGTCGCCACGAGGGTGTCGACGTCGCCCTCCAGCTCCTGCAGCGCTGCCAGGACGTCCTTGTCGGCCATCATGCCCACCACCGCGACGAGTGGTGCAAAAGCGTACGCCTCCACGACCGCGTCGAGGGCCGCCCGCACCGCGGCCGGGTTGTGCGCGGTGTCGAGCACCACCGCAGGCGAGGTACGTACCCGCTCCGTACGCGCCGGCGCCACCACGTCGCCCAGGCCGGCGGAGACCACGTCGTGCGACAGCCCGCGCCCACCGTCGAATGCCTCCACCGCGGCCAGGGCCAGGGCGGCGTTGCGAGCCATGTGAGCGCCGTAGAGGGGCAGGTGCACGTCGTCGAGCACCCCGTCGGCGGCGTCGAGGCGGACCATCTGCCCGCCCACCGCCGGTGTGCGCTCCACGAGACCGAAGTCCACGCCCTCACGCTCCACCAGCGCCCCAACCTCGGCGCACCGGGCGACCAGCGCCTGCGCCGCCTGGGGAGCCTGGCCCGCGAGCACCGCGACGCTGCCCGGCTTGATGATCCCGGCCTTCTCGGCGGCGATCTCCGCGAGGGTGTCACCCAGGTACTCGGTGTGGTCCAGGCTGATCGGGGTGACCACCGCGACGTCGGCGTCGGCGACGTTGGTCGCGTCCCAGGCCCCGCCCATGCCGACCTCCAGCACCACGACGTCGACCGGGGCGTCGGCGAAGATCGCGAACGCCAGACCCGTCACGACCTCGAAGAACGTCATCGCGATGCCGTCGATCCGCTGCTCGTCCACCATCTCCACGTACGGCCTGATCTGCTCCCAGGCCTCGTCGAAGACCTCCTCGCTCACCGGCCGGCCGTCCACGCTGATGCGCTCGGTGACGTCGACGAGGTGGGGCGACGCGTACCGGCCGGTGCGCAGGCCCTGTGCTCTCAGCAGGGCGTCGATCATCGTGGCCGTCGATCCCTTGCCGTTGGTCCCGGTGACGTGGATCACCGGCGCGCTGCGGTGCGGGTCTCCGAGCAGGTCGACCAGCGCCTGGATGCGCGCCAGGGAGGGCCCGATCTCGCTCTCCGGCTGGCGGCGCCGCAGGTCGGCGACGACGGATCTGTGGGTGTCGGTCATGGTGCTGCCGAGCATAGGTGCGCGAGGACGGTCGAGGACGCCCGCGCCGCGCGTCGCGAGGTCGTGCGGGCGACCCGACTATACTGCCGCCGTGTCCACCGTGCTCCGATCAGGCCTGGCCGTCCCGGCCGCAGGCCGCCTGACCTGGCCCGACGTCGTCGGGATCGTGGCGCGCCTGGTGCTCGGCGGGGTGCTCCTGGTGGCCGGCGCCATGAAGCTGCCCAACCTGCCTGGCAGCGCACTCGCGGTGCGGGCCTACAAGATCCTCCCGTACGACGTCGCGGTGGCCGTCGGCTACGCCCTGCCGATCGTCGAGGTGGTGACTGGCGCCCTCCTCGTCGTGGGCCTGTTCACGCGCGCGGCGGCCGCGGTCGGGTCGCTGCTGATGATGGCCTTCATCATCGGCATCGCCTCGGCCTGGGCCCGTGGCCTCTCTCTCGACTGCGGCTGCTTCGGCGGCGGTGGTGAGATCGCGCTCGCCGAAGCGGTCAAGAAGTACCCCTGGGAGATCGCCCGCGACGTCGGGCTGCTCCTGCTCGGCCTCTGGCTGGTCTGGCGACCCGCCACCCCCCTCTCGCTGGAGGCGCGGTTGTTCCCGCCCGTCAGCGTCTCCGACGACGACCTGGACGAGGAAGACTGATGAGCAAGCCCCAGCCCAAGCGCCCCCCGGGGAAGACCACCAGCAAGACCACCGCCGGCAAGGACGCCACCACATCGTCGGCCGAGGCCAGGACGGCCGCAGGGTCGTCGACCACCTCGAGCGTGCGGGGTCGCAAGGCCAACGCGGCCGGTGACGGCTCGGCGAAGCAGAGCCGCCGCGAGGAGCTGCGGCTGCAGCGCGAGCGCGAGCTGCAGGCGGCCCGGCGCCGTCGCCAGATGCGGCTCGGCGCCTGGATCGTCGGGATCGTGGTGCTGCTCGGCGCCCTGGTCTGGGCCTTCTACACGTTCAAGGACCGCATCGGGGCGACCAACTCGGTGCCGCCGCACGCCAACGGCGACCGGTCCGGCATCCTCGCCAACCCCGGCAAGGCCAGGTCGGGCGCTCCCCTGCTGGTGCTGTACGAGGACTTCCAGTGCCCGGGCTGCAAGCAGTACCACACCGCGTTCGCCGACAAGGTGAACGCTGCGGCCGAGGCGGGCAAGATCCAGCTCGAGCTGCGCACCATGAGCTTCCTCGACGGGAACCTCGGCAACGACGCGTCGAAGCGGGCCGCGGTGGCCGCTGCCTGCGCGGACAACGCCGGTGTGTACGTCGCCTACCACGACGCCGTCTTCGACAACCAGCCCAAGCAGGAGGGCGTCGGCTACACCGACACGCTGCTGCGGGACACGTTGCCGGTCCAGGTCGGCCTGAGCGGTGAGAAGCTCGTCGGCTTCCAGCGCTGCTACGACCAGCGAGCGACCCTGATGTTCGTCAGCGGCGTCGATGCGGCAGCCGGGCGCGCGGGGGTCAACGGCACCCCCACGTACATGCTGAACGGCAAGGACATCACCCAGCAGCTCAACCCGGCCGACCCCTCTTCGATCGACAAGTTCCTGACCGGCTCCTGAGCCAACGGGTCTACCCACCGGGACGAGCATCGTGACCGATTCCTCGCGACCGCGGATGCCGGGTCCGTACGGGCAGCCCCACGGCGGTGAGGCCGCCGGCGGCCCAGCACCCCAGCACCCCGGTGCGTACGGGCCGGGACCGAGCCCGTACGGTCAGCCCGGCCCGTACGGCGCATCTGCCCAGCCGGGCCCCTACGGCGCATCCGCCCAGCCCGGCCCGTACGGTGGCATCCCGACGCAGCCCAGCACCCCGTACCCTCCGCAGACCAGCCTCCGCGGCGCTCCGCCTGGCTCGTGCGGGACTCTTCCGTACGGTCCACCCAGCCTGCCCGCGTACACCCCGTCGCCGTCCCGCTCGAACCCGGCCCTCGTGGTCATCCTCGTCGCCGTGGCCGCCCTGTCCCTGCTCGCGGCTGCCGGGGCGTTCGTGCTGCTGAGGACCAACGGGTCCCTGCCCGGTTCCCGGGCCGGCGACAGCACCCCGCCCCATGCGAACGCCGACCGCAGCGGCATCCTGCTGGGCTCCTCCAGCAGCCCCAGGACGGTGACGCTCTACACCGACTACCAGTGCCCTCCGTGCGGGCGCTTCAACGCCGCCTTCTTCCGCGCGCTCCGAGAGGGCGCCGAGCAGGGCCGCTACCAGCTGGAGATCAAGGCGGTGACCTTCGTGGAGAAGAGCCTCGGCAACGACAGCTCCACACGGGCGGCGGTGGCCGCGGCCTGCGCCGACACCGTGGGGCACTACGCCGACATGCACGACACGATCTTCCAGAACCAGCCTGCGCGGGAGGGGGACGGCTTCGGCAGCACCCAGCTGCGCCAGGACTTCCCTGCGTCGGCCGGCATCGGCGGCACGGACCTGACGGCGTTCCAGAAGTGCTACGACCAGCGCAGCACCCTGCCCTTCGTCACCATGGTGGCCGGCAAGGCGACCGGGATCTCCAGCACGCCGACGCTGCGGGTGGACGGGCAGGACGTCACCGGCCGGCTGAACCTGAACGACCCAGCGAGCCTGGACTCGGTGCTCCCCCGCTGACGGACAGGTTCGCCCACCCCAGCGTGGCTTCCGTAGGATTCGGCGCATGACCGACACCGCTCGCACGCCTCAGCCCACGCCGACCACGGTGGGGCGAGGCGTACCCGAGCGGCCGGTGCTGGAAGGTCTGGAGCCGGCCTGGGCCGGGCGCTGGCGGGAGCAGAACACGTACGCGTTCGAGCGGCCCGCCTCCCGCGACCAGGTGTTCTCCATCGACACCCCGCCCCCCACCGTGTCGGGCTCGCTCCACGTGGGCCACGTGTTCAGCTACACCCACACCGACGTGATCGCCCGCTACCAGCGCATGTGCGGCAAGCAGGTGTTCTACCCGATGGGCTGGGACGACAACGGCCTGCCCACCGAGCGCCGCGTGCAGGTCTTCTACGGCGTGCGGTGCGACCCCACGGTCCCGTACGACCCGGAGTTCACGCCGCCCGCCAAGCCGGACCCGAAGCGCCAGGTGCCGATCAGCCGGCAGAACTTCATCGAGCTCTGCGAAGAGCTGACGCAGGTGGACGAGCGGGCGTTCGAGGACCTGTGGCGCGAGCTCGGCCTCTCGGTCGACTGGAGCCTCCTCTACACCACCATCTCGCCAGAGACCATCGAGGTGTCGCAGCGGGCGTTCGTGCGCAACCAGCAGCGCGGGGAGGCCTACCTCTCGTACGCCCCGACGCTGTGGGACACCACCTTCCAGACCGCCGTCGCGCAGGCCGAGCTGCAGGCACGTGACTACCCCGGCGCGTACCACCGGGTCGCGTTCCACCGCCCCGGCGGCGAGACCGTGTACATCGAGACCACCCGTCCCGAGCTGCTGGTGAGCGTGTGCGCCCTGATCGCTCACCCCGACGACGAGCGCTACCAGCACCTGTTCGGCACCACCGTGACCTCGCCGCTGTTCGACGTGGAGATCCCGGTCCTCGCGCACCCCGCGGCCGAGCGCGACAAGGGCGCCGGCATCGCGATGTGCTGCACGTTCGGCGACCTCACCGACGTCACCTGGTGGCGCGACCTGCAGCTGCCGACCCGCACCGTGGTGCAGCGCGACGGCCGCCTGCAGGCCGAGACCCCCGAGTGGCTCGTCACCACCGAGCCGTACGCGGAGCTGGCCGGCAAGACCACCTTCTCCGCGCGCGAGGCGACCGTGTCGCTGCTGCGCGCCTCCGGCGACCTCGACGGCGAGCCGAAGCCGACCACCCGCAACGTGAACTTCTACGAGAAGGGCGACAAGCCGCTCGAGATCGTGGCGACCCGGCAGTGGTACGTCACCAACGGTGGCCGCGACGAGTCGCTCAAGCAGCGCCTCATCGAGCGCGGCCAGGAGATGGCCTGGTCGCCCGCGCACATGCAGCACCGCTACGACGACTGGGTGAAGGGCCTCTCGGGTGACTGGCTCATCAGCCGCCAGCGGTTCTTCGGGGTGCCGTTCCCGGTCTGGTACGCCCTCGACACCGACGGCGAGCCGGACTGGGAGAACCCCATCGTGGCGGCCGAGGACACGCTGCCCGTCGACCCGATGACGGCGTGCCCTCCCGGCTACGCCGCCGAGCAGCGCGACCAGCCGGGCGGCTTCACGGCCGACAAGGACGTGATGGACACCTGGGCCACCTCCTCGCTGACCCCGTGGATCGCGGGCGGCTGGGGACGCGACCCGGAGCTGTTCGACCTGGTGTTCCCGATGGATGTGGCGCCGCAGGCCCACGACATCATCCGCACCTGGTTGTTCAGCCGCGTGGTGCGCTCGCACTTCGAGTTCGACACCGTGCCGTGGCGGCGCGCCACGATCTCGGGCTTCGTGGTCGATCCCGACCGCAAGAAGATGGGCAAGTCGACCGGCAACGCCATCGTGCCGACGGAGATCCTGAGCAAGTACGGCGCAGACGCGGTCCGCTGGCGCGCCGCCATGGCCCGCCCGGGCACGGACTCCCCCTTCGACGAGACCCAGATGAAGGTCGGCCGGCGCCTCGCCATGAAGGTGCTCAACGCCTCCAAGTTCGTGCTGGGCATCGCCGGCGACGTGGTGCCCGACGCGAGCGCGGTGACCGAGCCCGTCGACCTGGCCATGCTGGCCCGGCTGCGGCAGGTGGTGGAGACCGCGACCAGCGCGCTGGAGACGTTCGAGTACACCGATGCGCTGGAGGCGACCGAGCGCTTCTTCTGGACCTTCTGCGACGACTACTTGGAGCTCGTCAAGGAGCGTGCGTACGCAGGGTCGGAGACGGGTGCCGCGTCGGCCCGGGCCGCGCTCGGGGTGGCGCTCGACGTGCTGCTGCGGCTGTTCGCCCCGTACCTCCCGTTCGTCACCGAGGAGGTCTGGTCCTGGACGCACGGCACGTCCGTGCACCGAGCGGCCTGGCCGGTGGCGACCGAGCTGTCTGACGAGGGCGACCCGGTGCTGCTCGACGACCTCGCCGCTGCCCTGGTCGCCGTGCGAGGCGCCAAGTCGACGGCCAAGGTGTCGATGAAGACCGAGGCGTCGCGGGCCACGTTCAGCGGCCCGGCCGAGCAGATGGCACGGCTGCGTACCCTCGAGGCCGACCTGCGCGCCGTCGGGCGCCTCACCGGCGACGTGTCCTGGACCCCGGGCGACGGACCGCTGGAGGTCTCGCTCGACCTGGTGCCGGCCGAGGGCTGACCGGCCGCTCCTGAGGGCCACGGGAGCGGTATCGTCCCGCCGTGACCCAGCCCACGGCCTCGGCGCGCAGCAAGGCGACCCGCCACCGGCGACCGAGGTCGGCTGGCCGCCCCGACTTGCTGCCGAGCGAGCTGCATGCGGCGCGGGGAAAGCCCTCGTTGTCGCGGCGTCTCCGGTACGCCTTCGACAACGCCATCTCCCGGCAACCGCACATCGTGATGCTGTGGCTGGGGCTCCTCACGCTCGGTGTGGTGCTGCTGGTCACGCTGGTCGTGAGCGTGGGCGGCATCAGCGGTGTCAACCGCGACGAGCAGGAGACCTGGGCGGAGGCGTTCTGGCAGACGCTGCTGAGGATCCTCGACACGGGGACCGTCGCCGCCGACGTGGGCTGGCCGGCACGGCTGATCGGCATCCTGGTCACCGTCGCCGGCATCTTCCTCGCCGGCTCGCTCATCGGCCTGATCACGAACCTGCTCGACCAGAAGCTGTTCGACCTGCGCAAGGGGACCTCCTTGGTGCTGGAGCGTGACCACACGCTGGTCCTGGGCTGGAGCCCCCGGGTGCCCACGATCGTCGAGCAGCTGGTGCTCGCCAACTCGTCACGTCGCAAGGCGACCGTGGTCGTGGTCGCGAGCGAGGACAAGACGGCCATGGAGGACACCCTGCGGAGCACCGTCCCCCGGACGGGCGCGACCACCATCGTCTGCCGAAGCGGTCAGCCCTGGACCGGTGACGCCCTGGCGATGGGCAACGTGGGGAGTGCGCGCAGCGTCATCGTCACGGGCGGCGAGGGTGACGCGGAGACCGTGAAGACCTTGCTGGCGATCCACACCTCCCCCGACCCATCCCCGCCCCACGTCGTGGCGGAGATCGACGACGAAGGTCTGGCGCGGTCCTTGGAGCGGATCATCGGCCCGAGCCTCAGCGCGGTCTGCAGCGACGTGATGGTGGCCGAGCTGGCGGCGCAGGCCTGCCGACAGCGGGGTGTCGCCGCCGTTCTCGACGAGCTCCTCGACTTCCAGGGGGCCGAGTTCTACTTCGCCGACGCCACCGCGCTCGCGGGCCGGAGCTTCGGCGAGGCGTGCCTGGCCTATCCGCGCGCCGCAGTGGTGGGCCTGCGGTCCGCTGGCCGGGTGCGGCTCAACCCCAACCACGCCACCGTGATCCCGCCCGAGGCAGAGGTGGTGGTCGTGTGCGAGGACGACTCTCTCGTGACGCTCGGGCCCGTCACGCGGCCCGCCCCCGGGGGCACCGAACGCCTGGTCGGCGACCGGCCCCACGCACGCCCCCGCCGGGTCGCCGTGCTCGGCTGGAGCCGCCTCGCACCGCGCGTCATCAGCGAGATGGACGAGTTCATGGCGCCGGACACGGTGCTCGACGTCATCATCGACCCCGCTCTGGTGGAGCGCAGCGCGATCGACTCGGTGGTCACCTACAACACGACGTTGTCCGTGGTGGAGCTGAGCGGCACCCCGGAGGTGCTGGCCGATTACGTGCACCGGTCCGGCTACGACCAGGTGATCGTGCTGGGCGCCCGCGACGCGCTGAGCGTGGACGAGGCGGACGCCCGCACGCTGCTCACGGTGCTGGCCCTGCACACGCACCCCAAGCAGATCAACGACGGGCTGCGCATCGTCGTCGAGCTGCTCGACCAGCGCCACACCTCGCTGGCCCGCGCCACCGGGGCGGACGACTTCGTGGTGAGCGACCAGCTCACCAGCCGCATGCTGAGCCAGCTCTCGGAGAACGCCGGGCTCGCCCCGATCTTCGACGAGCTGTTCCGCCCCGAGGGCACGTCGGTGCAGATCCGCCCGCTGACCCCGGCCGCCGCCGGGGCCACCTTCAAGGAGGTGGTCGCCGACGGCCTGGCGCAGGGGTTCACCCCGATCGGCCTCGTCGACATCGTGACCGGCCGCGTCCGTCTCGCCCCCGACAAGTTCGGGCCGCTGACCCTCTCCCCCGACGAGCACGCGGTGGTGATCGCCGGCGGCACCTGAGCCGTACGCCCCCCTGTCTCACGCTCAGAACAAGGGTGTCCACAGGTCCACGGGGCCGCCACGCCGACCCGGGGGCCGGCGCCGAGCGAGGCCCACCGTGCCTGCACGGTCGTCCACCGCGCTGGACGGATGTGCAGTCAGCCGGTGCCATGTGGCCCGATGCGCGGACCCCAACCCCATCGCGTTGTCGGAGCCGCGCACTAGGTTGAGCCCATGAGAACGATCGACGTCGACGTTGTCGTCGTGGGAGGCGGCACCACAGGGGTCGGGGTGGTGCGCGACCTGGCCATGCGTGGTTACAAGGCTGCGCTCGTCGACCGCGCCGACCTGGCCCAGGGCACGTCGGGGCGCTTCCACGGCCTGCTGCACTCGGGCGGCCGCTACGTGGTGAGTGATCCCCAGTCGGCCACCGAGTGCGCCGAGGAGAACGCGATCCTGGGCCGCATCCAGTCCAGCGCGATCGAGCTGACCGGTGGCCTGTTCGTGTGCACGCCGGTGGACGACCCGGCCTACGGCGACAGGTTCCTGACCGGCGCCGCCGCCACCCACGTGCCCGCCGCCGAGATCCCTGTGGCGCAGGCGCTCGCTCGCGAGCCTCGCCTGAACCCCGGCATCACCCGCGCCATCGAGGTGCAGGACGCGTCGGTCGACGGCTGGCAGCTGGCCTGGACCGCCGCGCAGTCCGCCCGCGAGCACGGGGCGCAGATCCTCACCTACCACCGCGTCACCAGCATCGAGCGCTCCGGCGACACGGTCTCGGCCGTGGTCTGCCACGACGCGAAGACCGGCGAGGACGTACGGATCGGGTGCCACTTCGTCATCAACGCCGCGGGTGCCTGGGCGGGCCAGGTCGCGGCCATGGCCGACTGCCACGGGGTGGAGGTGGTGCCGGGTCGCGGCATCATGATCGCGATGAACCATCGGCTGGTGAACACGGTGGTGAACCGGCTGATCTACCCCAGCGACGGCGACATCCTGGTGCCCATCCACACCGTGTCGGTGATCGGCACCACCGACGAGAAGGCCCCCGACCCCGACGACCTGCCCATCCCTCGCGACGAGGTGCAGCAGATGATGGACGCCGGCGAGCTGCTGGTGCCGGGCTTCCGGCAGGCCCGCGCGGTGCACGCCTGGTCGGGGGCGCGGCCGCTGGTCAAGGACGCCCGCGTCTCGGCCACCGACACACGTCACATGAGCCGCGGCATGAGCGTGCTCGACCACTCCGAGCGTGACGGTCTGCACGGCCTGCTGACCATCTCGGGCGGCAAGCTGACGACGTACAGGCTGATGGCCGAGCACGTGGTCGACGCCATGGAGGCCCAGCTCGGCACCAGCAACCCCTGCCGCACGGCGGAGGAGGCCTGCCCCGGTGGCGGCCCCACGGCCCACCACTACGTCATCACGCACCGCCTCGCCGACCGTGAAGCGGATCGGATGGACGACCAGATCATCTGCGAGTGCGAGCTGATGAGCCGCCAGATGCTCACCGAGCTGCTCGCCGAGCAGCCGCAGAGCTCCTTCGACGACCTGCGCCGCCAGCTCCGGCTCGGCATGGGCCCGTGCCAGGGCGGGTTCTGCTCGGTACGCGCGACCGGTGTCGCGCACGAGGAGGGCTACGTCGACAGCGACCGAGCCACCCAGCTGCTGCGCCTGTTCCTCAAGAACCGCTGGATCGGGCTGTGGCCGATCCTCTACGGCGACCAGGTGCGCCAGACGGCCCTGGACAACTGGATCTTCTCGGGCACGCTCGACATCGAGCACTTGCCCGAGGGCGCGGAGGTGGTGTGATGAGCGACGTCGTCGTCATCGGGGCCGGGCTCGCCGGTCTCGTCGCCGCCCTGCGCCTGGCCCAGGGCGGGGCCCGCGTGACGTTGCTGGCCAAGGGCATCGGCGGTCTGCCGCTCTCCCAGGGGACGATCGACGTGCTCGGCTATGCACCCGACCGCGTCTCCGACCCGCTCGCCGCGCTCGACCGGCTGCCCGCCGACCACCCGTACACGGTGCTCGGCGCCGACGCCGTCAGGCAGGGCGTCGAGTTCCTGGCCGACTCCCTCGGTGGCGCCCTCGTCGGCACGCCCACCCGGTCGGTGGTGCTGCCGACCGCTGTCGGCGCGCTCCGCCCGACGTGCCTGGTGCCGCCGAGCATGCTGGCCGGGGAGATCAGCGGAGCGACGTCGTATGCGATCGTCGGCTTCCAGCAGCTCAAGGACTTCTTCGCCCCGCTGTGCGCGGCCAACCTTGCGCGGCAGGCCGCTCCGGGCGGTGGCCGGATCCAGGCGCGACCGGTCGTGCTCGACCTGCCGGCGGTCGACGGCTGGGCCGACTCCAACGCCACCCGGTACGCGAAGGCGTTCGACGACCAGGCGTACCGAGCCCGGTTCGCCACGGCTGTCGCCCCGCACCTGCGCGACGGCGAGGTGGTCGGTGTGCCGGCCGTCCTCGGTCTGGACGACCCGGGGGCCCACGTGCACCTGGAGCAGGCGCTCGGCCACCCGGTGTTCGAGATCCCTCTGCCCCCGCCGTCGGTGCCGGGGCTGCGGTTGAACGGCCTGCTGACCGGCCTGCTGCGCCAGGCGCGGGTCCGCGTCGTGACGGGCAGCCACGTGGTGTCGTACGAGGCGAGCGGCGGGCGCATCACGTCGGTTGTCGCCGACACGGCGGGCCGCCCCCGGGCGTACGCGGCGAAGGCCTTCGTGCACGCTCCGGGCGGGCTCGAATCGGGTGCCATCACCATGGACTCGTACGGCGCGGTCAGCGAGCGGGTCTTCGGGCTGCCGCTCGCCAACGCCGAGGGTGACCTCGTCAGCGGCGCCACCTGGACCGACCAGCCGCTCTACCGCGTGGGCGTGAGCATCGACTCCCGCGCCCACGTGAGCGGCCCCTTCGACAACCTGTACGCCGCCGGCGGCATCATCGCCGGGGCGGTCCGCTGGTCGGAGAAGTCCGGAGACGGGATCGCGATCGCGTCCGCCGTCCGGGCTGCCGACTCGATCCTGAGAGGCGCATGATGCTCGAGCACGACTCCCATGAGCACGAGCTGTTGTCCCGCGCGAGCCTCGACCACTGCGTGAAGTGCACCATCTGCGAGACGCAGTGCCCGGTGGCCGCGGTGACGCCGAAGTTCTCCGGCCCGAAGTTCGTCGGGCCCCAGGCCGAGCGCTATCGCCACGGCGAGTCCGTCGACGCGTCGCTCGACTACTGCTCCAGCTGCGGCATCTGCACCCACGTGTGCCCGCAGGGGGTGCAGATCGCCGAGATCAACTCCGTGGCCCGGGCGGCCATGAAGGCCGACCACATGCCGCTGCGTGACCAGCTGATCTCACGCACCACGCTGATGGGCAAGACGATGGCCCCGGTCGCGCCCATCGCCAACGCGGTGCTGCGGGTGAAGCCGGCCCGGTTCCTGATCGAGAAGGTCGTCGGCATCCACCGGGACGCGGCGATGCCGACCGCGCACACCCAGACGCTGATCGGCTGGCTGCGCTCGCGCACCAAGCCCGCGACGCCCCGCACGCGCGGCAAGATCATCTTCTTCCACGGCTGCGCGGCCACGTACTTCGAGGTCGAGACCGGCATCAAGACCATCGAGGTGCTGGAGCACCTGGGCTTCGAGGTGATCGTGCCGAAGCAGGGCTGCTGCGGGCTGCCGCTGCAGTCGAACGGCATCTTCGACACCGCCCGCTCCTGGGTGCGCACGCTGGTCGCCGACCTGCGCAAGGCGCCGCAGGACGTGCCGATCGTGTCCTGCTCCACCTCGTGCGGCGGCATGCTGAAGCACGAGGCCAAGGAGATCTTGGGCGTGCACGACCCCGAGCTGCTCGAGGTCGGTGGCCGCATGCACGACATCTGCGAGTTCCTGCTCGACATGTACGACGCCGGCGAGCTCGACACCAGCGAGTGGCTGCCTCACGAGATCCGCCTTCCCTATCACGCGCCCTGCCAGCTGCGGGGCCACGGGATCGGCACCCCGGCCGTGCAGCTGATGGAGCTCATCCCGGGTGTCGAGGTGGTCGAGTCGGGTGCGTACTGCTGCGGCATCGCCGGCACGTACGGGCTGAAGAAGGAGAAGTACGACATCGCCATGGCGGTCGGCAAGCCGGTCTTCGACAAGGTGCTGGCCACCAACCGTGACCTGGCGGCGTGCGACTCCGAGACCTGCCGCTGGCAGATCGAGCAGGCCACCGACGTGCCCACCGTGCACCCGATCGCCCTGATCCACCAGGCGATGGGCCTGTCCAAGGTGCCTGCCACGCGCTGACGGGCGTCTCGATCCGGCTGGACACCGAGATTTCGGCTCGCCTGATTTTGACGCGGGCGTCCTTCGCAAGCTCAGGACGTCCTTGCTCAATCATCGGGACCCACCTGTTGAGCAACCATTTCCCGACCCGCGAAGGAGATGGGCGTCGAAACCAGGCCTGGTGGAGCGCCAGCGACACCAGGACCCAGGTCTCACGCGTTCGCCGCAACCTTCGGCAAGCGCCGGGCCCTCCCCGCGGCAGCCCGTAGCGTGATGCCATCAGCCCACGAAGGAGAGCTCATGTCTGACCGCCGTGTCCGCTTCGCCGCCATCGGCCTCGACCATGCCCACATCTTCGGCATCATCAACGGTCAGCTGCAGGCCGGTGCCGAGCTGGTGGGTCTGGCCTCCGACGACCCAAGCTCGAGCGTCTGCCAGGGAGTCCGCGCCCTGTTCCCCGACGTGCCGTGGTTCGACGACGCCGACGCGCTGGTGCAGGACGAGTCGATCAACATGATCGCCACGGCGGCGATCCCGTACCGGCGCGGCGAGATCGCCATCCGGGCGTTGGAGGCGGGCAAGCACGTGCTCTCCGACAAGCCCGGGTGCGTCTCGCCGGAGCAGCTGGAGGCCATCAAGAAGGCGGTGGCCGACTCCGGCAAGTTCTGGGTGAACGTCTTCAGCGAGCGCTTCGAGGTGCCGGCGGTGGCCAAGGCGGGCGAGTTGGTGCGCGAGGGCAAGATCGGCAAGGTCGTGCAGACGCTGGGCCTCGGCCCGCACCGCGAGGTCGACAAGGCCCACCTCTCGGGCGGCGCCGGGCGGCCGGAGTGGTTCTACCGGCCGGAGACGTACGGCGGCATCATCGTCGACATCGCCAGCCACCAGATCGACCAGTTCCTGTGGTTCACCGGGTCGGAGACGGGCGAGGTCGTCGCCAGCGCCGTGGGCAACTTCAACCACCCCGACGTGCCGGAGTTCCAGGACTTCGGCGAGCTGTCGCTGAAGTCGGAGCACGGCCAGGGCTACATCCGCGTCGACTGGTACACGCCGCAGGGCCTGCCCACCTGGGGCGACGGCCGGCTCTTCGTGCTCGGCACGGGCGGCTACATCGAGATGCGCAAGTACGTCGACATCGACGGCAAGCCCGGCACCAACCACCTGTTCATGGTCAACGACGAGGGCGTGCAGTACATCGACTGCTCCGAGGTGAGGCCTACCTTCCACGCCGACATCGTGAACGACGTGCTGAACGACACCCGCACGGCAGTGCCCCAGGAACACACCTTCGAGGTGCTGCGCCTCGGCCTGGAGGCTCAGGCGAAGGCCGACCGCCGCGGGGACCTCCCGGCCTGATCGGCCGCCGCCACGTCGCGTACGCCCGCAGGCCGCACCCGACGTCACAGGCGTCTCGGTTCCGAACAGGCGATATCCGCCTGTGCATGACCCGAGACGCCGGTGATGGTGCGGGAGGTGGGCGTGGCCGGGCGCGGTGGGCAAACCCCCTCGGGCTATTCCTGCCGCGCCCTCGGCTTGGGCAGCGGTGGCGGCACGCTGGCCGGGGTCTCGGCCAGCAGCCGCAACGCCTCCTCGATGGCCAGGTCGAGCTGCGGGTCGCGTGCGTCCTCGTCGTCCCAGTCCGCCGGCGTCATGACGTACTCGATGTCTGGGTCGACGCCGTGGTTCTCGACGTCCCACCCGTGCTCGTCGAAGTGGAACGAGTAGCGCGGCTGGGTGACGCTGGTGCCGTCGACCAGGTCGAAGCGGCCGTCGATGCCGATCACCCCGCCCCAGGACCGCTGCCCCACCACCGGGCCGAGCTTCAGCTCCTGGGCGGCCGCGCAGACGATGTCGCCGTCGGAGCCCGCGAACTGGTTGGTCACGAAGACGACGGGGCCGCGGCGGCCCTGATAGGGGTACGGCTCCGGGGCGGCGTGTCGCACCAGGTCCCACCCGATCACCTTGCGGCTCAGCCGCTCGATGACCAGCTGCGAGGTGTGGCCGCCACCGTTGTAGCGCATGTCGGCCACCACCCCCTCGTGCGCCATGGCGACGTCGAGCCCGCGGTGGAACTGCGCCCACCCGCCGGCCATCATGTCGGGCACGTGCACGTAGCCGAGGCGGCCCTCCGACGCGCGCTGGACGTACGCGAGCCGCGACGCCACCCATTCCTGGTAGCGCAGCGGCTGCTCGGAGGCGACCGGCACCACGGCCACCCGCCGCAGGTCGTCCCCGCGCTGCAGCGTGAGCTCGACCACGGTGTCCGCAGCGCCACGCAGCAGAGGCCCGACGCCCCGCGGCCCGACCGGCTGGCCGTCCACGGCCACGATCAGGTCACCGACCTGCGCGTCGACGCCCGCCGCGCGCAGCGGCGACCGGGCGTGCGGGTCGGACGCCTCGCCGGGCAGCACCCGCTCGATCCGTGCACCGCCGGTGACCGGCACCAGGTCGGCCCCCAGCAGACCCTGCTTGGACCCCTCCGGGGCGGGCGGGTTCACGTACGCGTGCGAGCTGTTCAGCTCTCCCACCGTCTCCCACAGGATGTCGACGAGGTCGTCCCGCGTACGCACCAGGTCGAGGACCGGCCGGTAGCGGTCCAGGATCGCCGACCAGTCCGTGCCGTCCATGTCCTCGCGCCAGTAGAAGTCGCGCATCAGGCGGCCGTTCTCCTCATACATCTGGCGCCACATCGGCCGCGGGTCGATGGTGCGGCGCAGCCGGCCCAGGTCGACCGACACGCGCGCCGGGTCGTCGTCCTCGACCTTGCTCGTCGCGGGCACGACCACGACCTCGTCCTTGAGTCGCAGCACGATGCGCTCGCCGTCGCCCGACACCTCGAAGGAGTCGGCGTGACCCAGCTCCGACAACGACCGGGTCTCGAACGAGAACCGCTCCAGCACGTCGCGCTCGGGCTCGCCCTCGACGCCGGCGCGGGTCGCCCCGAGCTCCCCGTCGGCCGCCATCACCCGGCGCCAGACGACGCCGTCCTTGGCGGCACGCAACCCCTCGTACGTGCCGCTCGGCACCGGGAACGGCACCAGCCGCTCCTCGAAGGTGTCGCCGTCGAGCTCAGCGCTGACGACCTTCTTCTTCGCCGCGCCCTTCGGGTCGGGCGTCTCGTCGGCCTCGGTCTGCACCTCGCTGATCGGCCAGCCGTCGGCGGCCGCGCCGAAGGGGGCCGGAGCGGTGGCCGAGAGCGGCACCAGGTACGGCCTCGTGGTGGACGTGAACGACAGGTCGAACCCGAGCTCGTCGTAGCGGGGGTCGAAGGTCCGGCTGCTGAGCAGCACCAGGTGCTGCCCGTCGAGGGTGAACACCGGGCAGAAGTCCTTGAACCGGCCCGACGTGAGCGGCTCGCCGACGCCGCGGCGGGCCTTGAGATCGGCGCACCACACGCGCGTCGTCGAACCCGTGCCCGTGGGCGCGACCCAGACCAGGTAGCGGCCGTCCGGAGAGTACGCGAGGTCGGACGCCTCGCCGTGGGGCGAGGTGCCCAGCTCGGTCAGCCGACCGTCGGAGATGCGCACCGAGAGGATCCGGCCGTCGCTGGTGACCACGCTCACCGAGGCACCGTCCGGAGCTGCCGCCAGCGACAGCACGCGGCCGAGACGACCCTTCGCGATCCGGCGCGGGTCGCCGGTGCCGTCGAGGCTCGCGATCTCCAGGCAGTCCTCCCCGGTGGCGTCGGTCGCGTACACGACCTGGCCGGTCGTTCCTAGCACCCGCGGCAGGCGTGCCCGTACTCCTGGGTCGGCCGACAGCGCCCGCGCCGGCCCGGCGCGGTGGGTGATCGCGTACACGGCTCCGTGCCACTCCACCACCGACAGGTCTCCCCCGTGGTCTGGCCTGACCTCGAGCAGGCGGTCCGTGGGGGCGATCGTCACCTGGGGCACCGGCAGCGGGAGCCGTACCTGGATCTCCCGCGGCTCGGCCGTCAGGGACTCCATGAGGTAGAGCCGGCCGCGGGCGTGGTAGACGACGCGCCAGCCGTCGCTCGTCGGGTTGCGCACGAAGCCCTCGGCAGCCGTGTGCGCCGTGTGGCGCTGCAGGTCCTCGCCCGACGCGTTGACCGACCAGAGCTGCGCCTGTTCGTCGGTGCGGTCGGGGAAGGTCGCTGCGCGGTCGCTCGTGAACACGAGCCGGTCGCCGACCCAGGCCGGGGAGTAGATGCCGGCGGTGTCGTCGGGCAACGGGCGGAACCACTCGGCCGAGGCCTTCTTCAGCCACAGCTGCGGGGCGGTGCCGCCGCGGTAGCGCTTCCACATCGCCAGATCGCGCCAGTACGGGGTCGTGATGGCGACAGAGGCGCCCCGGAAGGCGCCCGACATCGCCGGGCCGTACGGGAGCGGCTCGATCGCACCGTCGAGGCCGACGGCGTGCAGACGGACCCGCACCCGGTACATCCCCCCGCCCGAGCTGGCGACCAGCACCCGCCGCTTGTCGAGCCAGCCGTCGACGGCGGTGTGTGCGACGCCCCAGTACGTCAGCTGCGTCACCTCGCCGGTGGCCAGCTCCAGCACGAACACCTCGTACGCCGCGCCCACCTGCCGCGTGTACGCGATTCGCGTGCCGTCGGGCGAGAACCGCGGGTGGCGTACGGGGACGTGCTCGTTCGTCAGACGCGACGGGCGACCCCCGGAGACGTCGACGACCCACAGGTCGTCGTCGGCGACGAAGACGACGTCGTCACCGCAGATGTGGGGGTAGCGGGAGTAGCTGGAGACCATGACCAGAAACTACCAACCGGTCGCCCGTCCCTCGCCATGCGCGCACGGCCGAGGGCCACGGGCCGCGACGACCCGGAGCCCTGGCGCGGGCTCCGGGTCGGTGCCCTCAGCGGGGGCTACGGCCGTCGGCGACGGCGATCTCCACGGGCTTGTCGGGCAGCGGGATCCGCTTGGCCACCTGGTACGTGGTCAGGTCGACCAGCACGACCTCCTTGCGGTTCACGTCGGTGACGTACGCCGTCGTGCCGAGCACCTTGAGCGAGGGGCCCGCCAGCTGCCAGTCGTCCTTCTCCTGCCAGGGCGAGATCACCGGGATGCTGGCGGTGAGCGCAGCCGTCTGCATGTCGATCACCTGCAGCGCCCCGTCGTACGTGAGGACCAGCCCCTCCCCGACCGGCCCGCGGCCGAGGGAGCGGAACCAGTACGACGCCGGCAGGCGCACGGGACGTACGGACCCGTCGAGCGTGCCGACGACGACCACGGTGGTGGTGCGCTCCACCTTCTGGGTCTGGTCGACCTTCAGGTCGCCCAGCACGTACGGCGAGGCCTCGGACCCTGCCATGTTGCCGACCCGTGAGTACGGGAGGGGTGTGCCGTCCGGGCCGGGGACCCTGAGCTTCTGGAAGGCGCCGTCACGCCAGACCACCGGCCCGTCGGTGCAGCCCACGGCGACGACGGCACCCGTGGCCGTCGGGCGGGCGGTGGCCTCGCCGTGCACACCTGGGCAGTCGTTGGTCTCCGCCACGACGGAGTCTGCCTTCACCACCTGGACCGTGCGTCGTTCCTTCTCCGTGCCCTGCGTGGTGAGCAGGGCTCCGGAGCCCACAGGCACGGCGACCCCGTGGTGCGGCGCACGTGTGGTGTACGTGGTGCGCGGGGCTCCCGCCGTGGCGATCTGGTTCGACTCCACCACGGTGACCTCACCGCTGCCGTCGGCGAACAGGGTGGTGGTGCCCTCGTGGACGACGACGTGGCCTGCGTGGGGGGCCGCGTACGTCACCGGGGTCATGGCCGGCGGCGAGGCGTAGTGGTGGGCGTGGTCACCGTGCTGCACCGTGCTCAGGCCGGTGTCGAACACCCGGAACACGTCGCCGTCGGTGACCATCACGTGGCGCCCGTCACCGGCGTCGGAGAGCCGCAGGAACCCCGGCAGCTCGGTGCGCGCGACCACCGCACCGGTGTCGGTGTCGAGGGTCACCAGGCCTCCGGCGTACGAGTACACGAGCCGTGGCTTCGCGACCCGCACCTCCTTGGATGCGGGTGCGGCCGACGGGGAGGCCTGCGGCTGGACGGCCGGCCCTGCACAGGCAGAGGCGACGTTCGCGAAGAACGCTCCCTACTTCGCCGAGCACACCGTGACCACCACGATCGAGACCCTGATCGGCTTCGTGGTCGCCTTCCTCGTGGGTGAGGCCGTGGCCGTAGCGATGGTCTACTCGCGCCCGTTGGAGCGGACCCTCTACCCGGTCGTCCTCTTCGCCCAGGTGATCCCCAAGATCGCCGTCGCACCCCTGTTCATCGTGTGGCTCGGGTTCGGGCTGGCCCCCAAGATCGTCGTCGCGGTGCTGATGGCGTTCTTCCCCGTCGTGATCTCAGGCCTCGCCGGCCTCAAGACCGTCGACCGCGAGATGCTCGAGCTCGCCGCCACGATGGGGGCCGGCCGGTGGAAGGTGTTTCGCAAGATCCGGTTCCCGGCATCTCTGCCGCAGCTGTTCAGCGGTCTCAAGGTGGCCGCCACCCTGGCCGTCACCGGTGCCGTGGTGGGCGAGTTCGTGGGGGCCAACTCCGGCCTCGGCTACGTCATCCTCCAGGCCAACGGCAACATCGACACGGCGACCCTGTTCGTCGCCTTGATCATCATGTCCCTGCTCGGCGTGGTCATGTTCGCCGTCATCGAGGCGGTCGAGCGCCTCCTCATCCCGTGGCACTCCAGCTTCCGCAACGGCCCGGCGACCACGCTTCAGGCCTGACCCCACCGAAAGGACACCGATGTCTCTGTCACGCAAGCACTTCGTGCTCGGGCTGGGCGGCGCGGCCGCCACACTCGCCGGCTGCAGCAGCAGTGCCACCCCAGCCCCGGGCACGTCCGGGGGTTCCGCGGCGACCAAGAAGGTCACGCTGATGCTCAACTGGTACCCGTACGGCGAGCACGCCCCCTTCTACTACGGCATCGAGAAGGGGATCTTCGCGAAGAACGGCATCGACCTCACGATCCAGGCCGGTCAGGGCTCCACCAAGACCGTGCAGGCCGTGGGTGCCGGCCAGGTGCAGTTCGGCTGGGCAGACACGCCTGCGGTCATCGCCAACATCGACAAGGGCGTGAAGGTCAAGAGCGTCGGCGTCTTCCTGCAGACGACGCCGTCGTCGGTGCAGCTGTTCGAGGACAAGGGCGTACGGACCCCGGCCGATCTCAAGGGGAAGACCATCGCCGTGTCCGCAGGCGATGCCCCCACCGTGATGTTCCCGGTCTACCTCCAGAAGGCAGGCCTCGCGCCGAACGACGTGAAGACCCAGAACCTCGACGCGGCGGGCAAGATCTCCGCGGTCGTCGGCGGCCAGGTCGACGGAGTGATCGGCTTCGCCCACGACCAGGGACCGACCATCGCCAGCAGGTCGGGCAAGAAGATGACCTATCTCCGGTACGCGGACGTGGGGCTGTCGTACTTCTCCAACGGGCTCATCGCCAGCAGCGACACCATCGGCAAGGACGCCGCCACCGTGAAGGCGATGGTGAAGGCGACCAGCGAGGCGTTCGCCGAGGCGGCCAAGAACATCGACGCCGCCGCCAGGTCGATGGATGGCAAAGACCCCCAGATGCCCGCGCTGTCCGTGCTCACCCAGCAGTGGACCGAGACCATCAAGCTGCTCAGCACCTCCGCCACCACGGGCAAGGCGCCGGGAACCAACGTTGACGGCGACTGGGAGACCACGATCAAGACCCTGAGCGACGGCAAGCTCATCGAGTCGGCGAAGCCTGCGAGCACCTACTTCGACAAGTCGTTCCAGCCCTCCTGACATGGCAGACGCACCCCTGACGGTCCAGGTCGCCGATCTGGACGTGACCTTCTCGACGAAGTCGGGTGCGGTCCCGGCGCTCCAGGGCGTCACGCTCGACGTGCCGCGCGGTGAGTTCCTCTCCATCGCAGGGCCGTCGGGATGCGGCAAGTCGACCCTGCTCAAGGTGGTGTCTGGCCTGGTGGCGGGCAGCACGGGTGCGGTGTCCTTGAACGGGACGCCGGTGACCGGGCCCCGTCACGATGTCGGGTACGTCTTCCAGCGGCCTGCACTGCTGGAGTGGCGAACGACCGAGCAGAACATCTGGCTGCAGGGCGAGATGCGCGGCCTACCGAAGCCGCAGTACCAGGCAAGGGCCACAGAGCTGATCGAGCTGACCGGCCTGTCAGGGTTCGAGAAGGCCTATCCGCACGAGCTGTCGGGCGGCATGCAGCAGCGGGTGTCCCTGTGCCGGGCACTTCTGCACGAGCCTCAGGTGCTGCTGATGGACGAGCCGTTCGGCGCGCTGGACGCCCTCACGCGCGAGCGCATGAACGTGGAGCTGCACCGGATCTGGGCCGAGACCCACGTCACCGTGCTGCTGGTCACCCACTCCGTCCCCGAGGCCGTGTACCTCGCCAACCGGGTCGTGGTGATGAGCCCCCGCCCGGGTCGCATCCTGGAGACCCTCGACGTCGCTCTCCCCCGGGTGCGGGACTACGCGGCGACGATGTCCGACCCGGAGTTCCAACGCCTGACCAGCCACGTCCGTGATCTGCTGGGAACGTCCGGCGAGGTCGACTGACCGCTCGGTGGGCGCGGCCGGTGCCCCGCCAGGCACGGCCCTAGGATCCTCCGATGGACTGGACGACGGTGCTGCTGCTCGGGCTGGCCGTGGCGGGGGCGTTCGTCCAGTCGTCGATCGGGTTCGGCATGGCGGTGGTCAACGCTCCGTTCATCGTGGTCTTCGACCCGACCCTGATGCCGGTGGCGATGCTGGTGGTCAGCTCCACGCTGCCTGTGGTGCAGCTGGTGCAAGGCCCACGGGACATCGACAGACGAGCCCTGACCTGGGCGCTGCTGGCCCGGGTCGTCACCACTCCGCTCGGAGTCTGGGCCGTGCGGGCACTGCCGATCGACGGCATCGCCGTGCTGCTGGCACGGGTCGCGCTGGCCTGAGCTCGCGCCCGGGTCAGCCACCGGCTCGCAGGCCGCTCAGGCGCTCTTCTCGCGATGCATGCGGGGCACCAGGGTGGGCTCAGCCCCGTCACGGATGCACTCCCCCGTGATCACCACCTGCGCGATGTCGTCGCGGCTCGGCACGTCGAACATCACGTTGAGGAGAGCCTCCTCGATGATGGCGCGCAGCCCACGCGCCCCGGTGCCGCGGGCCAGCGCCAGCTCGGCGATGGCGTCGACGGCGTCGTCGGTGAGCTCCAGGTCGACCCCGTCGAGCTCGAACAACTTGCGGAACTGACGCACCAGGGCATTGCGAGGCTCGACCAGGATGCGCACGAGCGCCTCCTTGTCGAGCGGAGACACCGACGCGATCATCGGCAGACGCCCGATGAACTCCGGGATCAGACCGAACTTGTGCAGGTCCTCGGGGCGCACCTCCGCGAACGGGTCCCCGTCCTTCTTGCGGGCCACCTCGTCGTTGGTGAAGCCGAGCGGCCTCTTGCCGATGCGCTCGTTGATGATGCCCTCCAGGCCGGCGAACGCACCGCCCACGATGAAGAGCACGTTGGTGGTGTCGATCTGGATGAAGTCCTGGTGCGGGTGCTTGCGCCCTCCCTGCGGCGGCACCGACGCGGTGGTGCCCTCCAGGATCTTCAGCAGGGCCTGCTGCACGCCCTCGCCCGACACGTCACGGGTGATCGAGGGGTTCTCCGACTTGCGCGCGACCTTGTCGACCTCGTCGATGTAGATGATGCCGGTCTCGGCCTTCTTGATGTCGAAGTCCGCGGCCTGGATCAGCTTGAGGAGGATGTTCTCCACGTCCTCACCCACGTAGCCCGCCTCCGTGAGCGCAGTGGCGTCAGCCATGGCGAACGGCACGTTGAGCATCTTGGCGAGCGTCTGTGCCAGGTAGGTCTTGCCGCACCCCGTCGGCCCGATCAGCAAGATGTTCGACTTGCCCAGCTCGACCGTGTCGTCCTCGGTCGCCCGGCGCGGCGGCGTCTGGCCCTTGGCCTGCACCCGCTTGTAGTGGTTGTAGACGGCCACGGCCAGCGTGCGCTTGGCACGGTCCTGCCCGATCACGTACTGGTCGAGGAAGTTGCGGATGTCGTGCGGCTTGGGGAGGTCGTCCAGCAGGCCCACGTCGCTGGCCTCGGAGAACTCCTCCTCGATGATCTCGTTGCACAGCTCGATGCACTCGTCGCAGATGTAGATCGCCGGCCCTGCGATCAGCTTCTTCACCTGCTTCTGGCTCTTGCCACAGAAGGAGCACTTGAGCAGGTCGCTCGTCTCACCGATGCGAGCCATGGCCGGCCTCCTTCCGCGTCCTCCGCAGCCCCAGCTGCCGCTGTCGTTGCCACCGTCACCGCTGGCGCGGCTCCTCACCATACTTGCCGGTCGCGCCGCCGACCCAGGGATCGGCGGCGCGACACGCGAACAACTCAGGCGTCCTTCAGCGAGGTCAGGATCTCGTCGATGATCCCGTACTCGACGGCCTCCTGCGCCGTCAGGTACTTGTCGCGCTCGATGTCCTTCGACACCTGCTCCACGGTCTGCTTCGTGTCATCGGCCAGCATGTGCTCCATGAGCGAACGGATCCGCAGGATCTCCTTCGCCTGGATCTCCAGGTCGGACGACTGCCCGTAGCCACCCTCGGTCGCCGGCTGATGGATCAGGATGCGGCTGTTCGGCAGCGCGAGCCGCTTGCCCTTGGCGCCGGCGGCAAGGAGCACCGCCGCGGCGGAGGCCGCCTGGCCCAGGCAGATGGTCTGCACGTCGGGCTTGATGAAGTGCATCGTGTCGTAGATCGCCGTCAACGCCGTGAAGGACCCACCGGGCGAGTTGATGTACATGCTGATCTGGCGATCGGCGTCCATCGACTGCAGGCAGAGCAGCTGCGCCATGACGGCGTTGGCCACGTCGTCGGTGATCGGGGTGCCGAGGAAGATGATGCGGTCCTCGAACAGCTTCGTGTACGGGTCCACCCGGCGCACGCCGTACGACGTGCGCTCCTCCCACTGCGGGATGTAGTACTCGGCGCGGGGACCGGCAGGAGCCAGGCCGCCCGGCAGCATGGGCATGGGAGTCATGTCTGGCCTCACTGGGTCGGGGAGTCGGTAGTGATCTGGGCGGCGCGCTCGTAGACGTGGTCGATGAACCCGTACTCGAGGGCCTGGTCGGCGGTGAACCACCGGTCGCGGTCGGAGTCGGCCTCGATCTGCTCGACGCTGCGGCCGGTGTGCTCGGCGATCAGCTTCGCCATCTCGGCCTTGACGTGCAGCGACTGCTCAGCCTGGATGCGGATGTCGGAGGCAGTGCCACCGAGACCGCCCGACGGCTGGTGCATCATGATGCGGCTGTGCGGGAGCGCGAACCGCTTGCCGCGGGCGCCGGCCGACAGCAGGAACTGCCCCATGGAGGCGGCCAGACCCATGGCCACCGTCGCCACGTCGTTGCTGATCCACTGCATCGTGTCGAAGATCGCCATGCCGGCCGTCACCGAGCCACCGGGCGAGTTGATGTAGAGGAAGATGTCGCTGCTCGGGTCCTCCGCGTTCAGCAGCAGCATCTGGGCGCAGATCGCGTTCGCGTTGTCGTCCTTCACCTCGGAGCCGAGGAAGATGATGCGGTTGGCCAGGAGCGCCTGGTAGACGGAGTCGGTCATGCCGATGCCGCTGGGCATGCTCGCCATGCGTGGCAGGTAGGGCTGCGTTTCGTTCACGTGGGCGAACCTACCCGGTCGCTCTGACAAAACGCGGGCGATGCGTGGCTTGTTCGCTGACGGCGAGCGAGGACCGATGACCTGGGGCCGGAGACGACCGGTGCACGCGGCGAGAACGCCGCGTGCACCGTTGTGAGTCAGGTCGTCGAGGTCACTCCTTGGTCGAAGCAGCCTTCTTCCTCGGCGCCTTCGCAGGAGCCACGGCCTCCTCGGCGGGCGCATCGGCCTTCTTCGTCGGGGCGGCGTTGGCGGGCTTGGCCGGCGTCTCGGCCGCATCCTCGGCAGCGGGCTTGGCCGCCTTGGTGGTCTTCTTCGCCTTCGGCGCCGCCTCGGAGGCCTCGGCGTCAGCGGCCGGCGTCTCGTCGACCAGCGCCCGCTCGTCTGGGGCCGCCTCGGTCTGGGCGTCCTCGCCGGAGGCGTCCTCGTCCTCGTACACGGGAGCGTTCTCGGCGTACGTGCCGTCACCCTGCAGGCGGGCGAGGTCGACCTTCGAGCCGTCGGCGGAGGTGATCTCGGCAGCAGACACGATCAGGCCGAGCGCCTTGCCACGGCGCACCTCGCCCAGCCACTCGGGCATGTGGTTGTGCTCCTGCATGTGCTGGAGCTCCTGCTCGGGGCTGGTGCCGTTCTCGGACGCCTTGCGGAAGATCAGCGCGGTGAGATCCTGCTGGTCGACCCCGATCTGGCGGTCGTCGGCGATCTTGTCGAGGAGGATCTGGGCGCGGAACGCCTGCTCGCTCGACTTCTCGATCTCGGCCCAGAACTCGTCCTCGGTCTTGGGGCCTTCCTCGGTGTCGGCGAGGTACTGCTCCAGCGTGAGGCCGGCCTGCGCGAGCTGGTTGGTGATCTGCTCACGGCGCTGGGACCGCTCGGCCTCGACCAGGGCGGTCGGCAGCTCGAAGGGGGTGATCTCCAGCAGCGCCTCGAGCACCTTGTCGCGGGCCTGGTTGGCCTGCACCAGACGGGCCTGGCGGGTCGCGCCCTCGGCGAGGTCGGAGCGCATCTCCTCGACCGTGTCGAACTCGCTCACCATCTGGGCGAAGTCGTCGTCCAGGGCGGGCAGCTCCTGCTCGGCCACCTTGGTGACCGTGACCGTGATGTCTGCCTCCTGGTCGCGCATCGAGCCACCGGCGAGCTTCGAGGAGAAGGTGGCCTTCTCCCCCGCCTTGAGCCCGGTGACTGCGTCGTCGAGACCGTCGAGCATGCCGCCCGACCCGACCTCGTACGTCACGCCCTCAGCCTTGGCGTCGTCCAGGTCGACCCCGTCCTGCGCGGCCTGCAGGTCCAGCGTCACGACGTCGCCGGCTGCAGCGGCGCGAACGACCTCAGTCTGCGTGGCGAAGCGCTTGCGGAGCAGCTCGACCCGCTCGTCGACGGCGTCGTCACCGACCTCCAGGTCGTCGACCGACACCTTCACCTGCGAGAAGTCGGGTACGTCGAAGTCGGGGCGCACGTCGACCTCGGCCACGAACTCCACGACGTCGCCGTCCTCGAGCTTGGTGAGCTCGATCTCCGGCTGCGACAGCGGAGTGATGTTGTTCTCGGCGACCGCCCGGCCGTACGCATCGGGGATGGTCTCGTTGATCGCCTCCTGCAGCACCGAGGCGCGGCCGAACCGCTGATCGATGATGGCGGACGGCACCTTGCCCTTGCGGAACCCCGGGATGGTCACCTGCGACGCGATCTGCTGGTAGGCCTTGTCGAGCGACGGCTTGAGGTCGCTGAACGGGATCTCGACGGTGAGCTTCACCCGGGTGGGGCTGAGCTGCTCGACGGTGCTGGGCACGAGTGCTCCTGACGGTTGGACGAAACGGGGGCGGCGCCGCTCTTTGCGTACGGCGCCAGCGCGCCCGTCATGCTATCGGCTCGCCTGACTGGCGACGAATCACGTCCCGCGCCCGTACGCGCCGCTGACAGGCGACACGAGAGCGTGACCGGGGTAGAGTGACGGGGCCGTCCGGGGCGTAGCGTAGTGGCTAGCGCGCCTGCTTTGGGAGCAGGAGACCGCAGGTTCGAGTCCTGTCGCCCCGACTCCACCGCGACGAATGAGTCACCGCGGAACGAGATGCGAGGACCTTCGTGAAGCGCGCCCACCTTCTTCTCATGACCGCCGCCGTCGCGATGTCGGGCTGCGCCGGTACGCCAGCCGCTGCTCCCACGGTGACCGTGACCGCGCATGGTCCGACAACGACCGTGACCGTCACGGCGACCCCGACACCGACGCCCTCCCCCACTCCCCAGGCCGCCAAGGAGGCTGGGGTGCTGGCCGAGCAGATCAAGCAGGCGTCGACACAGAAAATCGTGCGACTGACCCCTGAGACCGACCCCAACACGCGACTGGGCCGCCCCGGCGGTCCGACGTCGGCAGCCATCCTCTACGACGCCGCGGGCGCGTGCACGACACTGGGGACGGACTGCGGCGCGACCATCGAGGTCTACCCGACTGCCGCAGAGGCCAAGGCTCGTTCGGAGTACATCCTCGCGATCCTCAAGGGCGCCCCCGCTCTGGGGACCGAGTACCACACGCTGGCCGGTGGGGCACTCCTCCGGGTGTCCGGCAAGCTGACGCCGGCGCAAGCCTCTTCGTACGCGTCCGCGTTCGAGAAGGCCGGCGCCTGACGCTGCTCAGGCCTTCGCGAAGGCCTCCACGATCCCGGCGTTGAAGGCTGGGAGGTCGCGCGGGCTGCGGCTGGAGAGCAGGTTGCCGTCGGCGTGGAACTCCTCGTCCACCCAGGTGGCGCCGGCGTTCACCAGGTCGGTGCGGATCCGCGGGGTGGAGGTGAGCGTACGGCCCTCCAGCGCCCCGATCTCGGTGAGGATCCACGCGCCGTGACAGATGGGGGCCACCGGCTTGCCGGCGTCCAGGAACGCTTTCACGAATGCCTGTGCCTGCTCGTTCGTACGGATCTTGTCGGAGTTCAGCGTGCCGCCCGGCAGCACCAGGCCGGCGTAGTCCTCGGCGCGCGCCTCGTGGAGCGTGACGTCGACGGTGAAGTCGTCACCACGGTCCCAGTCCTTGACGAGCGCGGTGATGGTGCCCGGCTCCTCGCTGACCAGCACCGGCGTCCCTCCGGCCTGCTCGACCGCTGCCCAGGGCTCGGTCAGCTCCGGCTGCTCGACGCCACGCTTGCAGAGGAACGCGATCTTCTTGCCCGTGAGATCTGTCATGCCCCCAGCAGACCACAGAGCCCACTGGTTTCGCCGGGGGAAGTGGCACCCGGTACGCTGAGCACGCACCTTCGCGGATGTAGCTCAATGGTAGAGCCCCAGTCTTCCAAACTGGCTACGCGGGTTCGATTCCCGTCATCCGCTCCATCCCGGTCAGCAGGCCCGTGCGTAACCCATGGCCCCGCCCGTCGAGCATCCGTACGCTGTCGCCGTGCGCCACGCCCTTCTCGCCGCCTACGACGCGCAGCTGCGCAAGGCGGCCGAGGTCGCGGACATGCCCGACGTACGCCGCGACGGGCCGCTGTGGATCGGCCGGCCCTCTCCCGAGCGTGGCTTTGTCACCTGTCGCGACCTGGGCAGCCTCGCACCCGACGAGCTGGACGCTCTCCTCGATCGCACCGTCGCCGGGTTCGCCGACGACCCGGCCGTTCTGGAGTTCGAGTGGAGGCCCGGCTGCACGACCGGGTCGACCTCGACACCCACCTCCGCGCCCGCGGGCTGGTGCCAGGCGAGCGCGAGACCGTCATGGCAGCGCTCGCCAGCGCCCTGGCCGGCGACGACCCGCCCCCGCCCGGCGTCACCGTTCGCACCGCGACCACCGATGACGTGACCGCCGTCGTGGCCATGCAGTCGGCTGCGTTCGGCCGCGACGTCCCCCGGCATGGTCGAGGCCACCCAGCGCCTGCTCGACAGCCCCGAGGTCGAGCTCTGGCTCGCCGAGGCCGACGGCGAGGTGATCGGTTCTGGCCGGCTCGATCGCGTGCCCGGTAGGGACTTCGCCGGCATCTGGGGAGGCGCGGTCGCCGAGAGCTGGCGCGGACGAGGCGTCTACCGCTGCCTCACCCAGGCCCGCGCCCGGGCAGCCGTCGAGGCACGCATCACGTTCCTGTACGCCGACTGCACGGTGATGAGCCGGGTCATCCTGGCGGCGTGCGGGCTGATGCCGATCACCACCACGGTCCCCCACACCTGGCGCCGCGACGCTCAGTCGCGCTGAGCCAGCACCAGCCAGGACAGCACGTCCGGGTCGTCGCCGTGCCCGGCCAGGAGCCGCAGGGCCACCGTCTCGGCCGCCGTCACCACGTCGTTCGCGGCCCCTGACGCGCCGGCGTCGGTGATCAGCGACGACGTCGCCACGAGCCGCGCCATGCCGACAGGATCGACGGCCGGCAGCCCTCGCCCCGGCAGGCCTGCCCCGAGCATCCCCTGCCAGCGCCCGAGCAGGTCCGCCTCGGTGGTGCCGTCCCGCTGCAGCAGCTGCCGCTCGATCCGCGCCAGGTCGCTGTCGTCGGGCGAGGCCAGCACGGCCTCCAGCGCCGTACGCACCGGAGCCACGTCCACCCCCGCGCCCCACAGCGCCACCCAGGCGCGGGTGAGCACCAGGCCCATGCCGGGGGCGGCATCCAGGTGGGCGACCGCCTCCAGGAGGGCGGTCTGGGCCTGGACGTCCCCTCGCCGCTGCACCTCCCCCGCCAGCGCCGCCACCGTGCTGGCCCCGACCACCCCACCGGTGACCACGAGATGGGTCACCCCCTCCAGCAGCCAGCCGCGCACGATGTCCTGCTCCGCGCCGTGCTCCCGAGCCGCCTGCAGCACCAGCAGCCGCCGCGCCGCCCGGTCCAGCGCCCGGGCCCGGTCGTCCGGGCCGGTGCCGTCAGCCTGGAGCACAGCGCCCGGCACCTCGCGTACGAGCCGTGCCAGCTGCCGGCTCGTCGCCCTCACGGCCGCGGTCAGGGAAGGGGCGAAGTCGGCGTCCAGCGACACCCGCCCGAAGGACCCGCTCACCACCACCCTCCGCCGGCCCGTGCCCGAGACCGTGGTCACTGCCTCGTCCTCGGTGACCTCGCACTCGGGCGCCTGGACGGCCGCGTCGGGGAGCGCCAGCTCCAGCCCCTCCCCCTCACGCAGTGCGGTCGTGGGCAGCCAGCTCGGCAGGGCGTTCCAGGCAGCAGCACCCCAGTCGGGGCAGGCCACGCCGTCGAGCTCCAGCACCACCCTCTGTCCAGGAGCCAGGGTCTCCCCCGACGACAGCCACCTCAGCTCTCCCCCCTCGTCGGTGAGCTCCCCCCGGCGCAGGGAGAGCGCCCAGGGGCGGGAGGCGTCAGGGCCGGCCGCCAGCACCACGGCCGCCGCCGCGCCGCCACCCCAGACCCACGCCTGGCCCAGGCCGGCCGACACGTCCACGCTGGCGCCGGACACCGACACCGGGGCCAGCCCCGCGTTGCGCAGCGTGGCGCGCACCCGCCAGCGGTCCCCGGTCACCGTGTGGCGCAACGAGGCGCGCAGGTCGAGGGCCTCCAGCTCGATCTCGACCTCGGTGTCGTCGGCCCCGGTGGTCACGGCTCGCCAGTCCAGCTGGTCCGACCCGCTGGAGCCGATGGCGTGCCGTGGCCAGGACACCGCGAGGCTCGGCTGCCCCAGCCCCAGGCACGCCGACCCGTCGTCGCGGACGATGAGCCCCCGCTCGATCACGTACGCATCCATCTGTTCCCCCTGGCCCAGAAGCGTACGGCTCCGGCACAGGCACGACGTGCCCCCACCCCGACAGGGTGGGAGCACGCCGGCGACCACGAACGGCGGACTACTTGATCATGCCCTTCGTCTCGTCGTAGAGACCCTTGGCCGCGGCGGCCGCGGTCTGCTTGCCGAACTGCACGTCCTGCGTGTAGCGGCGCATCACCGTCTGGAAGGTGGAGACGCCGGGCGGCGGCGGCTTCGGCGCGTCGCGCAGGTCGGGCTCGATGGCCTGCAGGTAGGCCGCCGACTTCTTGTCGGCGTCACCCAGCTTGCCGGTGATGCCCTTGAGGATCTCGCCGTTCGGCGGCAGCCCCCGCTCGGCCAGCAGCAGGTCACCGGCCTCGGCGCTGTTGAAGTAGTAGTCGAGGAACTTCGCGGCCTCTGCCTGCACCTTCGACTTGGCCGAGATGGACTGGTACTGGCCCGACTTGTACCAGAGGTTGGCCCCCTTGGCGGTGCCGTCCATCGAGGGGATGCGCAGCACCTTCAGGTCCTGCCCCACAGCCGCCTGGTAGGCGTTGACCTGGTTCGACCAGCACACGCCCAGCGCCGTCTTGCCCGTGGCGAACACGCCCTGGGCGAGCGGCTTGCCCGCGCCGTCGGCGTTCTCCGACGGCGACGGGATGACCTTGGCCTGCTGGTACCTGGTCATCAGCTCGAAGAAGCCCTGCATGTCGACCGGGTCCCAGCCGAGACCGGTCTCGGTGAACAGCGACTTGCCCTTCTGGAACAGGTAGGCGCGAGCGACCGAGTCCCAGAACACGTCGCCGTCGATGGCGTACGTGCCGGGCTTCTTCGCCGCGACCTGCTGACCCCAGGCCAGGAACGAGTCCCACGTCCAGGTCTTGTCGTCGGGCAGGGTCATCCCGAGGTCGCCGAGCACCTTGGGGTTGGCCAGGAAGCACAGGGCGTTGACGCCGGCGCAGAGCGCGGTGACCTTGCCGCCCACGGTGCCGGTGTTGACCAGGCCCTTGGAGAACTTGTCGGTCTTGATGGACGTCTTGCCCAGGTCAGCCAGAATGCCGCGCTTGCTGAAGTCCTGGAGGTACTGCTCGTCCATCTGGATGATGTCGGGCGCGTCGTTGCCGGCGATCTGGGTGCCCAGCTTGTCCCAGTACGTCGTCCACTCGCCGGGCTCCGGCTTGATGGTGACGTGGGGGTTGGCGGCGGTGTACTTCGCGATCACCGCGTTGGTGTTCTTGTTGCGGACCTCGTTGCCCCACCACGCGAACCTGATGGTGACCGGGCCGCCGGACGAGGCGGCTGCTCCGCCGCTCGACCCGCCCGACCCGCTGCCGCAGGCCGCGAGCGCTCCGGTGGCGGCAGCCCCTGCGGCCGCGCCCAAGAACATCCTTCGTGACGTCGTCATTGAACTCACTTGTTCCTGGTGGCGCAACCAGTGTGATCTGGCCCGGCAGTGTTGCGGAAGACCCGGGGGTCACGATTGTGAAACGATTCGGAGACCGCTCGCCGGAGCGCTCCTTGGTGGTCCGGACCTCGGTCAGAGCGTCGTGACGCCCACCCGGGCCGTCATGGTGTGAGACTTCCCCGGCGCGAGCTCCACGGCGTCGTCGAGCGCGTTCGCGGTCTCGACGCAGAGCATGCCGGCCCACTCGTCGTCGCCGAAGTCGGGCATCGCGGCCGCCTTGTCCACCCACGGGTTCCAGACCACGGTGGTGGCGGAGCCTTCCTTGGAGACGGAGAGGGCGCGGCCCAGGGTGGGGTCGGTCACGACGACCTCGGCCGTGCTGCTGTAGACGCGGTCGGTCTCGCCGGTGATGGTGATGTCCCCCTGCTGGGTCGCATCGGCCCCGCCGGGTGCCTTGTCGAGGTACGCGGCACCGTCGAGGCCCGAGATGCTCACCTGCCGTACGTCGCCGACCGTCAGGTAGGTGTGGAGCGCCTCCTCGAAGGAGAACGGCTGGTCGCCGGTGTTCTCCACCGTCAGGCTCAGGGTGAGCTCGGCGCCGGCCGTGACCGCGTACGTCGCCCGCCAGCTGCCCTGGGGGTCGGGCACGTCGTCGGAGGTCAGGGTGTACGTGATCGTCGGCTCGTCACCCTCGGTCAGGGACTCGAGCGCCCAGGTCGCCAGCCGCGCGGTGCCGTGAGCGGGCTGCATGTCCTTGCTGCGCCCGGGCCCGAACCAGGGGAAGCAGATCGGCACCCCGCCGCGGATGGGCTTGTCCGCCTCCAGGTGCGTCTTCTCGCTCAGCCACAGCACGGGTTCCGCGCCGGTGGGGGCCCAGGAGACGAGGTGGGCGCCGTGGTCGTAGACGGCGCCCTCGCTGGACACGCCGGACAGCCGTCGTGGTGCAGGAAGGGTCATGGCTCCAACCTACGGCCGGGCGCGGGGCGGCGGGGGCGAAGTGCGTACGAGGTCGGGGTGCAGGCCGTTCGTGGGGCTGGGGTTCGTGGAGCTGGCGTTCGTGGAGCCGGCTGCCGCTCCGCCTCGCTGGCGATCGGCTCGCGGAGTCTCGACGCGCCACGTCCTCGTACCTCGGACGTGCCTTGCTCGACCAGCATGCCGGGCTCAGCCGGCGGTCTTGCGGCGCCGCTTCGGCTTCTGGCACCTCGGGCACCAGTAGAGGTTGCGGGCGGCGTGGTCCTCGGTGCGGACCTCGGTGCCGCAGACCAGGCAGGGCAGGCCGGCCCGTCTGTACACGTACACCTCGCCCCCGTGGCGGTCGACGCGGGGCGGCCGGTTCATCGCCTCCGGCGAGTGCTCCGGGCGGACGGTGTCGATCCGGTCGTCGAGCACCCCCTGCGGCATCAGCTCGACGAGGTCGTCCCACATCGCGTCGAACGTCTTGCGCGGCAGCTCCTTGCCGGGCAGGAACGGGTCGATGCCGTGACGGAAGAGCACCTCGGCCCGGTAGATGTTCCCTACCCCGGCAAAGATCTTCTGGTCCATCAGCAGCGCGGCGATCGTCTTCGACGAGCGAGCCAGGCGCACCCAGGCACGCTCCCGGTCGGCCTGCGGGTCGAGGGGGTCCGGCCCGGACGCGGCCGCGACCGCCCCCGCCTCGTCGTGCGAGATCAGCTCGCAGACCTGCGGGCCGGTGAGGTCGTGGACGCCCTGCTCCGGCGTCCCGACCCGCAGCCGCACCTCGCCCGGCCCCCCCGGCCACGGGAACGGGCGCAGCTTGCCGATCAGCCCGAGGTGGATGTGCACCACCTTGTCGCCCTCGAAGCCGACGAACAGGTGCTTGCCGACGGCCCAGGCGGTCTCCAGCTCGGTCTCGTCGAGCAGCGCAGCCGCGTCGGCGAACCTCCCCTGCGGGCTGGAGACGCGCACCTGCCGGCCCCCGTACGCGCGCGCGAGGTCGAGCGCCAACCGGTGGATGTGATGGCCCTCGGGCACGGGGACTCCTCTCGTCAGGCACGGGTGCGCCGTCTCGGCAGGCTACCCCTCGGGCGTACGCGTACCCGAACCGCTCAGGCCGTCACGGCCGCTGAGCGCCGGTCAGGACAGGGAGCCGGTCTCCTCGTAGCGCGACATGGCGTCGATGCGGCGCTGGTGGCGCGCCTCGCCCGAGAACGGCGTCTCCAGGAACGCGAGCACGATCTCCAGCGCCTCGTCCTGGGTGTGCTTGCGACCGCCGAGCGAGACCACGTTGGCGTCGTTGTGCTGCCGGCCGAGGGTGGCGGTGTCCAGGTCGTACGCCAGCGCGGCCCGTACGCCCTTCACCTTGTTGGCCGCCATCGCCTCCCCGTTGCCGGAGCCGCCGAGCACGATGCCGAGCGAGCCCGGGTCGGCGACCGTCCCCTCGGCACCCGGGATGATGAAGTCGGGGTAGTCGTCGTCGGCGTCGTAGCTGGTGGCGCCGTGGTCGACGACCTCGTACCCGCGCTCGGTCAGGGCGGAGACGAGGAACTCCTTCAGCTCGAAGGCGGCGTGGTCGGTGGAGATGTGTACGCGCATGGTCCGATCCTCACAGACACCCGCACGTCCCCGCACCCGTTGCGGGACGTTGTCGTCTCAGGAGGTGATGGTCCAGCGGGTCCGCGAGCGGCGGACCTCACCGGGCCGCAGCACGGTGGAGGGGAAGTCCGGCCGGTTGGGGGCGTCGGGGAGCTGCTGGGTCTCCAGAGCCACACCGGCGTACGGGACCGCGGGGCCCTGCATCGTGACAACTGAGTCGTCGAGCTCCTGGCCCATGTACACCTGCAGGCCGGGCAGGTCGGTGGCGATGGTGAGGCGGCGCCCCGAGGCCGGGTCGGCCAGCACGGCCACGTCGCGGAACCCGTCGCCGTCGGGCAGGAAGCAGTGGTCGAGACCCGGACCGTCGGCCGTGAGGTCACGCAGGGCGCGGGGCTGCCGCAGGTCGTACGTCGTGCCCGCCACCGGCGCCGGCGCCTCAGGGGTGGGGATCGCGTCGTCGTCCACCGGCACGTACGCGCTCGCCGGGATCTGCAGCGTGTGGCCGAGCACGTCGCCGGAGCCGGCCAGGTTGGCGTAGGGGTGCCCGACCACGTTCACCACCGTGGCGACCTCGCTGGTCACCGCGATCTCGTACTCGAGCACCCGCGGCGACACCGTGTAGATGATCTCCGCGTGGACCGGCCCTGGGTGCTCGCCCGTGGTGTCACGCCAGGTCAGCCCCAGCCGGACGCGGTCGTCGCCCCGCTCCAGCACCTCCCAATCCTGGCGGTGGAAGCCGGCGCTGCCGGAGTGGAGCGCGTGCCGGCTGCGGAAGCTGCGCTCCAGCTGGTGGGTGCGGCCGTCGAGGATGAAGCGGGCCTCGGCGATGCGGTTCGCGTACGGGCCGACGGTCTCGCCCAGGCAGGCCTTGCTGGCCCGCCGGTCGGCCTCGCTCGGGTGCCCCAGGACCACCGAGACCGGGCCGTCCGGGCCAGTGACCTCCAGCGCGTTCAGCGCCGCACCGAGGGTCCACACCTCGGCGGAGATGCCCTCGGCGCTGATGCGCAGCCGCTCCATCAGTCGAGGATGGGGCCGACCGTGCGGGTTCGCTTCAGCTCGAAGAACCCGGGGTAGGCTGTCACCTTCACGAACCCGTCGAACAGGTCGCCGGCCTCTTCGCCCTTGGGGGCGGGTGAGATCACGGGGCCGAACAGCGCCATGCCGTTCACCCGGATCACCGGGGTGCCCACGTCGTCACCGACGGCGTCGATGGCCTCGGCGTGCGAGGCCCGCATCCCCTCGTCGAACTCGTCGGTCTGCGCGCGGTCGGCGATCGACTCGTCGGCGCCCACCTCGGCCAGCGCCGCCCGCACGGTGTCGGCGGTCTTGGGCTCCTTGCCCAGGTGGTAGCGGGTGCCGAGCGCGGTGTAGAACGCGCGCACGGTCTCCTGGTCGTGCAGCTGGGCGACACCGGCCGAGGCGCGCGCTCCGATCCAGGCCTCGGTGTCCATCGTCTTGCGGTAGTCCGGGGGCAGGTCGCGGCCCTCGTTGAGGACGGCGAGGCTGAAGACCCGGAACGTCACCTGAGCGTCGCGCACCTTCTCGACCTCCAGCAGCCAGCGTGAGGTCATCCAGGCCCAGGGGCAGAGCGGGTCGAACCACATGTCGACCGCGGTCACGTCAGCCCTCCCGGCCCTGAGCCAGCTCGAGGCTGCGCTCGTCGGTCTTGTGCATGCCGCGCAGCCAGGTCGGCGCCATCCCGATCACGGTGATCACGGCCCCGGCCGCCAGGGGCAGCACGAGGATGACGAAGAGGATCATCGCCAGGGTCGGGTGCTCGACCGGGGGCCAGCCCGGCATCTCCAACGGAAGCAGTGGATGCATGCCCGGGAGCCTACCGGCACCGGGCGGCCGGCGGGCGTCGCGGTGCGGCGGTCACTCCTCCGGGCGGAGGCGGGCGTCCCAGGCGCCCTTCCTGGTGGTCGCGCGGACGGCGTCGGCGGAGCAGCCGAGCGTGGTCAGAAAGATCGCCATCCGGACCGGGATGCCGTTGTCGGTCTGCCGGAAGATCGCCAGCCCCGGCAGGTCGTCGACGGTGGTCGAGAGGTCGTACGAGTCGTGGCGCGAGTCCCGAGGCAGCGGGTGCATGATGACGATGCCCGTGGCGCCCGCCTCCTCCAGCATCGACTTGTCGAGGAGGCTGCCGGTCAGTGCGGTGGGAAGCTCCTCGGTGATGCGCTCACGCTGCACGCGGGTGGCGTACACGACGTCAGCCCCACGTACGGCCTCGACCACGGTGTCGCAGACGAGCACGCGGTGGCCGCGCTCCTGGGCGTACGCGGCGATGCCGGCCGGCAGCTCCAGGCCGGGCGGAGACGAGACCCGAAACGTGAGGGAGTCGAAGATCGCGAGCAGGGTGATCAGGGAGTGGACCGTGCGGCCGTACCGCAGGTCGCCGACCACCGCGATGGTCGCGCCGTCGATGGTGCGGCCCCGGGCGCCGAGCTCGCTGCGCAGCGTGTACGCGTCGAGCAGTGCCTGCGAGGGGTGCTCCCCCGCGCCGTCGCCGGCGTTGATCACCGGCACCACCGAGGCCGCGGCGAACTCGGCCACCGACCCCTCGTCGGGGTGCCGGACCACGAGCACGTCGGAGTAGCCGGAGACCACCCGCGAGGTGTCGGCGATCGACTCGCCCTTGGCCATGGAGGAGAACGTGAAGCCCGTGGTCGTGGTCACCTCGCCGCCGAGGCGGAGGAACGCCGACTCGAAGCTGAGCCGTGTCCGGGTGCTGGGCTCGAAGAACAGCGACCCCAGGACCGCTCCGTCGAGCACGGTGCACACGTCCTCGCGGCGCGCGACCGGCTCGACGGTGTCGGCGAGATCGAGCAGCGCGTCGAGCCGGGGCCGGTCGAGCTGACGTACCGACAGCAGGTGCCGGCCCTGACCGAACGGAGGCAATGGCGACGTGGTGCTCATGGGCATCCTCTGCTCGGGTGCGGGGGGCTCGTACGCATCGTAGGCCGCCGCGGCATCCGGAAACGCGCCGGGGGGCCGCTGGGCCTCCCGCCCCACTCGACAAGGGATCTACCAGACAGAAGCGAGATGTCGCTTCTGTCACGACAGAACATGTGTTCAGTCGGGTCATGCGAAGCAGTCAGGTGATGGACCGCGCGATCGGCTCGGTGGTCGGGTCGGCGTGCGGGAACGCGCTGGGGGCACCGTACGAGTTCAAGGCGTCCGTGCCGGACGACCAGCCCATCGTCTGGAAGGCCAGCTCCCTGTGGGGGCTGGGCGAGTGGACCGACGACACCAGCATGGCCATCCCGCTGCTGCAGGCGCTCGCCGAGCGGCGCAGCCTGCTCGACCCGGCAACGCTCGGTGAGGTCGTCGAGCGGTGGGTCGGCTGGAGCCACCGCGCCAAGGACGTCGGCATCCAGACCTCGGCGGCGCCCGCAGCGGAAGCTGCGGGCGCTGTGCGAGGTCGAACGGTCAGCCGTTGAAGGTGACCTTGAGCTCCTTCTCGACGCCGGAGAGCGCCTTGGAGACGGGGCAGTTCTGCTTCGTGTCCTCGGCGAACTTGGTGAACTGGGCCTCGTCCAGGCCGGGCACGGAGCCGGTCACCTGGATCGTCGCGCCCGTGATGCCGGTGCCCGGCACGAACGCCACGTCGACGGTCGTCTCCAGGCTCTGCGGCGGGGTGTTGTTGCCGCTCAGCGCGTGCGACAGGGCCATGGAGTAGCAGGTCGCCAGCGACGCGGCGATGAGCTCCTCCGGGTTGGTGCCGCCCTTGCCGGCCTCGGCACGGTTGGCCCAGGCCACGTCGAAGGTCGCCGCCCCCGAGGTGACCAGCTCGGTCGTGCCCTTGCCCTCGGAGAGGGAGCCCTCCCAGTGCGTACGTGCGGTGCTGTTCGTCGCCATCTCTGCCTCCGGTTGGTCGTCGCCGCGCGGCGGAACGGGTCCTCGGGAACCGCAGCGGCCGTCGCTCGCGACAACCCGCCCCCGGTGGGCCCTATTCCCTCACCTGCGCGACGCCTCCAGGATCTCGCTCATCTGCCGCAGCACCTGGTCGACGACCTCCTGGTGGCCGACCCCCAGCCACGCGCACACCTTGCTCACGGTGCTCTCGTCGGTGTCGTCGACGAGCTTCTTCACCTCGTCGGCCTTGGCGTCGTTGAGCGGCACGCCACCGTGGCCGCGCAGGTGCAGCACCCAGGCGGCGATCGGGCGGGTGGCACCCTCCGGCAGCTTCTTGTCGGCCTGCTCCTCCTTCAGCACCGGGATGAAGCGGATCGGCACCTTCACCGACCCGTCGGCCGCGATCTGGCTGAGCAGGTGCTTGATCGAGGGGTTCTCGAACCGCTCCAGCAGGGCGGCGCGGTAGTGAGCCACCTCCTCGGCGGGCAGGGGCAGGTGCGGCCCGGCGACGTCCCACCACTGCTCGACCCAGCCGCGGATGGTGGGGTTCGCGATCGCCTCGCCCACGGTGGTGCAGCCGAACAGCGGAGCCGCGTACGCCATCAGCGAGTGCGACCCGTTCAGGAGCCAGAGCTTGCGGTGCTCGAACGGCTCGATGTCGTCGACGATGCGGGCGCCGGCCCGCTCCCACGCCGGTCGCTCGCCGGCGAACTCGCCCATCAGCACCCACTCGCTGAAGGGCTCGGTGACGACGGGCGCCAGGTCGCGGGTGCCGGTGAGCTTCGCGATCGCCTCGATGTCGGCGTCGGTGGGGCGCGGGGTGATGCGGTCGACCATCGTGGTCACGTAGGTCACGTTGTCGTCGGCCCACTTCTGCAGCGACTTGTCGACGTGCTTGATCATGTCCTCGACCACGCGCTGCACGAGCTTGCCGGAGTCGACGATGTTGTCGCAGGGCACGAACGTGATGCGGCCGGCGTCGGCGGCGCGGCGGGCCAGCAGACCGGCGACGAACTTGCCGGGGGCCGTGGTCACCATCCCGCTCTCGGGGTTGTCCTTGAGCGCCGCGATGTCGTCGGCCACGCCGGCGTTCGCCGTGTCCAGGCCGCCGTCGCTATTGCGTACGTAGCCGGCCTCGGTGATGGTCGAGGTGACGATCTGGAGCTCTGGGGAGGCGAAGTACGCGCGCCAGGCAGGCAGGTCGTTGCCTGGGTGGACGGCGACGATCGAGGACACGACCTCGTGGTTGAGGTCCTTGCCCTGCACCAGCAGCGTGTAGAGGCAGTCCTGGCTGTTGAGCTCGGCGACGTGGGTGTCTGTACGCCCCGAGAACGCAGCGATGCCCCAGTCGTCGCCGGAGTGCTCGGTGTACCAGGCGGAGTGAGACCGGAAGAAGTTGCCGAGACCCAGGTGGACGGTCTTGACCGGCCCCTTGGGGCGGCCGTCGGTGGTGCGGGACAGAGTGCGCTCAGACAAGGTTGAAGACCTTTCGGGGCTGGTCGGCGACGAGCTCGTGGGCGACCTCCAGGGCGTCGTCGAGGCCCAGGCGGTGCTCGACCACGAGCTCGGCCAGGTGGATGCTGTCGAGTCGGCGCGACATGTCGTGCCGGGCGGGGATCGAGAGGAAGGCGCGGGTGTCGTCGATGAAGCCGGACGTCTTGGAGAAGCCGGCGGTCTCGGTGACGGCCTTGCGGAAGCGGCGGATCGCGTCGGGGGCGTCGATGAACCACCACGGCACCCCGACGTGCATGCTCGGGTAGAACCCGGCCAGCGGCGCCAGCTCACGGCTGTAGATGGTCTCGTCGATGGTGAACACGACGAGCTTGAAGCCCGGGTTCGTGCCGAAGGCGTCCAGCATCGGGTGCAGGGCACGGGTGGCCTCGACCGCGATCGGGATGTCGCAGCCCACGTCGGCGCCGTACTTCTCGAACGTCGCCGTGTGGTGGTTGCGGAAGACGGCCGGGTGCATCGTCATCACGAGCCCGTCCTCGGACGCCATGCGGCCCATCTCGAAGATCATCGTGCGGCGCAGAGCGTCGCCCTCGGCCGCGGTGATCTGACCCGTACGCGCCTTGGCGTACAGGCGCTCCGCCTCCCCGGGCTCGAGCGGCTCGGTGCCGAGGTCCAGGTGGGCGTGGTCGGAGGACACGGCGCCGTGGGCCTTGAAGTAGGCGCGGCGGTTCTCCATCGCCGCGACCCAGCCGGCCCAGGTGTCGGTGGCCTCGCCCGACACCTCCGCGAGCCGGGCGATCAGGTCGGTCCACCCCGCCCGGGCGGGCTCCAGGTACTTGTCGGGGCGGAACGTCGGCGCGACCGTACGGGTGAACGAGGCGTCGTCGGCGAGCTTCTCGTGGAAGGCCAGGTCGTCGCAGGGGTCGTCGGTGGTGGCCATGAACGCGATGTCGAACCGGTCCATCAGCGCCCGCGGCCGGAAGCCGGGGTCGGCGATCGTGGCCGAGATGTGGTCGTAGATCGAGTCGGCCGTCTCGGCGCTCGGCACCTCGGTCACGCCCAGCACGTCGGCGAGCACCGACTCCATCCAGAACCGCACCGGCGTGCCCCGGAACACCGGCCAGTGCGAGCAGAACAGCCGCCAGGCGTTGCGGGCCTGGTCGGATGTGAAGTCCGTACGCGCCGGCGGCACCCCCAGGTCACCCAGGGACACGCCCTGGCTGTGCAGCAGTCGGTTCACGTAGTGGTCGGGGCTCAGCAGCAGGCTGGTCGGGTCGCTCCACGGCAGGTCGTCGGCGATCCACTGCGGCGGCACGTGGCCGTGCGGGGAGATGATCGGCAGGTCCTTGACGGCGTCGTACAGCTGGCGCGTCACCTCACGCGTCGACGGGTCAGCGGGGAACAGCCTGTCTGGGTGCAGAGTCAGCTCAGCCATGCAGACCATCCAATCCGTACGCGGTCGTGGGCACACAGATTTCCATGGGTTGCCCTCGATCGACCACTCGCTGGTACGAACCGAGCCCGCGAGGATCGTCCGCGTCGAAGCCCGACTGACCGCGCGCCAGCGAGGACAGGGCGACCAGTTAAGCCCCCGGCTCCCGGCTCAGCCTCGCTCCGCTCGCCACGCCGGGTACCGACTCCGATCCGCTTCGCACGCTCAGGAGATCCTCGCTCAACCAACGTCACAAGAGGCCCGGCAAGACGAGGCAAGCCAGCCGGACCAGGCAACCGGCGCACTAGATTCCGGAGCACCGAGGAACGGAGCCCGCATGACCACGCCCATCCCCGTCGACGCGATCGGCGGCCCCCACGAGCACGTCAGCGACGACCAGCTCGCCGAGTTCGTCACGCGCAACCTGGCGGCGGTGCCGCTGGACGGGAAGAACGTCGTGCTGGTCGTGCCCGACGGCACCCGCTCGATGCCTCTCCCGCTGGTGATGGGGATCGTCCACGGCGCGCTCGTCGGCCGGGCGGCATCGCTCACGGCGATCATCGCGCTGGGCACGCACTCGTACATGGAGAAAGACGAGATCGAGCGCATGTTCGGCGCCGAGCCGGGGGGTCTCGAGGCCCTCTACCCGGGCCTCACGATCCTCAACCACGAGTGGAAGGACCCGAGCCAGATCCGCCACGTCGGCACGCTGTCGGCCGACACCATCGAGGAGCTCTCGCTGGGCTCGATGCGGCAGGAGGTCCCCGTCGAGATCAACAAGCACGTCGTGGAGGCCGACTACAACATCGTCATCGGGCCGGTCTTCCCCCACGAGGTGGTCGGCGTCTCCGGCGGCAACAAGTACTTCATCCCCGGCTGCGCCACCCACGAGGCCATCGACCTGTCGCACTGGGTGGGTGCGTTGATCGGTGTCGAGGGGATGATCGGCACCACCGGCATCACGCCCGTCCGAGCCATCATCAACGCCGGCTCCGACCTGATCCAGAACGAGAAGCTGGCGCTGTGCCTGGTGGTGCAGTCCGGTACGGGGCTCGTGGAGGCCGCCGCCTTCGGCACCACCGAGGACGCCTGGGCCGCGACCGCGAAGGTGGCCGCCGAGTCGCACATCGTGCACCTGGAGCAGCCCGTGCAGCGGATGCTCGCGATGATGCCGACCCGCTACGACGACATCTGGACAGCGGCCAAGGGCTGCTACAAGGCGCAGCCGGCGATGGCCGACGGCGGCGAGGTCGTCATCTACGCGCCCCACGTCACCGAGGTGTCGGAGACGCACCCAGAGATCTACGAGATCGGCTACCACTGCATCGACTACTTCACCAAGCAGTGGGACCGGTTCAGCGAGATCCCGAAGGGCGTGCTGGCGCACTCCACGCATGTGCGCGGGTCCGGCACGTACGACCCCGAGACCGGTGTGGAGACCAACCGGATCAAGGTCACCCTGGCGACCCGCATCCCGCCGGAGGTCTGCGCCAGCGTGAACCTCGGCTACCTCGACCCCGACACCATCGACGTGGAGGCCTGGAAGGCCGACCCCGACGTGATGGTGGTGGAGAACGCGGGCGAGGTGCTGTTCCGGCTGCGCTGACCCGGGCTCAGTCGTCGGCGGGCACCGGCAGCCCGTCCGGCCGGGCCGTCGAGCCGCGCACGATGAGCTTCACCGGCACCACGGTGGGCGCGTCCCCGCGCGGCGTGGCACCCCCGATCATGGCCAGCACGTGGCGTACGGCGGTCTCGCCGATCGTCGTCAGCGGTGCCGCCACCGTAGTGAGCCGGGGCGTCACCAGGTCGGAGGCGAAGGTGTTGTCGAAGCCGATCACCGACACGTCCTCGGGCACCCGCAGCCCCAGGTCCGACAGCCCGCGCATCAGGCCCATCGCCATCACGTCGTTGTAGCAGACGACCGCCTTGGCCCCGCGCTGCGCGACCTGGGTCGCGGCGTGGTGACCGCCCTCCACGGTGGGGGCCGTCGGGCCGAGGCGGTGCTCGTGCACCCCCAGCTCGTACGCGGCCTCCCGCAGCGCGACCCACCGCATCCCGTTGATCCAGGACGCGTCGGGGCCGGCCAGGTAGTGGATGTGCTGGTGCCCCAGCGACGCCAGGTGCTCCACCGCCCTGCGCATGCCGCGGTGGCAGTCCGGCACCACGCACGCCAGCCCGCCCACGTGACGGTTGAGGATCACCACGGGGGTGTTCTTGGAGACGCTGCGCAGCACGGTGTCACTGGTGCGGGTGGACCCAACGACCAGGCCCGAGACCAGCGGGATCACCCGTGCCAGGTTCTCGCGCTCGATGACGTCGGACTCCTGCGCATCGACCAGCAGCAGGGTGTAGCCGGCGCGGGCCGCGGCCCACTCCGCGCCGCGCAGGATGCCGAAGTAGAACGGGTTGGTGAGGTCGGCGATCGCGACACCGATGATCTTCGACCCCGTCGGGGCGGTGGGCCGGAAGACGCCCTCGGCGCGGTAGCCGAGGCGCGCGGCCACGGCGCGGACGTGATCGGCGGTGCGGACCGAGACCCGGCCCGGGCGGGAGAAGGTGCGCGAGACGGTCGACGGCGACACCCCCGCGGCCTCGGCGACCTCGTAGATCGTCGCCGCCCGCTCCGGGGGTCCGGAGGCCTCCCCGTCGGTCCCCATGACCGCACCCTAACCAGCGCTGGCAACAGGTTGCAATGACGTACACCCCGGGTGACAAGCACGCTCGACCGCGTCGGCGGCAGCCTCCTCGCCCAGCCGGGCCAACAAGCGGCAACAGTGGCGGGTGCCGCCGGTGCCCGGTTGGATGAGACCCGACCGCACCGCGGCCGGTCCGTGGCGACCCCCGGTGCACCGACGACAGTGAGGAACACGATGAGTGAGAAGACCGGCACGGCTCAGATCGGCGTGATCGGCATGGCCGTCATGGGGTCGAACCTGGCGCGCAACTTCGCGCACCACGGCTACAAGACGGCCATCTTCAACCGCACGTGGGCCCGCACGCAGGAGGTCGTGGAGCAGTTCCCCGAGGAGGGCTTCATCGCCTCCGAGGCCCTGGAGGACTTCGTCGACAGCCTCGAGAAGCCGCGCCGGGTGATACTCATGATCAAGGCCGGGCCTGCCACCGACTCCACCATCGACACCATCGCCCCGCTGCTGGACCCGGGCGACATCATCATCGACGGCGGCAACTCCTACTTCCACGACACCCGCCGCCGCGAGGAGAAGCTCCGCGCGATGGACCTGCACTTCGTCGGCGCCGGCATCTCCGGCGGCGAGACCGGCGCGCTCGAGGGTCCCTCGATCATGCCGGGCGGCTCGGAGCACTCCTACCAGTACGTCGGCAAGATGCTCGAGGACATCTCGGCCAAGGTCGGGCCCGACAACGAGCCCTGCTGCACCTACATCGGCACCGACGGCGCCGGGCACTTCGTGAAGATGGTCCACAACGGCATCGAGTACGCCGACATGCAGTTCATCGGTGAGGCGTACGAGCTGCTGCGCGGTATCGGCGTCTCCGCCGCGGAGGCGGCCGACATCTTCGCCCAGTGGAACACCGGCGATCTCGACTCCTTCCTCATCGAGATCACCTCCGAGGTGCTGCGCCAGGTGGACGCGAAGACCGGCAAGCCGCTGGTCGAGGTGATCCTCGACGGCGCCGGCATGAAGGGCACCGGCACCTGGACGGTGCAGGAGGCGCTCTCCCTTGGCGTGCCGGTCGACTCCATCGTCGCCGCCGTGTTCGCGCGCGCGATCTCCTCCTCCCCCGACCTGCGCCGCGCCGGCCAGGCCGCGCTGGAGGGCCCGAACGGCATCTCCACCGACGACAAGGACACCCTCGTCGAGGACATCCGGCAGGCGCTGTGGTGCGCCAAGGTCGTCGCGTACGCCCAGGGGCTGCACCTGATCAAGGTCGCCGCCCAGGACTACGGGTGGGACATCGACGTCGCGGCCTGCGCCCGCATCTGGCGCGGCGGCTGCATCATCCGGGCCAAGCTGCTCGACCGCATCTCCGACGAGTATGCGGCGAACAACCTGGAGACCCTGCTGGAGGCCCCCTCCATCAAGGCGGAGCTGGCCCGCTCGCAGGACGCGTGGCGCCGGGTCGTGGTCCGCGCCACCGAGGGCGGCGTGCCGATCCCCGGCTTCTCGTCCGCGCTCGCCTACTACGACCAGGTGCGCGCCCCGCGCCTCAACGCGGCGCTCACCCAGGGCCTGCGCGACTTCTTCGGCGCCCACACCTACCGCCGGGTCGACGTCGACGGCACCTTCCACACCCTGTGGTCGGGCGACCGCTCGGAGATCAGCGCCGACGACGCGCACTGAGCACTTCTCCGTACCCGAACGACAGGCCCCGCCGCATGATGCGGCGGGGCCTGTGTCGTCAGGGCTCAGGCGGTCACTGGACGCGCTTGCTGGCCTGCTGCAGACGGTCGATGTGCTGCGAGGCCTCGGCCTTGGTGAGGCTGGCCGGCAGCTCCTCGCCGGCCTCCTTGGCCAGGGTGTCGAGGTAGCTCTTCTGGGCCTCGGTCATCGGCTCGTCGCCGGTCACCCACTCGGACGGGTCACGCTGCAGCGTGTTGTCGGAGCCGGTGGTCTGGTCGCCGTTCGCGCCGATGGTCTCGCCGGTGTCGGCCGGGCGGCGGGCACCGATGGTCTCGCCAGAGCCACCCTGGGGGGCGGTGCGGTCCTGGGGATCTGGCGTGGGGTCTGCCTGCTGCGTCATAGCCCCTGACCTTGGCCCTGATCGTCGGCCTGCGCAAGCCCCGCGTACGCTTCCGGGCGTGACCCGATTCAACGCCCGCAACCGCTCCACGGCGACCCTGGACGCCCCGAGCCACCAGGTCTGGGCCACGCTGACCGACCCGGAGACCCTGGTGCGGCTGACGCCGTACCTGCAGGCCATCGACGTCGACGGCGACCGCTGGACCTGGCACCTGTCGGGCTTGCCGGTGCCGGGGTCGGTGGTCTCGCCCCTGTTCACCGAGGTGATGACGCTGGAGCCGGAGCGACGGATCGGCTTCGTGCACGACGAGTCGCGGCCGCAGGAGCAGGCGGGGGTCGAGGGGGAGTACCGGATCCACCCGGCCGGTGCGCGCACCGACGTCGCCATCGACATCGCGATCTGGGTCGACCTGCCGCTCCCCCGGCTGGCCCGCCCGGCGGTCGAGGGCGTCATGAGCACCGTGGTCGCCGGCATGGGGCTGAAGTTCGGCCAGAACCTGCGCAGGCACCTGGCGTCGGGATGACCACGGCGCGGCGGGTGCTGGTGCTGGGCGCCACCGGCTACATCGGCTCGCGCCTGGTGCCGACGCTGCTCGCGGCGGGGCACACGGTGGTCGCCGCCTCCACGTCGCCCCGCCCGGCCAGGTTCGCCTGGGGCGGTGACGTCGACTGGGTGCGCTGCGACGTCGGCCAGGCACGGGACGTCCGGGCGGCGGCGCGGGCCGCCGGGGCCGACACGCTGGTCTACCTGGTGCACACCCTGGACGAGCCCGGCTTCACCGGCCGCGACCGGGTCGGCGCCGAGAACGTACGCCGCGAGGTGGACCGCTCCGAGATCGGCAGGGTGGTCTACCTGTCCGGGCTGGTGCCGCCGGTGCCCGAGGCGGAGCTCTCGCCGCACATCGCCTCCCGCCTGGAGGTGGAGAGGATCCTCCTGGGGTCGCGATGCTCCTCGGTCGCCCTGCGCGCTGGCGTCGTGGTGGGCGCCGGGTCCACCTCGTACGAGGTGGTGCGCCAGCTCGGCCAGCTGCTGGTCGTGCAGCCCGTACCCGACTGGTTGCGCAGCCGGGTGCAGCCGATCGCGGTCACCGATGCCGTACGCGCGCTCGCCCACTGCGTCGAGTCGCACGACCTGGAGGGAGCCGTCGACATCGGCGGCCCCGACGCCCTGCCCTATCCCGAGCTGCTCCGGGCCGTCACCCGGGCGGCCGGTCTCTGGCGTGTGCAGGTGCCGGTGCCCGCCGCCCCCGTCGAGCTGGCGGGGATGCTGACCGCGGGCCTGGTGCAGGCCCCGTACTGGACCGTCACCTCGCTCGTCGAGAGCCTGCGCCACGACATGGTCTGCCGCGAGGGGCACAGGTGGCAGCCCACCGACGGCCCGCCGCTGCTGCCCCTGGCGACCGCGCTGGCGCGCGCCGAGGCGGGTGATCCCGGCACGCTGGAGGCCCGGCTCCCCAGCGACCCGGAGTGGACTCGCACCCGGGCCCCGGGCCTGGACGAGGCCGACGCCCCGGCCGCGCTGCGGGCAGGCGTCAGCCTGGCGCTGCACCGGCTGCGGGGACTGCTCGGCTGACCGGCCAGAGAGGTCGGCGACCGGTGCGCTAGGCGCCCGTGCCCGAGGCAGCGGCGCTTGCGACGGCCTGCCGAGCCTTCGCCTTCAGCGCCCGCCGGTGCTTCGTCCGCTTCCGGGTCCACGACCGCACCGAGAGACTGGACAGGGAGAACAGCGCCAGCACGTACGCCGACGTCGCCATCAGCGCCACCATCGGCAGCCCCTCCGGGGTGCGGACCCACACGACCAGCTGCCCCACGACCTGCAGCAGGAACACCGCGAGCAGCACGTGCCTGGCCCACCCGTGACCCAGGAACGTCAGCCACACCAGGCCGATGATGGCCCCGTACGCCAGGACGTGCAGCGCCACCACCCCGGTGACCGCCCGCTCCACCTGCCCCGGGCTCAGGTGCTGCACCTGATCGGCGACGCCCTGGATCAGCCGCGGAACGTACGACACCAGGTCGAAGGCGAACGCTGCCGCCAGCGTGACGATCCCGATGATCAGCGCGGGCGGACGTGCCGCGACGCCCTGGTCGCTGTGGCGCCGGGGCACCAGCGAGGACTCGGGCGCCTCCACGGTGCCCAGCTCCAGGATCGGCAGGTGCCCGTCGGTGACGATGGCGTCGCCGCCGCCGTTGCGTGAGTGGTAGCCGGTCGAGAAGTGCTCCAGCACGCTGATCTTCACGTCGGGAAGCGCGTACGCCACCGAGTCCAGGATGTAGTCGCGCTCCACGTCGATGTCGGCGTCGATGCGGTGGGTGAACTGCAGGGTGAACAGCGACAGGCCGACCGCGCGGTCGTACGACCCGGCCCCCAACCAGTCGACCCGGTCGCCGCCGGGCAGCAGCCAGCCCTCTGGGGCCGGCCAGAACCGCACGTGGTGCCGCTTGGAGACCGACCCGCTGACCTCCTGCTGGTAGGCGATCGCCTGCGGCTTGCCGAACAGCATCAGGGTCGACACCGGCGCTGTCGGGTAGCTGCGGCCCAGCAGGAACGAGGACACCATCCGCCAGGCGCTGCCCGCCGTGACCGGCTCGGCCCGCGCCCACCCGGCCGCCTCCATCGCCCGGCGCAGCTGCGCCTCCGTGCCGCGCACCGCGATGTTGACGGGGTCGCCGAGCAACCCGTCTGTGGTGTGCGTACGGCCGATGAAGTAGTCGGGCACGTAGATGGCGGTGAGGATGCGGTTGAGGCGAGGAAGGGCCAGATAGGTCAGCACGAGCCAGAAGCCGAGGAGGTAGAGGATCGCTGGCGACCAGCGCGCACCCTGCCGGGCGAGGGCCGCGGCCAGCAGCACCACACAGCCGAGGCTGAGCGCGAACAAGATGTTGTCGGCGAGGTTCGCGCTGAGCAGACGCTTCTTGCGCGACGAGGCGGCCCGCCCGGGTGGGCCGTACTGCGGCGGCGACGGCAGCCGGTTCGACACGACGACGTTCTCCTCTGACGGTCGTTCACACCGTACCCGGTGCTGGTCACCCTGCCCGAGGGCGGGAACCTGGTGTCACTTGAGGTACTCCCTGATGGACAGCTCGTAGGCGGGCGCCATACTTGTGGCTTCGTTCGCTTGGTGGCGGGGTTTTTGCAGCGCTCCGTGGCGGTCTTGTTGCCGCGATCACGCAGGACTGGCTGCAGGTAGGTGTCGCGGTCTGAACCGAGAGGGGTGCGCCCGGTCGGGGCCGTTTGGATCGCTGCCGCTACGTCAGAGTCCGAAGGCTCCGCCGCTGACGAGGATCACGATGCCGAGGCCGATGAGAACGATGGGGAAGAGGATGTGCTCCCAGCGTTCGAGCACTTCGGCGATCGGGGGGCGGGTGGCGACGAACTTTGCCAGGGCCACCAGGACCGCGACGAGCGCGAGGAAGATGATGCAGTAGGCGACTACTGCGAGAGGTTCCACGCTGAGGAAGACAGGGGTGTAGACGCCGATGTTGTCGCCGCCGTTGGCAAGGGTGACGCCTGCGACTGTCCACACGCCGACCTTCTTGCCGGCAACCTTGACCTCGTCGTCATCGTCGTCATCGTCTCCGCGCCAGGCCTGCCATGCGGCCCAGAGGCCGAGGCCCAGAGGGATGAGACCGAAGTACGGGATGGCTGCCGAGGGCAGGAATGCTCCGGCACCGATAGTCACCAGGACCGCGGCACCGAGGATGCCGGCGAATCCGAGGTACTGGCCGGCCAGAATGCGGGCGGTAGTGCCGCGCTGGCCTGCCCCTCGCGCGAAGAAGAGGGAGAGCACGATGATGTCGTCGATGTTGGTCGCTGCGAACAGGCCCATCGCCTGCAAGACCGAGGTGAGGATCATGCGCCCTCCCCAGCTGCGTCGCATCCGGGAAGCGAGCAGGCGGGATCGATGCACGGGGCGTCTTCGTCCACTGCCAGGGTGGCATCGACCAGTGCCGTCAGCGCCTGCGCCAGGTGCGAATCGGCGATCTCATATCGTGTCCGACGACCCTCGGGCTCGGAGACGACGATCCCGCAATCGCGCAGGCATGCCAGGTGGTTGGACACGTTCGGGCGTGTCAGGTCCAGATCTCGGGCCAGTTCCGCCGGGTAAGCGGGATGGTCGAGCAGGGTCAAGATGATCCGGGATCGAGTGGGGTCGGCCAGTGCACGACCCAGGCGGTTCATCACGTCGAGACGCGAAGCAATAGTCAGCATGGACTGAACTATACAGCGCGCACTGAACACTCGGTCACAGGCGTCAGCCCAGATCGCATGCCCGTAAGGGGAACCCTCACCGGACACCACCGCTACTTATCGAGAGGAACGA
>ERZ501047.26-NODE-26-length-55935-cov-7.092019_pt1 | contig 55935 bp, 57 predicted proteins | sample MGYA00510868_ERZ501047 | MGnify/ENA primary metagenome ERZ501047 (study PRJEB25958, sample SAMN03398593) | human skin metagenome | study: EMG produced TPA metagenomics assembly of the Human Skin Microbiome Metagenome (human skin metagenome) data set. | reverse complement strand
GGGCCCCCGAGGCGCGGGCGGTGCTCGCTGCGCGGGCGGTCGGACCAGCGGTCGTCACGCGGGCGGTCGCTGCGGGGCCGGTCGTCCCAGGAGCGCGAACGGTCCTCACGAGGGCGGTCGTCACGGTCGCGGTCATCCCGCGACCAGGCACCGCGGGGGCGATCATCGCGAGAACGGTCGTCGCGTGACCATGCACCCCGGGGCCGGTCGTCACGGCCAGCCGAGCGGTCGTCCCGCGACCAGGAGCCCCGGTCGCGGTCATCACGGCCGGCGCTGCGGTCGTCGCGAGCCCAGGAGCTGCGCGGGCGGTCGCCACCCCGGTCGTCACGAGGGCGGTCGTCCCGTGACCAGACGCCGCGCGGGCGGTCGTCCCGGCCGGTCGAACGGTCATCACGGGACCACGAGCTGCGTGGGCGGTCACCACCCCGGTCGTCACGAGGGCGGTCGTCGCGGGACCAGGACCGCGTACGGTCCCCGGCCCGGTCGTCCCGGGGCCGGTCGTCGCGTGACCAGGTGCCGCGCGGGCGGTCATCGCGGTCGGCGGACGGGCCGCCGCGGCGGTCCTCCCGAGGGTTGCCGAAGCGGTCGGTGGTGGCGCGCTGGTCACGGTCGTCGGCCGACCACCGCTTCTTCGGGCCCTTCGCGGGGACCTCGGGGCGAGGCTTGGTGGCGCGGTGCGTGGAGAGACCCTTGGCCTTTCGCTTGTCAGCGCTCCAGCGCTCCTTCTTCCCGGACGCGCGCGCGGGTGACTGCTTGGGCATGTGGACTCATCTCAGAACTCGACACGGACGCCGCGTCAGACGCCTCACCGTGCACCTCGCACGTGGACCGCGCTCAGTCTATCAGCCGGCCACCGTGATCCTGGAGCGACCTCCGACGAAGGCCCGTCAGCTCATCCGCACGTAGTCGACCCTGTCGCTCCAGACCCCGACCACCGAGGCGAGGTGCGGGTCCGATGTCACGGTGAAGAAACGGTTCGGTGACAGCTCGACGCTCGAGGGGTTGGCCTGATCGTCAGTCGCCGGCCCGTTCCGCGCCGCGTCGTACAGCAGCACGTCGCGCTTGGCGTCCACGCCGGACTCAGGGTGCTGCAGCAGGCGGCCTACGGTCGGCCTGCCCGGGCCGAACTGACCGGACTTGTCCCCGTACGTGAGCAAGATGTCGCCGCTGCGGGTGAGCAGCTGGTGGTGGGACGAGGCCTTCAGACCCGTGTCGCGGGGCAGGGACCACGTGCGTCCGCCGTCTCGCGACCAGCTGATGTGCGCACTCACGGTCGAGGTGCGGATGATGGCGACGACGAGGCCGTGACGCAGCACCGTGAGGTTGGGCTCCTGAAGCTCCAGCCCCATGTGACGCCCGATGAAGGACTCCCCCGACGCGGGCCACGTCAGACCTCCGTCGGTGGACCTCACCACCGATGCGGGGCAGTCCACCCCGTCGGGCATCACCCCGTACAACGGAACGAGGAGGTCGCCGTCGGGGAGCTCGACGATGGGACCGTGAGACGCAGCAAGACCGGCGTTGTAGATCTTCCAGGCGATGCCTCGCCGCTCGTTCATGGCTGAACCCACCTGCACCGGCGAGCTCCAGGTCGTGCCCCCGTCGGTGGACCGGGAGACGAACGTGCCGATCAGCGTGGCCTTGCCCTTGGGGTAGCCGGTCCAGTCGGTGCGGAAGAAGTTCATCAGCACCGTCCCGTCCCGCAGCTGCACCAGCTTCGGGTCCCGGTCGTCGACGGCGGCGTCCAGAGCCACCCGGGGCGCCGACCAGGTGCGGCCCTCGTCGGCGCTCACGACCGTCATCAGCCGGCCGTCCTGAGAGATGTGCCCAGAGCCCTCGCGATAGGCGACGAGGAGCCTGCCGTCCTGGAGCCGGATCATGTCCGCGAAGTACGCCCGCCGGCCAGCCGGGGCCGAGGCCACGACGACAGGGCCACGCACAGCGGCGTGCGCCGGCGATGCGACAAGACCGAGACTCGCTCCGGCGCCGAGCGCGGTCGAGCCGAGGACGAAGGAACGACGGGGGATGGGCACGGCACCTCCATTGGCGCGGAACGACGTTTCACATGACACTAGACCCGGCGCCCCCAGGGGGACAAGGGGTCAGGGTCACCCGGCAATCTGCCGCGCTCATGAGAGGTCTCTCATGAAGCGGTGTGAGCGATCCGTCTGCCGATACTGGTGAGGCGCCCCCACGACCAGGAGCTCCCGATGCACAGCCGCGTCTCTCAGCTTGCCCTCGCCGCCGCCCTTGCCCTGGTGGCCGCCTGCGGACCCACCAGCGCCGGCACCGCACCGCAGCCGCTCGCCAGTGTGGCCGTCTCCGGTGCGTCGTCGACCAGGGCGGTCAGCACCAGCGCGAGTCCTGCCTCGTCTCTCCCGGCCACCTCGGCGGCCACGGCGACCACCGGCCGCCCGACCGCGACAGCTCCGGCGACCACGCAGCCCAGCACGCCGAAGGCGACGACCACGACGGCCGCCCCGGCCACGACCCGCGCGGCGGCGACGACCACCCGCCCGGCCGCGACCGCACCCGTGACGACCGCCGCCGCGACCCGTACCCAGGCCGCCACTACCGCCGCCGCGGCCCCGACGGGTGACTGCGTCATCAAGGGCAACATCAACGACAAGGGCGAGAAGATCTACCACGTGCCGGGGCAGCGCTTCTACGACGAGACGAAGATCAGCCTGAGCAAGGGCGAGCGCTGGTTCTGCTCTGAGGAGGCAGCCGTCGCCGCAGGCTGGCGAAGGTCGAAGGTATAGGCGGCCATTGGGCGGCCCGTGAGGCGCTGACTCTGCGGGGAGCCACATGATCGTCCAGTCCCAGGGGCCCTGGCCGGCAGAGCCAGCATCCGTCCACGCGACTTCAGGGCCTGTATCGGACCTTGTCACCGGCCGTCGCACGCGAAGACTGCTCATCTGGAGCGCAACCATTGACCTCGGCGGCCGGGCTCGCGTTGACTGCGGACGAAGGATCCACCCCCAGAGCAAGGAGCCCCGTGCCCTCCACGACCCGCCCCTCTGCCACCCTCGCCCGCCGTGCACTCCTGGAGGCGGCGACCGATGTCTGCCTCGTCACGAGCGCTGCCGCGATGTCGCCAGCAGTCGCCGTCGCGACCCCGGCCGGCGTTGCCGCCGCCGCACCGTTCCCTGTCGGTGCGCGCCCGGACTACCAGATCGGCGGGCCGTACGCCCCGGCGCCGGGTGTTGGCATCGTCATGCGCGACCGCGAGGCCGCACCGGTCCCGGGGGCGTACAACGTCTGCTACGTCAACGGATTCCAGACCCAGCCGAGCGAGATCGACGAGTGGCGTTCAGCTCGACCGCACCTGCTGCTGAAGGACAGCCGGGGCAGGGAGGTCGTTGACGGCGCGTGGGGTGAGACGCTCTTCGACATCCGCACCGAGGCCAAGCGAACCGAGCTCGCCGGCGTGATCGACGCATGGTTCGCAGGGTGCGCCGCCAAGGGCTTCCAGGCCGTGGAGCTCGACAACCTCGACTCCTGGACCCGGTCGAAGCGCCTGATCACGATGGCTCAGACCAAGGCGTTCGCTCGCCTCCTCACGGCGTCGGCGCACCAGCACGGCCTTCTCATCGGCCAGAAGAACGCGGCCGAGCTGGCACCCGTCGGTCGCTCCCTGGGCTTCGACTTCGCGGTCGTGGAGCAGTGCGAGGTCTACACGGAGTGCTCCGACTTCACCGATGTGTACGGGCGGGCGGTGATCGAGATCGAGTACACCACCAACGACGAAGGCCTGGACCCGCAAGCGGTCTTCGCCGCCATGTGCCGCGCCCGCGGGAGCTCGATCTCGTTCGTCATGCGAGACATGCTCGTGGTCCCGGCCGGGCACCCGGACTACCGGGTGCAGTGGTGCTCCTGACCGATCCTCTGCGGTCGCGGCCAAGATGGCCGCCATGACGGGGATCCCTGTCATCTCGACCGCGTCGGTGCCCGAAGGACCCAACGGGCCGATCATCCCGGAGATGAAGGAGGAGGTCACCGACGCGGTCTACGTGCGACGGCGTTGTTCTCCACGAGCAGCTGAGCGAGCAGGCTGACCTCGTTCGCTCAGCCCGCTGACGGTGCCGAGCGGTCGCGTGCCAGGCGGACGAGCGCGGCGCAGAGCGCGGCGAGGTCCTCGCCCTGCACCAGCCCTGCCAGCGTCACGGGATCCTGAGGCAGCCCGGCCTTGGCGGCGCCCTTGAGCGTGAGGGTGTCGAGATGCGGGCGCACCGACGGCCACACCGCCTGGACCTCGCGCAGGAAGATGTCGGCCCCGGTCGGCCCGATCCCGTCGAATCCCTGCACGGCACGGGCGATCGCCGCGGCATCCACCTCGGCCTCGTCACGCAAGCGCCGCAGGTCACCGCCCCACCGGTCCAGCAGCAGGGTGGCGTTGTGGTCGAGCCGGGTCGCGGTGCTGAAGTCGTACCGCCGGTAGCCGCCGCGGCCCAGCGCAGCGACGCGCTGGTTCCACGTGCTCGACCGCAACCTCTGGGGTGTGGTCCAGCCTGCACCGAAGAGCTCACGGGCGCTGGCCAGGGCGGCTCTCGCGCTGATCCGCGCGGACAGCAGCTGGGCGAGCACGAGCAGCTGCCACAACGGACCCGGCTCGTCGGTCAGGACGATCCCAGCCTCCTGGGCCAGGGTGGTGCCCCGTTCCTCGACGAGACGGCGGGCGGTCGCGGCTGCATCCATGAGCCTTGTCTACCCGGTGGCGGGCACCGGTGTCGTTGACAGCTGCCGACCCCCGCCGTTCACCGGGTCGTCGCCGACCGTACGGGTGACAGGGCTAGTCTCCGTACGTGCGCGTGGCCATCGTTGCTGAGAGTTTCCTGCCGCAGGTCAACGGGGTGACCAACTCCGTGCTGCGGGTGCTGGAGCACCTGCACGCCAACGGCCATGAGGCCCTGGTGGTGGCGCCCGCCGACGACGGGGTGCCGGTCGTGTACGAGGGCGCGCCGGTGCTGACCATGAACGCCGTGAGCTTGCCGGTCTACTCCGACGTCCGGGTCGGGCTGTCGCTCACCTCACGCTTCGAGCGCATCTTCGCCGACTGGGCACCCGACGTGATCCACCTGGCCGCCCCGTTCTCCATGGGTTACAACGCGGTCCTCGCGGCGTCACGGATGTCGATCCCGACGGTGGCGGTGTACCAGACCGAGGTCGCCTCCTACGTGGGGCGCTACGGCTGGAGCCGGGTGCAGTCGCTGGTCTGGTACCGGGTGCGCCAGATCCACTCCATGGCGACGCTGAACCTCGCCCCCTCCACGTACACCGCCGACCAGCTGCGGCAGCGCGCGGTGCCCCGCGTGCACATCTGGCGCCGTGGCGTGAACGCCGACCGCTTCCACCCCTCGAAGCGCGACGACGCCCTGCGCGGCGAGCTGGCGCCGAACGGTGAGGTGCTGGTCGGCTACATGGGCCGGCTGGCCCCCGAGAAGCAGGTGGAGGACCTCACCGCGCTGGCCGACGTGCCGGGCGCGCGGCTCGTCATCATCGGTGACGGCCCCCAGCGCGAGGAGCTGGAGCGCCGGCTGCCCGGCGCGGCGTTCCTCGGCAAGCTGGTCGGTGACGAGCTCCCCCCCGCGGTGGCGTCGCTCGACGTCTTCGTCCATCCCGGTGAGCTGGAGACGTTCTGCCAGTCGATCCAGGAGGCCGAGGCCTGCGGCGTGCCGGTGGTGGCCCCGCGCACCGGCGGCCCCATCGACCTGGTGCAGGACGACGTCACCGGTTACCTGTACGAGCCGGGCGACCTCGACGGCCTGCGCACCGCGGTGTCCCGCCTGGTCGACGACCCCGTACACCGGGCACGGCTCGGCGAGCAGGCCCGCGCCTCGGTCCAGCACCGCACCTGGGCCTACATCTGCGACCAGCTGCTCGACTACTACCGCGACGCGATGCGTACGGTGCGGCTGGGCGACCTCGAGGTCGTCTGAGACAGGCGTACGACCTCAGGCCAGCGGCGTCAGTGCCTCCTCGCCGGGGGCGGACAGGCTGAGCACCGCGCGCTGGATCATCGGGTGGCGGGTCAGCTGGTCCTCGATCTGCTGGATGCGGCCCTGCAGCACCGCCTCGGCGTCGTCGGAGGTGAGGTCGACGCTGGCGACGAGGAACACCTTCGACGGGCCGACGTACTCCATGTGCAGGAAGGTCACCTTGTCGACGTCGGGTGAGGCGAGCAACGCCAGCAACGCCCGGTTGCGCAGCTCGGGGCTGACGGCCTGCCCGACCAGAAACTGCCCGTTGCGCAGGATCAGGATGAACGCCACCACGCCCAGCAGCACGCCGACGGCGATGGACCCGATCGCGTCCCACATCGCGTTGCCGGTGACCTGGTGCAGGGCCAGGCCGGCGCCGGCCAGGAGCAGGCCGCCCAGGGCCGCCGCGTCCTCGAAGAACACCGCCCGCAGGGTGGTCTGGGAGGTGTCGAGCACGTACCGCCACGGGTGCAGGTCGAGGCGGGCAGCCGAGGCTCGCGTCTGGCGGAGCGCCTGCAGGAACGAGAACCCCTCCAGCACGAAAGCGACAGCGAGGATGATGTAGCTGAGCGTGTAGCTGGTGGTCTCGCCCTCCTCCTTGAGGGCCGTGATGCCGTGCATGATCGACACGATCGCGCCGGCGACGAACAGGCCGAACGCCGCCACCATTGACCACACGTACGCCTCGCGGCCGTACCCCATCGGATGGTGCTTGTCAGCGGGGCGTACGGACCGGCGCTCCGCCACGAGCAGGAAGACCTCGTTGCCGGTGTCGGCCCACGAGTGCGCGGCCTCGGCCACCATGGAGGCCGACCCGGAGATCACCGCGGCCACCGACTTCGCGATCGCGATCAGGGCGTTGGCCCCGAGCGCGATCAGCACGGTCAGCATAGACTCGCCGCCGGACTCCTCGGGCGGCTCGTCTGTGGAGTCGAGGGACATGGCAAGAGGATCGGTCACGCGTGAACGCTACGCCCCGGCGGCCTACCCCTGCACCCGGGAGGGTACGCCGGCGGGCCTAGGGGCAGTGCCAGCCCACCGGCGCAGCTCCGATCCCCCGCGGCGCCCGCTCGTCCTCCCAGGGTCAAGCGGGCAACCAGCCTCGAGAGGTCAGCAGAACGGGACGGTCGCGTCGGGCATCACGTAGCGGGCCGACACCCAGCCCACGGTGTCACCGCGGTCGGCACCGACCACGTGGTACCAGAGCGTGTTGCCGCCGATGTTCTGCCCCCGCACCTTTCAGGAGACGAACGCCACGGCCCCCTTCTTCCACAGGCCCTCCTTGGCGTCGGCGGTCGACGGCCCCCGGAGCACCCACACGTCGGAGACGGCCGTGGCCTCGATGCCGTTGCCCCCGTCGCAGTAGACACGGAGCCGTGGTTCTGCACGTACCGGGCGGACACCCAGCGCCATCGCCCAACCGGTACCAGATGCTGTTGCCCCGCACGGGGGGTGCCCTCCTGCTTGCGGGTCAGGTTCAGCACCTGGCCCTGCCGGACGGAGCGGTTGGAGGGGGCGCGGGTCGACGGCGACGTACGGACGGTGAGGGTGCTCGTGCCGACCACGGTCCCCGTGGCTCCGGCTGCCTGCGCAGCCGGGGACGCGAAGGCGACGAGTCCTCCGGTGAGCGCGACGCCGGCCAGGGCGCTGGCGGCACGAGTGGCGATGGTGGTCTTGGACGTCCCTCTCTCTGGGGGCCCGCGGGTCCGGGTCTGACCTGTAGACGGACCAGACGTCTCACGGTTGCGGCGAATCCTGGGAACACACCGACAGGCTGATGAGAAGTGCCCTGGACGTACGGTGATCGCTGGAGGAGAAAGGCTCGTGCCTGACTCTCTCAGCTGATCTGCGCGCTGCGGGTGAGGAAGGCGTGCCACTGAGGCTGCGTGCCGATGGCGTCGCTGATGCCGAGCCGCTTCGTGACGGTCTTCAGCGAGGCGCGGGTCTGCGGGTCCCAGGTGCCGGTGATGTCGGTCGGGACGCCCCACACGTGGCGGCAGATCGCCTGCACGCCCTGGCACTGCACCCGGCTCTGGGTGTTGAACCGGCTCAGCCCGCCGCGGGACTCGGTGTCGTCGACATGGATGTGGTTGGCGTGCAGCGAGTCGTAGAGGTAGGTCAGCACGTACGCGAAGTGCAGGTGCAGCCCCGCGGCCAGACGCCAGTACGCGGCGAGCTGCGCCGGCGTGCCCCCTCCCTGCCAGAGGTCGGTGCGGCAGCTCACCTCTCCCCCGCCGGTGACCACCGCGGCGACGTCCAGGGCCCTGCCCGCCCCGTGCATCGACGTGCACTCCGGCTCGTCGCTCACCCACGCCCCGTACGTGCGGATCACCGTCGGCGCGCCCAGACCGGTCGAGGGCAGCCAGCCGACCCACTGCTCCAGCCGTGACGCAGTCTCCGGGTCGATGTGGAGCTGCTTGGGCTGCTGGTCCTCCTCGTACACCAGCCGCGCGCCGCCCAACGACCCGTACTCGGGAAGGCTGTCCCTCGCCACGCACCGCGTCGGCGGTGGGGTCGGGCTGGTCCGGGTCGACACGCAACCCGCCAGCCCCGCGGCCGTCAGCCCCGCCCCCGCGGTGAGGAGTCGCCTTCGGCTCGTACGCACCCGGCGAGACTAGCCCGTCAGGCCGGACGCGCCTCGGCCTCCAGGGCCGCGATGGTGGCCGGGAAGTGGCGGGCGGTGTCCTGAGGCGGGTACGGGCCCGGGCGCGCCGATGCCGTCAGCGCCTGCACCGACGCGGCGCAGACGGCGGCGTCCGGAGCCGCCAGGCCGGCGGCCAGCAGCGTCGCGCACACGCCGGCGAGGGTGTCACCGGAGCCCGCCTGAGCCGTCCACGCCGGGCCGGTCACCGCGACCTGCACCTGGGTGCTCCGCGGCCCGGCCACGTACTGCGTCGAACCCTTCAGCAGCACCGTCACGCCGTACGTGCCGGCCGCCTTGCGCACCGCACCCACCGGGTCGGCCTCGACGTCGGAGCGCTCCATGACCAGCAGCTTCGCCAGCTCGCCCGCGTGCGGGGTGAGCAGAACGTCGGGCCGCCCCAGCTGCTCCGGCACGTACGCGATCGCGTTCGCGTCAACGACGACGGGCAGACCGGTGCCGAGCAGCTCCTGCAGGCGTTCCTTGCCGTCGGGCCGCTCGCCCCAGCCGGATCCGACGAGCCACGCCTGCACCCGGCCCTCGCCGTACACCACGTTCGGCAGCTCGACGGTGAGCGCGCGGCCCACCTCCTCGGGCCCGCAGAAGCGCACCATGCCCGCGCCCGCGTGCACGGCGCCGAACGTGGTGAGGATGCCCGCCCCGGGATAGCCGGGCGAGCCGGTGTCGATGCCCACGACGCCGCGGCTGTACTTGTCGCTGGACGCGTCCGGGTAGGGCCAGGCGGCGGCGACGTCGGCCCGCTCCCACACCACCAGGGGCGGGTCGCTGAGCTCCAGCCCGATGTCGACCAGAGTGACGCGGCCACAGCGCTCGCGGGCGCTGCCCAGCACGTGGCACGGCTTGTACGAGCCGAAGGTCACCGTGCGTGTCGCCCAGAACGACGGCTCGGTCGCGTTCGCCGAGTCGGCCTCCAGGCCCGACGGCAGGTCGCAGGCGACCACGGGCGTACGGCGCTTGCGGCAGGCGGCCGCCAGGGCGGCGACGTCCTCGGGCAGCCCGGCGCGGGCCCCCAGCCCGTACACACCGTCGACGAGCAGGTCGACCCCGTCCAGCAGGGTGTCCACGTCGCCGGACACCTCGGTGCCGCCGGCGGCGGTGAACGCCGCCCAGGCCTCGTCGTGGACCTTCTCGGAGGTGCGCCACGCCATGACGTCGACGTCGGCGGCCAGCGCGGCGCCCGCGAACAGCGCGTCGCCACCGTTGCTCCCCGGCCCGGTCACCACGAGCACCCGGCGACCGTCGCCCAGCTCCTCGCGTACGGCCGCGGCCAGACCCGCCGACGCCCGCTCCATCAGGTCGCTCAGGGGGGCCGACCTCGCGTACGCCTGCTCCGCGGCCCGCACCTGCGCACCCGAGTAGATGTGCTGCATCCTGGGAAGCTCCTCCTTCTCGGCGGCCGCCGGCGCGCCGAGCGGCGCGCCGTCGTCGGCCGCGTAGCCGGTTCAGTATCGCGCACGCCCACCCTGTGCCGGTGACCGGCTGAGACGGCTCTCAGACAGCCGTACGCCCCTCGGCCACCACCATCGCCACCGCCAGACCGCCGTCGTGCGAGAGCGAGAGGTGGAACCCCGTGACCCCGAGCTCCGCCGCCCGGGCGGCCACGGTGCCGCGCACCACCAGCGACGGCCGACTGGTCTCGTCGACCACCACCTCGGCATCGTGCCACCCAAGCCCCGCCGGCGCGCCCAACGCCTTCGCGAGCGCCTCCTTCGCTGCGAACCGGGCAGCCTGAGACGCCGAGCCGAGCGCCGCCTCCGCGGGCGTCAGCAGACGCCCCACCGCGTTCGGGCGTCGCTCGACCATCGCCTGCCAGCGCGCGATCTCGCAGACGTCGACGCCGATGCCGACGATCACTCGACCGTGACCGACTTGGCGAGGTTGCGCGGCTGGTCCACGTCGTGACCGAGCAGCGTGGCCAGCTCGCAGGCGAAGAACTGCAGCGGCACGATCGCCACCAGGGGCTGGAACAGCGTCGGCACCCGCGGCAGCGACAGCAGCACGTCGGCATGGTCGCGCACCTCCTCGTCGCCCTCCTCCGCCAGCACGACGGTGAGGGCGCCGCGGGCCCGGACCTCCTGGATGTTGGAGACGACCTTGTCGTGCAGCTGGTCGCGCCCCTGCGGCGGCACCACCACGAACACCGGCAGGCCCGGCTCGATGAGCGCGATGGGGCCGTGCTTGAGCTCGCCGGCGGCGAAGCCCTCGGCGTGCAGGTAGGAGATCTCCTTGAGCTTCAGCGCCCCCTCCAGCGCCACCGGGTAGCCCGCGTGACGGCCCAGGAACAGCACGGAGCGCCGGTCGACGAAGTCGCGGGCGAGCTGGGCGACCGGCTCCAGGCCGTCGAGCACGCGCTGCATCTTCGCGGGCAGCCCCTCCAGCTCGGCGAGCAGGTCGCGGATCTCGTCGCCGTACTTCGTGCCCTTGACCTGCGCGAGGTAGAGCCCGAGCAGGTAGCAGGCGACCACCTGCGTGGTGAAGCCCTTGGTCGAGGCGACGCCGATCTCGGGACCGGCGTGGGTGTAGATCACCGCGTCGGACTCCCGCGGGATCGTCGCCCCGTTGGTGTTGCAGATCGCGATCACCTTGGCGTGCTGCTCGCGGGCGTGGCGGACGGCCATCAGCGTGTCGGCGGTCTCCCCCGACTGCGAGATCGTCACCACCAGCGTGGTCGGGGTGATGATCGGGTCGCGGTAGCGGAACTCCGAGGCGATCTCCACCTCGGTGGGGATGCGCGTCCAGTGCTCGATGGCGTACTTCGCGACCAGCCCCGCGTAGAACGCCGTGCCGCAGGCGACCACGACGATCTTGTCGATGCGGCGCAGCTCGGCGTCGTCGACGTTCATCTCGTCGAGCACCAGGCGACCGTCGGCGTCGAGGCGCCCCAGCAGGGTGTCGGCAACCGCCTTCGGCTGCTCGAAGATCTCCTTGCGCATGAACCAGTCGTAGCCGCCCTTCTCGGCGGCCGAGAGATCCCAGTCGATCGCGTACGGGGTCGAGGGGGCCGGTGCCCCGTCGAACGTCGTCACCTCGTAGCCGCCCGGCGTGACCTCCACCACCTGGTCGGGGCCCAGCTCGACCGCGTCGCGGGTGAACTCGATGAACGCGGCCACGTCCGAGGCGAGGAACATCTCCCCGTCGCCGACCCCGACCACCAGCGGCGAGCTGCGGCGGGCGGCGACGATACGGTCGGGCGCCTCGGCGTCGACCGCGACGAGGGTGAACGCGCCCTGGAGGCGTACGCACACCGCCCGCATGGCGTCGGACAGCGGAGCTCTCTCGACCTCCAGGCCGAGCAGCTGCGCGGCGACCTCGGTGTCGGTCTCGCTGGCGAAGGTGATGCCCTGCGCCTCCAGCTCGGCGCGCAGCGCGGCGGAGTTCTCGATGATGCCGTTGTGCACGAGCGCGACGCGCCCGTTCTGCGAGAGGTGCGGGTGGGCGTTGCGGTCGGTCGGCCCGCCGTGGGTCGCCCAGCGGGTGTGCCCGATGCCCTGGTGCGCCTCGGGCAGCGGGTGCTCGGCGAGCTCTCCCTCCAGGTTCTTGAGCTTGCCGGCCTTCTTGGCGTACGCGATCCTGCCGTCGGCCACCAGCGCCACCCCGGCGGAGTCGTACCCCCGGTACTCCATCCGCCGCAGCCCGCCGACCACCACCTGCTCGGCCGACCTCGGCCCGACGTACCCGACGATTCCGCACATGGCGGTCACTGTAACCGCGAGCCTCCGTCGGTTGAGCGAACATCTCCTGAGCGCATCAGATGGGCCACGCTCCGCTGGTTGAGTGAGCATCTCCTGAGCCTGCGAAGGAGTGGGAGTCGAAACCGGGCCGGCCGAGCGGAGCGAGGCCGAGCGGGGGAGGGGGGGGGGGCCAACCCGGGGCGGGGGGGGGGGAGGGGGGCGGAGCCGCCAGCACCACGACCCGTACACCCCGGCCTCGCGGCAACGTGGGAGCTGGTTTCGACGCGGCTCCTCTTCGCAAGCTCAGAGGATCCTTGCTCAACCTCCGTGGCCCGAGTGGACACGTCCCGCCCTGCCTGGGATCGTTCACGGTCGGAGGTGGATGCATGGAGGCTCCCGAGGACCCGCACGGCCCGTACCTGACGCTGAGCCGCGCCGACTGGGCCGAGCTGGCGCAGAGCCACGCCCTGGGCCTGAGCGAGGAGACGCTGCGGCGGATCAGGGCCACCGGCGACCCCATCGACCTCGACCAGGTGCGACAGGTCTACCTGCCGCTGACCGAGCTGGTCCGCCTCTACATCCAGGACACCGGCCGCCTCTACCGCGCGCAGAACCGTTACCTCGGCCTCACGGCCGACAAGACGCCGTTCGTGATCGGCGTCGCCGGCTCGGTGGCGGTGGGCAAGTCGACCACGTCGCGACTGCTGCGCGAGCTGCTGCGGCAGCAGGGCGCCACCGTCGACCTGGTCACCACCGACGGCTTCCTCTTCCCCAACGCCGAGCTGGAGCGACGCGGGCTGCTGGAGCGCAAGGGCTTCCCGGAGTCGTACGACCGACGGGCCCTGGTGCGGTTCGTGCGTGACGTGAAGTCCGGTGTCGCCGAGGTGACGGCGCCGGTCTACTCGCACCTCGTGTACGACATCGTGCCCGGCGAGCACATCACCGTCAGCCGGCCGGACGTGCTCGTCGTCGAGGGCCTCAACGTGCTGCAGCCGCCGCCGCTGCGGGCCGACGGCCATGTCGGGCTGGCGGTGAGCGACTTCTTCGACTTCAGCGTGTACGTCGACGCGGACGAGCCCGTGATCCGGGACTGGTTCACCGAACGTTTCCTGCACCTCCGCGAGACGGCGTTCCGCGACCCGCAGTCCTTCTTCGCGCAGTTCGCGGTGCTGTCGCAGGAGCAGGCGGTCGAGATGGCCCGCTCGGTGTGGGACGGCATCAACGGCCCCAACCTGCGCGACAACATCCTCCCCACCCGCGACCGGGCCACCGTGGTGCTGCACAAGGGCGAGAACCACGACATCGAGCGGGTGCAGATCCGCAAGGTCTGAGGCCGCCGCTGCCCGGTCGAGACGTCAGTGACCAAGATCAGTGACCGAGCGGGATCCGATCGATCGCTCAGTTGAAGGCTAGAATCATGTACATGACGACTCTTTCGGTGGCCGATGCCCGCGCGAGTCTCTCTCGCCTCATCGAGTCGGCGGTGAGCACCCATGAGCGTTTTGAGGTGACCCGCAACGGCGACCGAGTGGCCGTCCTTCTCAGCGCTGAGGACTACGACAGCCTGCTGGAGACGCTCGACGTGCTCAGCACACCCGAGGAGGTCCAGCAGCTGACCGCCGGGATCGCGGAGATCGCGCGTGGGGACGTCGTCAGCGCCGACGAGGTGGCCGCAGCGATGCGACGCCGCGAATGACGTACGAGGTCGTCTTCAGCCGCTCCGCCAAGCGCAGCCTCACCGAGCAGCTGCCCGAAGGCGTTGCCGCGGCGGCGTTCGAGTTCATCATGGGCCCGCTCCGCGAGAACCCGCGCCGCGTCGGCAAGCCCCTGCGCGAGCCGTTGGCACCCCTGTACTCGGCCCGGCGAGGCGACTACCGGGTCGTGTACGGCATCGCCGACGACGTGCTGGAGATCCACATCGTCCCTGTCTCACACCGGCGCGACGCCTACCGCTGAGCAGCCCGACCCCCGTCGCTTCGACGCGTGCTCGGCCCCGGCCGGCATCTCCCCGTCGTAGCGGACCTCGATGCCCCGCTGCCCGACGGTCAGCCCAGAGCGCGCCTCATGTCCGCCGGCAGCGACTCCAGCAGCCGCAGCCAGATCTCGCTCGCTGTCGGGTAGCTCGGCACCGCGTGCCGGAGCACGTGCACCGGCACCTCACCGACGATCGCGATGGTCGCGCCGTGTACCAGCTCGGCGACCTCCGGGCCGACGAACGTGGCACCCACCAGCACGCGCCGGTCGGCGTCGACGACCAGCTGCGCGTTCCCCTCGACCGTGTCGCGCAGCAGGGAGACCCCCGACGCCGAGGAGATCGGCACCTGTGCGGTGACGACCTCGATCCCGGCGTCGCGCGCCTGCTGCTCCGTCATCCCGACGCTCGCCACCTGCGGGTCGGTGAACACCACCTGGGGCACGGGGACCTCGCGCCGCGGCTCGTACGCCGCCGGCCCACCCGCCGACGCCGCGATCCGCGCGCCGAGCACCCGCGCGCGGTACTTGCCCCAGTGCGTCAGCTGCGGCTCCCCGCTCGCGTCACCGACCGCCAGCAGCCACGCGGGCGTACGGCCCTGCAGTACGTCGTCGCTCGTCAGGCCCACGTTGGCCAGGCCGAGGTCGTCGAGGCGAGGGCGTCGGCCCGTCGCGACCAGCACCTCGTCCACCACCAGCGCCGTGCCGCCCACGGTGAGCGTGACCTCTCCGCCGTGCACGCGCCCGAGGCCGGTGTCGCGCGCATCCTTGCGTGCACACGCGGTGACGTCGGCGCCCAACCGCACCTCGACGCCGCGCTGCTCCAGCCCGGCCTGCACGGCCTCGCCGACGAACGGTTCGTACGCCCCCAGCAGCCGCTCCCCCCGCACCAGCATCGTCACCCGCGACCCCATCGCCGCCAGCCAGGTCGCCGCTTCGCAGGCCACCACGCCGCCGCCGACGACGGCCAGACGCCCCGGCACCTCGACCACACCGGTGGCGTCGCGCGAGCCCCACGGCAGTGCATCAGCGAAGGCCTCGGGCACCACGGCCTCGCTGCCGGTGGCGATCACGACCGCCTTCCGAGCGGTGAGCACGCGGGTGCCAGACGTGCCGGTCACCGTGACCGTACGCGGCCCCGTCAGTCGCGCCTCCCCGCGCACCACGTGGAGCCCCGCCTCGTTCGCCCACGACACCTGCCCCGCGTCGTCGTACGACGACACCCACTCGTCACGACGCTTCGTCAGGCCACGGATGTCAATCGCCGCCTCGCTCAGCCCACCCAGGTCGGCGGTGACCGCCGCGACCTCGACCGGGCGCAGCAGGGCCTTGCTGGGCATGCACGCCCAGTACGAGCACTCGCCACCGACCAGCTCCCGCTCCACCAGGCAGGCAGTGAGGTCGGTCCCCTCGATCGCGTACTGGGCCGCGTTCTCCCCCACCGGCCCGGCGCCGATGACCACCACGTCGTACTCGTCGCTCATGCAAGCGAGACTAGGTCAGACCTCCTGCATCGCCTTCGCGGTGGTGACCATGCGGGTGACCCACTCGCGCTGCGGCTCGGTCAGCGGCCGCCCGGCCGCGTCGGTGTGCTCCCACGCCACCCCGATCACCGAGCGCAGCACCACCCAGTCGCGGGCTCGGCGCTCGTCCAGCTCGGCGGTGTCGACGAGCGTGAAGAACCGCTCCCGGATCCCGTTGCCGGGGTCGTCCCCGAGCTCGTCCCAGCGGTTCCAGAGCGCGGGCGCCGGTTCGTACGCGGGGTCACCGGCGAACCCCTTGGGGTCGATGACCAGCCAGTCCCGCCGCTCGCCGGCGAGCACGTTCTCGTAGTGCAGGTCGCCGTGGATCACCGCCGACGGCTCCTCGGCCAGCAGCCGGGGCGCCGCGGTCAGCGCCTGCTCCACGAACCGTGGCGGCGCCGCCCCGCGCGGCAGCGTACGCACCTGCTCGAGCCAGCGCGTCACCAGCTCCCGGACGTCTCGCAGCCTGGGTGACGGTGGCCGGTGCAGCAGCCCGTACAGCTCGCCCACCTCCCGGCACGCGTCCAGGTCCCAGGCCTCGGTGAGGTCGCCCGGGCCCAGCCGCTCCAGCAGCAGCACCCCACGACGCGGGTCGGCCCCCCAGAGCTCCACCGCCCCCTGGCCCGCCCACTGCTGCAGCGCCACGGTCTCCCCCGCCGACTCCTCGTCGACCCGTCCCAGCTTGAGCGCTGCCCGGCGGCCGGCGGCGTCCACGACCGGCGCCACCATCGCCGTCGCACCCGACCATGGCTCACCGTCGTACGTCAGCTCCCAGGTGTCCGTGATCTCGTCGGCCAGCGCCGGGAGCCTGGCCAGCCACTCCGGCCACCCGCGCCCGAGCACCCGCAACGACTCCAGCCCGGCCGGGAGGGGGTACGGGAGACGGGCCATCTGGGCAGCGTACGACGACGCCCCACCAGCCCTCGCACCAGAATGGCGGTGTGAGCACCAGGCTGCCCGAGATCCCCCAGCGCGCGGAGGCGCCGGCCCCCAGGGCCACGACCGTGGAGGCCGTGAGCCTGGGGCGGGCGCGGTGGCCTCCGTCATCGGGGGTGTGGTCGAGGCGTTCTGGGCCGGCGGCGCCCACGCCGGCCTCTTCGGCCCCGGCTCGCTCGGCACCCATGCCGCGCTCACGGCGGCCGTCCTGGCCGGGGTGGTCTTCGCGGGCCTCTACGTCGTGGTCGAGCGCCGCAGCCAGCGCTGGCGACTGCGGCCTGGGCTGCCCCGCCGGGTCCTCGACCTGGTCGGCCTCACGGTGGTGCACGCGCTGCTCGCGATGCTGAGCGTGGCAGGCATGTTCTGGGTGTTCAGCGAGGTCTTCGGGGGTCCGCCTCGACCCGTACGCCGGGGCCTTCGTGGTGGGTCTCGCCTGCGGCGCGACCTCGTACCTGACGGCCACCAGCGCCGGGCGGCTCACGACCGAGGGCCTGTCCTGGCTGATCGCGGCGTTCCTGGGCGCCGGGGCGACCACCAGCGCGCTGACCTCGTCGAACCCGCGCTGGTGGCGCTCTTACTTCAGCGCGCTCGGCGAGAAGAGCGACCAGGCCAGCCTCGGGTTCAACCTCACGCTGGTGGTGACCGGCCTCGCGCTCACCACGCTGTCGGGCTTCCTCACCGCCGACCTCACCCGCTGGGCGCGGCACGACGGCGTCGCGGAGTGGAAGGTACGAGTGGTGCGCATCGCATTCGGGACCCTCGGGATCATGGTGGCGTGCGTCGGCCTGGTGCCGGTCGACGTCAGCTTCACGGTGCACAACACGGTCGCGTACGGGCTGGTGGCCGCGTTCGCCGTGCTGGTGCTCGCCGTGGTGGTGCTGCTGGGCGGGCTGTCACGATCGTTCCGGCTCACCACGTACGTCGCTCTTGCGCTCCTCGCGGCCGCCGTTGTGCTCCACCTGGTGGTGGGTTACTACAACACCACCGCGTTCCAGATGGTCAGCGTGACCACGATGCTCGCCTGGCTCGTGCTGTTCGTGCGGGCGGTCGCCGCGGCAGGCGTTGACCACCCCGTGGGGCCCGGGCCCGACGAGCCGCAGTCAGAGAGCCGCGCGCTCCCGCACCACGCCGGCTAGCCGGTCGCAGATCTCCTGCGCCTGCGCCTCTGTCGGCGCCTCCACCATCACCCGCACCACCGGCTCGGTGCCCGACGGCCGCAGCAGCACCCGCCCGGTCGACCCCAGCTCCTTCGACGCCGCGGTCACGGCGGCCTTGATCTCCAGGTCGCCGCCGGCGCGCAGCTTGTCGACGCCCTTGACGTTCACCATCACCTGGGGCAACCGGGTCATCACGGATGCCAGCTCGGCCAGCGTCTTGCCCGTCCGCGCCATGCGGGCCGTGAGGTGCAGGCCCGTCAGCACACCGTCGCCGGTGGTCGCGAACTCGCTCATGATGACGTGGCCCGACTGCTCGCCGCCGAGCGTGAACCCGTTGGCGTTCATCGACTCCAGCACGTAGCGATCGCCGACCTTCGTCTGGTCGACGCGGATGCCGTGCTCGCGCATGGCGTTGACGAACCCCAGGTTGCTCATCACCGTCGCCACCACGGTGTCGGAGGCCAGCTCGTTGGCCTCCTTGAGCGCCAGGGCCAGCACGGCCAGGATCTGGTCGCCGTCGACGACGTTGCCCTCGGCGTCGACGGCCAGGCAGCGGTCGGCGTCACCGTCGAGCGCGATGCCCAGGTCGGCCTTGTGCTCCACCACGGCGGTCTGCAGCAGCTCCAGGTGGGTCGAGCCGACACCGTCGTTGATGTTCAGCCCGTCGGGCTCGAAGTGGATCGGCACCACCTCCGCGCCCTGCGCGGCGAACGCGGCCGGCCCTGTCATCGACGCCGCGCCGTGAGCGCAGTCGATCACGATCTTGATGCCCTCGAGGCTGGAGTCGGCGCCCAGCGAGGCGACCAGATGAGCGACGTACGCGTCCACCGCGCCCGGGTCGTCGGTGACCCGGCCCACGTCGGCACCCGTGGGGCGTACGCCCTCGGCACCCAGGCGCTCCTCGATCGCGTCCTCGAGGTCGTCGTCGAGCTTGATCCCGCCGCGAGCGACGAACTTGATGCCGTTGTCGGGCATCGGGTTGTGGGAGGCCGACAGCACGACGCCCAGGTCGGCGCCGGTCGAGGCCACGAGGTACGCGACCCCGGGCGTCGGCACCACGCCGAGGCGCACCACGTCGACGCCGGAGGATGCGAGCCCGGCCACGACGGCGGCCTCCAGGAACTCGCCGGAGGCTCGCGGGTCACGGCCCACCAACGCACGAGGGCGAGGCCCGGAGAACACTCCGGCCTCGCCCAGCACGTGCGCCGCGGAGACAGAGAGCGCCAGGGCGAGGCCAGCCGTGAGGTCGGCGTTGGCCACGCCACGGACACCATCGGTGCCGAAGAGACGCCCCATGCGTCTGGGGGTCAGCGCTTGCTGTACTGAGGAGCCTTGCGGGCCTTCTTGAGACCAGCCTTCTTGCGCTCCTTGATCCGCGCGTCGCGCGTCAGCATGCCAGCCTTCTTCAGCGCGGGGCGCGAGGCCTCGGCGTCAGCGGCGTTCAGCGCGCGGGCCACACCGAGGCGCAGCGCACCGGCCTGGCCGGTCACGCCGCCACCGGCGATGCGGGCGATGACGTCGTACGAGCCGGCGACGGCCGCGGTCTCCAGCGGCTCAGAGGCGATCTGCTGGTGCACCTTGTTCGGGAAGTAGTCCTCGAGGGTGCGGCCGTTGATGGTCCAGGTGCCGCTGCCGGGCACGAGGCGAACGCGCGCCACGGCCTCCTTGCGACGGCCGGTGCCACCGGTGTTGGTGACGACCGCCGGGCGGCTGCTCGGCGTCGCCGACTGCGGCGTGGCCTCGGAACGGTAGGCGATCTGCCGGTCGTTCTCGTCGGTGAAACCCTCGTAGGTCTCGTTTTCGACGTCGGTCATGGTCTCGTCGGCGACGGTGTCAGACATGGACGGCTCTCTCACTGGGCGATCTGGGTGATCTCGTACGGGCTCGGCTTCTGCGCCTTGTGCGGGTGCTCGGAGCCGGAGTAGACCTTGAGCTTGCCGATCATCTGACGGCTCAGCTTGTTCTTGGGCAGCATGCCCCACACGGCCAGCTCGACGGCCTTGCGCGGGTCCTTGGCCAGCAGCTCGCCGTACGCGATCTGCTTCAGGCCACCAGGGCGGCCGGAGTGACGGATCGCCATCTTGTCGGTCGCCTTCTTTCCCGTTAGGGCGATCTTGCTGGCGTTGATGACGACGACGAAGTCGCCCGTGTCGACGTGCGGCGCGAAGGTGGGCTTGTGCTTGCCACGCAGGAGCGTCGCGGCGGTCACCGCAAGACGACCGAGGACGATGTCCTCAGCGTCGATGACGTGCCAGTTCCTGGTCACCTCGCCAGGCTTGGGGCTGTACGTAGACACGGGATCGGTCCCACCTTTTGTCGTCTGCTGTCTGCTGGGCTGCCGCGGGTCGGAACCACCGGGCACAACAGCAGGCAACACTACCTCCGCGGGCGGGGTTCGGCAAAACCACGCGGACGGGCCCGTGCCGCCGCCCTAGACTCGCCGGACCCTGTCAGGCCAGCGAAGGAGACCCCGATGACGAACCCAGCGCACGACCCGTCCAGCGACGAGCCGCAAGACACGACCTCGACCGACGAGCTCCACCCCGACGGCGTCGGGGCCACCATCACCGAGGAGCCGAGCACCTTCGAGCCCGAGGAGGCCGACGAGACCGCGGCTCCCTGATCCGTACGCCGCAGACCGGGGTCGCGCTCAGAGGAAGCGCACCCAGTTGGCGCCGGCCCCGGTCTCCTGGCGGTCGCTCTCGACCAGCGTCCCGTCGGGCTGAACGGCGTACAGGGTGACGGTGGTCGACTTCTCACCGGTCACCAGCACGGACGAGCCGTCGGGCGTCACGCCGAAGCCGCGCGGCTGCTTCTCGGTGGAGATGAACGCCGTCGGCGTCTGCGGGTCGCCCGCCAGGCCGACGGGCACCGTCGCCAGCTCCGACTCCGTACGCTCGCTCGTCCAGAGGAACTTCTCGTCATGGGAGAGGTGCAGGTCGGCGCCCCAGATGAAGTGGTTCTCGACCGGGTCCGCGCCGAAGTGGCTGTGGCCCAGACCGTGCTCCTGGTTCACGACGACCGTCTGGCTCTCCAGCGTCAGGTCGCCGCTGTCGACGTCGCGCCGGTAGTGCAGCACCTCGCCGGAGTACTCGGTCACCACGTACAGAGCGGTCTCGTTGGCGTTCAGCACCAGGTGCCGCGGGCCGCAGCCCTCCGGGGTGGCGAAGGTGGCGCCCTCGGTGAGGCCCGACTCGGGAGTGATCGCGTAGCGCGCGACCAGGTCGTCACCCAGCGACACCATGTACGCGAACCGCCCGTCGCGGGTGGCCGCGACCGAGTGCAGGTTGCGGTGCTGGACCTGGTTGCCGGGCGCGCCCAGACGGCCACCCTCGACCGGCCAGCACTGCCCGAACCCTCCGCCGTACGACACCCCCAGCAGCTGGTCGCCGCGGGGCGTCAGCGTCAGGTAGGTGATGGACTCGTCGACCTCGCGGCGGTCGAGCACCTCCAGCTCACCGGTGGCCGGGTCGTACGCACAGGTCGAGATCGTGAACGGGTCCTTGCCCGCCACGTACACGAGGTTGCGCTCGGTGTCGACGGCGAGCGTGCCGCAGTCCTGCGCCACCTCGCTGACGGCCAGCCGGGCCAGCGTGCCGTCCTGGATCCGGAACGTGGACACCGTCCCCCCGCCGGCGTTGGCGACGAGGGCAGTCACTGGTGCGCTCATGCCCTCACTCTAGGCGCTGGGGCCCACGCCTGGGTCAGGCGTCGAAGGTAGCGGTGTCGATCACGAAGCGGTAGCGCACGTCGGAGCCCACGACCCGGTCGTACGCCTCCGTGATGTCCTCACCACCGATGACCTCCACCTTCGCGGCGATGCCGTGCTCGGCGCAGAAGTCGAGCATCTCCTGCGTCTCGGCGATGCCGCCGATCATGCTGCCCGCGACCGACTTGCGCTTGCCGAGGGCGTTGATCGAGAGGGAGACCGGCTGCTCGGGCAGGCCCACGTTGACCAGCGTCCCGCCGATGGCCAGGCAGTTCACCAACGGGGTGAAGTCCTGCGTGGCCGACACCGTCGACACGATGAGGTCGAAGCTGCCGGCCAGCTCCGCGTACGTGCCTTCCTCGCTGGTGGCGTAGTAGGCGGTCGCACCGAACGCACGCCCGTCCGCCTCCTTGCTGCGCGTCTGGGAGATCACCGACACCTCGGCGCCCATGGCGGCCGCGATCTGCACCCCCATGTGGCCGAGGCCGCCCATGCCGACGATGGCGACGCGCGTGCCGGGCCCGACGCCGTACCGCTTCAGGGGTGAGTAGAGCGTGATGCCCGCGCACATCAGCGGGGCGGCGACGTCGAGCGGGAGGGACTCGGGGATCCGCAGCACGTAGTCCTGCTCCACCGTGATGCCCTGCGAGTAGCCGCCCGCGGTGGGCTCGCCGTCGCGGCCGATGTCGTTGTAGGTGAACACCGCGTCAGCGCAGAACTGCTCGTCGCCGCGCTCGCAGAACTCGCACGAGCCGCAGGAGTCGACGAAGCAGCCCACCCCGACGTGGTCACCGACGGCGACCTTGGTGACGTCGGAGCCGACCTGGGTCACGACCCCGGCGAGCTCGTGGCCGGGGACCAGCGGGTAGCTCACCTCGCCCCACTCGCCGCGCGCGGTGTGGATGTCGGAGTGGCAGATGCCGGCGTAGCGGACCTCGAAGTACACCTCGGTCGGCCCCGGCTCCCGGCGCGTGATGGTGGTCTTGCGGAACGGGGCGGTCGCCGACTCGACGGCGTACGCGGTGACTTCAGGCACGAGGGTCCTCCAACGAGCTCGCGGGTTGAGGCACCCATCCTGCCCCACGGGCGCGCCGCCGGCGCCGGTGGCTCAGCCCCTGACGAAGCCCAGGATCCCGTCGGCGACCATCTGGATGGCGATCGCCGCCAGCAGCAGGCCGGCGATGCGCGTGAGCAGCGTGATCCCGGCCTCCTTGAGCAGCCGGCGCGCCACCTCGGCGAACCGGAGCACGCCGAACACCAGCACCATGGCGGTGACGACGGCGCAGGCCACGACCAGGGTCCCCTGCGCCCCGGGGCTGGTCTGCACCGCGAGCATGGTGGCGACGATCGCACCCGGTCCGGCGAGCAACGGGGTGCCGAGCGGCACGATCGCGACGTTCACCGCTGCGTCCGCGTCCTCGGTCACCTCGACCTTGTCGAACTTGCCGGTCAGCAGCTCGAACGCGGCCACCAGCAGGAGCAGCCCGCCGGAGACCTGCAGCGCCTGCACCGAGATGTGGAGGTAGTCGAAGATCGCCTTGCCGAAGAACCCGAAGATGCCGATCACGCCCAGGGCCACCACCGCGGCCTTCGCGGCCGCCGAGTTGCGCTGCGACGGCGACATCCGCCGCGTCAGCGCCAAGAAAATCGGCAGCAGGCCGGGCGGGTCGAGGATCACCCAGAGCGTGAGCAGTGTCGAGGTGTAGAGATACCCGAGCCCGTTCATCGCCCTCCCTTCCTGGCGCACCCTATCCCGCGGGCACGGGCCACCGGGGAGCCGCCGGTAGGCTGCGCCGGTGACCACGAGCGAGCGCGACCACGGGCCGCGCGTGCGCCGGGAGGTCGTCAGCTACGTCCGGCGCAGCGCGCGTATGAACCCGTCGCAGCAGAGGGCCTGGGAGACGTACGCCCCCCGCTACCTCGTCGACGTCGCCCGCGACCGTCTCTCCACCTCCGTGGCCGCACAACCGCCGCTCGACTGGGCAGCGATCTTCGGCCGGGAGGCACCCCTGGTGGTAGACATCGGGCCGGGCAACGGTGACTCGCTGCTGGCGGCCGCCCAGGCCGACCCTGGCCGCGACGTGGTCGGCTTCGAGGTGTTCGAGCCCTCGCTGGCCTCGGCGCTGGGCCGGCTGGGTGGGCACGACGTGACGAACGCCCGCGTGGTGATGGCCGACGGCGTCGCCGGCCTCACCCACCTGGTGGCGCCGGCGTCGTTGACCGAGGTGCGCATCTTCTTCCCCGACCCCTGGCACAAGGCGCGTCACCACAAGCGGCGTCTGGTGTCGCCGGCGTTCGCGCAGCTGGTCGCCGACCGGTTGCTGCCCGGCGGCGTGCTGCGCCTGGCGACCGACTGGGAGGACTACGCGCTGGCCATGCGCGAGGTGCTGGACGCGTCGGCTCTGGAGAACGACCACGAGGGCTGGGCGCCGCGGTTCGCGGAGCGACCGATGACGAAGTACGAGCAACGCGGGCTCGACGCCGGGCGCGCGGTGCATGACCTCACCTACCGGCGGCCGGCATGACGGTGCGCTGGCGCCTGGACATCGCCTACGACGGCACCGGCTTCAGCGGCTGGGCGACCCAGCGCGGGCTGCGTACGGTGCAGGGCGAGCTGGAGATCTGGATCGCGCGCGTGCTGCGCCTGGAGACGCCCGTCGCGCTGACCTGCGCGGGGCGCACGGACTCGGGCGTGCACGCTCGCGGGCAGGTGGCCCACCTCGACCTGCCCGAGACCATGAGCGGCGGCCAGCACGGTGAGGAGGACACCGGGACGCTGCTGCTGCGTCGCCTGGCCCGCGCGCTCCCCCGCGACGTGGCCGTCCGGGCCGTACGTCGCGCACCCGACGGGTTCGACGCCCGGTTCTCCGCTGTGTGGCGCCGCTACGTCTACCGCCTCTGGGACTCCCCCGCCGCCGCCGACCCGCTGCGCCGCAACCACGTCGCACTGGTGCCGGGGCCGGTGGACGTGGACTCCCTCGCCGCCGCGGCCCAGCCGCTGCTGGGGCTGCACGACTTCGCCGCGCTGTGCAAGCCGCGGGAGGGCGCCACGACCGTGCGCGACCTGCAGCGGGTGCACCCCATGCGGCTGGCCGACGGCACGATCGAGGTGACCGTACGCGCCGACGCGTTCTGCCACTCGATGGTGCGCTCGCTGATGGGCGCGCTCACGGCCGTGGCCACGGGCCGCCGCACGGTGGAGTGGTGCGCGGGGCTGCTGGAGGCCGGGGCGAGAGCGGGGGACGTACAGGTGATGCCCGCCTGCGGCCTGACGCTGGAGGAGGTCGGCTACCCGCCCGACGACCTGCTGTCTGAGCGGGCGACGCAGGCACGAGCGGTCAGGGAGGCGTTGTGAGCCACTACTTCCAGACCCCTTCCGGCACGGAGAAGCGGTTCACCGTGCCGATGCGCCTGCTCGGCCACGACGTGGAGCTGGAGTCTGCCCGGGGTGTCTTCTCCGGCGACGGTCTCGACGCCGGCACGGCCGTGCTGCTGCGCACGGTCGAGCCGCCCACCGGAGCCGTACGCGTGCTCGACCTCGGCTGCGGCATCGGGCCGATCACCGTCGCACTCGGCCTGGCGTCCCCAGAGGCGCGGATCACGGCCGTGGACGTGAACGAGCGGGCCCTGGCGCTCACGGCGTCGAACGCCGCTCGGACGAGCATCGCCGACCGTGTCACCGTGGTCCACCCCGACGACGTGCCGGCCGAGCTGGCCTTCGACCAGATCTGGTCCAACCCGCCGATCCGCATCGGCAAGGCCGCCCTGCACGCGCTGCTGGAGCAGTGGCTGCCGCGGCTGACGCCGGCCGGGGTGGCGTACCTCGTGGTCGCCCGCAACCTGGGCGCTGACTCGCTCGCGGTCTGGATCGAGCAGAACGGCTGGGGCTGCAGCCGGCTGGCCAGCGCCAAGGGGTTCCGCGTGCTGGCCGTCACGCGCACGGTGTAGCGCGCGAATCCGCCCCGCCCGCCCCGACGGCGTGCTATCCAGGTGCTGACCCGCCGGCCTCGGCGGTCTCAGGAACCAGCACTAGGAGACACCATGGGTTTCGCCGACGACTTCAAGGCCAAGGCCAGCGAGCTGCTCGATGACGCGAAGGACGCCTTCGCCGACGCCAAGGACAAGGTGGAAGACCTCATCGACGGTGACGACGACCAGCGCGACGAGCACGACGACGCCGCTGTCGACACCTCTGCGCCGGTGACCGACACCTGGAGCAGCACGACCGGCACCGACCCGGTCCAGGACGACACCACCGTGGGCGACGACGTGTCCGGCACCCCCGGCGACACGTGGGGCACCGACAGCGACACCGTCAACCGCGACACCGTGCTGGCCGGCGACGAGAGCGTCGAGAACTCCTTCACCGGCACCACGGGCGACGACGCAGGGGCAGTCAGCGACGTGTACGAGCGCGCGCTGCACCACACCGAGGACATCGCCGGCGACGCCGGGCGGGGCTCCGACGACACCATCCACTGAGCCACCAGAGGATCCGTTCGAGGGCTGCGGAATAGCCCCACCCTGAAGTAGGTTTCACCCACCACAGGCGGGGCGTACACGTTCGGCCCTCAGAAAGTGAAGGAGCACGTCATGGGACTCGGTGACAAGATCAAGAACAGCACGAACGAGGCTCTGGGCAAGGCCAAGGAGGGCATCGGCGACGCGCTGAACAACCCCGAGCTCGAGCGCGAGGGCGAGCAGCAGCAGTCCGAGGCTCGCGCCGCCAAGGCCGAGCACGAGGTGCACGCCAAGGCCGAGGAGGCCAAGGACGCCGTCGAGAACAAGGCCGACCAGGTCGGCGACGACATCGCCAACGCGGCCGACCGCGCCAAGGACAAGCTCGACCGTACGTTCTGAGCGAACGCGAACGACTCCGACGGGCGTCGGCTCCCCCGGGAGCCGGCGCCCGTCGCCGTTGCGCTGGCTGGTGGGCTGTCAGGCGCGCTGGTACGTGACCGCGCGCAGCACCTCGGGCCACTGCCGGTCCAGGCGCGAACCGCCCGCCACCACCCCGCCCGCGAGCACCAGACCGCCCGTCACGAGAGCGACGGGCACCGCGACCGCGTACGCCCAGGGCTCGGTGTAGGCCAGGACCGCCACCACCACGGCGGGGGCGGAGAGGAGCGCGCTCACGGTCACCGTGACCGCGGCGGCCAGCACCGAGGCGAGCCCCCCGCCGGCGCCCTTGCCGAACGGGTTCGCCCCCGGCGGCGGCACCTCCACCTGCACCACGGCGCCGACCAGGCTGCCGACCCCCAGCGAGCACAGCATCGTGGTCAGCGAGGCGGCGGCGAGCGGCACCAGGTGGACGACGCCGAGGGTGAGCACCACCACCACGACCACCACCGCGAGCAGCGGAGTCATCAGCAGCAGGAAGGTGAGCGCTCGCCCGAGCCGGTCCATCCAGCCGCGCAGCCCGGTGGCGAGATGCAGCCAGAGCGCGGTCCCGTCGTACGAGAGGTCGAACGCCACCGTCGGCCCGAGCACCAGGCCCGCGAGCGGGGCGACGTACAGGAGGCTGGCCGAGGAGGTGCCAGCCAGCGTGGAGATCATCGCCGTCGCGCCGATGACCAGCGGCAGCGCGGCCATGGTGACGTACGCGAGCAGGCGGCGGGGGTCGCGCCGGTAGTACCGCAGCAACCTGGCCGCGACCGCACCCACCGGTGACGACCCGAAGAACCGGTCGATCCACGCCGGCGACCGCACCTCGCCGCCGCCACCGGAGGACTCCAGGGGTGACGTCAGGGCGCGGGCCAGGAACCGCTGCCAGAGCACCAGCAGCCCGGCCAGCAGCGCCAGGCTGAGCAGCAGATGGGTCAGGGCTGCGGCCGTACGCCCCTCGGCGATGTCCCAGGGGATCGCCCATGCCCATCCCAGCGGTGTCCAGGCCAGCACCCGCATGATGCTCTCCAGCGCACCCAGGACCGCGGCGCCTCCCTCGGTGCCCACGGCCGCGCTGAGGCGGGCCGTCACCCCCTGCAGCAGCAGCGTGAGGGCGACCCCGGCCAGCGCGAGGACGACCCCCGCCAGGTCGCGGTAGCGGCGCGAGCCCAGCGCCTGCGAGAACGCCGCCGCCACCACCTTCGGCAGCACGCACCCCGTCAGCAGGGCCAGCACGCCGGCCACAACCGCGGCCATGGCCGCCAGCGGCCGCCGACCCCAGGCCAGCACCAGCCCCAGGGAGAGCACCGCGGTGCAGAGCGGGCCGATGCCCAGCAGGCCGGCCGCCAGGAGGCCTGGGAGCAGCCGCGCCGCCCTGACCGGCAGCAGGGCGAACCTCGACGGCGACAGGGAGTCGTCGACACCGGTCACCAGCAGCGGGAGCATCACCCACGTCAGGAGGATCACGGCTCCCACGAGGACCACCACCGGCCCGACGACGCCCGTGGGTGCCGGGCGGAGGGCGGCCAGGATCACCGCGACCAGGACGGCGGCCGCGAGCCCGAGGGCGTACGTGATGCCCAGGACGAGGCCGCGCCGGCGCGTACGGGTGAGGTCGCGGGTCAGCAGCCGGAGCTTCAGAGCCGCGACGAGTGCAACCACGCGAGCGTCTCCCCCTCCGGCTGCGGCGCCCCCACCAGAGACAGGAACCGGTCCTGCAACGAGTCGCCCTGCCGTACCTCGTCGATCGTGCCCGCCGCACGCACGCGACCGCCGGCGACGACGGCGAGCCTGTCGCACAGCGTCTCTACCAGCTCCATGACGTGGCTCGACAGCAGCACCGTGCCCCCGCTGGCGACGAAGTCGCGCAGGATGTGGCGGATCGCCTCGCCGGAGACGGGGTCGACCGCCTCGAACGGCTCGTCCAGGATCACCAGCCGGGGGGCGTGCACCAGCGCGCACGCCAGGCCGATCTTCTTCGTCATGCCGGCCGAGTAGTCGCAGACCAGGGTGTTCGCCTCGCCGGTGAGGCCGACGGCTTCCAACAGCTCCTCGGCGCGCTCCTCGGCCACCCGCCGGTCCAGCCGTCGCAGCAGGCCGGTGTATCGGATCACCTCCCGCCCCGACAGACGGTCGAACAGCCGCAGGCCGTCGGGCAGCACACCGGTCAGGGCCTTGGCGCGGACGGGGTCGCTCCACACGTCGTGGCCGAGCACCGAGACGGTGCCGGCGTCGGGACGCAGCAGCCCCGTGACCATCGACAGCGTGGTCGTCTTTCCTGCCCCGTTCGGCCCGACCAGGCCGAACATCGACCCCTCCGGCACGGTCAGCGAGAGGTCGTCGACAGCGCGCTTCTCCTCGAAAGACTTGGAGAGGTTCGCGATCACGAGCGCCGACACACCGGCCATTGTGACGGACGCGGCCTCCGGTGTCGTACGCCCGTGGGGCGAGACGCGGCGGAATAGGCCCCCACCACCGGAGGTTGACGCCGACAACGGGGTGCTCGATCCGACCCCGACCGTACGACGAGAGGACCACCCGTGGCCGTGTACACCCTGCCCGATCTCGACTACGACTACGGCGCACTCGCGCCCCACATCGCTCCGGAGATCATGGAGCTGCACCACAGCAAGCACCACCAGGCGTACGTCACCGGCGCCAACACCGCCCTCGACAAGATGGCCGAGGCGCGCGAGAAGGGCGACTTCGCCGCCATCAACAAGCTGGAGAAGGACCTGGCCTTCCACCTGGGCGGCCACGTCAACCACTCCGTGTTCTGGAAGAACATGTCGCCGGACGGCGGCGGCCAGCCCGAGGGTGAGGTGGACGCAGCCATCTCGGAGTTCTTCGGCTCCTTCGAGGGCTTCCAGAAGCAGTTCAACGAGGTCGCCAACGGCGTCCAGGGCTCCGGCTGGTCGATGCTGGTGTGGGACACGCTGGGTCAGCGCCTCAACATCAACCAGCTGTTCGACCAGCAGGGCAACCTGCCCGCCGGTCAGGTGCCGGTGCTCCAGCTCGACATGTGGGAGCACGCGTACTACCTGCAGTACAAGAACGTGAAGGGTGACTACGTGAAGGCGTGGTGGAACGTCGTGAACTGGAACGACGTCGCCCAGCGCCTGCAGCGGGCGCGCACGCAGACCGCTGGCCTGATCTGAGCCGTCGACTCTCGCAACGAGCCCCTCGCCGTCAGGCGGGGGGCTCGTGCCGTCACACGGTGACGTTGCGGTGCACTTCGAGCATGCGCTCGACCGAGGTGCTCCACGGGTAGAGCTCGGCCCGCCGCCGCGCGTCGGCCCGGACCTGGGCCTGGCTCGTGACGAGCCGGGTCGCGAGCCGCTGCACCGCGTCGGCGAGCGACGAGGCATCCGGCCGGCCCCACTCGGCGCAGCCCGCGTCGACGAGCTCCCGGGCCCCGCCGCGGTCGGCCGTGACCACGGGCGTGCCGCAGGCCAACGACTCCAGCACCGCCAGGCCGAAGGTCTCGGTCGGGCAGGCAGCCATGGCGATGTCCGCGGCGCCGTACGCGCGGGCCACCTCGGCCCTGCTGTCGGTGTAGCCGGCGAAACGTACGGGCCCGTCGCCGGCGAGCTCACGCAGCCAGGACAGGTGCGGCCCGGTGCCGACCATGGTGAGCTCCACCGGCACGCCCCGTCCGTGGAGCTCCAGCGCCGTGGCGACGGAGAGCTGGGGGTACTTCTCGCGTGACATCCGCCCGATGTGCACCAGACGTACGGTCGAGGCCGGGGCCAGTGGTGCCGTCGGCGGCGTGAACGTCGCGAGGTCGACCCCGAGCGGCACCGTCACCAGGGCGGCCTGCGTGCCCTGCCACTCCCCGGCCGAGTAGCCGGTCGTGACCACCACGGTGTCGAACGCCTTGGCCAGCCGGCCGTTGCGCCAGTGGACGGGGGTGCGCACGGGCAGTCGCGTGAAGTCGCTCGCCATGTCGTCGAGCCGTTCGTGGCTCAGCAGCACCGAGCCCGCCCCGTGGTCGCGGGCCCAGCGGGCGGCCGCGGTGAGGGTCCACTTGTCGGAGACCTCCACCGACGTGGGCGCGAACCGCTTCAGGACGTCGAACACAGCGGGCAGGTCGAGGATGATCCGGTAGCTGCCGGTCAGCTTCGGGGCACGCACCTGGACCACCGTGCCGCCCTCGGTCTCGCGCGCCAGCGTGCGCGGGCCGGGGATGATCAGCAGCCGCTCGTGGCCCGCCTCCTGGTAGCCCTCCCCCAGGCGGTCAACAGCACGCCGCATGCCCCCCGACGTCGGGCCCACGAAGTTGGCGAGCTGAGCGATCCTCACGTGGGCATCCTTCCATGCCGAACAGCACGACGCCCCGGGGTCATCCCCGGGGCGTCGCGCGTGTCAGTCGGCTCGGCTCACGCCTCGTCGTCGGCGGCAGCCGCGCCGCGGTCGGCGGAAGCGGCCGTGAAGCCCGCTTCCTCAGCGGCCTCGGTGCTGTTGAACCACACCTCGGCGATCGTCCGGTCGTACCACTGCGACCCGGGCAGGTGGTACTTCATCGAGTCGGCGTTGCCCTTGATGTCGAAGCCGGCGGGCGGCTCCGCACCGACGTAGGCGCCCTCGACATCAGCGAACCGGAGGTCCGAGGTGGTCGGCTCGGAGGTGTCCTCGCCCGCCAGCTCGGCATTGGTCGGCTCGCTGACGTCCTCGGCGACAGCCGCCGTGGGCGTCGCGCCCTTGGGGGCCTTCGCCGCCGGGGCGGCCTTGGCCGGGGCCTTGGCAGCGGACTTGGAGTTCGCCTTGCGGGACTCCTCCACCGACTCGGTCACGATCTCGATGACCGCCATGGGGGCGTTGTCGCCCTTGCGGTTGCCGACGCGGGTGATGCGCGTGTAGCCGCCCTCTCGACCCTCGAGCGCCGGAGCGATCTCGGTGAAGAGGGTGTGCACGACACTCGGGTTGGCGATCGTCTGCAGCACCAGGCGACGCGCGTGCAGGTCGCCGCGCTTGGCCTTGCTGATCAGCTTCTCCGCGAGCGGACGGACGCGCTTGGCCTTCGTCTCGGTCGTGGTGATGCGGCCATGCTCGAACAGCTGGCTGGCCAGGTTCGCGAGGATGATTCGCTCGTGAGCGGGGCTGCCACCGAGACGGGGGCCCTTCGTGGGATTCGGCATCGTGGATCTTTCGTCTGGTTCGGGCTGTCAGAACTGCTCGGGCTCGGCGAGCTCGGTGTCGTCCTCGTCCTCGTCGTCGTCCATGGCGGCGAACCGGTCGAGGGCGGCGATCGGGTCGAAGCCCGGCGCCGAGTCCTTGAGGGAGAGACCCATCTCGTGCAGCTTCAGCTTGACCTCGTCGATGGACTTGGAGCCGAAGTTGCGGATGTCGAGGAGGTCCTGCTCGCTGCGGGAGACCAGCTCGGAGACGGTGTGGATGCCCTCACGCTTGAGGCAGTTGTACGACCGGACGGTGAGGTTGAGCTCCTCGACCGGCAGGGCGAGGTCGGCGGCGAGCTGCTCGTCGACGGGCGACGGGCCGATCTCGATGCCCTCGGCCTCGAAGTTCAGCTCACGGGCCAGACCGAACAGCTCGACGAGCGTGCGGCCGGCAGACGCCACGGCGTCACGCGGGCTGATGGCGGGCTTGGTCTCGACGTCGACGATGAGACGGTCGAAGTCGGTGCGCTGCTCGACGCGGGTGGCCTCCACCTTGTAGGTGACCTTGAGCACCGGCGAGTAGATCGAGTCGACCGGGATGCGGCCGATCTCGGCGTCGTAGTTGTGGTTCTGGGTCGCTGACACGTAACCACGGCCACGCTCCACGACCAGCTCCATCTCGAGCTTGCCGTTGTCGTTCAGGGTCGCGATGTGCAGCTCGGGGTTGTGGATCTCCACACCCGTCGGCGGGGCGATGTCGGCAGCGGTGACCGCACCGGCGCCGGCCTTGCGCAGGTACATCGTGACGGGCTCGTCCTCCTCGCTCGAGAGCACCAGGCCCTTGAGGTTGAGGATGATCTCGGTGACGTCCTCGACGACACCCTCGAGGGTCGAGAACTCGTGCGAGGTGCCCTCGATCTTGATGCTCGTCACCGCGGCGCCCGGGATGGACGACAGCAGGGTGCGGCGGAGCGAGTTGCCCAGGGTGTAGCCGAAGCCCGGCTCGAGCGGCTCGATCACGAACCGCGAGCGGTACTCGGAGACCGACTCCTCGGTCAGGCTGGGGCGCTGTGCGATCAGCATGTGGTTCTTCCTTCCCGCCGCCCACTATTTGACGGCGTGCCCTGACGGCGTACGACCCGGTGGGCCGCACGGGGCACCGCAGGCGTGGGCCCACGGTGCACGACCCAGCCGGGGCACGAGGCCCCGGCCGGGTCGGGTGCTCACTTGGAGTAGAGCTCGACGATCAGCTGCTCCTGGACGTCGATCACGATCTGGTCCCGGGTCGGCAGCTGGTGCACCAGGATCCGCATCATCTGCGGGCGCACGGTCAGCCAGCCCGGCACCTCGCGCTCGCCGTGGGTCTCACGGGCGACCACGAGCGGGTGCAGGTTGACGGCCTTCGGGGTCACGTCGATGACGTCGTACGCGCTGACGCGGTAGGACGGCACGTTCACGCGCTGGCCGTTGACCGTGAAGTGGCCGTGGACGACCAGCTGGCGGGCCTGACGGCGGGTCGCGGCGAAGCCGGCGCGGTACACGACGTTGTCGAGGCGCGACTCCAGGATCTGCAGCAGGATGTCACCCGTCTTGCCCGTGGAGCGCGTGGCCTCCTCGTAGTAACGACGGAACTGCTTCTCCAGCACGCCGTACGCGAAGCGGGCCTTCTGCTTCTCGCGGAGCTGCTGGGAGTACTCGGAGTCCTTGGTGCGGCCGCGGCCGTGCATGCCGGGCGGGTAGGGACGACGCTCGAACGCCTTGTCGTTGCCGACCAGGTCGGTGCCGAGCCGACGCGACTTGCGCGTCATGGGGCCGGTGTAACGGGCCATGGTTGTCTAGGTCCTTTGCTGTGAAGAAGAAGGGAGGGTCAGACGCGGCGGCGCTTCGGGGGCCGGCATCCGTTGTGGGGCACGGGGGTGACGTCGGCGATCGCACCGACCTCGAGCCCGATCGCACCGAGCGAACGGATCGCGGTCTCGCGGCCGGAACCCGGGCCCTTGACGAACACGTCGACACGCTTCACGCCGTGCTCCATGGCACGGCGGCCAGCGGCCTCCGCAGCCATCTGCGCCGCGTACGGCGTCGACTTGCGGGAGCCCTTGAAGCCGACGGTGCCAGCAGAGGCCCACGCGAGCACCGCGCCGGTGGGGTCGGTGATGGCGATGATCGTGTTGTTGAACGTGCTCTTGATGTGCGCCTGACCGGCGACGACGTTCTTCTTCTCCTTGCGACGCACCTTGCTCTTGGCGGTGGTCGTCTTACGGCCTGCAGTAGCCATATGTTTCGCTTCTCTCCTGGAGTGTCACGCGATCCCGAGGATCAGCGAGCCTTCTTCTTGCCGGCAACAGCCTTCTTCTTGCCCTTGCGCGTGCGGGCGTTGGTCCGGGTGCGCTGACCACGGACGGGAAGGCCGCTGCGGTGGCGACGGCCCTGGTAGTTGCCGATCTCGACCTTGCGGCGGATGTCCGCTGCGACCTCGCGGCGCAGGTCGCCCTCGGTCTCGTAGTTGGCCTCGATGTGGTCGCGGAGCGCGACCAGCTGGTCGTCGTTCAGCTCGTGGACGCGGATGTCACCGGAGATGCCGGTGGCCTCCAGGGTCTGCTTGGCCCGGGTCTTGCCGATGCCGAAGATGTAGGTGAGTGCGATCTCCAGACGCTTCTCGCGCGGGAGGTCGACACCGATGAGACGTGCCATGTGGCGGTGCCTTTCCTGGTCGGCCCTGGCGCTCGGAGCGCCCGGTCGGGGCCGCGAAGGTGATGGACGTGACGCGTTCCCCTGCCGGGGCCTCGGCCTTCGCCCGAGGGTTCACGAGGCCGGTACGGCTCCGTGTGCGTTCACGCTGTGGAGATCACCGCCCGCAGTGGTCACGGGCGGTGTGCCGGGTGATGCGATCCGACATCCCCGGCGCGCTCCGGATCTCTCCGGTGCGCTGGTCTTTCAGCCCTGCCGCTGCTTGTGGCGAGGGTTGTCGCAGATGACCATGACTCGACCGTGCCGGCGGATCACCTTGCACTTGTCACACATCTTCTTGACGCTCGGCTGAACCTTCATCGCTGAGGTCTTCCTTCTGCTGGTGCGGGCGCTGCGAGCGGCTGGCTCGCAGTGCGTGGGGCGCTGTCGGCTACCGGTGCCGGTAGACGATGCGACCGCGCGTGAGGTCGTAGGGAGACAGCTCGACGACGACCCGGTCGCTGGGCAGGATGCGGATGTAGTGCTGCCGCATCTTTCCGCTGATGGTGGCGAGGACCCTGTGGCCGTTCGCCAGCTCAACGCGGAACAACGCGTTCGGCAAGGCCTCGACCACCGTCCCCTCCAGCTCGAGGGCACCGTCTTTCTTCGCCATACACTCTCAATCGGTCGGTGTGCGGTCGCGCCCAGAAGAGACGCGGGCGCGATCGGTCGCCCATGACGTGGGTGACCGACTGGGGAGTCTACGCCTGCGCGGCTGCCGCCCCCAAATCGGCAGCGACCCCGCTTCGCGGCAGGATGCGCTCATGCCACTCGATGCCCCAAGCGCCCCCGAGGTCCCCCAGCTGCCGGCCGACATCGCCACCGCCGTGTCGCGCACCTTCACCTACGCCAGCGCCGACGAAGGCGTCCACGCGACCGCCCGGGCGGACGGCAGCCTCGTCCGCGTCGACGTCCAGGTCTACTCCGACAGCGAGCCGGAGCGGATCGCCGAGGACATCACCATCGCCTGCGCGGCGGCGCTCGACGCAGCCCGGACGGAGACCGTGGCGGCGCTCCTGGCCAGCCCCCTGGCCGACGCCGAGCTGCGGGCGGCGCTCGCCGGCACGGCTCCGGGGGCGGCCTCGGTCGGCCCTGACGAGGGCTTTGAGCCCTTTGAGGCCACCGCCGGGCCGGTGACCGCCGTCGTGGGGCGGGACGGCCGGCTGGCGCGGCTGCACGTGGACGACCTCAGCACCCCCGACGACCTGGGGGCGCAGGTGGTGGACGCCGTAAACCAGGCGCTCCGCCAGGCCAACGGGGTGGTGGACGACGACCTGGAGCAGCAGGCGGACGCCCGCCTTCAGCAGCTGGAGGCCGCGCTGGAGGCGATCACGGCCTCGCTGGAGCCGGTGGAGAAGCAGCTCGACGAGATCGAGCGCAGCCTGGGGTGACATGCAGCCCCGGCTGACGTGCAGCCTGGGCCGACACCCGAGCCCCGGCGAGGCCCGAGAAGCACCCCCCAGCGCGCCTCGCACTCGTCGGTGCGAGTTCCCAAGGTGCTGCGCACCGGACGAAGCGCCCGCTCCTGGTTACGCCGAAGCGCCCGGCTCGACGCCCCGACTGGACGCTCAGATCTTCGGCGGGGCGTTGCGCGCCGCAGCCTCGCGCGCCTCCTTGATCGCGTCCCAGGCGCCCTGAGCGTCGGTGGCGACGTCCTGCACGCCCTGCTTGGCGATCTGCGCGTTGCTCGTGCCCGCCAGGCCGGCGAGGCCCCCCGAGCCCGCGGCACCCCCCGCGCCACCGGCCGGTCCGCCCTCCGCCCCAGCGCTGTGGTGACCGTTCCCCTCGGGCTTGCCGGCCACCAGGTCGTACAGGGCGCCGGCGGCCTGACCCCAGCTGCCCGAGGTCACCTGCTGCACCTGTCCGGCGACCCCCGTGACCGTGCCGAGCGTGCCCTGAGCCCCGGCGAGGGCCCCGCCGCCGTGACCGCCGGTCAGGCTGGTGTATCCCTGCGCGACCCCGGCCAGCGCCTGCACGCCGCCCATGACGTCGCCGTCCTTGAAGGCCTTGAACGCGGCGAAGACCCCCTTGATCAGTGCGATGACCTTCTGGATCTTCTGCACCACCTCCATCACCTTCTTGAGGAGGGCGGTGATCTTCGAGATGAGCTCACCGAGCTTGCCGATGGCGGACATCACCTTCTGCACCATCTGCACCGCCTTGGCGATGTTCGCGCTCAGCCAGGCAGCGATGCTGCCGCCGAACGTGAACGTTGACGACGCCAGCGCGGCCAGGAAGCTCTTGACGAGGAACTTCACGAACATCATCACCAGGTCGCAGATGCAGTTGGCCACCTGCACGGCGCCCTTGGCGGCTGCGACCAGGATCTCCTGGGTGCCGGCGACGGACTTCGCGACCTGGGCGATCTTGTCGGCGAAGTCGCCGGTCTTGGCCATGAACGACTCGTACGCCGGGCCCGACCACCCCGTGATCGCCCGTGACGTGTCGCTCACCTCGGCGGCGATGGTGTCGAGCTCAGCGCCCAGCGCCACGTACCTCGGCCCGTACGAGGCGATCTTCTCCGGGTCTCCGGCCACGTGCTTCAGCCAGCCGTCGACCGTCTTGTAGGCGTTGCCGACGTTGAGGACCGTCTGCACCGGGCCGGGGCACGAGCTGTACCACTGCTCCAGCTTGTTGCTGTACTCCTGCTGAGCCGGGCTGTCCCCCGCCGCCGCCGGAACCGAGCCGGCGATGCCCGTGGGCGGTGTGTGACGGGACTGCGTGGCGACGGTCATGACCGGAGCTCCGTCGTCACCGCGCCCGCCTCGGCCACGTTGTGGGCGTCGGTCGTGCGGTAGCTGGACGCGGTGGTCTTGACGGCGGTGACGAGCCCGTCGGTCGCCGTGGTGATGTCGGTCACGCAGTCGGTGCACGCGCTGACGTGCTCCTCGTACGGCTTGCGCAGCTGGTCTGACAACCACGGCACGCGGCCGAACGTGCCGTCGGGGATGTGGAGGTCGCTGAGCGTGGCGAGGGCCTTGACGGCCTTGGCGTGGGTGGCCTCGAGAGCCGTGGCCGCCTTGTCGAGGGCAGCCGCGTCGACCGTGAAATCGTGCATGGGGCTCACCCTAGGGAGGCCCGGGCTCACGCAGGGTCTGTCCCACGAACCTCGTGGCGGCCACCCCGGGTGGGGTCAGGGCTTGGCGGCCGCCATGTCCTTGCGCAGCTCCGGCGGCAGCGCGAACACGAGGTTCTCCTCCGTGAGTCGCTCCTCCACGGCGGGCGGGAAGCCGCGCGCCTCGAGGTGGGCGAGCACCCCGGCCACCAGCTCGTCGGGCACCGAAGCGCCGCTGGTGACGCCGACCGAGCTGACACCTTCGAGCCAGGAGTCCTCGATCTCTCCGGCGTTGTCGATCCGGTACGCCGCCTTGGCCCCCGCCTCGATTGCGACCTCGACCAGGCGTACGGAGTTCGAGGAGTTGGCCGAGCCGACGACGATCATCAGGTCGGCGCCAGGCGCGATCTGCTTCACCGCGGCCTGGCGGTTGGAGGTGGCGTAGCAGATGTCGTCCGACGGCGGGTTCAGCAGCAGGGGGAACTTGGTGCGAAGGCGGTCGACGGTCTCGTACGTCTCGTCGACGCTCAAGGTGGTCTGCGACAGCCAGGCGACCCGCGAGGGGTCCTTGACCTCGATGTGGTCGACGTCCTCGGGCCGCTGCACGAGCGTGATGTGGTCAGGCGCCTCCCCGGTGGTGCCCTCGACCTCCTCGTGACCGGCGTGGCCGATCAGCAGGATCTCGCGGCCCTCGTCGGCGAACCGCCGGGCCTCCTTGTGCACCTTGGTGACCAGGGGGCAGGTCGCGTCGACGGTCTTCAGGCCGCGCTCGGCCGCCTCGGCGTGCACCGCGGGCGAGACGCCGTGGGCGGAGAACACGACCGTGGCGCCGGCGGGCACCTCGTCGAGCTCCTCCACGAACACTGCTCCCCGGGCCTCAAGGTCCTCGACCACGTGGCGGTTGTGCACGATCTGCTTGCGCACGTACACCGGCGCCCCGTAGGTGTCGAGCGCCTTCTCCACGGTGATCACCGCGCGGTCGACCCCCGCGCAGTAGCCGCGCGGAGCGGCGACGACGACACGCTTGCCGCTGGCCTCAGTCATGCGGCGAGTCTAGGCGCACCCCACCGGTGCGTGCTCCACCATGAGGGCACCACCCCCGTCGCCCACCACCTGGAGGTCTCATGAGTCTGCTGGAACGCTCCCCCGTACGTCTCGTGGTGGCGGTCGTGCTCGGCATCGCCACGTACGCGGCAGTGGCCCTCGCCGCGACGCCCCTGCTGGCCGGGGTGATCGCCTGGATCGTGCTGGCTGGCTCCTGGAGCGCCTTGACCTGGCTCGCGCTGCGGCGGATGTCGGGTGCTGACACGAAGGCGCACGCCGTCGCGGAGGAGCCCGGGCGGCAGGCGGTCCACGTCATCCTGGTCGTCGCCAGCCTGGCCAGCCTGGCCGGCGTGGGCACCATGCTGCTGGCGGCCCACGACAAGGGCACGCCCTGGGCGGCGATCGTGGGCGTCGCCGCGGTGGCGTCGTCGTGGCTGATGGTGCACCTGGTCTTCACCACCCGCTACGCGGCCCACTACTACGGCTCCGACGACGACAAGCCCATCGACTTCGGCGACACCGACGACCCGGACTACCGCGACTTCGCCTACCTCGCCTTCACCATCGGCATGACCTACCAGGTGTCCGACACCACCCTCAACGTGCGGGACATCCGCCGTGAGGCGCTGCGGCAGGGGCTGCTCGCCTACCTGCTGGGTGCGGTCGTCATCGCCTGCACCATCAACCTGGTGGTGCAGCTGGCCTCCGCCGGGAACTGACGCGAGGCGGCTCAGGCCGACGGGGCCAACCCTGTGTGGTGCGCGGCGAACGCCAGCAGGTCAGCCCACTCGGCCGCCACCATGGCCTGCGGCTTGCCCGCTCCGTGGCCGGTCGAGACCTCGATCCGCGTGAGGATCGGGGCCTCCCCGGCCTGGGCCCGCTGCAGGGTCGCCGTGAACTTGTGGCTGTGCAGCGGCACCACCCGGTCGTCGTGGTCGCCGGTGGCGACGAGGGTGGCCGGGTACGCGGTGCCCTCGGCGACGCGGTGCAGCGGCGAGTAGGCGTACGCGACCTCGAAGTCGCCCGCGTCGTCGGGGTCGCCGTAGTCGCTGATCCAGGCCGACCCGATCGTGAACCTGTGGAACCGCAGCAGGTCGAGCACCCCGACGCCCGGGAGCGCGGCGGCGAACAGGTCAGGGCGCTGCGTCAGGGCCGCGCCCACCAGGAGGCCGCCGTTGGAGCGGCCGTGGAGGGCCAGCTGCGCCGAGGTGGTGACGCCGGTCTCGACGAGGTGCTCGGCGACCGCGATCACGTCGTCGAAGACGTTCTGCTTGTGGGTGAGGCGGCCCTGGTCGTACCACTCGGTGCCGAACTCTCCCCCGCCCCGTAGGTTGGCGATCGCCAGGGTGCCGCCCGCGGCGAGCCACCCCGACCAGCCCGCGCGGTAGTCGGCCAGCACCGGGATCTTGAAGCCGCCGTAGCCGTACAGCAGCGTCGGCGCCGGCCGGGCAGGCGCGTTCTCCGGCACGATCAGGAAGTACGGGACCTCGGTGCCGTCCTTGCTGATCGCACGGCGCCGCTCGACCGTGAAGGGTGGCGCCACTCTGGTGCTGGCGTCGACCAGGCCGAGCGGTCGGGCGTCGCCGGTGCGGGTGTCCACCGCGTACGCGGCGGTGGGGTCGACGACCGTGGAGACCCCCACGTACGCCTCCGGCCGCAGCGAGGACGCGTCGATGCCGGTGAACGCCCCGGCCGGGAGGTCGACCTCGCCGAGGTCGTCGCCGTCGAGGGAGAACCGCCGCAGCCGCGGGGTGGCATCGACCAGGTACTCGGCGAGCACCACCTCGCCGGCCACGACCGCGTACGACAGGGTGTCGGGTGCCTCGGGGATGAGCTCGACCGGATCGGCGGGGCTGTCGAGGTCGTGGGCGACGACCCGCCCACGAGGTGCGCCCAGATCGGTCTGCACCAGCAGCCGCGCCCCGGCCCCCGGCTCACCCACGGAGCCGACGACGAGGTGCTCGGCCTCCAGGTCGCCGGCCAGCACCAGCCGCTCACCGATCACGGTCTCGGTGTCCCCGGTGAGCGGGTGCACCCAGAGCAGGTTGCGGTTCTCGGTGCCTCGCCGGGGGGCAAGCCACAGCCAGTGGTCGTCGTCGGTGACGCCCCAGTCGAACAGCACGCGGTCGTCGTCGGGCATCTCCGCGACCAGGGTGTCGTCGCCCTGCGGCGTACCGATCACGTGCCGCATCACGCGCGGCCGGCCGAGCGCACCGGTCTCGGTGCCGACCGCGTTGGTCGTGCCCTCGAAGGCGTTGTAGAGGTAGGAGCGCCCGTCGGGCAGCCACGTCGGCTCGGCGAACTTCGTGACCAGCACGGGCTCGTCGACGCTGTCGCCCGTGGCGACGTCGACGATGCGGATGTGCTGCCAGTCGGAGCCGCCCTCGCTCACGGCCTGCGCCATGAGTCGCCCGTCACCGGAGACCGTGAACAGCATCAGCGAGCTGGTCTGGTCGTCGCTCCACGTGTTCGGATCGGCGATCACGCGCGCTGCCGGGTCGCTGACCTCGGCGAGCGTACGGCCCACGTGCCACACGTCCTGCGCCTGGGTGCCGTCGTTGCGGTTGAGGAAGAACCAGCCGCCCTTGACCCGTGGGATGCCGGCGCGCGGGCGGGAGACCACCCGCGTCATCACCTCGGTGAACCAGTCACGGTGAGGAAGCTGGGAGAGGTGCTCCTCCGCGTACGCCCGCTGCTGCTCGACCCAGGCCCGGGTGTCGGCGGAGTCGGGGTCCTCCAGCCAGCGGTACGGGTCGGCGACCTGGTGGCCGTGGAGGTTCTCGACGGCGTCGTCGCGGCGGGTCTTCGGGTACGTCACGCACGTGACCCTAGTGGGGGGGTCCGACACTTTGTCGCCCGCCGTGGCCGCGTACGCTCGCAGGCATGCCTGCCCCCGTTCTCGAGCACACGTACGCCGACGCCGTGCCGCAGATCAACCCTGACTGGCCGGCCGGGCCGGCCGCGGAGCCGCGGGTGGTGCTGCTGAACGAGGCGCTGGCGGCTGAGCTTGGGCTGGACGCCGACTGGTTGCGTGGCCCCGAGGGGATCGCCTTCCTGACCGGGCACGGCGGGGGACGTACGGTCGCGCAGGGCTACGCCGGGCACCAGTTCGGCGGGTTCTCGCCGCGGCTCGGCGACGGGCGGGCGCTGCTGCTGGGCGAGCTGGTGGACGCGGCCGGTGTGCGGCGGGACCTTCACCTCAAGGGCTCAGGACGCACGCCGTGGTCGCGCGGCGGCGACGGGCTGGCGGCGCTGGGGCCGATGCTGCGGGAGTACGTGATGGGCGAGGCCATGCACGCCCTGGGCATCCCCACGACGCGGGCGCTGGCGGTGCTGACGACCGGCGGCACGGTGGTGCGGGAGCGGCTGCTGCCGGGCGCGATCCTGGTGCGCGTGGCGGCGAGCCACCTGCGGGTGGGGACCGTGCAGCTGGCGGCGACCTCGGGCGACGAGGAGCTTTTGCGGGCGGTGGTCGCGTACGCGATCAAGCGGCACGACCCGGAGGCCGACGGCCCGCTGGCGTTCCTGGCGGGCGTGGCCCAGCGGCAGGCCCGGCTGGTGGCGCAGTGGATGGGCGTCGGGTTCGTGCACGGCGTGATGAACACCGACAACATGACGTTGTCAGGGGAGACGATCGACTACGGGCCGTGCGCGTTCCTCGACGCCCACGACCCCGCGGTGGTGTTCAGCTCGATCGACCACCAGGGGCGGTACGCGTACGGCAACCAGCCGGCGCTCGCCCAGTGGGACCTGACCCGGCTGGCCGAGTGCTTGATCCCGCTGCTGGGCGACGACGTGGACGCGGCCGTGGCGGAGCTCTCGGAGGTGCTGTCGTCGTTGGCCGGGATGTACGAGGCTGAGCTGGACTCCGTGCTCGCGGCGAAGCTGGGTCTGGTCGGCGTACCCGAGGCGGGGGCGCTGGGCCGTGAGCTCTGGGCGCTGCTGGCGACGGAGAAGCCCGACCACACCGGGTTCTTCCCGGACCTCGCGGCGGGGAGGCAGCCGGCGGCGTTCGACGAGTGGGCCGCTCGCTGGCGCGCCCTCGGCCCCGACGTGGACTCGATGGGCAGGGCGAACCCCGTGTATGTGCCGCGCAACCACGCCGTCGAGGAGGCACTGGCCGCGGCCACAGCAGGTGACCTCGCTCCCCTGCACCGGCTGCTCGACGCGGTCACGAACCCGTACGAAGAGCGCCCCGGCCTGGCCGACCTCGCTGAGCCTGCGCCCCTGGGCCTCCCGCCGCACGTCACGTACTGCGGGACCTAGCCCGCCCTCGGTCGGCAGCTTGCGCCGGACATCGACGCTTCTAGCAGCACCGGTAGGCGGCTTACCTCCGCAAGCTCAGGACGCCAGATTTTGACGCGGGCGTCGTTCGCAAGCTCACGACGTCCTTGCTCAATCACCGGTACGTCGGACTTCGACGTGGGCGTCCTTGCTCAATCGGCGGCCAGCTCGACCACGGTCACGTCGAGCACAGACTCGTCTCCGCGGATCGCGTCGAGCACCGACTCCTGCGGCCGTTGCTCCAGGGAGATCCTGGCCACGGCCGCCTCCGAGCCGGCGAAGATCACGTTGGACATCTCCTGCACGTTGATGCCGGCGGCCCGGATCGCGTCGAAGGTGCTCGCCAGCACCCCAGGCCGGTCGAGGTGACGCACCACCAACGCGCAGACCGCAGGCGTGGTCGTGGCCAGGTTCACCACGCTGGGCGCCTCGCCCGTCCGTGCGTACTCCAGCACGACCCGTACGGCCTCGGCGGCGACCGCCTGCTGCGCCTGGTCGGTGGAGGCGCCGATGTGGTGGGTCCCGTACACTCCGGGCAGCGCCACGATGTCGTCGCTGAACTCCCCGCTCGACCCGCTCGGCTCGTTCGCGAACACGTCCAGGCCAGCGCGTACGCCCTTGTCGCGCACGGCATCCGCGAGCGCCGCCTGGTCGATGACCTCACCCCGCGCGGTGTTCACGAAGATCGCCCCCGGCTGCAGCGCGTCGAAGAACTCCGCGCCCAGCAGCCCGCGGGTCTCGTCGGTGAGCGCGAGGTGCACGCTCACCACGTCGGCCGCCTGAGCCACCTCCACCGGCGACCCCACCGCCTCCACCCCCAGCGCCTCCGCCTTCTCCGGGGTCAGGCTGCGGCTCCAGGCGACGACCCGCATCCCGAACGCCTGCGCCCGAGGCACCATGGCGCTCCCGATGCCACCCAGACCGATCAGGCCCAGCGTGCGCCCGTACAAGCCCTTCGCCTTGGCGTACTCCCCCTTCGCCCAGCGCCCCGCCCGCAGGTCGGCGACGTTGTCGGCGATCCGCCGGTCGAGCGCCGCGATCAGGCCGAACGCCAGCTCTGCCACCGCCACGGAGTTCTTGCCTGGGCAGTTCGCCACGTAGATGCCGAGCCGGGAGGCTGCCTCCACGTCGATGGTGTCGTAGCCTGCCCCGGCCCGGACCACCAGCGCGAGCGGCCCCGCCGCCAGCACCGCCTCGGGCACCTTGGTGCTGCGCACCACCAGCACCTCCGGCTGCTGGGCGGCCACGGCGTCGGCGAGCGCCTGGTCCTTCAGGTCGGGCTGCACCAGCACCTCGACACCAGCGTCATGAAGGGCATCTACGCCCGACTGCTCGAACTTGTCTGCGATCAGCACGCGCACACCCGTCACACTAACCAGCCGAGACGACGAACGCCGCCGGTACGGGAGACCCGTACCGGCGGCGTCAGCGCGTCGGTCGACCTGACTACTCCTTGACGTCCTCGTCGACCCAGTCGAAGGTCTTCGTGACGGCCTTCTTCCAGTTGCGGTAGAGACGGTCACGCTCGGCCTCGTCGGCCTGCGGCTCCCAGCGCTTGTCCTCGGCCCAGTTGTCGATGACGTCCTGCTCGCTCGACCAGAAGCCGACGGCGATGCCGGCGGCGTACGCGGCGCCGAGCGCCGTGGTCTCGGCGACCTTCGGCCGCACCACCGGCACGCCGACCTGGTCAGCCTGGAACTGCATGAGCGTCTCGTTGGCGGTCATGCCGCCGTCGACCTTGAGCTCCGACAGCGTGACGCCGGAGTCGGCCTCCATGGCGTCGAGCACCTCACGGGTCTGGTAGGCCGTGGCCTCCAGCACCGCACGGGCGATGTGGCCGCGGTTGACGTACCGGGTGAGGCCGACGAGCGCACCGCGCGCGTCCTGCTTCCAGTACGGGGCGAAGAGCCCGGAGAACGCCGGCACGAAGTACGCACCGCCGTTGTCCTCCACCGTGGCCGCCAGCTCCTCGATCTCGGGGGCGGAGCTGAACATCTTGAGGTTGTCACGCAGCCACTGCACGAGCGAGCCCGTGACGGCGATCGAGCCCTCCAGCGCGTACACGGTCTGCTGGTCGCCGATCTTGTAGCAGACCGTCGTCAGCAGGCCGTTCTTCGAGGGCACGATGTCCTTGCCGGTGTTCATGATCATGAAGCACCCGGTGCCGTACGTGTTCTTGGCCATGCCCTTCTCGAAGCAGGCCTGACCGAACGTGGCGGCCTGCTGGTCACCGAGGATGCCGGCGATCGGCACGTCGCCGATCAGGCTCGCCGGGTGGACCTTGCCGTAGACCTCCGACGACGACCTGATCTCGGGCAGCATGCTGACCGGGATCGTCATGTCCTTCGCGATGTCCTCGTCCCAGCTCAGGGTCTTCAGGTCCATGAGCATGGTGCGAGACGCGTTGGTCACGTCGGTGATGTGCACGCCGCCCTTGGTGCCACCGGTGAGGTTCCACACCAGCCAGGAGTCGATGGTGCCCATGGCCAGCTTGCCGGCCTCGGCCTTCTCGCGGGCGCCGTCGACGTTGTCGAGGATCCACTTCACCTTCGGGCCGCAGAAGTACGTCGCCAGCGGCAGACCGACCCGGTCCTTGTACTTGTCCTGGTCACCGCCGCCGAGCTCGTCGACGATCTTCCCGGTGCGGGTGTCCTGCCAGACGATGGCGTTGTAGACGGGCTCGCCCGTCTCCTTGTCCCACACCACCGTGGTCTCGCGCTGGTTGGTGATGCCGATGGCGGCGATGCTGCCCTGGTTGATGCCCGACTTCGACAGGGCGGTGCCCATGACCTCGCGGACGTTGGCCCAGATCTCCTTGGGGTCGTGCTCGACCCAGCCCGCGCGCGGGAAGATCTGCTCGTGCTCCTTCTGGCCGGTCGAGACGATCTGGCCGGAGTGGTCGAAGACGATGGCGCGCGAGCTGGTGGTTCCCTGGTCGATGGCCAGGATGTACTTCGTGTCAGACATGTGACTCCTTCACAACGGTGTGTACGAGGGACAGCTCAGATCACTTGGGGAGCAGCGGCCCGGCGAGCAGGCCGGCCAGGACGCCGCCCACGATGGGGCCGACGACGGGGATCCAGGAGTAGCCCCAGTCGGAGGAACCCTTGCCGGGGATCGGCAGGATCGCGTGCGCGAGGCGCGGCATCAGGTCACGGGCCGGGTTGATGGCATACCCGGTCGGCCCACCCAGCGACGCGCCGATGCCGACCACCAGCAGGGCGACACCCAGGGCACCCAGCCAGCCCAGGTTCTGCACCGGGGTGCCGTTGGGGGCGGTGGCGGCCGCGTCGCCGAAGCGGCCGGCGGCGATGACGACGAACACCAGCACGAAGGTGCCGATGGCCTCGGTGACGAGGTTCCACAGCGGGCTGCGGACCTCAGGACCGGTCGAGAAGACGCCCAGCTTGACGGCAGGGTCGGCCTCCTGGTCGAACTGGTTCTTGTAGGCCAGCCAGCACAGGACCGCGCCGATGAAGGCGCCCACGAGCTGGGCGCCGATGTAGGTCATGACGGTGCCGATCGGCATGCCGTTGCCCGAGGCCAGCAGGCCGAGGGTCACGGCCGGGTTGAGGTGACCGCCCGACTTGTACGAGACGAGCACGCCGGCGAACACCGCCAGGCCCCATCCCCAGTTGATGTGGAGGGCACCGGTGCCGGCGCCCTTGCTCTTCGGGAGGATGTTGTTGGCCACGACGCCTCCACCGAGGAGGAGCAGCATGGCCGTGCCCACCGTCTCCGAGAGGAAGATGGTTGCCAGAGACACTGTCACTCACTTTCCGACACCCAAGGTGTCACTCGACGCCCCACGGGCGTTCACTCGTTGCGTGGTCCGGCGCGGCCACCGTCTGGCGGCCCGCGTCGGCCCTGTCGCCCTGCTGCCCTGATCGTGTCGCGCACCTGGCCCCTGCCCCACGTGCCACGCCGTACGCTCCGGGGGTCTCCTCGTCCCACCCCGCAGGGGTCGGACTCGGACATCCTTGCCTGCCGTGCACAGTTGCGCTAGGTATTGCACGAACGTGCAACAGGAGGGGCAGGCCATGCACGACCGGCGCATGACGATGTACGAGGCGGCCGTCCGCTACTACATGCAGAACGAGACCATGGAGTCGATCGCCCGGCACCTGGCGGTGTCGCGGTCGTCGGTCTCGCGTCTCCTGGCCGACGCACGCGAAGCAGGCATCGTGCGCATCTCGATCACCGAGCCAGCCGGTACGGGCACGGCCGCCGGACGCCGGCTCGCCGAGGCGCTCGACATCCGGGTGCACGTCACGCAGGCCGGGGACACGACGGCGACCGCACGGCTGGACCGGGTCTGCCGGATGGCCGCGTCGATCCTGGGTCAGTCGGTGACCGACGGCCAGTGCATCGGCGTCGCCTGGGGCGTCACCATGGCCAACGTCGTCCGCTACCTGGAGCCGCGTCCTCTGCGCGGTGCCGCCGTGGTGCAGCTGAACGGCGGCACGAACGCCCAGACCAACGACAGCCCCCACGTGGGCGCCGTGCTGGAGGGATTCGGCGCTGCCTTCAGCGCCCGGGTCGTACGGTTCCCGGTGCCCGCCTTCTTCGACTATCCCGCCACGCGGGAAGCGATGTGGCGGGAGCGGTCGGTGAAGCAGGTGCTCGACCTGCAGCAGCGCCTCGACGTGGCGGTGTTCGGCGTCGGGTCGCTGCACGGCGAGGTCCCCTCGCTGGTGTACACGGCCGGCTACCTCGACGACGACGAGCTGGCCCGTCTGGAGGCCGAGGGTGCGGTCGGCGACGTCTGCACGGTCCTGCTGCGCGAGGACGGCAGCTGGGCCGACATCTCCTTCAACGAGCGGGCCTCCGGCCTGCCCCCGGACACGCTGCGCCAGATCGCCACCCGGATCTGCGTGGTGGGCGACCCGCTGCGGGCCCCCGCGGCGATCGGGGCACTGCGGGCGGGGGTCGCCACCGACCTGGTCTGCGACGACGTCACCGCGGAGGTGATCGCGGCGCGCCTGTGACGGTGCGTGCCCCAGAAAACCTGTTGCTGCGACCTGCGACCGCGCCCCTAGGGTGGCCGGTATGAGCTTCCACGTCGCCGAGGTCGTCCTCGCAGACCCTCAGGCTGCCCCTTCCCTGGTCTGGGACGAGGTGGTTCGTCTCGAGACCGCCGAGGACCTCGCGACGCTGGGCTACACCGATCTCGTCACGCCCGACACCGCGCTCAACGCGACCCGGTACGCCGACCGCCGGCTGTCGGACAAGGTGCTGCTGCTGGCCGTGCTCGGTGAGGACCCGGGCGGCGAGCGGGGGCCGTACGGCTTCCGGGCGCTGCCCTCGACCGGTGATGCCGGCATCGAGCCGGGCAGCGTGGCCGGCCGCATCCTGGTCTTGCTCAACACCCTGGACAACACCCACATGGCGGGCGCCGACGACGTGCTGGTCGACCCGGCCCACCGGCGCCAGGGGATGGGGTCGGCGCTCGAGCAGGGGCTGCTCGACGTGGCCCGCCGCGCGGGCCGTGACACCCTGCTGCTGTGGGCGATGGTGACCGGGGCGCTGACCGACTCTCCCGACGGGTCGATCGCCGACCCCACGGGTGACATCCGGGTGCGCACCGACGACGCCGGGGTGGCGTTCGCCCTCGCCCGGGGCTACTCCTTCGCCCAGGCTGAGCGGCACAGCGTGCAGCCGCTGCCAGTGCCAGACGAGGTGCTACGTCCGGCGCTCGACACGTCCCGCGCCGAGGCGGGGGGCTACGAGATCGTGTCCTACGCCGGGCCGACCCCCGAGCGCTACGTCGACCAGATCGCCCGCCTCTACGAGGGCATGTCGACCGACACGCCCCTGGGGGAGGTCGACTGGCAGCCGGAGACGTGGGACGCCGCCAAGGTGCGCGAGACGGACAAGCGCCTGATGCGCGGCCGCGACGTCTTCACCACGGTGGCGCGCCACGTGGCCAGCGACACCGTGGTGGCGTTCACCCAGCTGCTCGGCCCACAGGCGCAGCCCGAGGTGGTGCACCAGGAGAACACCATCGTGCTGGCCGGCCACCGCGGCCACGGTCTGGGGCTGCTCATCAAGGCCCGCAACTGCGCGTTCATCAGCGCGGAGCGGCCCACCTCGCGGCGCGTCCACACCTGGAACGCCGACGAGAACGACCACATGCTTGCCATCAACACCGCCCTCGGCTACCGCCGCGAGAGCATCGCCGCGGCCTGGCAGAAGAAGATCTGACGCCGGCCTGCTGACAGCAGCGGGAGCGCCCGCGTCCCCGTCGGCCTCCGCACAGCCTCGATCGATCCTCGCAGCCTGCATGGAGGCTGCGAGGATCGACAGGCGCTGCGCGGATGCGCGTCGTCACCGTGCGCTACCCCTATGGGCCCCGCCCGGGGGCAGCCGGGCGGGCGCTTCAGTCGGCCAGCGGCGCGTACGCGACCCCGCGGGCCGTGAGCTCGGCCTCCCCGCCGTCCTCGGCGGTGGTGACCCAGATGCCGCCGTCGGTCACGACGACGGTGTGCTCCCAGTGGCTGGCGACCGAGTGGTCGTCGGTGACCACCGTCCAGTCGTCGTCGAGCACGTCGGTGCCCGGCTTTCCCAGCGTCACGATGGGCTCGATCGCCACCGCCATCCCAGGCAGCAGCGTTGGGCCGCGACGGGCACGCCCGAGGTTCGGCACGTCGGGGTGCATGTGCATGGCCGAGCCGATGCCGTGACCGGTGTACTCCGCCACGATCCCGTACCGGCCCGCCGAGCGCACCGAGCCCTCGACCGCGGCGGAGATGTCCCCCACCTGGCAGCCGGGGCGTACGGCGCTGATGCCGGCCCACATCGCCTCACGGGTGACGTCGGAGAGCCGCGCCAGCTCCGGGCTGACCTCCCCCACCGCGACCGTGACAGCCGAGTCACCGTGGAACCCGTCGACGACGGCACCGAAGTCGATGGACACCAGGTCGCCGCTGGCGAGCACCCGGTCGCCGGGGATGCCGTGGACCACCTCGTCGTTGACGGAGATGCAGATGGTCGCCGGGTAGGGCGGGACGCCGTGGCCGATGTCGTACCCGAGGAACGACGACGTCGCGCCTTCCTCGGCCAGCACCGCCCGCGCCACCTGGTCGATCTCCGCGGTCGACGCGCCCGGGACGGCCGCTCCGCTCATCTCGCGCAGCGCCCGGGCCACGACCAGACCGGCCCGGCGCATCGCCCGTACCTGGGCCTCGGTCTTGACCTCGATGCGCAGCGGGCGGCGCCGGATCACCGGCGGCCGGGCAGCGCGTCGAGGGCGTCGCGGATGTGCTCGGTCACCTCGGGCACCGTGCCGTTGCCGTCGACGGTGAGCAGCACACCGGCCTCGCGGTAGTGGTCGAGCAGCGGAGCGGTCGACGTCTGGTACACCTCCAGGCGGCGCTGGATGGTCTCCGCCGTGTCATCGGCCCGGCCCTCGATCTGAGCCCGCTCCAGCAGGCGCCGGGCGACCTCGGTCAGATCGGCGTCGAGGCAGATGACACCGTCGAGCGGCTCCCCGCCCATCATCTCGTCGAGCGCCTTCACCTGCGGCAGCGTGCGCGGGTAGCCGTCGAGCAGCCAGCCCTTCGCCGCGTCCGGCTGCTGCAGCCGGGTGGCGACGACCTCGTCGACGACCTCGTCCGGCACGTACTCACCGGAGTCCATGATCGCCTTGATCTCACGTCCACGCGGCGTCGAGGTGTCCAGGCTGCGGAAGATCGAGCCCGTGGAGATGGTCGGGATCCCCAGGTGCTCGGCGAGGATGCTCGCCTGCGTGCCCTTGCCGGCCCCAGGGGGGCCCATGATCAGGAGCCTCATTCGTCGTCCTTGTCTTCGAGGTCCGTACGCACCAGCCGGCGGCTCGTGCTCGTGAAGGTCAGCGCAGGAAGCCCTCGTAGCTGCGCTGCTGCAGCTGGCTCTCGATCTGCTTCACGGTGTCGAGGCCGACGCCGACGATGATGAGCAGCGAGGTGCCACCGAAGGGGAAGTTCTGGTTCGCGTTCAGCATCACGATCGCCAGCGTCGGGATCATCGAGATCAGGGCCAGGTACAGGGCGCCGGGCGCGGTGAGACGGCTCAGCACGTAGCCGAGGTAGCGCTCCGTCTGCTTGCCGGCCCGCTTGCCCGGGATGAAGCCGCCGTACTTCTTCATGTTGTCGGCGACCTCTTCGGGGTTGAAGGTGATCGACACGTAGAAGTAGGCGAACAGGATGATGAGCACGAAGAAGACCGCGTTGTAGATCCAGTGGTCACCGCGCACGAAGTTCGCCGAGATCCACGCGGCCCCGCGGCCGGTGGGCACGAACTGGGCGTACAGGACCGGCAGGTAGAGCATCGAGGAGGCGAAGATCACCGGGATGACGCCGGCCTGGTTGACCTTCAGCGGGATGTACGTGGTGGTGCCACCGAACAGTCGGCGACCGACCATGCGCTTGGCGTACTGGACCGGGATCCGGCGCTGCGCCTGCTCCATGAAGATGACGCCGGCCATGACGAGCAGGCCGACCGCGATCACGAGCAGGAACACGAACCAGCCCTTGGTGCCGTCGCTCTCGTGGGCGACCTTGATCCCCCACAGCGAGGCGGGGAACTGGGCGGCGATCTGCGTGAAGATCATCACCGACATGCCGTTGCCGACGCCCCGGTCGGTGATCAGCTCGCCCATCCACATGATGACGCCGGTGCCGGCGGTCATGGTGAGGATCATCACGACGATCGGGAAGATGGTCTTGTCGTACACGATGCCGGGGCAGCCCTGGAACAGCTGGTCGTTGACGGCGAGCGTCGTGAACGCGGTGGCCTGGATGATCGCCAGCACCAGGGTGAGGTAGCGCGTGTACTGGGTGATCTTCTGGGTGCCGGCCGCGCCCTCCTTCTTGAGGGTCTCCAGGCGCGGCACCACCACGGTCATCAGCTGCAGGATGATGCTCGCCGTGATGTACGGCATGATCCCCAGCGCGAAGATCGCCAGCTGGAGCAGCGCCCCACCGGAGAACAGGTTGATCATCGAGTAGAGACCGGCCTGGTCGCCCGCGACCGCCTGCGTGCGGCACACGTTCAGCTGCTGCACGTTGACGTTCGGAGTCGGGATCGTCGACCCCAGGCGGAACAGCGCCATGATGAACAGGGTGAACAGGATCTTCCGGCGCAGGTCCGGGGTCCGGAGTGCGTTACCGAAGGCGGACAGCATCCGAGTCCTTCTCCCCACTTGATCAGCGACGCCGATGCGGCGACGTACAGACGAGCAACCGGGACAGCGTACCCCAGGTGGCTCGGCTGTCTGTCGCGCTCCGCGCTCCGTAGCGGTGTCACCTGGGGCGTCGCCGGGCGCCCCGGCCGGGCCGGCTGTCTGTCGCGCTCCGCGCTTCGCAGGCCGCAGGTGTCCGCTGGTTGAGCAAGCCTCGGCCGAGCCTGCGAGGGCGAGGTGCGTCGAGACCGGGCTAATCCGAGCCGGCGAGGACAGGCACAGGCAAGGCACAGAGCACCCACCGGAGACGCATCTCTCACAAGGCCTCGAGCTCAACGCCGGTTCCAGCCGGGGCGCCCCCCGTCTGGACTGAGGAGAGCGAGCGACGCCCGACTGGCACCGGGCCACGAGCTACCGCGAAGACCGACGAGGGAAGACGGGGGTCATGACGCCCCGGCTGCGGAGCGTGGAGCGCGACCGATCAACGCAGCCCCCACCACCAGTTCGTCACGGTCGCCCGGCTGTCCTCCAGCACGACCCCGTCCCTCACGACGACCGCGGACACGGTGCCCCAGGTCGGGTCGAAGCCGGTGGCCCAGCCGGCCTGCGTGGAGGGCACGGTCACCTGGCGCTCCCGGCCGTGCCAGAAGCCGGTGACCCGCAGCTGGTCGCCCGGCTGGATCGAGGACTCGGCGAAGGAGACCGACCACAGCGACGTACGCGCCTTGACCGTCGGGCGGCACTCCGGCTTCTGCGTGATCGACACCCGGGTCTGCTCCAGGGCCTGACCGCCGCGGACCACGACGGCGGTCGCCTGGGTCCAGGTCGGCTTGCTGCCGGAGTACCAGCCGGCGTCGGTGAGGGGCACCGTGGTGAGCTGCGCCTGGCCGTTCCAGGTGCCGTCGATGCGCAGCTGGTCGCCCGGCTCGTACGGCGTGGCCGTGAAGCCGAACGCCGTGCAGGACTGGTAGCTCGACACCACCGGCGTGACCGGGACCTTGACCGCCTTCATGCCGACGACCACCGGGTCGTGGTCGCTGCTGGCGTCCATGGTCGGCTCGTAGAAGTCCACGGTGTTGTACCGGCGGCGCGAGTACTGCATCGCGACCGACTCGTCGCCGTTGATGTCGAGGTCGTCGGCGCCGGTCACCATCGCGAGCCCCTTGGCGTTCGTGTACGCGTGGTCGAGCGAGCCGAGCCGACCGCTGTACTGGTAGCTGGTCGATCGGGGGTTGAACCGACGGACCAGGTCGGTGTAGCCCGCCGCCTCGATGATCTGCGCCGGGGTCTCCTTGGAGTACGCGTTGAAGTCGCCGACCAGGAAGGCGGCCTCGTCGCCGAAGACGGTGCTCACCCAGGCCGTGAGGTCCCTGGCCTGTGCCTCGCGCGAGGGGTTGCTCAGCCCCTGCCCGGTGCCGTCGTCGTCACCGGACCCCTTGGACTTGAAGTGGTTCACCAGCACCACGAAGCTCTGGCCTCCGGTGCGCTGGAAGCGCTGCCCCAGCGGCTGGCGAGCGTTCGCGAACGACGGGCTGTCCTGGATGATCGACGGGCCGACCGGGGTCACCCGCTCCTTCTTGTAGATCAGGGCCGTGCGGATCACGTCCTCGCTGACCGGCAGCACGGCCGGCGACGGCACGTACGCGTAGACCTCCGCGCCGGCCCGCGCGTTCAGCGCCGCCGTCAGCGTGCGCAGCGCAGCGTCGCGGTCGTGGTTGAAGCGGGCGGAGTTCTCGACCTCCATCAGCCCGACCACGTCGGCGTCGAGGGTCGCCAGCGCGCTCACGATCTTGGCCTGCTGGTCGGCGAGGGCGGCAGGTGTGTACGCACCGCGGACCAGGCAGCCGTCGGACCCGACGGGCGTGCCGGTCATGTCCTTGTACGCCTTGCAGCCGGGCTCGTCCTGCCCGAGGTCGGTGAAGTAGTTGAGCACGTTCATCGAGGCGATCCTCGTGTCGCCCCCGACGGCCGGGGCAGCCGATGGGCGGGTGTTCTCGCTGGAGAGGAAGTCCGCCTTGGCCCCTACCACCTGACCGGTGGGCTGGTAGTTCCACTGGAACCGGTAGTCGAGGATCACGCCCGCGGTGAAGCGGACCTGCGACCCCGTACGCATCGGGGTGGCCTGCGAGAGGTACGGCAGCGGCGACTGCTGGGCCGCCGGGTTGCGCAGGTAGTCCCAGCTGGAGCCGTCGTCGAGGGTGATCGCCCGCTTCAGCTGCTCGGCCTCGAACGCGGCCGCCTCGGCCGGGACGACCCGGTCGGTCGCCTGCCACAGGGGGTCGGTGCCCGCGGCCAGACCCAGCTGGCCGTACTGGTTGAGCTGGTAGTTGTTGCTGATCGTGTAGTCGCCCTGGGGCAGCACGAGCATGCCCTCGTACGCCTCCTTGTCGGCGTCGGTCACCGGCACCGCGGTGAGCGGGGTGGGCGTCACCGCCGCGCAGCCCGAGCGCGCGACGAGCTTCGGCTGGGTGAGCTGGGTGAGCCCGTTGTACTCCGCCGCCGTGCCCGTGACGTCGTAGCAGTCACCGATCTTCACCGTCGGGGCGGAGCCGGTGTAGACGAAGACGCCGTCGGAGGCGTCGGCGGCCGTCTTGGTGCGGCCGCCGCTGCCCGGGGTCTGCAGGTAGAAGCCGTTGAAGCCGCCGGTGGGGTAGCTCGCGGTCACCACTCCCGTGGTGGTCACGGTGGTGCCGAGCAGCGGTGTGACCGCGCCGGCCCCCTGGATCTGGGCGATCGTCACCGTGGCTGAGGTGGGCGGGGTGGTCGGCCCGGTGGGCGAGGTGGTCGCGGTCGGACCGCCGGTGGGGGTGGTCGTGCTGGTGGGGCCGCTGGTCGGGGTGGTCGTGGTGGGGCCGCTGGTGGGGGTCGGCGTGCTGGACGGGCCGCCCGAGGGCGTACCGGAGGAACCCGCGTTCTGCGGGGTCGGCGGGCCGGCGACGAAGTCGGCGGCGTTGTCGTCGGTGTCGCGACCGTTCGTGCGCGTCACCGAGGTGGTGTTGCTCGCGGCCGGGGCGGAGGTGCCCTCGACCTTGGTGGCACCACCGAAGCCCACCAGGTCGACCACGGCTCCGTCGGGCCCGGCCAGCTGCACCGACCCGGCGGTGGCGCTCATCGAAGCGGTGCACAGGGCGTCCGGGGTGGGCAGCGGGGCGGCACCGCCCGCGCCCTTGGCCTGCTGGACCAGGAAGTGACCGCCCGCGGGCACCGAGCCGCTGAGGGTGCAGGTGTTGCCCAGGTTCCCCGAGGCGGAGTAGTAGCTGAGCGTGTAGCCGGCGAGGTCGACCGTGGTCGGCCCCGGGTTCAGCAGCTCGACGAAGTCGTGCGTGTAGGGCGCTCCGGAGTTGCCGCCACCTCCGTAGACCTCGTTGATGACCACGTGGCCGGAGGCCGCCTGCACCGGCTGGGCCAGGAGGAGGGTGGCGGCCAGGGCGGTGGCTCCGGCGAGACAGGCGGTACGCCGCGCGCGCGTGACAAGAGGCATGGAGAGCTCCGGGGATGGGCGGGATGGGCCGCTCGAAACGTACGGCTCCGGGCCGGCCGCGACCGGTGGACCGGGGAGGGTTCACCCGACGTTGGCCTGATGTTAGGGAGCGACCATCCGCCGCACGGCGGCCTTGGCGCTCGGCCGGGTGTCACCGAGCAGACACACCAGACGTGCGACCTCAGGAGCAGCAGTGATCACGCCGCAGTGGACGACGACCGCCGTCGGGTGACCGGTGACCGACTCGGCCTGGGAGCGGTCGTCGACCACGATGACCGGGGTCGCGCCCTGAGGCACGTCGTCCAGGGACCGCGCACGCAGCGTGTCTGGCCGCGCCTCGGTGAGCGTGACGACGAACGGTGAGCGGCGCTCGCCGGCGGCGATGTTCACGTGGCGGCGAAGGTCGACGACCACTGCCTGCTCCCGGAGCTGCACGTCGCCGCGCGTGACGAGTGCCCGTTCGGCGGCCTCGGCACCCACGAGGTCCGCCTCCCGCATGGCGGCGGGCAGGTCGGTGAGCGGCGGGAGGGACCGGCGCCGCAGGCGGCGGACCCGAGCGGCGCTCTCGGT
>ERZ501047.22-NODE-22-length-57739-cov-6.728348_pt1 | contig 57739 bp, 42 predicted proteins | sample MGYA00510868_ERZ501047 | MGnify/ENA primary metagenome ERZ501047 (study PRJEB25958, sample SAMN03398593) | human skin metagenome | study: EMG produced TPA metagenomics assembly of the Human Skin Microbiome Metagenome (human skin metagenome) data set. | reverse complement strand
GACGACAGCGGGGAGCCGCTGGTGCCTGCCGCCGACCCCGCCCGGTGGTGGGGCACGGCGGAGCTCAGCCCCGGGGCCCCGGTGGCGCCGGAGGGGGCATCGGTGCGGTTGTCGGGCAGCCAGGTCGGCACGCTGCTCGGGTGCCCCCGGCAGTGGTTCCTCGCCCGCCGGGCGGCCGCCGAGGCGCTGCGCACGTCGTCGGCGAGCTTCGGCAGCGTCGTCCACGTGCTGGCCGAGCACGGGGTGAGGGACGGGCTCACGCCGGAGCAGCTGAGCGCACAGCTGGAACGGGTATGGGACGACATCCCGTTCGACGCGGTGTGGTTCTCCGCATCCGAGCGCGCGGAGGCCGAGGAGGCGCTGGAACGGCTGGCCGCCTGGAGCGAGGCCCGCAGCGGTCGTGAGGTGCTCGGCGTCGAGGTGCCCTTCGAGGTGCAGGTGCGAGCTGGGGAGGTTTCCATGACCCTGACCGGCACCGTGGACCGTCTGGACCGCGACTCCTCGGGGCGCCTGGTGATCGTCGACTTCAAGACCGGGCGGTCGGTGCCCACCGCGGCCGACGCGGCGGGTCTCGACCAGCTGGGGGTGTACCAGCTGGCCGCCACCATGGGGGCCTTCGACGACCTGACGGGCGGTCAGCGGGCCGTCGCCGGGGGAGAACTCGTCTACCTGCGACGCAACGACGGCGAGCACACGTACCCGAAGGTGCTCCAGCAGCCGTCGATCGAGGACACCCCCTACCTGGCCGCCGAGCCGCCGCTGTCGATGCTCGACGACCAGGGGCGTGCCGAGGTCGGGGGGCAGGAGCAGTACGACACCTGGGTGCACCAGCGGCTGGCGGCGGCGGGCCGGGTGATCGCCGAAGGGCGGTTCGACGCGACCGTCGGCAACGGCTGCTCCTACTGCCCGTTCGCGTCCAGCTGCCCCGCCCGCAGCGAGGGAAGGCAGGTGATCCGATGACCGAGGGCATCGTCTCGTCGATGCGGCGCGCCACGGTTCTCCGCACGCCGGGGGACCTGGTGGACGCTCTGGGCATCCCGTTCTCGGACGAGCAGCTGGCCGCCATCACGGCGCCGTTGGAGCCGACCGTGATCATCGCCGGAGCCGGGTCCGGCAAGACCACGGTGATGGCTGCCCGTGTGGTGTGGCTGGTCGGCAGCCAGCAGGTGAGGCCGGAGGAGGTGCTCGGCCTGACGTTCACCCGCAAGGCCGCGGCCGAGCTGGCGCAGCGCATCCGCACCGCGCTGGTGAAGGCCGAGGTGCTGCGACCCGACGACATCGACGACGTGGGTGAGCAGGTGATCTTGACCTACGACTCGTTCGCCGCGCGGCTGGTGAGCGAGCACGGTCTGTGGCTCGGCTACGAGGGTGACCCCACGATGATCACCGGGGCGGCCAGGCACCGCCTGGCGGCCCGGGTGGTCGCGGCGGCGGCGGGACCCTTCGAGCACCTGTCACGGTTGCAGCCCGCGACGGTCGTCGACCGGGTGCTGGCGCTGGACGGGCACCTTCAGTCGCACCTGGTCGACGACGCCGACCTCGACGAGCAGGCGCGGGCGTTCGTCCTGGAGCTGCAGAACGCTCCCAAGAACAGGTACGGGCAGACGTACGTGGCGGTGCGAGCGGCCGAGGCCGTCGCCAAGGAGCGGCTCGAGATCGCGTCGCTGGCACGCACGTATGCCGAGCTGAAGCGCGAGCTCGGGGTCGTGGAGTTCTCCGACCAGATGGCGGCCGCCGCCAGGCTCGCCGGGCGGGTGCCGGGCGTCGGGAGACAGCTCCGCGACCAGTACGCGGTGGTGCTGCTCGACGAGTACCAGGACACGTCCTCGGCGCAGGCGTCCTTGCTCTCGAGCCTGTTCTCCGGAGAGCCGGGGGCGGGGATGGGCCACCCGGTCACCGCGGTCGGCGACCCCTTTCAGGCCATCTACGGCTGGCGGGGTGCCGCGGCCAGCAACATCCTGCAGTTCTCGGCGTCGTTCCCCCGCTCAGACGGCGAGCCCGCCACCGTGCTCCCGCTGACCGTGAACCGGCGCAGCGGGCCGCGCATCCTGGACGTGGCGAACGCGCTCGCGGGCCCGCTGCGGGCTGACACCACGCTCGCGTACGACCTCAGCAAGGCCCTGCTGCGAGCCCCTGAGGGAGCTCCGGCGGGCAGTGTGGAGACCGCGGCCCTCGACACCTGGCCCGACGAGGTCGACTGGGTGGCCGACCGCGTCGTGCACGCGCACACCGCGGGGGAGGCGCCGGCGTGGTCGGACATCGCGGTGCTCGCGCGCCGCAACAGCGACATCGGTCCCATCTTCTCGGCCCTTCGTGAGCGGGACGTGCCGGCCGAGATCGTGGGCCTGGGCGGGTTGCTGTCGCTGCCCGAGGTCGCCGACGTGGTGAGCACCCTGCGCGTCATCGACGACGTCACGGCCAACCCCCACCTGGTGCGGCTGCTCACCGGGCCGCGATGGGCGATCGGAGCCGGCGACCTCGAGCTCCTCGGCCGTCGCGCCAAGGAGCTGGCCCGCAGCTCCCGCGAGGACCACGAGGACCCCGACGACCCCCTGGCCCACGCGCTCGGCCAAGCCGTGGCCGATGTCGATCCCAGCGAGCTGGTGTCGCTGTCGGAAGCACTCACCGACCTCGGTGACACCCCGGTCTCGCCGGAGGCGCGCGTGCGCTTCGCGCGGCTGGGGGCCGAGCTGGCGATGCTCCGGCGCCACGCCGGCGAGCCCGTCGGCGACCTGGTGCGACGCGTGGTCGCCACGATCGGGGTCGACGTGGAGCTGGTCACCGACCGCGGCGGCTCTCCCGACGCGACCGCACAGCTTGCTGCCTTCGGAGACGCGGTCGCCGACTACACGGATGTCGATGCCGACGCCACCCTGCGGGGGCTGCTGTCGTTCATCGACGCCGAGCTGCGGCACGGCGCGGGGCTGGAGCAGGTGACGCCGTCGGCGGCCGACTCGGTCAAGCTGCTGACGGTGCACAAGGCGAAGGGACTGGAGTGGGAGGTCGTGCTCGTGCCCTCCCTGTGCGACAAGACCTTCCCCTCCGACCGGGTGACCGACAACTGGGTGACCACGGCGGCGTCCATCCCCGCCGAGCTGCGAGGTGACGCCGACTCGGTGCCCCAGCTCGACGAGGCCGGCGACGCCGGGTTCAAGCGGTACAAGGCGGCGCTGGCGTCGGAGGCGCGGCGCTCGGAGGACCGGTTGGCATACGTGGCGGCCACCCGCGCCCGGACGCTGCTGATCGGCAGCACCCACACGTGGCGCGCGGAGAACAAGCAGCCACGGCAGCCCTCCCCGTACTTCCTGCGTCTGGCCGAGGCGGCTGAAGCGCTCGGCCGGGCGTTCGCTGTCACGCCCAGCCCGCAGAACCCGCTGGAGGTGGAGGTGCGGCCGGTGCCGTGGCCCGCGGTCCCGGACCGGGAGGCGCAGGTCCGGCGTCAGACGGCTGCCGCTGCCGTGGCCGGCATGCGTGGCGACGACCCGGAGGCGGTGGAGCGCCGACGCCAGGCTGACGCCGCCCTCGCAGCAGCCCCGGGCGACGTCGTGGACATGGTGGCGGGCTGGGACGACGACCTCGCCCGGCTGGTCGCCGAGGCGCGGGCGTCCCGGCGGTCCGTGATCGACGTCGCGACGCCAGAGTCGCTGACAGCCTCGGACGTGATGCGGGCCGCGCGTGCGCCGGCCGAGTACGCGGCGAGCCTGGCGCGACCCGTCCCGCGGCCGCCGTCGCGGGCCGCTCGGTTCGGCACGCGGTTCCACGAGTGGGTGCTGCGCCACTTCGAGGCGCCTACCCTGATCGACCCCGACGACCTGCTGGACCGGGTCGAGGGCGACGACGCGCCGGAGGCCGACCTGCGGGAGATGTGCGCCGCGTTCGCGAAGGGCCGCTTCGGTGATGTCGTGCCCACCGAGCTGGAGCTGCCCTTCTCGCTGCTCGTCGGCGACAGCGTGGTGCGGGGGCGGATCGACGCGGTGTACGGGCGGGGGCCGGCCGTCCCGGCCGGGTTCGATGCGCTGGTGGTCGACTGGAAGACCGGGGCCGCGCCCCCAGACCCCCTGCAGCTCGCCCTCTACCGCCTGGCCTGGGCGGAGCTGGCCGGGCTGGACGTGGACCGGGTGGCCGCGGGCTTCTACCACGTCCGCGACGACCGGCTCGACCTCGTCGACGGCCTGCCCGACCGCGATGGCGTGGAGGCCCTGGTGATGACCCTCGGCATGCCGGCCCAGGAAGCACTGCCGGGGGTGGGAGGAGAGCCGCCGCGTCGCCGACGGTGACCAGGGCTCGCTGGGCCGGATGAGGGGAGGTGCGCGCGCTGGCGCGGGTCCCCGAGCCGGGGCGAGTGGTGCCCTCGGGCCCTCTCGCCTCCCTCCGAGCCCCAGCCGCGTCCCGGCTGGGCGGGCAGTCATCTACCGGGCCTGCCGGATGGCGCGAGGATGACGAGCCGGCTGCCGATCTGCTGACCCGCGCCCGCGACCGCGCCCGGGGGCCTCTGGCCGGCGGGGGCGTTCCAGGCGGCCCCTACGAGGGCACCGACCAGCCCACCCAGGGGTTCGGCCAGCACCAGCCCGCGCCGGGGTTTGGACAGCAGCGACCGTACGGTCCTCCGGGTCTCGGTGCCGGCCCACCCCCCGAGCCGGCCCCCCCAGGGCGCGAGCCGGATACTGCGTCGGGAACACCGTCGCCCTCTGCGCAGGGTGTCGCTCTCGGTGGCTGGTCGGCGGGCCAGGTGGGTTCCGCCGCTGGGGGCACCGCTGGCCGGGCTTGCCGTGCCGCACACGCGTGAGATAGGCACGAGGCATGCAGATGTGGGACGAGCCAGCGCAGTTCGACCGGATGGACGAGGTGCGGCGAGACCCCGGCGCCCTGGCCTCGCTCTGGGGGCGCGACGGCACCGTCGTCCTGCCCATCGACGAACGAGGCTCCTTCCCGGTCGAGGGGGAGACGGCGACAGACGGCTGGGGGACGTCGCAGGCCGTGGTCGCCCAGGGGCAGCCGCTCGCGTCGGCGTCCCAGCCCGTCCTGCGGCTGCGAGTGCGAGCGGCCGCCGGCGCGTACGACCCCGCCCGTCACTGGCTGCTCGGCGACGTCGAGGGCCGGGTGGTCTTCGCCGAGGCCACCGACAGGACGGGCGGGAGCACCCTGCGCGACGCCAGCCCCTTGCTGCCGCCCGCCGAGGCCCAGGCCGCCGCGCTGGCGGCCGCCCTGGCTCTCTGGCACGCGAGCGAGCCGCGCTGCCCGCGGTGCGGTGACGAGTCCACGCCGAGCGGGGGAGGATCGTCCAGGGAGTGCGAGCGGTGCAGCCGGGTGCTCTTCCCGCGTACGGACCCGGCCGTGATCGTCGCCGTCACCGATCCCGACGACCGGTTGCTGCTGGGTCATCAGGGCGCCTGGCCCGCGGGCCGGTACTCGGTGCTCGCGGGTTTCGTGGAGGCGGGCGAGTCGCTGGAGCAGGCGGTGCACCGGGAGGTGCTCGAGGAGGCTGGGGTCCGGCTGGCCTCGGTCGCGTACGTCGCCAGCCAGCCGTGGCCGTTCCCGCGCTCGATCATGCTGGGCTTCACGGCGCGGGCGGCGACCTCAGAGATCCAGGTCGACGGTGTGGAGATCGCTGACGCCCGCTGGTTCGACCGAGACGAGCTGGTCAGCGCCGTACGCGCCGGTGAGGTGCTGCTGCCAGGCGAGGCGTCCATCGCCTTCCGGTTGATCCTGGAGTGGCTGCGCTCAGGCGCCGGCCAGCAGGCGTGAGCGGAGCCCGGACGCCCTGACGGCGCGGGTGGCGACCGCGGTCGTGAACGCGTCGGGGTGGGCCACGACTCGTACGCGCCGGGTCGCCCTGGTGACCGCCGTGTACAGCAGCTCCCGCGTGAGCAGCGGTGAGGGCACCATCGGCAGCACCACCGTCACCTCCTCGAACTGGCTGCCCTGCGCCTTGTGGATCGTCATGGCGTGCATGGTCTCGACGTCGACCAGCTGCGCAGGCGCCAGCAGCAACGGGGTGTCACCGCGCTCGAACGCCGCCCGCGGGCCCTGCGGTGTGGCCACGATGATGCCGGCGTCGCCGTTGGAGATACCGAGGTCTGGGTCGTTCTGCGTCACCAGCAGCGGGCGACCGACGTACCACTCGCCGCGCCGGTCCTCGTGCGGGAGGGCGGCGCCGACCCAGCGCTCGACCTGACGCGCCCAGGTGGTCGCGCCGTAGGGTCCGCTGCGGTGGGCGCACAGCACCCGGTGCCGACCGAGCGCCTCCAGCGCCGCCGTGACGTCGCCGGCCCGCGCGGCTGCGTCGGCGGCGACACCCGCCTCCTGCGCGGACACCATGGTCCCGCCCAGGTCGCCCGGGGTGCCGTCGTCGTCGATCGGCACCAGCTGGACGTCCTGCCCGCCCCGGAGCAGCTCCAGGGCCTGGTCGGCGTCGCCGTGGCGGACGAGCTCCGCCAGCTGCCCGATCTCGCCGCCGAAGCGCCAGGTGTGGCGGAGCCGGACCAGGGGGACAGGGGACACGTCGGCGTCCTCCACCGCTGCGGTGATGTCGGCCAGCACCGCTCCGGCGTCGACCGGGGCCAGCTGCTCGGGGTCTCCGACCAGCACCAGCCGGGCGTCGTCGCGTACGGCAGGGAGCAGTCGCGCCATCATCGACAACGACACCATCGAGACCTCGTCCACCACCACCACCTCCTGCGGCAGCGGGTCGTTCTCGGTGCGGGCGACCGACCGTTGCCGGTAGCCCAGCAGCCGATGGACGGTCGAGGCCTGGACCGAGCTCAGCGCAGCGCGCAGGTCGTCGTCGACGTCCATGCCGGCCACCGCCGTCCGTACCGCCTCCTGGAGCCTGGCGGCGGCGCGGCCCGACGGCGCCGCGAGCGCGACCGTGGGCGGGCGACCCAGCTCCTGCGCCACCAGGGCGAGGGCGCGGGCGACGGTGGTGGTCTTTCCGGTGCCGGGACCACCGGCCAGCACGGTCACCCAGGAGGACGCGACGGTGGCAGCGGCCTCGGCCTGCAGGTTGGGCTCGCCCTCGCCGAGCCGGTCCCGCGATGACAGGATCGCGGCACCCTCCGTCACCCGCGCGGCGTCGACCGCCGGGGGAGTCTGCGAGGCGCGGCGCAGCAGCTGGGCGCGGACGACCTCCTGCTCGCGCCAGTGCCGCTCCAGGTACAGCAGGCCGTCGACCAGCCGCATCGGGCGCCGCCCGGGTCCGTCCGCCCCGGTCGTCACCAGCCGGCTGGACGCCACCTCCGCCGACCAGGCGCTCGTCTCCGGCCACGGCAGCGTGCCCGACACGTCCTCCTCCAGCGTGGCCTCCACCTGTGTCTGGACGTCAGCCAGCGACAGTGCCACGGCGCCCATGCGCAGCGCCCTCACGCACAGCGCGAAGGCAAGCAGCACGTCGTCGCTCACGTCGCGGTCGTACAGGAACCCGACGCGCCGGGCGACCTGCACGTCGGCCACCGCGAGCACGCCGTGCTCGCTGAACGTACGCAGCACCCCGGTGGCGATGCTCGACACGGGGGCCTCACCGGCGGTGGTCACGACATCCCTCCCAGCAGGTCCGACAGCGCCGTCACCGTCGACGCCGGCGGCTGCCAGGTGAAGACGCCGCACGGTGTTCCGCCCACGCGGGGAGTGTCGGCGCCGGCCATGCCGCGCACGAACAGGTACGCGACCCCGCCCAGGTGCTCCTGCGGGTCGTACCTCTGCAGGCGCCAGCGCAGGAACCGGTGGAGCGCCACCGTGTACAGGACCGCCTGCAGCGGGTAGTGCGACGCCATCATCGCCTCGGCCATGGCCCGGGGCGTGTAGTGGGCCAGCAGCAGCTCCGTGGACGGCGGCGCCAGCCGGTTGGTCTTGTAGTCGGCGACGACGAAGCGGCCGTCGGCCCGCAGCGTCGCGTCGATGCTGCCTGTGAGGAACCCCCGCAGGCGCCGGTCGTCCAGCCCCGCCTCCCGGAGCCGCCGGGGGTAGTCAGCCAGCAGGTGCCCGTCCGGGAGCCCTTCGGCCAGCAGGTCGGCGATGGTCGAGATCCGCGCGCCGTGGTGGCCAGAGCCCAGCGGCAGCTCGAAGTCCAGCTCGGCCAGCCGGTCGCGGACCGGGATCTGCCGCAGGGTCCGCTCACCCAGCAGCGGCCCGAGCGGGGTGTCCAGACCCGGCAGCATGGCTGCGACGAGCTCGTCGGTCGTCACGCCCGGCACGGGGAGCCGGACGGCCTGCTCGGCCACGATCTCGCGCAAGGCCTGCTCGGGCGCGGCGGCACCGGGGTCCAGGTACTCGAAGACGGCGTGCACCAGGCTGCCGAACGCCACGCCGCCCGGAAGGTCAGCCATCGGCGACCGGCGCTCCAGGCCGGGAGCCAGCTGGGTGCGCGGGCCGGTCGTCGGGTACGCATCCGGGTCCAGCACCGGCGGGAAGGCGTCCTCGGGCAGCGCGGGCTCGTCGGACAGGAGCCCCGACTCGGGGTCGTGGGCCACGGTCTCGTGGGCGGCCGCGGTGAGCGCGGAGTACGAGGTGCGCTGCCACTCCTGGTCGATGGCCCGGGTGAAGGGTGCTGGGGCGGCGACGCGAGCGGCAGCGGGCCGGGCACGGACCACGGTGGTCGGGCCCTCGGCCCCGGCCATGGGCTCCAGGAGGACGTCGACCAGCGCGATCCGCTGGATCGACGCGAGGTCGTCGTCGCCGCGTGCCACCACGTCCGGGACGAGGGGGGACGCCGGGTCCCGGAACAGCACCCGGTGGAACGCCGCGGTGATGGTGTCGTCGGTGCGTGCCCACCAGGTGGTGACGTGGGTCTGTGCTCTGGTCAGCGCCACGTAGAGCGTCCGCAACGACTCGGCGGCGTCCTCGGCCTGGCTCTTCCGGACGCGCTGAGCCCGGCCCGGGGCCAGCTTCCCGCCCACGTCCAGGGCGCGCACGGTGCCCCCGTCGCGCTCGACGTGGAGCTGCACCGGCTCCTCCTTGGGGTCCCACACCGACCGCAGCGCAAGGTCGGGCAGGTACACCACGGGGAACTCCAGCCCCTTCGCCTGGTGCACGGTGAGGATGCGGACCACGGCGTCATCGGTCTCCAGCCGGCGGCTGCGATCGTCCTGCAGCGTCGTCCTGCTGTCGGCCGCGTGCTCCTCCAGCCACTCCACGAGCGCCAGCGGTGTCGCCTGCGTGCGCGTCTGCTCGGTGTGGAGCAGCTCGGCGACGTGGCGCAGGTCGGCGAGGATGCGTTCGCCCTGCGGCTGCCGCAGCACCCGTTCGGCGAGCCCCTCCGACAGCAGCACCTGCAGCAGCCCCGCGACGCCCACCTGGTCGTACAGACGCCCCCACCGGCGGAAGGTCGAGGTCAGGGCCGCCACCTCGTCCTCGCCGGCGGACGACAGGCGTTGCAGGTCCCAGCCGACCAGGTCGGTCAGCGCCGCAGCGCGAACGGCCGGTTGCCGGGGCCGGTCGACGGCCACCAGGACCCGGCGCCAGTCCTGCGCGGCGGGGGAGGAGAAGACGCTCATGCTGCCGGTGAAGATCGCCGGTACGCCGGCTCGCGACAGGCCGTCCTGCACCAGACGGCCCCGGGCGTTCGTGCTCACGATGACGGCGACGTCGGTGGCGGTCACGGGGCGCGAGGCGGGCCCGTCGGTGAGCACCGCCCCGGAGCCCAGCAGCGCCACCACGTCGTCGACCAGGTCGGCGACGACGGCAGAGAAGAAGGCCCTGGGGTTGCGCTGCTCCTGGTGCCGGATGCGGAAGGGACGTGACCACGGCCCGGCCACCTCGAGCCGCCGGACCCCGAGGGCCCGGACCGGCTCCACCACGATCTGGGGATCGCCGAGCGCCGCGCCCCCGAAGACGGCGTCGACCGCGGCCACCAGCTCCGGCGTGCTGCGCCGGTTGGCGTCGAGGACCAGCACCTGGGCACGGCCGACCGCCTCCAGGTACGCCTCCACGTCGGCCCCGCGGAACCCGTAGATGGACTGCTTCGGGTCACCGATCAGGATGGTGGTGGTCCCGGGATGGGCGAACGTGTGCTGGATGATCTGCCACTGCACGGGGTCGGTGTCCTGGAACTCGTCGACCAGCACCACCGGGAAGCGGCGACGGACCCGGTGCCTGGCCGCCTCGCCGGTCACCGGGTCCTGCAGCGCCGCGAGCAGCCGTACCTGCATGTCGTCGAAGGAGTACCACTGCAGCTCCCGCTTGCGGGCGCCCACGATGGCGCGGACGCTCTCGGCCAGCGCCACCCGCTCCGACCACGGCCCTTCGCCGGCCTCGCCGCCCGGCAGGAGCGGTGCCGCCGGCCGGTCGACCGCGTGCCGGCAGAACGCGGTCGCCGTCTCCAGGGTGAAGCCCGGGTCGCCGGTGGCGGCGTAACGCCGCAGGTACTCGTCGGAGGTCGCCTGCGCGACCAGCTCCGAGAGGTCGTCGACGAGTGTCGTGCCGGGCTCGTGGTCGGCCAGCACGCCGAGCTCGGCAAGCATGCGGTCGCAGAACTGGTGCGTGGTGCAGATCGTGGCCGCGTCGAAGGACCCCAGAGCCCGCGTGACCCTGCCGCGCGCCCGCGCCAGGTCGTCGACGCCCGCCAGCACCGCGTCCCACGCCTCGTCTCCCGAGGGTCCGGCCGCTCCGCCCAGGGCGGCGTCGATCACCGACAGCAGCTCGGTCAGGCGCCGCCGCACCCGGGTGCGGAGCTCGCGGGTGGAGGCGCCGGAGAACGTGACGACCATGACCTCGGGCAGCGTGGCACGGCCCTCGGCCACGAACCGGGCAGCCAGGGTGGCCACGGCATGCGTCTTGCCGGTGCCGGCGCTGGCCTGCAGCACCAGCAGGCCGCCCTGCGGGAGGGGCGCTCCGAGCTCGAACCTCATGCGCTCTCCCTGGCGGCGACCATCGGCCCGTACACGCGGTCTGCGGTCTCGCGCAGACCGCCCCACCGCTGCGCGGCGCGCTGCAGGTCGCTGAACCTGTCCACGTACAGGCGCCACGTGGGGTCGACCTCTCGGCGCCAGGTGGAGACCGCCTCGTCGTCGGGCAGGTGCCGGGAGCTCGCCATCGCATACGCCGTGTCGGGCGGAAGCGGCAAGGGCTGCGCCCGCCCCTGGTCCCGGAGGACCACCAGGTCCGCAAGCAACGTCACGGCGACGTCCGGGGCTGGCGCCCGCAGCACGATCTCCGGCCCTTTCCCGCACAGCACCGCACGCCACTCGCGACCGGGGGCCGCGGCCGCCAGCAGCAGCAGCCGGACCCACGGGGTGATCAGCCGCCGCCCTTTCGGCCAGCTGGCGATCGCGTCGAAGACCACGTCACCACGCACCGGGACGCGGCCGCTGAGCCGGACCCCGCCGGGCAACGTCACTCCAAGGTCGAGGTGAGCCAGGGGCGCATCGAGATACGGGCCGCTGCCGCGCAGCACCCCCTCGACGTCGCGGGTCGCCTGACCCAGCTGCGCGTCGCCGAGGGCACGAGGTGCGAGCTCGCCCCGCCGCCACTCCGCGGCCGCCACGGCGTCGTACGGGTGCCCCTCCATCGCCAGCCCGAGCATCCGGTTCGTGACACCCCACTGGACCAGGAAGTCCTTGTCCACCGGCAGCATCTCCCGGGCCGGGGTGTCCGGCCGGCCGGGGTCGTCGCCGCGCGCGACGTCCCACCACGACCCGCTCCGGGCCCGCAGGAAGTCCTTGACCGGGTGCCGGTAGAAGTCGGCCAGCTCCTCGACCGTGACCGACGTCGTCGCCGGCAGGGGAGGAAGCCCGGTGGTGGCGAACCGGTCGGACGCCGCCGGCGGGTCCACCCGGGCCCGTGCCAGCGCCGTACGCGCCGTGGTCGCCGAGACGTCGAACGTGCGGTCGGCGGTGGCGGGCTCGTGGGGGTGCAGGGCGTGCTGCACCCAGACGTCGCCGCCTCCGAGACGGGCGGCGGCAGCCTGCAGCTCCAGCACCGGGACCGGCACGGGCAGTTCGTCGTTGGTGCGCGGGTCTCGGCCGCGGAAGATCACCACCAGCGTCTCCGTGGCCGCCATCACGGCGTCGAGGAAGGCCTGGCGGTCGTCGCGGGACGGGTGCGGCTCCGCGTCCGTGGCGGTCCGCGACAGCAGGTCGTCGCCGTCGAGACCGCCGGGCCGCGGGAAGGTGCCCTCGTCGAGACCGAGGATGCAGACCACCCGGTGCGGCACGTGCCGCAACGCGTCCAGCGACGTCACGGTGAGCGCGCCGGTGAGCATGGCGGCCCGGTGTGCCCTCCCCGTGAGCCAGCCGGTGACGATCGAGCGCATCTCTCCCACCGACAGCACCAGTGCGTCGTCGACGGCGGCGAGCTCTCCGAGCAGTCGTTGCGCGTGGCCGAGCTGCCAGCTGTCGGCCGCGGACACCGACACCAGGGCGTCCAGGGTCGCCCGGAACCGCTCCGCCCACACCGTGACCGTGGCCGGGGTGGCGAACTCCCGCACCGCGCGCCGGACCTCCGAGGTCACCTCGGCGAGGGCGCCCACCAGCGGCACGTCCGACGACTCCACCGAGTCGAGCGGCAGCACGGCTCCGACCGTGGCCAGGTCGGCCTCGCTCAGGGTGACACCGAGCAGCAGGCGTTCCAGCCCGGCGAGCCAGGTGCCCTGCGGGAAGTCCTCGAGCCCGAAGCGGCGGCGCGTGCCCGCGTCGACGCCCCAGCGGATGCCGGCCGCCTCCGTGAGGTCGGCCAGCGACTCCAGGGCATCGGCGTCGAGACCGAAGCGGCGCGCCACGGGTTCGGCGCCGCACAGGGCCAACAGCTCGCTCAGCCCGGCACGCGAGACGGTGAGCTCCAGCACCCGGTCGAGCACGTCCAGCACGGGGTTCGCCTGCCGCAACGACCGGTCCGTCACCTGGAACCGCATCCGGTTCGCCGGGTGCAGCGGAGCGCCCACCACGCTCTCGTCGAGCGTGCAGAGCGCCCGCACCAGCGGCGCGAAGGTGCCCAGCTGCGGGGTGACCACCAGGACGTCCCGGGGTTCCAGCGTCGGGTCGTCCTGCAGGAGGCCGGCCAGCACGTCCCGCATCACCTCGACCTGCCGGTCTGGGCCGTGGCTCACGTGGAGCTGCACGGAGCCGTCCGCGGTGTACGCCTCCGTGGTGCCGGTCAGGTCGAGACGCACCTCACGCTGCAGCGCCTGCAGGAGGGTGAGGGTGCCGCCGGGCTCGGTGGCCGTGAGCTCATCGCTGTCGTCGGCCGCCGCCAGGAGCACCTGGGTCGCAGCCACCTGGGCACGGCCGAGGGCGGCGTTCAGCGGTGCAGCCGGTGCGGCGGCCCTCACCGCCGTCGCCGACGCCACCACCGTGGAGACGGTCACCCGGCGCGCCGCGGCCAAGGCCCCGAGCACCTCGACCTGGCCGGGGGAGAGTCGCTCCGGGGCGAGCACGTGCACATGCTCGGGTGCCGACGACACCGAGGGGTCGGCCACGAGGGCGTCGACCGCCTGCCGCCGCCGCTCCCAGGGTGCAGGCTCCCCGACGATCTCGGCCACCGCTGCCCACAGCGGCGGCTGCCACGCGTTCGACGGGTCGGCCACCCGCTCCAGCAGCTCTGGCCGCCACTGCCCGTACGTGCGGAACAGCCGGGCGACCCGCCTCGCCAGCCCCAGGCGGCGGCCGGGGCGCTCGTCGCCGCCGAACCTCAGGTACGACGCCAGGGGAGCGAACCAGGGCGCCGCCGCACAGGCGTCGAAGGCCCGCATCACGGTCCACGCCAGCCGGTCCTCCCGCCACGGGTCGTCGAGCGGGTCGAGGCGCAGCGCCTCCAGCTCGGTCTGCCGCAGGAACCGGGACACGACGGGGAACTCCACACCCGCGCAGACCCCGTCGCCGGCGGTCGCGCCCAGCGTCTGCGAGAGCCGCTGCGCCAGCCACCGCTGCGCCCCCGGCCCGGGGACGGCGACGAGATCGCTCGCGAAAGGGTCTGCACGAGGGTGTGAGAGGTCACGCGCCAGCGCGTCGGCGACGTCGGCCAACCGCGTCGCGACCCGCACCTTCAGCCCGCTCACCAGCACGGGTCACACCCTAGGGGCGGCCACTGACAGTTTTCTCGCGCCCCCGGGGAGGCCTCAGCCAGCCAGGCTGGCCAGCCGCTCCTTGACCTGCTTGACGCTCGGGTTGGTCAGCGTGGAGCCGTCGGAGAAGAGCAGCGTCGGCACTGTCCGGTTGCCGCCGTTGGCCTTCTCCACGATGGCGGCCTCCCCGGGCGTCTCCTCGATGTCGACGAGGTCGTACGCGATGCCCTCGCGGTCGAGCTGGTCCTTGAGGCGGCGGCAGTAGCCGCACCAGGTGGTGGTGTACATCGTGAGTGCCATGCCCAGCCGAACAGGCACGTCGCGGGCGATATTCCGTACGGGGCGTTGTCGGAGGTCTCTGGCAGAGTGGCACGCATGGCCCGACCCGACCCGCAGCACGTGCTCGAGGGCCTCGACCCTGAGCAGCAGCAGGTGGCGACCACCTGGGGCGTGCCGGTGGTCGTCCTGGCCGGCGCGGGCACCGGCAAGACGCGGGCCATCACGCACCGGATCGCGTACGGCACCCTCACCGGAGCCCTCGACCCCCGGGCGACCCTGGCGGTGACCTTCACCACCCGGGCCGCCGGCGAGATGCGTTCCCGGCTGGCAGACCTCGGCGTCGTGGGGGTCCAGGCCCGGACCTTCCACTCCGCGGCGCTGCGGCAGGTGCAGTACTTCTGGCCCAGGGCGTACGGCGGTGCCCTGCCGGAGGTGACCGACGCCAGGTACGCGCTGGTGGCCGAGGCCGCGGGAGCGCTGCGGCTGCCGACCGAGCCCGCGGTGGTGCGCGACCTCGTCGCCGAGGTCTCCTGGTGCAAGGTCAGCAACGTGGTGCCGGAGGCGTACCCGGCGCTGGCGCTCGCCTCGGGCCGTGCCGTGGGGTCGCTGGAGCCGGAACAGGTGGCGCGGGTGCTCACCACGTACGCAGGCCTGCTGCACGAGCGCCGGCGCATCGACTTCGACGACATCCTGCTGTGCGCGGTGGCCATGCTGACCGAGCACGAGGACGTGGCGGCGGAGGTGCGCAAGACCTATCGGCACCTGCTCGTCGACGAGTACCAGGACGTCAGCCCGGTGCAGCAGCGACTGGTCGACCTGTGGCTGGGCCCCGCCCGCGACGTGTGCGTGGTGGGCGACCCGGCGCAGACGATCCACACCTTCGCGGGCGCCCGGGCTGAGTTCCTGCACACGTTCGCCCGCCGTCATCCTGGTGCGCAGACGATCAAGCTGGTGCGCGACTACCGCTCCACGCCGCAGGTGGTCGCCGCCGCGAACCTCCTGCTGCGCGGGTCTCCCGAGCCGCACGTCACGCTGGTGGCGCGGCGGCCGCCCGGGCCGGAGGTGGAGCTGTCGGCGGCGGCCACCGAGGCCGCCGAGGCCGACGGCATCGCGCGCTGGCTGGCCGAGCGGGCCAGGGGAGGGGTGCCCTGGCGCGAGATGGCCGTGCTGTACCGGATCAATGCGCAGTCGCCGGCCCTGGAGCTGGCGCTGGCGGAGCGTGGCATCCCCTACCAGGTGCGCAACGCCGAGAACTTCTACGAGCGGCCCGAGGTCCGGCAGGCGATGGCGGCGCTGGCGGCCACGGCACGCACGGAGGGGGACCTCGAAGGTCTGCCGCGGGTACGGGCCGTGCTGGCCGCCCTGGGCTGGACGGCCGATCCTCCCGCGGGAGGAGGCCGGGTGAGGGAGCGGTGGGAGTCGCAGAACGCCCTCGTGGACTCGGCGGCCGAAGCCGCGGGCAAGGCAGGGGAGACGATGCGGCTGGCCGACCTGGTCGCCGAGCTGCAGCGGCGGGCCAGCGTGGAGCACCCGCCGTCGAGCGCCGGGGTGACTCTCTCCACGCTGCACTCGGCCAAGGGTCTGGAGTGGGAGGCCGTGGCGTTGTTCGGGATGCACGAGGGAAGCCTCCCGTTCGTGCTGGCCACCACCCCGGAGCAGGTCGCGGAGGAGCGCCGCCTTCTGTACGTCGGCGTCACCCGCGCGAAGGAGCACCTGCGCATCTCCTGGGCCCGGACGAGCCACGGCGGCGGCGCCGACCGCCCGGCCTCCCGGTTCCTCGACGCGCTGCATGTCTCACCGGCGCTGACCCGGCTCCCCGCCCCTCGCAGGCAGCGCACCAGACCGCAGCCGCTGGCGCATGTCTGCCGGGTGTGCGGCGAGGGCCTCGGCTCGTCCGCCGACCGTGTCCTCGGCCGTCACGAGGGCTGCGGGTCCGCGTACGACGAGGCGTTGCTCTCCGCTCTGAAGCAGTGGCGGTCCCAGGCGTCTGGCTCCATGCCCGACTTCACGGTCTTCACCGATGCCGTGCTGACAGCCATCGCCGAGGTGGAGCCGCGCTCGGAGGAGCAGCTCCTGCAGATCTCGGGGGTGGCGCGGGCGAAGGTGCGCAAGTACGGAGCCGGGGTGCTCGCCGTGGTCCGGGAGCGCTCGGGACCCGACCGCGACTGACCTGCCCGGGAAACCGGTGGGCCCTGCGCGGTCTGCCGGGCACGACGCCGGGGCGACGGCAGCTCACGCCGGGAGACGCCTGCGAATAAATGGGTTGCGCCGCCTCGGGACGGCCTCCTAGTCTCGTCGCGTCACCGAGTGGTGACGGGAGTGCCGTCGAAGAAGGAGGGGACGACATGGAGATCTACCAGATGCTGACGAAGCGGTCGTCCCTGTGGGCCCTGGAGCCGAATGTGATCGGCCATGGGGACACGTCTGCCCTGCGCCGCTTCTTCGACCTCGACCCGACCCTCCCGATTCCCGGCAGCCGCCCATGACGGCCTAGTCATCAGGCCTCAGGCCGTGGAACCGGACAAACCGCCCGGGATCCACGGCCTTCGTGTCTCCCGGAGAACCATCACCTTGGAGACACCCGTATGACCGTCATGCTCGAGCTTCTCGCTCCGTTCGAATCTCGTCTCGACCTGCCGTGCACGGCGGAGGACCCGGAACTGTTCTTCGCCGGGTCGCCCTCCGACGTCGAGCTCGCGAAGCTGGTGTGCCGGCCCTGCCCCGTGCGCGAGCAGTGCCTCGCCGCGGCCCTGGACCGGCGCGAGCCCCACGGCGTGTGGGGCGGCCAGCTGTTGGTCGCCGGCGAGATCGTGGCCCGCAAGAGGCCGCGGGGCCGGCCCCGGAAGGTCGTGGAGGTGACCGACGCCCCGGTCACCGCGTCCGTACGTGCCGCCTGACGCGGTGCCCGGGCTTCCTGCCCAGGCCCGTGCCGGCTGCCGCGTACGCCCCAGGCGGCAGCCGCGCGCCTCTTCCCGAGACGCGCGGCGCCGCCAGGTGGGTCGGTCTGGTCAGCGCCCGTCGGCGAGCTGCTCCGGGCCGGCGAACCCCGGCAGCAGCTCGGTGAGCACGCTGGCGAACCGGGCGCGCACGTCGAGCTGGGAGAGCACGGCCACGCCACCCATCCAGACCCGGTGGATCAGCGCGTACACGGGGGGCACGTTCAGCGCGGGCATCACCGACTCCATGTCGCGGCTCTCCTCCTGCAGGCGCGCGTACTGCTCCCGCATCCAGTCCCTGGTGAAGTGGAACTCCTCGACCCTGGCCGGCTCGATGAACGGGGACAGGTAGCTCAGCAGCGACTCGGCGTCCACGTCACCCACGAGCAGGCCCTCCTCACGCAGGCCCGCCGTCATCGACGCGGCGTCGCCCACCATGGCGGTGCGGATCAGCCGGCCCATGGCCTCGGGGAGCCCGCCGGGCAGGCGCGCCACCAGGCCCCAGTCCAGGACTCCGAGGCGCCCGTCGGGCAGCACCAGGAAGTTGCCGGGGTGGGGGTCGCCGTGCAGCAGGCCCGCCTGGGCGGGCCCCGCGAAGAGGAACCGCACGTACGACAGGCCGACCCGGTTGCGCTCTCGCTCCGGCCAGGTGGCCACGTCGCCGAGCCGGGTGCCCTCCAGCCACTCGCTCACCAGCACCCGGCGTGACGCCGCGAGCACCTGCGGCACGGCGAACTCGCCGCCGTCACGGAAGGCCTGGTGGGCGGTGTCCTGGCTCTCGGCCTCCAGCAGGTAGTCGACCTCCTCGCTGATGCGCTCGCCGAGCTCGGCCACCAGCGCCTTGACGTCCATGTCGCCGGCCAGCGGTGCTACCACCGAGGCGAGCCGGGCGATCTGCGCGAGGTCGCTGCGCAGGGCGCGGTCCGCGCCCGGGTACTGGATCTTGACCGCGACCCGCTGGCCCGTCTTCGCCCACGTGCCCCGGTGCACCTGACCGATCGACGCGGCGGCGCTCGGGCGCCGGTCGAAGGTGCTGAAGAGATCACGCCAGCCGGGGCCGAGCTCGGCGGCGAGCACGGCCTCCACGCGGGAGGTGGCCATCGGCGGGGCCGCGTCCTGCAGCTTCTTGAGCTGCTCCCGGTACGGCCCGGCGATGTCGTCGGGCAGGACGGCCTCGAACATGCTGAGGGCCTGCCCGAACTTCATCGCGCCGCCCTTGAGCTCGCCCAGCACACGGAACAGCTGTGCTGCCGCCTGTGCGCGCTTGTCCGACTCGATCACCTCCCGGTCATGGCCGCGCACCCGGCGACCCAGACCGACGGTGGCTCGCCCGGCATATCCGAGGGGGAGGCTGAGGAGGCGAGCGCTGCGGCCCAGCCCCGAGGTGGGCACCCGCTCCTGGTCGTTGGGCTCGTCGGGCATGCGGCCATTCTTCCGCCGCTGCGGCCCTGGCCCAACTCATGTCATCTCCCGGCAGCCGCACCGAGGATGCACAGGCCAGCGCCGCAGCCGCGTGCGCCCGGTGGCCTTCTCGAGGTGCAGGGTGGCACCCGACAGCTCCGGAGCCGCCCCCGCGAGGAAGGCCAGGACCTGCGCGGCCGCCACGGACGCCGCCCACGACTCCAGGAGAGGGTCGTGCGGGGCAGGCTGACGGGACAGCTCCAGCGCGACGCGCCGCCAGGCCGGGTCGAGCGAGGACCGCACCAGGTCGACGCAGCGCAGGCACGACGAGCCGCCCGGGGTGACGAAGGGGCCGACGACGGCCTCGCCCGGGTGCACCCGCACCACCACATGAGCGGTGTCTCCGCGCACCAGCCGGTCGGTCAGCACGCGGTCGGGCTCACAGGTCTCTGGCGCGACGAGCGTCACGCAGGAGCGGATCGGGCCCGAGCCGATGATGTCGGGCGGGCCGTCGGAGGTCCGGTGCCGGCGGCCGCGGGGGACGTCGCTGAGCACGGTGTGTGCCCCGGCCGCGACGAGCAACGGAGCCGCTCCGGCAGCCAGGCTGCCCGATCCCACCACGCGCGCACGACCGGCGTCCCCCTGCCGGGCCGGCCCGTCGGCGAGCAGGCCCTCGGCGTCGAGGACCTCGACCAGCGAACGCACCCAGGGGTCTTCCTGGTCTACCAGCTCCGAGACCGTACGCCTGCCGTCGAGGCTCGAGGCGACCCGCTGGGCCGACCGGGGGACCCCCTCGACCACCACCACCTGGCCTGAGAGGCCCAGCTGCAGCACGCCGGTGTCCCGCCAGACGACCGCGATGCCGTCACGGAGGCGGGGCCTCAGCGGCAGGGGAGCGGGGAGTGGAGCCGGGGCCGGGAAGGCGGCGGGCTCGGTGACGTACGCGAGGGCTGACACGCCGTCAGCCTCACCGATGCCGTACCGCCTGGCCAGGGGTCGGAGCAGACCGACAACACCCGGACAACACCTCGGCAGGTGGAGACAACACCTGACGAGCGTGGGGAGAAAACAGCGAGGGGCGAGACCGTCGCCGGTCTCGCCCCTGGGATCTGCTCGCCTGGTGTCAGGCCTTGCCGAGGATGCGGTTGAGGTTCGTGCCGCACTCGGGGCACTTGCCCTTCGCCATCCGGGTGCCCTTCTCGCTGACGACGATGTCACCGGTCGCCTCGCGCTTCGCCTTGCACTTGACGCAGTAGAACTCTCCCTTGTACGTCTTGTCGGCCACAGTTCCTCCTCGTTCAGAGGTGGCTGCCGGCGTTCGGCGGCCACCCGTGTGTGTCCTGCCCGCGTACTCTACGGGCACCCGGAGCCGAAGTCGCAAGTCTGGCGAACCTCGGCGCGGCACGTCACCTGCGCAGGCGCACGGGCCAGGACGTAGAACAAGGTCCTCGCAGACTCCCGTTCGCCTTCCCCTGCGAACGGTGTCTGCGAAGACCTTGCGTCTCGAACACTAGCCAGTCCGAGCAGGGGCGCGCAACGCTACGGCGCTTCCTCGCCCGGGGTGCCGTCCTGGTCTCGTTCACGCGTGGCCTGGTCGAGCAGCTGGGCCAGCGCGGCGTCCATGTCGTCCATGTCACCGGCCTCGGCGGAGACGAAGCCCAGGGGATCGGCCAGGTCGGCGGTGGTCGGCAACGTGTCCGGGTGCTGCCAGACCGCGTCTCGGCCCTCGATGCCCCGGGCATCGCGCAGAGCGGCCCAGAGGTTCTCAGCGTCGCGGATGCGGCGGGGCCGCATCTCCAGCCCCACCAGGGTCGCGAAGACCCGCTCGTGGGGCCCACCCGCCGCGCGGCGGCGCCGCACGATCTCGGCGAGCGCGACGGCCGACGGCATGTACGCCTTCGTGGCCTGCCCCACCACGTCGTCCACCCAGCCCTCGACGAGCGCCAGCAGTGTCTCCAGGCGCTCGAGGATCTGGTCCTGCTCGGCGGTGCGTGTCGGGCTGAACAACGACTGGCTGAACTCCGTGCCCAGCTCGTTGAGCCGCTCCAGCGACAGGCCCTCCATCTGGGTCTCGTCGAAGCTGTCCTCCAGCGCCGAGACGTCGATGGTGATCTCCCTGGCGTAGTGCTGCACCAGGGCGACCAGCTGCGGGCCCAGCCACCCCACGTCCGCGAACAGCCGCTGCCGGGCCGCCTCTCGCAGGGCCAGGTAGAGCAGCACGTCGCGGCTCGGCTGGTCGAGGCCCTCGCCGAACGCGGCCACGTTGGTGGCGAGCAGCGCCACCTGGGGGCGGTCGGTCAGCGGCATCCCCACCTCGGTGCCGGAGACCACTTCCGCGGCCAGCTGCCCCAGGGTCTGCCCGAGCTGGGCACCGAACATGCTGGAGGCCGACTGACGCAGCATCGGCTGGAACATCTGCTGCATCCCCGCGAGCTCCGGGTCTCCCGACATCCGCTCGGTCATCACGGTGCCGAGCGAGGAGGCGATGGACGCGACGATCGGTTCCACCATCGTCTGCCAGGTCGGCATCGTCGCCTCCACCCACTCGGCGCGGCTCCAGGCCGCCGGTGGCGCGGTCACGGCGCTGAAGGTGGTGGCCGCGTTGAGCCACATCTCGGCGAGGTGCACGGCGTCGGCGATCTCGTGCCGCTCCCGGCTCGAGGGGGTGGGGTCGGGGCCGAGGACGGCGACCGCCTTGCGAGCGGTGTCCTTGGCGAAGGCCCAGTTCACCCCGCCCGCCGGTGTGGTCATCTGCTGACCGGTGCTCGCCATCAGCCCCTGCAGAGACGCCAGCAGCCCGGCCATGTCGACCTGGTCGCCGTTCTTCGGCACCGGGATGCCGAGCTGCTTGAAGATGTCCTCGAACGGGAACCCTCCGGGGCCGAACGGGTCGCCCGGGCCTCCGGCGCCTGGGTCGTCGCCATCACCTGGCAGGTTCGCCATGCTGTCTCCTTTGCTGGAACACCCGCCAGACTACCGGCGGCGTCACGCCCCACCCAGGGGTCACGAAGGGCGAACAGCCCGACGGCTCGGGTAGGGTCACGGCCATGCCGAGCCGGGTCGCGTACGCCACCGTTGCCGACGTCGCTGTGAGCGTCGACCGGGCACTGGCCGCTGTCAGCCCCGCGCGGGTGGGTGGGGTCGCGCTGTTCGTCGGCATCGTGCGGGACCATGACGGCGGGCAGTCGGTGACCGCGCTGGACTACTCCGCGCACCCGCTCGCCGCCAGCGCCCTCGAGCAGTGCGCCGAGACCGTGGCGGGCCGTCACGACGTGGTGAGCGTGGCTGTCGAGCACCGGGTCGGCCACCTCGAGATCGGTGACCTGGCCATGGTCGTCGCCGTGGGCGCCGAGCACCGGGCCGCTGCGCTGGCCGCGTGCGCCGAGCTGGTCGACCTGGTGAAGGCCGAGGTGCCCGTGTGGAAGCACCAGCAGCTGGCCTCGGGCGAGTCCCAGTGGGTCGGGTCGTGACCCGGCAGACCTGGAGCGCCGTGGTCTCCGCGGTCCTGTTCGTCGTCACCGCGGCGTTGATCGCGTTCGTCCCGATCCCGTTCGTGGCCTGGACACCGGGCGCCTCCCATGACCTGCTCGGCACCGCTGCCAACGGTGAGCCGGTGATCCGGATCGAGGGCGTCGAGACCTACCCCACGCCCGGCCAGCTGCGGCTGACCACCGTCTCGCAGACCCGGGCCGACTCCAGCCTCAGCCTCCCCGAGGCGCTGCTCGACTACGTGCTGCCGAACCGTGACGTCCTCCCACGGGCCACCGTGTACGACTCCGGGAAGCCGCCCTCGGAGGTGGTCGAGGAGGAGAAGCGGCTGATGACGTCGGCGCAGAACGATGCCGTCGTCGCCGCGCTCCGCGAGGCGGGCCAGCCCGTCGCCGACTACGCCCGCGTGTCAGCGGTGCGTACCTCTGGGCCGTCGAACGGCAAGCTCGAGCCGGGTGACGTGGTCAGACGGGTCGACAATGTCGAGGTCCGCGCCCCGGCCGACGTCGCTCGCCTGGTGCAGGCCAAGACCGTCGGTCAGAAGATCCTGATCGAGGTGCTGCGCAACCAGGAGGTCCGCAGCTTCACCATCGACCTGGCGCCCGCCCCGAACGACGGCAGGGTGCCGACCATGGGGATCTCCCTCGACGTGGGCTACTCCTACGAGCCCAAGGTGTCCTACGCCATCGACCCGTCCATCGGCGGAGGGTCGGGCGGCCTGATGTTCGCGCTGGCCATCTACGACCGCGTCACCCCGCGGCCCTTGGTGGGCGGCCGTGTCGTGGCCGGCACCGGCACCATCACCGCCCGCGGTGAGGTGGGTGTCATCGGGGGCATCCAGGAGAAGGTCGCAGGAGCGGAGGCAGCGGGGGCCCAGATCTTCCTGGTGCCGGCGGGCAACTGCACCGACACCGTCGGGATGTCGACCTCGGTGCGGCTGGTCAAGGTCTCCACGCTGACCGAGGCGGTTCAGTCCCTCAACGACCTGCAGGACCCGACGAAGGCGGAGGCGGTACCACGATGCTGAACGAGGCGCTCGCTGCGGCCGTGCTCGAGGTGGAGCGGCATGTCGGCTCTGCCGGCTGGGACCAGCCGGCGCGACTGTTCGCCCTGGTTCCCACCGCGCAGCTGGTCGCCGCCGTGCCCGACCTCGCGGCCCAGCTGGGCACCGACCACCCGGAGGACCACCTCTCCTCGGTGGAGCAGGAGGGCTTCCACGACGGTCGCGAGCTGGTCGAGGCGCTCGCCCACCTGGCGTGGCCCGACGGGGTGGCCGGGTGCGCCCTCGCGGTGGAGCGTACGTTCCTGCCCGCGGCGTTCGAGGCGGATCTTCCCGACGACCCGGCCGAGGCCGGTGAGACCGTGGCGGAGCACCCCGAGCGCCAGGAGCTGCGGGTGGTGACCGGTGTGCTGCGTGACGGTTCCCGGCACGCGGTGGCACGCATGCGCAGCCTGCCGGACGAGCTGCTGGGAGGCGCCGACATGGCGCCCGGCCTCGCTGCGGCGCTGTTGGCTACCCTGGACTGAACCCCGATCACCGAGGAGACCCGTGTCCAGTGCTCTCGCAGCCCCACGCGCACGTCGGACCTGGCTCACGACGGTAGCGATCCTGCTGGTGCTGGCGGCTGCGTACGTCGTCGTCGCCGGCCTCTGGACCGACAGCCTCTGGTTCTCCGCCCTCGGCTACCGGCAGGTGTTCGTGACGCGCCTGGGTACCGAGGTGGCTCTGTTCCTGGTCTTCGGCCTGGTGTCGGCACTGGCCGTCGGCGGCACGGTGATGCTCGCCACCCGGCTGGCCCGGGCCGGCGGCCCCACCAGCAGCGCGCTGCTGAACCGGTACCGGCAGGCGCTGGGGCGCCGCCTGTGGCTGGCCGTGCTGCTGCCGTCGCTCTTCTTCGGGCTGATGTCCGGCGTGACAGCGTCCGCCGCTCTGCCGCTCTACCAGGCTTACGTGGCCCAGGTCCCGTTCGGGGTGACCGAGCCGTTCTTCGGCTACGACGCCTCGTTCTTCGTCTTCACCTACCCGTGGCTGCGCTTCGTCGCATCGTTCCTGCTCACGCTGCTCGGGATCTGCGTGATCGCCGCCGCGGTCGTGCACTTCGCGCTGGGGGCGCTGACGGCGGGCGGCGGCCGGCCTGGCGGCCGGAGCCGTGGGGCCCACGCACAGATCTCGGTCCTGATCGGCCTCTGGCTGCTGGCCTACGGCGTCGACAACCTGCTCGACCGCTACGGCCTGGTGCTGAGCAACGGATCGGGCCTGCTGGACGGCATGACCTTCACCGACGAGCACGCCAGGCTGAACGCCTCGATGGTGGTGGCGGTGATCGCGTTCATCACCGCGGTGCTGTTCTTCGTGAACGCGGTCCGCCCGGGCTGGCGGCTGCCGGTGGTATCGGTGGTGTTGATGGTGGTGTCGTCCCTCATCGTCGGGCTCGCCTACCCCGCGGTCGTGCAGAGCTTCGACGTGCGCCCCGACGAGCCCGACAAGGAGCGCCCGTACATCGAGCGGCACGTCGCGGCCACCCGCAAGGCGTACGGGATCGAGGACCTGCAGATCTACGACTACTCCGCCACGACGGTCGCCGCCCCCGGGCAGCTGAAGGCCGATGCCGCCGCGCTCCCTGGCATCCGTCTCATCGACCCCGCCCTGTCCCGCGACACCTTCGAGCAGCTGCAGCAGGTGCGCGGATACCTGTCGGTCGCCCCGGTGCTCGACGTGGACCGGTACACCATCGACGGCTCCGAGACCGACGTGGTGATCGCCGCTCGTGAGATGGACCACTCCGGCCTGCCCAACAAGGAGTGGAACAACATCCACACCGTCTACACGCACGGCTACGGCGTGGTGGCGGCGTACGGCAACCGGCGGCAGGCCTCAGGCGAGCCCGAGTGGCTGGCCCGCGACATCCCCCAGGTGGGGCGTCTCACGGTGGCCGAGCCGCGCATCTACTACGGGGAGCTGCAGTCGACGTACGCGGTCGTGGGCCGCCCCGATGGCGCACCGCCGATCGAGTTCGACACCCCGGGCGTGGCTGGGGTGGAGCACCAGAGCACGTACGCGGGGACGGGGGGAGTGCCGATCGGCGGGCTCGGGAACCGCATCCTGTACGCCACCCGCTTCGCCGACGTGAACCTGCTGCTGTCCGACCGGGTGAACGACAACTCGAAGATTTTGTACGACCGCACGCCCCGGGAGCGCGTGCAGCAGGTGGCCCCGTGGCTGACGACGGACTCCGACATCTACCCGGCCATCGTCGGCGGGCGGATCGTGTGGATCGTCGACGCCTACACGACCAGCGCGTCCTTCCCGAACAGCCGGGCCACGTCGCTGCGCACGGCCATCGCCGACGCCACCAGCCCGGCCCAGTCGCTCACCCCGGACACGCGGGTCACGTACATGCGCAACTCCGTGAAGGCGACCGTCGACGCGTACGACGGCACCGTGTCGCTCTACGCCTGGGACGAGGCCGACCCGATCCTCCAGACCTGGATGAAGGTCTACCCGGGCGCGGTGCAGCCGAAGTCGGCGATCACCGCCGAGCTGCGCGAGCACCTGCGCTACCCCGAGGACCTGTTCAAGGTGCAGCGCGACGTCATCCAGCGCTATCACACGACCGATCCGGCGAAGTGGTACGACCAGTCGGACATGTGGTCGATCCCGCTCAGCCCCACCGCCGACAAGCGCCGCGAGCCGACGTACTTCGTCTCCATCAAGTGGCCGGCGGCCAGGCTCGACGGGGCCGACACCCCTGCCGAGACGACGCCACGGTTCTCGCAGACGGCCGTGTTCACACCCAACAACCGTGAGAACCTCGCCGCCCAGCTGGTGGTGGTGGCCGACGCCTCCAGCCCCGACTACGGCAAGCTCAAGGTGCTGCGGATGAGCGACAGCACCCAGATCTCCGGGCCGAACCAGGCCTACAACGCGATCGTCGCCAGCCAGCGCGTGGCCGACGCCGTCCTGCCCTACAAGCAGAGCTCGGCGCAGGTCCTGTACGGCAACCTGCTCACGATCCCGCTCGGCGGCGGCGTGATGTACGTGGAGCCGATCTACACGAAGCGGGAGAACGCGCAGGGGAGCACCAGCGCCGCGGGCGCCTTCCCGGTGCTGACGTTCGTGGTGGTGAGGTTCGGCGAGAACGTCGGGATCGGCACCACGCTGCAGGAGGCCCTGGACCAGGCGTTCGCCGGCAACTCGGGGGTGAGCACGGGTGAGAACCCCGGGACCAAGCCGACCACTCCCTCCACGGGCACGGGCGTGACCGACCCTGCAGCACTGGCCCAGGCCCTCACCGAGGCCCAGGCCGCGTTCGCCGCCGCCGACGCGGCCCTGAGGGACGGCGACCTGGCCGGCTACCAGAAGGCCACCAAGGAAGCGCAGGCCGCCGTGGAGCGGGCCGTGAGGGCGAGCGGACGCTGACGGGGGAGAGCCGGCGCCGTCGTGCTGAGTCGTGATCCGGCGGTCACCTCACGAGGCCCTACGGCAGTGCTCGACCCAGTCGAGCATCGTCGGAGGATCGACGAAAGCCCTTGCTGGAGCCCTGTGGGTCGGCTCCTACGACAATGCTCGACTCAGTCGAGCATTGCCGCAGGGGAGTTGCCGCGAGCCTGAACCGGGTCGTTGCGGCTCTGCTCAGAGCTTTGGGGCCGGCTCGGCCTCCAGGCCCAGATCGCTCGCCAGGGCGGGGTCGCCGATCACCAGCATCGCTGGGTCCGCGGGCCACAACGACTGGTACGCAGCCGTGGCCGACTCGGCGGTGACCTCCCGCTGCTCCTGGCGGTTGCGGTCGACGAACGCCGGGTCGAGGCCGTTCGCGGCCAGGACCAGTGCCTGCTGCGCCACGGCGGGCGCGGTGGCGTACCGGAGCGGTGCCGTGTCGGTCTGGTAGCGGACCGCCCGCCTCACCTCGCCGTCGGTGAACGGCCGGCGGGAGACGTCGAGGAGCGAGTGCGCCTCGGTCACCGCCGCGGCGAGCACCTCGGTGCGGAAGGAGCCGGACACCGTGATGTAGCCGGCGCCACGCAGCGGGTGGGCACCCATGTGCACCCCGTACGTGTAGCCCCGCTTCTCCCGCAGCACCGTGTTGAGGCGGCTCTGGAACGCCCCACCCATGGCGACGCACGCGATCTGCAGCGATGGCCACCGCGGGTCGATCCGGTCGATCCCGTACGCGGTCAGCCGCAGGTCCGCCTGCACCGCGCCCTCGCGGCCGATCAGCCGGCGGGCACGCGTGGTCGGCTCCGGGGCGGGGTGCTCCGCTCGCACACCGGGGGCGGTCCAGCCGCCGAACGCCGTCTCGGCCAGCGCGAGCGGGTCGGCCCCGGCGAAGTCTCCGGCCAGCACCAGCGTGGCGCCGGCGGGGGAGTAGTGGCGGGCGTGGAAGTCGCGCACGGCCTCGGGGGTGACCTGCGACACGGTCACCGTCGTGCCCCCGGTGGGGCGGCTGGCGCGCGAGCCGGCGTCGAACACCGTCCCCGGCGTGAGTGCTCCGGCGAGCTGGGAGGAGTTGGCGCGAGCCTGCACCAGCTCGGCGCGCCGCAGGCCGACGTGGCGCGCCACGTCGTCGTCGGCGAGCGCTGGCTCGGTCAACGCCTCGGCCAGCAGCGGCAGCGCGTCGGCCAGCCCCGTGACGGGCGTGGCGATCCCGACCTGGGTGCCGGGCAGCGTGGCCGCGCCGGTGAAGACGGCACCCACGTTCTCGAGGCGCTCGGTGTACGCCGACCCGGGGTGGCTGTGCGTGCCCTCGTCGAGGCAGTGGAGGGTGATCGAGGCGATGCCCTCCCGCTCCCGTGGCTCCGCGGCGAGCGGCAGGTCGAGGTTGATCCCGGCCGACACCACGTACTGCCCGGGCAGGTGGAACGCCCACACGCGCAGGCCGTTGTCGAGCACCCCCTCGTCGTACCGGGGGAAGCTCCAGGCCGGGGCCGGGCTGATGCGGGGCCGGCGGGTCGTGGTCATGACGCCTCCCCGGCGCGGTAGGTGAGGACGGCGCGGTGCTCCGAGCCCAGCCAGCGTCGGGACGCCGCGGCGACGTCGTCCCGGGTGATGGAGAGCACCTCGCCGAGGCGACGGTTCACCCAGGTGGAGTCTCCCATCAGCGTCGCGGCCTGGCCCAGCCGGTCGGCCCGGTCCTCCAAGGAGGCGAGCTCGCTCAGCCACTCGCGCGCGAACTGGGCCTGGGAGCGGCCGTGCTCCTCCTCGGTCGGCCCCTCGGCGACGAAGGCGTCCCAGGCCTCGAGCAGCGCCGCCTCCAGCCTCTCGGGCGAGATCCCGTCCCAGCAGCGCGCATACGCGACGGCGATGGAGTTGCCCCGCGCCAGCGACATCGAGAACGCTCCGGCGCCCTCGGCGAGCTCCGTACGCACCAGGGCCTGGTGCAGCCGGGAGGTGATGCCGTCGCCGAGCACCGAGGTGGCCAGGCCGAGCGCCTCCATGTCGTCGTCGCCGGCGGCGGGCAGCCGCCAGGTGAGGTAGACCGCGTCGCGGGGGACCGCGGCGGTCACCTCGGCGCGCGGGACGCCCTGGTGCGGGGGGAGCGGGGCGACGACCGGGCGGTCGCGGCCGGGCGTGCCCGGGAGGTGGCCGAAGAACTGCTCCGCCAGCTGCCGGCCGCGCTTCTCGGTGACGTCGCCGGCCAGGGTGAGCACGGCGCGGCTGGGGCGGTAGTGGGCCTGGAAGAACGCGCGTACGTCATCGAGCGTCGCGGCGTCCAGGTCCTCCATGGAGCCGATGGAGGAGTGGCCGTACGGGTGGTCGGCGGGGAACGCGAGCTCGAACAGGCGCTGCCAGACGTCACCGTACGGGACGTTGTCGTAGCGCTGCCGCTTCTCCTCCTTCACCACCTCACGCTGGGTGTCGAGGTTGCCCTGGTCGACGGCGTCCAGCAGCGTGCCGAGCCGGTCGGCCTCCAGCCACAGCGCCATGCGCAGCGCGCCGGTGGGCACCGACTCGAAGTAGTTGGTGCGGTCCGACGACGTGGTGCCGTTCACCGAGCCGCCGGCGGCCTGGATCAGCCCCAGGTGGTCGCCGGAGCGCACATGCGCCGACCCCTGGAACATCAGGTGCTCGAACAGGTGGGCGAACCCCGTGCGCCCCGGGGTCTCGTCGGCCGACCCCACGTCGTACCAGAGGTTCACCGCCACCGCCGGCACGGCGTGGTCAGGGCTGACGATCACCCGGAGGCCGTTGTCGAGACGGGACTCATGGATGGGGTACGAGATCGCTGGCGACGCGATGGTGCGCGACTGCGTGATGGGCGACTGCATGGTGGGCGTCAGCCTAGCTGCGCCCCGCCCGGGTCAGCGGATGCGCCTCGCCTCCAGGTAGTAGCGCTTGTCGGCCGCCTCGCCGAGGGAGAACGTCTTGCGGGGCAGGGCTCCGTCGGCCACCACGGAGGCGAAGAAGGTCTCCTTCGGCACACCGGGGAGGAACAGCCCCAGGGTGCCTTCGGCCTCGGCCAGCTCGGCGGTGACGTCGGCCCCGTGGATGTAGTCGACCTGGTGGCCGACGGCGACCAGGCCGTCGATCACCTTCTGCAGGGTGCCGGCGGCGATGCTCGCTGCCGGGTCCTCCAGCACGTACACCTCCAGCTCGTCACCGTCGGCGAACCCGAACGACTGCACGGTGGCGGTGTCGAGGGCGGCGAGCAGGGTGTCCAGGTCGGGCACGGCCTCGGCCTCGTACGAGCCGCAGTGCTTCGCCAGCTCGGTCTCGAAGTCCTCGCGGGTGGTGCCCAGCAGCACCCGGTGGATGGGCTCGAACTCGAGACCCGGGTCGAAGATGTTCTCGATCTCCACCAGGGCGTACCGGGCGGGGTGGGTGGCGCGGTCGTCCTCGCCGAGGGTGGCGCGGACGTCCTCCCAGCAGCTCTTCGCCGTCGCCAGGCTGTGGTTGCCGTCGCCCATGGCGAACAGCAGCGGGTTCTCGGGGTCGAGGCCGGCGTGCAGCGCGGCGAGCGCGTCGGCGAAGCCGGCAAGGTGCGCCTCGTCGACCGCCCAGCCGGTGACCTGGCCGCCGTCGGCCATGAGAGCGGTGTCGTAGAGCGGTGTGTACGAGTCGACCGCTGCCACGAGGGGCTCGATGACCGTGAGGTCGGGGTCGGAGATCAGCACCAGGATGTGCGGCAGCTCCAGCGGCGCCTCGGCACGCACGCGCTTGCGGGGCGGGATGCGGTCGAGGATCGTGCCCTCGGTGGCGCGCACCAGCGAGCGTGAGCCGGGGCTGTAGTCGTACGCCTCCAGGTCGAGCGCCACCATCACGCCCCAGCGGAGGTCGCCGGCGCCGGTCTCCCGGCGCACGAGCACCAGGGTGCCCGGCAGCGTACGGAACAGGCCGCGCTCGTCGTAGTCGCGCATCGCCTCGTTGATGGCGGCGATCCGGCGCTCGGGCTCGGGCTCGTGGAGGTGGACCTCGGGGAAGACCAGGCGGAGCGTGGAGGGGGCCTCGCCGACGAACGCCTCGGCCTCGTCCCAGTACTCAGGCTGTGACGTGTACTGGTCGCACGCGACGACCGCCCAGCGCTCCAGGTCGGTGCCCTCGACGGGGAGCAGGACGTCGGGGATCATGACGCCCAGGCCGGCGAGCGTGTCCGCGTGGTTCATGGCCCTCACCCTAGTGTTCGGGCGCGGCTGGCCGGTCGGGACGACCGCGTACGGGACGGGGCGGAACCCGCTCGCCCGAAGGGGTGGCCGGCGGATAGCCTGTGATCGTCGCTCTCGCGGCACACCCAAAGTTTGAGAGACCGGGCACCGGAGCCCTCTGCCCGTGAGGAGCACCGTGACCCAGACCATCCCTGCCGAGACCCTGTCGACGCGTGACCGCTCGGTGATCGCCACGCTGCTGGTGGCGGCGTTCACGGTGATCCTCAACGAGACCACGCTCAACGTGGCCCTGACGCCTATCATGGACGACCTGCGGGTGGGCGAGCGCACGGCGCAGTGGCTGACGACCGCGTTCATGCTCACGATGGCCGTGGTGATCCCGGTGACGGGGTGGCTGCTGCAGCGGTTCCGTACCCGGACCGTGTTCGTGCTGGCCATGACGCTGTTCAGCGCCGGCACCCTGGTCTGTGCGCTCGCGCCCGGGTTCGCGATCGTGCTGGCCGGGCGCGTGGTGCAGGCGAGCGGGACCGCGATCATGATGCCGCTGCTGATGACCACCGTGATGCAGCTCGTCCCGGCCGACCGGCGCGGGTCGGTGATGGGCACGATCTCCCTGGTGATCTCGGTGGCCCCGGCGATGGGGCCGACGTTGGCGGGGCTGGTGCTGCGGTTCACGTCGTGGCGCGGCATCTTCTGGCTGGTGCTGCCGATCGCACTGGTCGTCCTGGCGATCGGGGGCACTCGGATCGCGAACGTCAACGAGCCCGGTGACGCGCCCATGGACCCGGTGAGCGTGCTGCTGTCGGCGCTCGGGTTCGGCGGGCTGGTGTACGCGCTCAGCCTGATCGGCGGCGACAGCAACCCGGGCGTGGTCTGTGGCGTCGTCGTGGCCGGCGCAGCCTGCCTGGCGTTGTTCGTGTGGCGTCAGCTGCGCCTGGCGCGGGCGGAGCGGGCGCTGCTCGACCTGAGCGCGTTCGGGATCTTGGCGTTCCGCATCGCCACGATCGTGATGGCGATCGCGATGATGGCGCTGTTCGGCACCATCATCATGCTGCCGCTGGTGCTGCAGCGGGCGCTGGGGATGGAGCCGCTCACCGTCGGCCTGCTGATGCTCCCGGGCGGTCTGGCGATGGGCTTGCTGGGGCCGGTCGTGGGCCGCCTGTACGACCGGGTGGGCCCGCGGCCGCTGGTGATCCCTGCCAGCGTGGTCGTCGGGGTGGTGTTCTTCCTGCTCGGCACGCTCGGCTCGACGACGCCGTGGTGGTTCGTGATGGTGTGCCACGTGGCGATGAGCGCGGCGTTCGCGTGCCTGTTCACCCCGATGTTCACCATCTCGATGGGCTCGCTGCCGCCGCACCTCTACTCCCACGGATCGGCCATCGTCGGCACGGTGCAGCAGCTCGCCGGCGCGATCGGCACCGCGGTGTTCGTGACGTTGTTCTCGACGATCACGGCACGTACGGCGAGCGGGGGAGCGACCGAGGCGGAGTCTCTGCTGACTGGTGCCCGCTGGGCGTTCCGCGCCACCGACGCGCTCTGGCTCGGGGTCATCGGGCTGACGTTCGTCGTGCGGGCGCCGGCCCATGCCACAAGAGCCCCGGCGCACCACTGAGCCCCCCGCAGACGCGCCTCAGACGAGTCCGCCACGGCGCTGGATGAGCCGCCGACGGCGTCGTCGGGCGGCAGCGCCGTCTGGCTGGAGCGCACGAACGTAACGACCAGTCATCCAGCGCTGCACCGCTCTTCCGGCGGCGCCGGCGAAGCGGGTCAGCGGGTGGCCGGGCAGGGAGAACGCGGAGACGGTGGCGATGACTCGTCCGTCCGCGCCCAGGCGCAGGGAGAAGCTCTCCTCCCCGATCTCCACGTGCCCGGGCAGGGTGCCGTAGGTCATGCGTACGTCCTGGTCGGTGCGCTCCACGTCCAGCACCAGGCAGGGGCAGCGCAGCCCGAGGAAGTGCACGGTGACCACATCCCCTGGGCTGAGCGGCGGGGGGCCACCCGCGTCGTGCACATCAGCCGTGCGGTGACCCAGCGCTCTCCCACCTCGGCTGAGTGGAGCACCGGCCCGGCGGTGCACCTGCCCGCTGAGCAGCAGGTCACCGGCGGCCGCGAGCTCGGCAACACCCTCGCCGACGACGGCCCACCGCGTGAGGCCGAGATATCCCTCCGGCGCCGCGCCGTGGTCGGCGCAGGCACACACGGAGGAGAGCCCGAGCAGAGCAGCCGGGTAGGTCAGCCTGTCAGCACCCGGCAGACCTCGGGCCGTCGCCGCCCAGTCTGGTGGCACCGGGCCGGCGCTGGTCATGTGCTCACTCCTGGACACGAGGGGCAGCGGACACGACACAGGCGCGGAACCTGGGTAGGTTCCGCGCCTGAGTTTGGTAGCGGGGACAGGATTTGAACCTGTGACCTCTGGGTTATGAGCCCAGCGAGCTACCGAACTGCTCCACCCCGCGTCGCTTTGGAAGACTCTATCCCCCCGGCGCGCCCAGGCCAAATCCGGCCGTCCAGGCCCGGGCCCGTAGACTGACCGCTACGACTAGGCGTGCCGCCCGGCGCGACGGTGACGAAAGGCAGCAGATGGGCCTCGACCGCATCTCGCGTCGGATCCTGCTCGGAGGCACCGCGGCTCTCGCCGTGGCCTCCGCCACGGCGTGCAACGCGCCGCAGACGCCGGCGCCGGCACGCAAGACCCTGTCGGTCGGCGCGACGCTGGAGCCGCCCACCCTCGACCCCACGGTCTCCGCGGCGGCATCCATCCCGCAGCTGCTGCTCTACAACGTGTACGAGACCCTGGTGAAGATCGACGGCGAGGGCAACCTCAAGCCGCTGCTCGCCCAGCGCTGGGACGTCTCCGAGGACCGGATGACGTACACCTTCACCCTCGACCGGGCCGCGCACTTCGCCTCCCAGACCCCCGTCGACGCCAAGGCCGTCGTCGCGAGCATCGAGAAGATGCGCGCCAGCACGGTGGCCTCGGTGAAGCGGCAGCTGGCGGTGGTCGACTCCGTCTCGGAGGGCGAGGGGGGCACGGTCGTGGTCAGGCTGACCCGCCCGAGCAACAGCTGGCTGTACTCCATGGCCTCGACCCCCGGCCTGATCATCGACCCGGCCACCACCGACCTCGCCACCCAGCCCATGGGCTCGGGCCCGTTCGCGGTCTCCGGCTGGGCCAAGGGCGACTCGATCACGCTGCACAAGAACACCCACTACTGGGGCACCCCGGGCCGGTTCGACGAGGTCACCTTCCGGTACTTCCTCGAGTCGAACGCTATGGTCGCCTCGATGCTGGCCGGCGACCTGGACATCATCTCGAACCTGCAGACCCCGCAGACGACCAGCCAGTTCTCCGACACCAGCCGCTACACGGTGGTCGACGGCACCACCACCGGCGAGGTGGTGATGGGCTTCAACCACGCCTCGCCGGCGCTGAAGAACATCAAGCTGCGCCAGGCCATCAACCACGCCATCGACCGCCGCGCCCTCATCGACACCGTCTGGGCCGGCAAGGGCACCCTCATCGACTCCATGGCCTCGCCGACCGAGCCCTACTACGAGGACCTCACCGGCCTCTACCCGTACGACCCGGCGAAGGCCAGGGCCCTCCTCGCCGAGTCCGGCAACCCGACCCCGACGCTACGGCTGCGCGTGCCGGTCGCCCCGTACGCCACCGCCGCCGCCCGTTTCGTCGCCGGCCAGCTCGCCCAGGTCGGCATCAACGCCCAGGTGGAGGAGCTCGACTTCGCCGGCCGGTGGCTGCCCGAGGTGTTCACCAAGGGCGACTACGACATGACGATCGTCGCCCACGTGGAGCCGCTCGACCTCGTCGCCTGGGCCGACCCGACCTACTACTGGCACTACGACAACCCGGCCTTCGCGGCGCTCACGGCCGAGGCCGACCGGGCGACCCCCGAGGAGTACGTCACGAAGATGAAGCAGGCCGCCCGCATGCTGGCGGAGGACGCGGCCGCCTGCTTCCTCTTCCTGCTGCCCAACCTGGTCGTGACGAAGTCGACGATCACCGGGGTGGCCGAGAACGCCACCACGCTGAGCTTCGACCTCACGACAATCGCCTCCGCGCGCTGAGCCGTGCCCGTACGTGCCGTAGCAGTCCGCCTCGCCTCCTTCGTGGCCAGCCTGCTCGTCGCGTCGCTCGCCATCTTCTGGATCGTCAACGCCCTGCCTGGTGACCTCGCCCAGACCATCCTCGGCCAGGGCGCCGACGAGGCGTCGTTGCGGGCACTGCGACAGCGGTACGGACTCGACCGGCCCGCCACCACCCGGTACGCCGAGTGGGCCGGTGGCCTGCTCCGAGGTGACCTCGGGGTCTCGTACGCGACCAACCAGCCCGTCTCCGCCCTGATCGCCCCCCGTCTCGGCGTCACGGCGTGGCTCTGCGGGCTCTCGATGCTGCTGGTGCCCCTGGTCGCGCTCCCGCTCGGCATGGTCGCCGCGGTGAGGCGGCGCTCCTGGCAGGGCACGCTGGTCTCCGGCCTCTCCCAGATCGGGCTGGCGATCCCCGCCTTCTACGCCGGCATCCTGCTGGTGGTGGTGTTCGCCGTACGCCTGCGCTGGCTGCCCGCCAACGGCTACGTCCAGCTGCGCGACGACACCGGCTGGTGGGACTGGGCCGGCTGGGCCGAGCACCTGGTGCTGCCCGTCCTGTCCCTGGTGCTGGTCCAGGCGTCGGTGCTCACCCGCTACGTGCGCAGCGCGTTCGTGGAGGTGCTGCAGGAGGACTGGTTCCGCACGGCCCGAGCGGTCGGCTGGACCCGCTGGCGCGCCCTGTGGCGCCACGGCCTGCGCAACGCCGGCATCTCGATCGTCACCGTGCTCGGGCTGCAGCTGTCGACCATGGTCGTGGGCGCCATCGTCATCGAGATGGTGTTCCGGCTCCCCGGCCTGGGCACCGCCCTGATGAGCGCTGTCTCCGCCCGCGACCTGCAGATGGTGCAGGGGATCGTGATGCTGCTGGTGGCCCTGGTGCTCGTGGTGAACCTGCTCACCGACCTCGCGTACCTGCTCATCGACCCCCGGCTGCGGGCCCGGCGATGAGGCGGCTCACCCTGTGGGTCGGCGCCGCGCTCGTCGCGCTGGTGCTGCTGACGGCTCTGCTGTCGGCCTTCTGGACGCCGTACGACCCCGTGGCGATCGCGCCCAACCAGCAGCTGCAGCCGCCCGGCTGGCCGCACCTGCTGGGCACCGACCGGCTCGGCGCCGACACCCTGTCGCGGATCATGGTCGGGGCGCGCACCACGGTGTACGTGGGAGTGGTGGCCGTCGGTCTCGCGCTGCTGATCGGCGCCCCGCTGGGGATCCTGGCGGGCATGGCCGGGGGCTGGCTGTCACAGCTGGTGCTGCGGGCGACCGACATCCTGTACGCGTTCCCGGCGCTGCTGCTCGCCATCCTGCTCGCCGCCTCGCTGGGTGCCTCCACGGGCACGGCCATGGCTGCCATCGGCATCTCGTCCATCCCGGCGTTCGCCCGCGTGGCGCGTGCGGCGACGGTGCTGGTGATGACGCAGGACTACATCGCCGCGGCCCGCACGTCCGGCACGTCACGGCTGGCGACGGCCGTACGCCACGTGCTGCCGAACATCGCCGCGACCCTGGGCGTGCAGGCGTCGGTGTCGTTCGGCATCGCGATCCTCGCCGAGGCCGCGCTGTCGTTCCTGGGGCTGGGCACGCCGCCGCCCACCCCGACCTGGGGCCGGATGCTCAACGAGGCGCAGGCCTTCGTGTTCACCAACCCGTCGCAGGCGCTGTGGCCGGGCCTTGCGATCGGCGTCGCCGTGCTCGGGCTCAACCTGTTCGGCGACGGCCTCCGCGATCTCCTCGACCCCCGGCTGCGGGAGGCACGATGAGCACGCTGCTGGAGGTGTCCGACCTGCGCGTCGCGTTCGGCCGCTCGCGCCGCGAGGTGCTGCACGGGGTGTCGTTCGCGCTGGCGGCGGGGGAGCGGCTGGGTCTGGTGGGGGAGTCGGGGTCCGGCAAGTCCGTGACCGCGCTGGCGGTCATGGGTCTGCTCGACGACTCGGCGACGGTGACCGGGTCGGTACGGCTCGGGGGGCGGGAGCTGGTGGGCCTGAAGGACCGCGACCTGGCTCGGCTGCGCGGTGACGTGATGACGATGGTGTTCCAGGAGCCGATGACCGCGCTCGACCCCACCATGAAGGTCGGCCGGCAGGTGGCCGAGGTGCTGTTGCTGCACCGCACGCACGACGAGGGCGGTGGCCGTCGCCGCGTGGTGGAGGTCCTCGCCGAGGTCGGCCTGCCCGACCCGGAGCGGGTCGCCGACGCGTACCCCCACGCGCTCTCCGGCGGTCAACGGCAGCGCGTGGTGATGGCGATGGCCCTGGTGAACCGGCCCGACCTGGTGATCTGCGACGAGCCGACGACCGCGCTCGACGTCACCGTGCAGGCGAAGGTGCTGCGGCTGCTCGACGCCGAGCTGGACGCCGTCGAGGCCTCTCTCCTGTTCATCAGCCACGACCTCGCCGTGGTGTCGCAGGTGTGCCGTCAGGTGATGGTGATGCGCGACGGCGAGATCGTGGAGTCGGGGCCGGTGGAGCGCGTGTTCGGGGCGCCGGAGCACCCGTACACGAAGGGTCTGGTCGCCACCGCCCGGATCGACCAGGTGCCGCCGGGGGAGCGGCTGCCCACGGTGGCGGACTTCTACGACCGCGAGGCGGTGCGATGACGCTGTACGAGGTCGACCACGTGAGCCGAGTGTTCGGGACGCCCGGGCTACCGGGGTCCGTCCAGGCCGTCGACGACGTGACGTTGCAGGTGGCCGCGGGGGAGCGGCTGGGGATCGTCGGTGAGTCGGGGTCGGGCAAGTCGACGCTGGTGCGGATGATGACGGCGCTGGACGACCCGACCTCGGGCGAGATCCGGTTCCGTGGCGAGGTGGTGTCGCACCGCCGGGAGCGCGAGCTGGGCGGGCTGCGGTCGGCGGTGCAGCTGGTGTTCCAAGACCCGCGGTCGTCGCTGGACCCCCGCATGCGCGTGGGCGACATCATCACCGAGCCGCTGCGGTCGTCGCTGCTGAGGCGGCGCGGCGACGTGCCCACCGATGTACGGGGGAGGCTCGCCGAGGTGATGGCCCAGGTCGGGCTGCCAGAGGGGTCGGCCTACCGCTACCCGCACGAGTTCTCCGGCGGCCAGCGCCAGCGCATCGCCATCGCCCGGGCCCTGGCGCCCCGCCCGGAGGTGCTGATCGCCGACGAGCCCGTGTCGGCGCTGGACGTGTCCGTGCGCGCCCAGGTGCTGAACCTGCTGGCCGACCTGGTGCGCGACAACGGCCTGACCCTCATCATGGTCAGCCACGACCTGACCGTGATCCGCCACGTGTGCGACACCGTGGCGGTGATGCGCCACGGCCGGCTGGTCGAGCACGGGCCCGCCGCCGAGGTGTACGACAGCCCGCGCGACCCGTACACCGCAGAGCTCCTGGCCGCCGTGCCGCGGTTCTCCTTCTAGCTCCTCCGGCAGTGCTCGACCTGGTCGAGCATTGCCGCAGAGCGGTGCTGCGGCCGCGACAGCCCTCTCGTGCGGCAGCTGCGGCAGACCTCGACCACGTCGAGCATCGTCGGAGAGCCCCAGGACCGGCCCGGCGGGGGACGCGCCGTCCGTCTCCGGATCGCGACGCACGCACGTCCGTCACCGGCCGCAGGCGCGGACGCGTGCGCCCCGACCCCGCTCGACGTGGCACGATTGCCACCCGTGAGAGCCCTACTCCTCGAGAACGTCCACCCGGAGGCCGAGCGGATCCTGACCGAGCGCGGATTCGACGTCGAGCTGCGCTCGGGCGCGATGAGCGAGGACGAGCTGATGGCCGCCCTGCCGGGGGTCGACCTGCTGGGCATCCGCTCGGCCACCAAGGTGACGGCCGCCGTCCTCGACGCCCACCCCACGCTGACCGCGATCGGCGCCTTCTGCATCGGCACCAACCAGATCGACCTCGGCGCTGCCAGCGAGCGCGGCATCGCGGTCTTCAACGCGCCCTTCTCCAACACCCGCAGCGTGGTCGAGCTGGCCCTGGCCGAGATCATCGCGCTGGCTCGCCGCCTCGTCGACCGCAACCGCGCCATGCACGAGGGGGTCTGGGACAAGTCGGCCAAGGGCTCCCACGAGGTACGCGGCCGCACGCTCGGCATCGTCGGCTACGGCAACATCGGCTCGCAGCTGTCGGTGCTGGCCGAGGCGCTCGGCATGCGCGTGGTGTTCTACGACGTGGTCGACAAGCTCGCCCTGGGCAACGCGCGCCGCTGCGACACCCTCGACGAGCTGCTCGAGGTCGCCGAGGTGGTCTCGCTGCACGTCGACGGCAGGCCCGGCAACGCCGGCATCTTCGGCGCCGAGCAGTTCGCGAAGATGCGGCCACGGTCGCTGTTCCTCAACCTCTGCCGCGGCATGGTCGTCGACCTGGAGGCGCTGCGCGACGCGATCACCAGCGGGCACGTCGCCGGCGCGGCCATCGACGTCTTCCCGAACGAGCCGCACAGCAACGCCCCCGGGTTCGAGTCCCCGCTGCAGAACCTCGCCAACGTCATCATGACGCCGCACGTCGGCGGCTCGACGCAGGAGGCCCAGCAGGACATCGGACGGTTCGTGGCCGGCAAGCTCGCCGACTACGCCCAGCTTGGGTCCACCACGCTGTCGGTCAACCTCCCCGCGGTGCAGACCGCGATGAGCGGAGCGACGCGCATCCTGCACCTGCACCACAACGTGCCCGGGGTGCTGGCACGCCTCAACGCGGTCTTCGGCGAGCACGAGGTGAACGTCGCCAGCCAGGTGCTCGGCACCCGGGGTCAGCTCGGCTACGTGATCACCGACCTCGACTCCGCTGGAGACCCCGGTCTCGTGGAGGAGCTGTCGCGGCTCGACGAGACCGTCCGGGTGCGCACGGTCCAGGCCTGACAGGCCATGTCGACCAGCAGCCCCGAGTCGACAGGCGCCCCGTGGCGCAGGCCCCCTGATCGCTCGGCGGAGCCGCTACGGCAGCCCGGCTGGCTCGACCGGCGGGGCTGTTCTGTCCCCGGAGGTCCGAACCGCCCGGCTCGTACGGCGGCCTCACCTGCATCTTCTGGCTGCTGGGAGCACCACGTGCCATATCTGGCGCGTACTGCTGCCCACGACCCGAAGATGCAGGTCAGGGCCGTCGACCGAGCCGGCACGGTCCCGTGGGCGCCACATCGCGATGGGGGCTCACGCCTCCGGCACCACGCCCCTGCGGCCCAGGATGATGACCGACTCCTCGGTCTCGTCCGGCTCCTCGCCCGCCTCGTCGTCGTCCTCGAGCTCGGCCAGCAGGTCAAGCACCTCGTCGTGGAGCAGGCCGTTGGAGCACAGCAGCCCGGGGCCGACAGGGCCGTCGGCCCCGTCGATGGAGGTGGCCCGGCCACCGGCCTCCCGCACGATCACGTCCAGGGCGGCCATGTCGTGCAGCGCCAGCTCCGGCTCCACCGAGAGGTCCACCGCGCCCTCGGCCACCTGCATGTGCGACCAGAAGTCGCCGAACGCCCGCGTGCGCCACACCGAGCGCATCAGGTCGCCGAACTGCAGACCGCGACCGGCGTCCACCCAGCCGTGCAGGGAGGAGTACGACAAGAAGGCGTCCTCCAGCGTCGACACCTGCGAGACCCGCATCGGGGAGGCCTGCATCAGCGACTTTCCGGAGAAGGCGCCGCCGTCGGTGCAGGCCCACCACCGGCGGCCCAGCGCCGGGGCGGACACCACGCCCACCTCGACCCGGTCCTCGACCATGAGCGCGATCAGCGTCGCCCACACCGGCACCTTGCGGATGAAGTTCGCCGTGCCGTCGATGGGGTCGATCACCCAGCGGCGCGGGCCCCAGCCGGTGTCCTCGCCCTCCTCGCCGTGCACCGCGTCCCGCGGCCGGGACCGGCTGAGGGTGCGCCGCAGCGCCTCCTCGACGGCCGTGTCGGCATCGGAGACGTGCGTGAGGTCCGGCTTGCTGGAGACCTGCAGGTCCAACGCCTTGAAGCGGCTCATCGTGATCGAGTCCGCGTTGTCTGCGAGCACGTGCGCCAGGCGCAGGTCGTCGGTCAGGTCCTTGCTGGATGGCATGCCAGCACCGTACCGGGATGGCGCCTTCCCGCAGCGCAGGCAGGTCCACGACGCGACAGAGCGCCTGCCGCGGTGGTACGGCAGGCGCTCTGTGGTCAGCGCGGAGCTCAGCTGTGCGCGGCGGCCCTCAGGGTGGCCTCGCTCCACGTGCTCTTCGGAACCTTGATCACGCGGTAGCTGTAGACGGAGCCGTTGCGGAGGGCGGACGCCGGCTTGCCTGAGCTGCCGTTGCTCGTGGCCGAGGAACGGTTCGGCAGCCACTCCGACATCACCATGGGCAGGCCACCCCAGCCCACGACGGTGCCGCCGTCCTCCGTACGCCGCATCGACCCCAGCCCGAACGCCTGGCCACCGGCGGTCTCGTACGTCCACTGCCCGGTCATCGTCGCGGTGCCGGCGGCGGTGTCGATCGTGTACTCGACGCCGCGCGAGCTCGCCGTGGCCGCCCGGCGGGTCTCGTTGTCGAACACGGTGAGGGTCTTGCCGTCCTTCAGCAGGCGGGCGTCGTGCTGCCTGTACACGCCGGCCAGGGGATCGCCCACCACCGAGAGGTGGATGGTGGCCGGGTCCGCAGGTGCGCTGCCCCCGAGCTTCCAGACGATCTTGCCGGTGGCGCGGCTGACCCGGAACACCGCGTCCATGTGACGGGCCGAGACGATGATGTCGCCGGTGCCGTCCTCCACCACGTCGACGGAGTTGGCGTGGATCAGGTCGTACACCGCCGGCTGGACAGCGTTGCCGGCGTAGTCGGTGGCGAGCACCAGGGCGGGCGCGTCCTTCTGCACCACCGTCTCGGCCACGCCGATGCGGTCCTCGCTGTGCCACTCCCACACCACGGCACCCTGTGCGTTGATCTCCTGCAGCCAGCAGTCGACGACGTTCGCCGACGTCGGGTAGCCGGCACCGAGCGCGCTCACGTCGACGCCCGAGCGCTCGTGGTAGCTGATCAGGAGCATGTTGCCGTTGGGCAGCTGCTGCAGGTCGTGGTGGTCGGTGGGCGTCCCGACGGTCTTCCAACGCCGGACCTCACCGCCGACCACGTTCTCCTCGACGTACGCACCGTCGGCCCTGGTGCCGTACGTGGGGCCGAGCTGCCACGTCCAGGCCAGGTTGCCGCTCTTGAGCACCTTGATATCGGCGGTGCCCTCGGCGGCCGACCGGTACCAGACCACGCCGCCGCGCTCGTCGGAGATGATCCGGTACGAGTTCTGCTGCAGCGAGCCCCACACGTAGTACCCGGGCGCCACCAGGTCGCGCTGCGCCGACTGGTACCGCGGGAAGTTCGACGGCAGGCACCGCACGTACGCGGTCGTGGTCTTCCCGGCGTAGGTGACCGTCACCGTCGCCAGGGCGTCCTTGTCGATGGTGAGCGTGCCGGGGGCGACGTCGTTCACCTTCACGGTGGCCCCGTTGATCGCGTCCGCACCGACCTGCCACACGTTTCCGGCGTCCTTGGAGCAGATGACCCCGTAGTTGTGACCCGCCGGCGTGTACGCGGGGAGCAGGTCCTGACCGTTCACGGTGAGCGAGACCAGGGGGCCGGGCGTGCCGAGCCACCCCATGACGTCGACGACGACGTGGGCGTCCGCGGCGGCGTACACGCAGACCGTGCCCTTGGAGCCGGCCGGCAGCACCACGGTGTTGGGCACCACCAGGCCGGGGGCGAAGTTGACCGACGAGGAGGCCGGCTGCTGGCCGCCGCACGGGAACACCGTGACGAAGCCGGCGCTGGTGGCGTCGGTCACCGTGACGTTGAGCGCCACGTTGCGGCCGACACCGGGGGCACCCACGCGGCTCAGGTCGACCGTGCGCGTGGTGCCGGCCGCCACGATGCCACCCTCGTCACGGGTGTCGAGCACGCGCTTGCCGACCACGGGCACCAGGCGGCCGCCGTCGTCCCCGCCGAACCACCCGGTCACGTCGACGATCAGCGCCGCCTCGTGGGTGGAGAACAGGCACAGCTCACCGCCCGACGACAGGCCCACCAGGGTCTGGTTGCTGCGGATGTCGGACGGCCCGAAGTTCACCGTCGAGGCGAGCGGTCGCGTCCCCGAGCACGGGTACGCCGTGACGTATCCCGCGCCGGACGTCTCGGCGACGGTGATGTTCGCCGCCACCGCCCGGGCGCCGGCGGGAGCCGGGAGGCCGTCACCGGCGAGTGGGAGCCGGGTCACCGAGCCCGCGGCGACGCGGGTGGTCGCGGTGGTGCGGGTGTCCAGGGCGCGTACAGGGCTGAGGCCGTGGAAGGGCTCGCCGTCGATGCCGAACCACCCGGTGAGGTCCACCACGATGTCGGTCGCGACGGCGGCGAAGAAGCAGATGGTCTTGCTGGCCTGCACCGGGACGATCGCCGAGTTCGGCACCGGCTCGCCCGGCCTGGTGTTGACCGTCGAGGCGAGCGGGCGGGCCGCCTCGCACGGGTACGCGGTGACGTACCCGGGTGCGTCGCTGACCGCCGTCACGGTGAGGGCGACCGCGGTCGCCGTGTCAGGGGCCATGCCGCCGGTGCTGACCATGAGCACGCAGCCGGCACCGACGGTGCCGGTGGTGAACCGGGTGTCGGCGATGCGCACCGGCGTCATGTCGTGCAGCCCGCCCTCGACCGCGGAGGGGGCCGCTCCGGTGGGGTTCGGGACGGCGCACATCATGCGGGGCTTCACCGCCTCGGGAGCCGGGGCGGGTGCCTCGGGAGCCGGTGCCACGGCGGGCACCGTCGAGGTGACGGGGGCGGCCTGGGCGGCGGGGCCGACGCCGGCTAGGGCGAGCGCGGCAAGGATCCCGGGGGCAAGACGACGCATGGTGCGTCACCGTACTGGCCGGCCTCCCGGGCACGCCCCACCGCTTCCCTCTCTGAGGACTTTCTCATCTCAGCGTTCCCACGACGCGTGTGCGACCTGGACGCGACGGAACGACGCCAAGCGCTCGGGGGCGAGCCGGCCCTTCGCCACGGCCTCGTCGAGGGCGCACTCCGGCTCCGTGGCCGCATGGGTGCAGCCGCGGGGGCAGGCGGCAGAGATCGCCTCTAGGTCGGGGAACGCGCGCAGCACGTTCTCGGGCCGCACGTGCGAGAGCCCGAACGACCGTACGCCGGGGGTGTCGACCACCCAGCCGGCACCGTCGGGAAGCTCCAGGGCGATCGCGGAGGTGGAGGTGTGGCGACCGCGGCCGGTGACGTCGTTGACCTCGCCGGTGGCTCGGTCCACGCCCGGGATGAGGGCGTTCACCAGGGTCGACTTGCCGACGCCGGAGTGCCCCACGAGCACGCTGACGCGCCCGGCCAGCACCTCGCGTACGGACGTGAGGTCGCTGCCGCGCCCGGTCACGACGATCGGGATGTCCAGCGGCCCGTACGCGGCGACCAGCGCGTCCGGCGTCGTGAGGTCGGACTTGGTGAGGCACAGCACCGGGTCGATGCCCGCGTCGTAGGCGGCGACCAGGATGCGGTCGATCATCCCCATCCGCGGCGGCGGGTCGGCGAGGGCGGTCACGATCATGATCTGGTCGGCGTTGGCGACGATCGGGCGCTCGTCGCCCTCGGTGTCGTCGGCCGACCGCCGCAGCACGGTGGTGCGCTCGACCACGTCCACGATCCGCGCCAGGGTGCCCTCCTCGCCGGAGGTGTCGCCGTCGAGGCGCACCAGGTCGCCGACGATCACCGACTTGCGGCCGAGCTGGCGCGCCTTGGCCGCTGTCACCTGCTGGCCGTCGATCGCGCACCGGTAGCGCCCGCGATCGATCGTGATCACCCGGGCGGTCGGCCGGTCGGAGTAGTCGGGACGGTCCTTGGTGCGGGGCCTGGTGCGGCGGGCCGGGCGGTCGAAGCTGGCGTGGTCGTCCGCGTACACCCCGCGCGGGCTCATGCCGTGGCCTCCACCATGCCCTGCCAGACCTCCGGGAAGGTGGGCATGGTCTTGGACGTGCACCCCACGTCGTCGAGCACCACGCCGTCGACGGCCAGCCCGAGCAGGGCGCCGGCGTGCGCGAGCCGGTGGTCGGCGTAGCAGTGCCACACGCCCGCGCGCAGCGGCCGCGGCCGGATCACCAGCCCGTCGGGCAGCTCGCTGACGTCGCCGCCCAGCCCGTTGATCTCCTCGGCCAGGGCGTGCAACCGGTCGGTCTCGTGGCCGCGGATGTGCTCCACGCCGGTGATGCGCGACTCACCCTCGCCCAGCGCGGCCAGCACGGCCACCACGGGGGTCACCTCCGACGTCGCGTGCAGGTTGATCTCGATGCCCCGCCAGCGGTCACCGGTGTGGCTGATGGTGAGGCCTTCGGGCCCGTACGCGGCCTGTGCCCCGAACCGCGCCAGGATCTCCGGCACCTCGGTGCCGGGCACCTCGACCTCAGGCCACCCCGGCACGGTGACGCTGCCACCGGCGACGAGCGCGGCGGAGAGGAACGCGGCGGCGTTCATCAGGTCCGGCGGCACGGTCTCGTCGGCGGGGGCGACGGGGCCCGGCTCGACGACCCAGGTGTTCTCGTCGGGCTGTGCCACGGCGACGCCGCGGGCGCGCAGGAGGCCGACGGTGAGGTCCAGGTACGGCCGGGAGGGGATGGGCGGCCCGGCGTGACGGACCGTCAGCCCCTCGGGGAAGCGGGCCGCCGTGAGCAGCAGGCCGGAGACGAACTGGGAGGAGCCCGACGCGTCGAGCTCCACCACCCCGCCGCGTACGGGGCCTGTGACGGTGAACGGGAGGCGGTCGCCCTCGATGGTGGCTCCCGCCAGCGCGAGCGCACCGAGCAGGGGGGCGACGGGACGAGCCGAGGCCTCCGGGTCGCCGTGGAACGACATGGTGCCGCCGCCCAGGGCAGCAATGGGGGGGACGAAACGGGCCACGGTGCCAGACAGGCCGCAGTCGATGCTCGCCGCGGTGGGGGTGGCCACGGGGCGTACGGACCAGGTGGCCGGGTCGGCGTCGTCGATCTCGGCCCCCAGGGCGCGCAGCGCGCCGCGCATCAGGGCGCTGTCGCGAGCCTCCAGGCCACCGGACACGGTGCCCGGGCCGGACGCGATCCCGGCGAGGACCAAGGCCCTGGCGGTCGCGGACTTCGACCCCGGAACGACGACCCGCGCCGCCAGCGGGCTGACGGCGCGGGGGGCCGGCCACTGCGGGCCGGTGAGGTCGTGGCTCAACTGAGAGCCGACTCGATCTTGTTCTGGGCGCTGCCGGCCTGGACCTTGGCCTCGCGGCCCACCATCTTGAGCTCACGGCCCAGCTGCTTCTGGGTCCGCTGCGCCTCCTTCGCGGCGAGCCTGGCGGCGCGCTTGGTCTCCTTGGCGACCCCGCGCCCGGTGCGCTTGGCGCCGGCGGTGAGGTCGTGGGCGAGCCGGTCCTTGCGGTCGCTGGCCAGCCAGGCGAGGCTCGGCTTGCCCTGCGTGTCCTGCGAGGCCAGGATCGCGCCGCCCAGCAGCGCCACGTTGCGCAGCAGCTGCGACTTGGCGGCGTCACGGTCCTCGATGGAGGTGGCCTTGCGGGGGCGCGCGGCGATGACGTGGGGGACCATCGACAGGCCCAGCACGCCGGCGCCGAGACGACGGCCGATGCCGGTCGCCAGCATCAGGCCACCGACGACCTGGGCGGCACCGCTCACCCGGACCAGCGTCTTGGTGTCCTCTGGGATGTAGCCGGCCACCGAGGGCGGGGCGACCTTCTGCACCAGCGGCACGACGGACCGGGCGATGGGCTCCGCGTCGGCCACCAGCGGCTCGGGGTTGACGACGGCCTTGGCACCCTGGACGACGAAGAAGCTGGCAAGCATCGTGCGGCCAGCGAAACGCAGCAGACTCATGGGTCCATTCCTACCGTGAACCAGGCCCGATGCACACCCCCGGGCGGCGATTGCACCCTCCTGCCGTCGCGCGCGAGGCACCCGGGACGCGGGTCCGCGTACATTTCGCGCCATGTGCGGACGCTATGCGGCCTCGGCCGACGTCGACTCGCTGACCGAGACGTTCGAGCTGGAGAAGATCCTCCAGGTGCCCGAACCGTCCTGGAACGTGGCGCCGACAGACCCCGTGCCGGCCGTGATGCGCCGGGCCGACAAGGAGACCGGCGACCTGGCCCGGATCCTGGTGACGCCGAGGTGGGGCCTGGTGCCCTCCTGGTCCAAGGGGCCCAAGAGCGGCGCGCCGCTCATCAACGCGCGAGCCGAGACGGTGGCGGAGAAGCCGTCGTTCCGCAAGGCCTTCGCGACCCGGCGCTGCCTGCTGCCGGCCGACGGCTACTACGAGTGGTACGTCACGGGGCAGAGGACCGCGAAGGGCAAGCCCGTCAAGCAGCCGTTCTTCATCCGGCCCGACTCCGGCCCGTTCGTCATGGCCGGCATCTACGAGTTCTGGAAGGACCCCGCGGCCGACGGCCCCGACGCCTGGCTGACGTCTGTTGCCGTCATCACCACGACCGCCACCGACCGGCTCGGCCACATCCACGACCGGATGCCGATGACCGTGCCGCCGCAGGCCTGGGCCGACTGGCTCGACCCCGGCCTCACCGACCCCGCGGCTGCGCTGGGCCTGATGGAGGTCGACGGCGACGCGCTGGAGGCGTACGCCGTGTCGCCCCTGGTCAGCGATGTGCGCAACGACGGCCCCGAGCTGGTCGCCCCGCTGGCGGACTCATGACCGTCACGCTCGACGACGGCGGGGTCGCGTACGCGGCCGAGGCCGGCGACCCGCGGGCGGTGCTGCTGCTCGGCCACGGCGCGAGCGGCAAGATCGACGGGCGCGACCTGGTGGCCCTGGCCGAGGGTCTGCCCGTCCGGGGCATCACCGTGGTGCGGCACCTGCAGCCCTGGAGGGCCGCGGGCGGCCGGATGACCCCGCGCCCGCCGGTGCTGGACGAGGGCTGGGCCAGCGCGGTGGCCTGGGTCGGCCAGCGGTACGCCGGGCTGCCGCTCGTCGTCGGTGGGCACAGCGCGGGCGCCCGCTGCGCCTGCCGCGGCAGCGCGCGCCCCGACCTGCGCGCCCAGGCCGGGGTGGTGGCTCTGTCGTTCCCGCTGCACCCGCCCGGCCAGCCCGAGAAGTCACGACTGCCGGAGCTGCTCGGCGTGCCGGGGCCGTTGCTCGTGGTGCAGGGGGAGCGGGACCCGTTCGGCGGCACGGCCGAGCTGAGGGAGGCGGTGCCCGACGGGTGGTTCGCCGGCAGCCGCAGCATCCTCACCATGCCCATGGCCGGGCACGACCTGGTGCCGCTGAAGCGGACGATGCCGACCGAGGAGGCGATGGCCCTGGTCGTCGACGCGGTGGCCGGGTTCGTGGACGGCCTCATCCCCAGGCGCTGACGCCGCGCGGGGGGTGCCCCAGCGGCCGCGTACCAGCCTTCTCATTCCTCGGTCGGGGGAGGGAATATCACCCCGGTGGGCAGGGTTGCCCCGGCATGACCACCTCGACCGTTCTTCCGTCCAGGGGGCGTGCCATGCACGGTCCGCTGGCGCTAGGGTCGTGGCTGATGAGCATCAACGGGGAAGCCGAGACCGGCGGGGGCGTCGACATCGACGTGGTCGACCTCGAGACGGAGACCGACGACGAGCGGGCGGAGCGCTTCGAGCACGACGCCATGGCGTTCGTCGACCAGCTCTACGGAGCAGCGCTGCGGATGACGCGCAACGCGGCCGACGCCGAGGACCTGGTCCAGGACACCTACGTCAAGGCGTTCTCCGCGTTCCACCAGTTCACGCCCGGCACCAACCTCAAGGCCTGGCTCTACCGCATCCTCACGAACACCTACATCAACAGCTACCGCAAGGCGCAGCGGCAGCCGCAGCTCTCCGACGACCCCGAGGTCGAGGACTGGCAGCTGGCGCGCGCCGAGTCGCACACCAGCACCGGCCTGCGCTCCGCGGAGGTGGAGGCGCTGGAGGCGATGCCCGACGGGGCGGTGACCGAGGCGCTCGCGTCCCTGTCCGACGACTTCCGTACGGCCGTGATCCTCGCCGACATCGAGGGCTTCGCCTACAAGGAGATCGCCGAGATCATGGGCACGCCGATCGGCACCGTGATGTCGCGGCTCAACCGGGCGCGCGGCCAGCTCCGCACCAAGCTGCAGGAGTACGCCCAGGAGCAGGGTCTGGTCGGGAGGCGCGATGCCTGACGACCCGAGCCAGAGCCTTCACGACCAGGAGTGCGCCGACGTGCTCGCGAACATCCACGCCTTCCTCGACCACGAGGTCGACCAGGCGACCGAGGAGTCGATCCGGGAGCACCTGGCCGCGTGCGAGCCGTGCCTGGACCAGGCAGAGGTGTGGACGGCCGTCCGCGCGCTGGTGAAGCGTTCGGCTGCCGCCCCCACCCCCGCGCCGGTGGGTCTTGCGACCCGGATCTCGTTCCGGATCTCGTCCATGCGGATCGAGCGGGGCTGCTGAGGTAGGCTGCCCCGTCGTGCCCACCGAGACGGCTGGGTCAGAGTCGAGGTAGAGGAGAGCACCATGGGTAAGGGTGGCCGCAAGCGCCGTTCCCGCCGCAAGAACGCGGCGAACCACGGCAAGCGCCCCAACGCCTGAGAGCTGGGCGTCGCTGAGCCCCCGTCGGTCGACGGGGGCTTTGCTGTCTTCCTACTAGGCTCGTCCCATGCTCTCCCTGCCCCAGGTCGCCCGTGCTCACACCGACCTGGAGCCCGAGGACGTCGAGACGCTGGTCGCCCTCGTGGCCGACTGGCACCTGATCGCCGACCTGTCCTTCTCCGACCTGATCTGCTGGCTGCCGGGCAGCGACGACAACGAGTTCTGGGCCGCCGCGCAGGTGCGCCCGGCCACCGGGCCCACCGCCCTGGAGGACGACGTCGTCGGTGAGGTCATCAGCTACGACCCCGAGCACCTGGTCACCGAGGCGTACCTCTCGGAGGTGATCTGCGAGACCAGCGACAACAAGCTCCAGGCGGGCATCCCCGTCGACGTCTGGGCGATCCCGGTGATGCGGGAGGGCCGGTGCATCGCGGTGGTGGAGCGGCACACGAACCAGATGGGCGTGCGGGCGCCGTCAGAGCTCGAGGACCACTATCTGGCGATCGCCGACATCCTCTCCGACATGGTGTGGCGGGGAGACTTCCCGGTGCCGGACCAGGACGGCGCCGGGCTGCCGAGGGTGGGCGAGGGGATCATCCAGGTCGACCTGGACGGTGTGGTGCGGTACGCGAGCCCGAACGCCGTCTCCGCGTACCGCCGGCTCGGCCTCACCGGCGACCTGCCGGGCGAGCCGATCGCGCTCCTGACCCGGCGGCTGCTGCACCTGGACGAGCCGACCGACCAGGCCCCCGCCAACCAGCTGCGCGGCCGCGCCCCGGCCGTGGTGGAGCTCGAGGGGCCCAGGGCGGCGGTGACCGTGCGGGTGCTGCCGTTGACCAGCGAGGAGGGCCCACTCGGCGCGCTGCTGGTGCTGCGCGACGCGACCGAGCTGCGGCGGCGGGAGCGCCAGTTGGTGACCAAGGACGCCACGATCCGCGAGATCCACCACCGGGTGAAGAACAACCTGCAGACGGTGGCGGCGCTGCTGCGGCTGCAGGCGAGGCGGATCACCTCCGAGGAGGGGGCGACCGCCCTGCAGCACGCCATGAGCCGCGTGCAGGCGATCGCGGTGGTCCACGAGATCCTCTCGCAGAGCTTCACCGGTGTGGTGGCCTTCGACGACGTCATGGACCGGCTGCTGCGCTACGTGGGTGACCTCGCCGCCTCGCGCGGCAAGGTGACCGCCACCCGGGAGGGCACGTTCGGGGAGGTGCCGGCGGCCGCAGCCACCAGCCTGTCGCTGGTGCTGACCGAGCTCTGCCAGAACGCCATCGAGCACGGTCTGGCGGCCGGCTCCGGGAGCGTCACGGTGACGCCGCACCGAGACCCCGACCAGCTGGTGGTGACGGTCGCCGACGACGGCCAAGGCCTGCCGGAGGGCTTCGACCTGGACGCCGTCGGGGCTCACAGCCTCGGGCTTTCCATCGTCACCACGCTGGTGGCCGATCTCCACGGGACCTTCGAGATGGGCAACAACCCCTCCGGGGTCGGAGCCCGGGCAGTCGTCACCATCCCGGTCTGACCGGGCTGGGGCACCTCCGGCGCCGCGCGCACCACCGGTGCGCATGGGTGCGTAGGGTCCTCTGCTGACCGACCTGCGCACAGATGCGCACCGGTTGTGCAGATGACCTGGCCTCCAAGGAGTGCTCGACGCCCCTGGCCCCGAGCTGTTCGAGCACCACGTCGAGCGGTTGCTGCAGGCCCAAGGGCTGAATTCTGCTCTTGACCTCAAGGCGAACACGTCACACGTTCATTCCGGGGCGGACATCACCTCAGGGGTGGTGGCTGATGCGTACCTCCCCACGGCCTCCACTACGAGTGCGGCGAGCTCGACAACCTCACCGGGGCGGGCGAGCCGCGAGCACCAGTGACGTACGCATCGGGCGACCGGTGAGGGTCTGGTGCGATGCGCGGCGGTGACGGACGCGAACCCGGTGCGCCGGGCCGGCGGGGGCAGCTCCGACCCGTTCGGGACGGGTCGTCGGCATCGCCGGGGCCACGGCAGCAGGTGCCGACAGCGCGCAGGCTCGTACCCGGGCAGTGTCGCTGCATGCGTCAGGGGTGTGGGCACACTCGTCGGGCACTGCCTCAGCAGGCAGTGCCCGGCGGATCTGTGCTCTCGGGGCCGAGGGGTGCGGGGCTGGTCACCGGCCCGCTCGGCGGGGTGTAGGTGGGGTCGGGGCCGGTCAGCCCTGGCGGACGCGGGCACGCGCGTTGCGTCGCTTCAGCGCGCGTCGCTCGTCCTCGCTGAGGCCACCCCAGACTCCATGGTCCTGTCCGGCCTCGAGCGCCCACTGGAGGCACTTGTCGCGCACCTCGCACCGGGAACACACTCTCTTGGCCTCTTCGATCTGCAGTAGGGCAGGGCCCGTGTTGCCGATCGGGAAGAACAGCTCCGGGTCCTCCGTCAGGCAGGCAGCACGGTTGCGCCAATCCATTGTTGTTGAGCTCCTGTCGTTGGGGAAGCGCCCCTTGGCGAACACTACCGACCGCAGAGCGCCGCCATGGCGAAACCAGCCAAGTGTAGGCATGTATTCCACCCCGGCGCACGCGGCTTGGCACGATCAAACCCGCTGGGCCCTCAGGCCCCCTCGGGGGTGGCCAGGGTCAGCCTCCGCAGGCCTCGGGGGCACTCCCCGGGCCCGGCCGAACCCTGGCGGAGGTGCGGCACGGCCCGGCTCCGTCAGGGCGTCGCGTGGCCCGGCCGGGGCTGGTCGCCGGTCGGGGAGCGCGTTCGGTGCTGGGATAGGGTCGCAGCGTGGCAACCGTTGGGCGCAGCCGATCCGCAGGCGAGGCAACGGCGACCCCGCGGCCGGCGCCGCTGACGGTCGCCGCGGTGCTCACCTGGGTCTTCGCGCTGGCCTTCCTCGTGCTGGCGGCAGGGTCGTTGCTGCAGCTGCACGGCATGTTCTCCGCCGGCGTCGGGGTGATGCTCGCTGCCTACGGTGCTCTGCTCGCCTGGATCGGGTGGGCCGCCTGGCGCTGCCGCTTCTACATCCGGGGCGCCCTGGTCGGCAGCGCCGTGCTGCACCTGCTCGTCGCCGTGAGCTCGCTGTCGGCCGAGAACGCCGGCTGGTGGCTGCTGGTCGCCGCACTCTGCCTCACCATCATCGTCTGCGGCCTGCTGCCCAGCACCACCGCCGCGCTCCAGCGCGCCCAGCGCGACCCGCTCGACACCTGACGGCACCATCGGATGTGACGGTGCGGGAACGGGTCGGCCGGCCCGGCCAGTCGCCGGTCACTCCCTGAGACGCCGTGAGCCGGGCAGGTGCCCGGCTCGCGTCATACGGATGTCCTGGAGATCCGCCCGGGGGTCAGTCCTCGTCGTCCTCGGAGCGGGCCAGCCAGGTGGCGAGCCGCTCCACGGGCACCTCGTGCTCGGGATGGAGGTCGACGAAGGTGCGCATCTGGTCGACCAACCAGGCGAGCGTCACCTCCTCGTCCCCACGCCGCTTCTCGAGCTCCTCCAGGCCGCGGTCGGTGTAGTACACCTAGCGCACCTCGTCGGTGAGGGCGGCGCGCAGCAGCGTCGCCTCCTGCTCGGAGTGCATGTGGTGCGAGCCCACCGACGGCGCCGATGCCTCCGGCCGGGTGAACGGGGTGAGCTTCAGGTCGTAGTCGGGGAGGAACTTCTTCAGCGCCTCGCCGAGGTAGAGCTCCATGAACCAGTACGCACCCTGGTTGGACGGCTCGTCCTGCGCGTACCGGACGTCGCTGACGTGCCGGTAGCGACCCAGGATCTCCGCCAGCTCCTTGGTCGGCAACGGGTAGAGCCGCTCCAGCGGGATGATCGCGACCTTGCCCTCCAGACCGAGCTTGGCGCGCATGGCGACGAGCTCCCACCGGATCTTGCCCGAGCACAGCACGACCTTCTCGACGGCTGACGGGTCGGTGATCGACGCGTCGTCGATGGCCGGCTGCCAGCTGCCGTTCTGGATCTCCTCGGGCGTCGACGTCGCGGCCTTGCTGCGCAGCATCGACTTCGGCGTCATGATCACCAGCGGGCGGTGCCAGTTGACGTAGGTGTGCGTGCGCAGCAGGTGGAAGTAGCTGGCCGGGGTGGACGGCTGGCACACGGCCAGGGCGTCCTCTGAGCACAGCTGCAGCCACCGCTCGATGCGGGCGCTGGAGTGGTCCGGGCCCTGACCCTCGTAGCCGTGGGGGAGCAGCAGCACCACGCCCGACTTCTGGGTCCACTTCGCCGCACCGGAGCTGATGAACTCGTCCGCGATGGTCTGGGCGCCGTCGGCGAAGTCGCCGAACTGGGCCTCCCAGCACACCAGCGCCTCGGGCGCGGCCACGGAGTAGCCGTACTCGAAGCCCATCACCGCGTACTCGCTCAGCAGCGAGTCGTAGATGTCGAACGTGCCCTGCGAGTCGGACAGGTGCTGCAAGGGGACCCACGCCTCGTTGCTCTGCCGGTCCACCACCGCGGCGAAGCGCTGCGAGAAGGTGCCACGGCGGGTGTCCTGCCCGCTGATGCGGACCGGGCGGCCCTCCAGCAGCAGCGAGCCGAACGCGAGCGCCTCCGCGGTCGCCCAGTCCATGGGGCCGTTGCGAATCATGTCGGCGCGGCGCTCGAGCTGCGGCTTCACCTTGGGGTGCACCGCGAACCCCTCGGGGAACTCGGTCTGGGCAGCCGCGATGCGCTCCATCATCTCGGCCGAGATCGCCGTACGCGTCTCGTGCTCGGGCTTCTTCGGGTAGGCGGGGACCTTGTGGTACTCCTCCTCGGCCGACGCCTCCTCCGACATCGCACGGATGTCCTTGAAGACCGTCTCGAGACGGCTGCGGAACTTGGCCGCGTACTCCTCGGCCTCCTCCGACGAGAGGTCTCCGCGACCGATGAGCGCGTCGGTGTAGATCTTGCGAGAGGAGCGCTTCTGCTCGATCAGGTCGTACATCAGTGGCTGGGTGAAGCTCGGGTCGTCGCCCTCGTTGTGACCGCGGCGCCGGTAGCAGACGAGGTCGATGACGACGTCCTTGTTGAACGCCTGCCGGAACTCGAAGGCGAGCCTGGCCACCCGCACCACGGCGTCGGGGTCGTCGCCGTTCACGTGGAAGATGGGGGCCTCGACGACCTTGGCGACGTCGGTGCAGTACATCGAGCTGCGCGACTCCACCGGGGCGGTCGTGAAGCCGACCTGGTTGTTGACGACGAGGTGGATCGTGCCGCCGGTCTTGTAGCCCCGCAGCTGCGACATCTGCAGGGTCTCGTACACCACGCCCTGGCCCGCGAACGCGGCGTCACCGTGCAGCAGGATCGGGAGCACCGGGTAGGGCAGGTCGTTGCCAGAGCGGTCCTGCTTGGCCCGGGCGATGCCCTCGACGACCGGGTTCACGGCCTCCAGGTGCGACGGGTTCGCCGCCACGGATGCGGTGATCCGCTTGTCGGTGGAGGAGACGAAGGTGCCCTCGGCGCCGAGGTGGTACTTCACGTCGCCCGAGCCCTGCGTCGAGGTCGGGTCCATCTTCCCCTCGAACTCGCGGAAGATCTGCCCGTACGACTTGCCCACGATGTTCGCGAGCACGTTCAGGCGGCCGCGGTGGGGCATGCCGATGGCGACCTCGTCGAGCCCGGCCTCGGCGGCCTGCTCGCAGATCTCGTCGAGGGCCACGATCGTCGACTCGCCGCCCTCCAGGGAGAACCGCTTCTGACCGACGAACTTCGTCTGCAGGAAGGTCTCGAAGATCTCCGACTCGTTGAGCTTGTCGAGGATCCGGACGTGGTCGGCGTGCGTGAGCGGCGTCGTCGGGCGCTCCAGGCGCTCCTGCAGCCACTTGCGCTGCTCGACGTTGGCGATGTGCATGTACTCCACGCCCACGGTGCGGCAGTACGCGTCCCGCAGCGTCTCCAGCGTGTCGCGCAGCGTCATCGTGGAGCGCTCGCCGCCACCCAGCGTGCCGACGGGGAAGACCCGGTCCAGGTCCCAGATCGTGAGCCCGTGCTGGCGCAGCTCCAGGTCGGGGTGCGTGCGCAGCCGGTATGTCAGCGGGTCGATGTCGGCCATCAGGTGACCGAGCGTGCGGTAGGAGTTGATGAACTCCATGACCCGGGCCTGCTTGTCGACGGCGTCGGAGCGCGAGACGTAGATGTCGGTGTCCCACGTCAGCGGCGTGTACGGGATGCGCAGCGAGGTGAAGATCTCCTCGTAGAACCCGTGCTGGCCGAGCAGCAGCTCCTCCATCAGGCGCAGGAACTCACCCGACTGAGCGCCCTGGATGACCCGGTGGTCGTACGTGGAGGTCAGCGTCATGATCTTCGACACGCCAAGCTCGTTGAGCCGCTCCGCGGAGGCACCGAGGAAGCTTGGGGCGTACTCGATGGAGCCGACGCCCAGGATCAGGCCCTGACCCTGCATCAGGCGGGGGATCGAGTGGTTGGTGCCGATGCCGCCCGGATTGGTCAGCGTGGCCGTGGTGCCGGCGAAGTCGTCGACGGTCAGCGACCCCTTGCGGGCCTTCTTGACGAGCTCGTCGTAGGCGTACCAGAACTGGCCGAACGTCAGGGTCTCGCAGGAGCGGATGTTCGGGACCAGCAGCTGGCGGGTGCCGTCGGGCTTGGCCATGTCGATGGCGAGGCCCAGGTTCACGGTCTGGGGCTCCACGAGGGTCGGCTTGCCGTCGACCACCGCGTACGCGGAGTTCATGGCGGGCACCTTCTTGAGGGCCTGCACCATGGCGTAGCCGATGATGTGGGTGAACGAGACCTTGCCGCCGATGGTCTGCTTGAGGTGGCGGTTGATCATCGTGCGCAGGTCGATGACCAGCTTCATGGGCACCGAGCGCACCGAGGTGGCGGTCGGGATCTCGAGCGAGACCTCCATGTTCTTGGCCGTACGCATCGGGGCGCCGCGCATCACGGTGCGCTCTGGCTCGTCGGAGACCGGCTCGGGGCGGCGGGCGAAGCTGGGGGGCTCGGCCGGCAGGTACGCCGACGCGGGCGACAGGTCGGCCCCGGCGCCGGCCGAGGCGGTGGGCTGGGTGACCGGGGAGGTGGCCGCACCGGGGGCCGCGATGGCCGTGCCGGGGGTGGCGAACTTCGCGGCCTCGGAGCCGGTGGGCATCGGCGCCGCGGCCGGGGCGGTGGTGTCGGGGGCGTCGGCGGTCTTGGCGGGGGAGGCCGCCTTCACGGCGGGCGCGGTCGCGACCTGGCCCTCGGCGAGGCCGGCGGTGGCCGAGCCCAGGTCGGCGACGGCGCCGGCCCTCGTGGTCTCGTCCTGCGCCATGCCCTTCTTGACACCGCCGGGGGCGGCATCGCCGTCGAGCTCGGGGCCGGCGGGCGGCTGGGCCGACGGAGCGGCCTTGGCCGGGGGAGCCGGCTGCGCCTGGCCCTGGGGGGCGGTCTTCTGGGCGGCAGGAGCGGTCGCCTCGGCAGCGGCGGGGGCGCCCCCCGTGCCCTGCGCCGGCTTCGCCCCGGACTGACCGGCGAAGAAGTTCGCCCAGGTCTGGTCCACGGAGCTCGGGTCCTCGGTGTAGCGCTCGAGCATCTCCTCGATCAGCCAGTCGTTGGCGCCGAAGTCGCGGGTGATGTCCTCGTCGGGCTGGATGGCCACGATCCCCTCATCTGTGGGTTCAAGATCTGGGCGGACCTCGCCCAGAGGCTTTTCGTCATGGTAACGAACTCTCTCCCGTGGCGCCCCCCGCGTGTCGGCCCGGATGCGCCCCGCGGCCGGCTCAGTCGGTGGTGTCCGGGGCCGTCTCGGTGACCGGGACGAGCGTCTCACCAGCGGGATGGTCCCGGTCCCGTACGCGCCGGGTCAGCACCCACGCCAGCGCGCAGACCACGACGGTGAAGAGCACCAGCCCGACGTTGCGGGCGGTGAGGACCGCGATCGCCACAGGGGACTGCGCCGACCCGACGATCTCGCCGTACCGGATCGGGTAGACCTCCTGCGTGCCCAGCGCGAGCAGCCAGGAGGCACTGGCGAGCAGCAGCGGCCAGGAGAGGTCGGGCACCCCGTCCTCCTCTGCGGCCGCCAGCATCGCGGCGACGGGGCCGCCGATCCACAGCACGTACTGCGGGCTGAGCGTCTTGTTGGTCACGATCATCACCATGATCACCGCGAGCATCACCACGGCCACGACCAGGGCGGACCGCTGCGCGAGCCGCGCGGCGTGCAGGCCCAGCACCAGGATCAGCAGCAGCCCCAGGGCGAAGGCGACGTCGGCGACGCGCAGGGCGGTGGCCACGCCGGGGCCGGTGATCTCGTACGCGTTGTAGCGCGACAGCGCCACATGCCAGTCGCCGCCGTCGACGAAGCTCCGGGCGTACATCAGGGGTGTGGCCGCGATCGACTCGACCTGCAGGCCGCGGTCGGTCTGCCAGGTCAACGGGGAGACCAGCCGCGACCAGCCGCCGACGGCGAGGCTGGCGAGCGCGAGCACGCCGCCGGTGACCAGGAAGCCGACCGCGCTGCGGCGCCGCTCGGCGCCCCGGCCCAGAAGCGGC